>Ga0302273_1000254_pt1 | contig 25555 bp, 16 predicted proteins | sample III_Bog_N1_3_FD_198774 | JGI IMG/M metagenome (GOLD analysis project Ga0302273, IMG submission 198774) | Peat permafrost microbial communities from Stordalen Mire near Abisko, Sweden - III_Bog_N1_3 | ecosystem: Environmental > Terrestrial > Soil > Wetlands > Peat | place: Sweden: Abisko... | reverse complement strand
TATTATATTTCAGTAATGTTATTAAAAATGTAAATAGAGTGTAGTTTAGTTTAGAAGACGAGATTAAATTCACATTCCTGTTAGCATGCGGACTTAGTGCCACTTATATTTGAGACGCTTTATTATCTCTATTTTCTAATTTTGGACCTCAGTAATCCCACTCTTTACATCCCCTTCAGGGGCTTGGGGCGGTGTTTTTTGATGCGGTTTATAAGCAGCTTAATATCGTGTTTGTCACACTTTCTACTAAGTCCTCACGATCTGAAGATTGAACATCAAGATAAATAACTTTGAAGTGCCGAATATGGATATTCAGGTTATTCGTTTTCGTAACCCTGAACTATGAATGAATTTAAATTTATTTTTAAAAATTTAATTGAATACACACCAAAATAACATACAACCTTTTCATTTTGGTGTTGTTATAATAATGTTACTTTGCAGCTTCTATTCTCTACTCCTCTGATATAACGGTTGTTGATAGTATTTCCCTGATTCTGGCACAACTTTCGCCTAAAGCTACTCTGAAAATAAAAGTACTAATTTAATAAATAATAGAATGAGCACAATTTTGTCAATCGGATTTTACGTTGTAAGCGGCTTGTTCTGCTTCTGGGTTTTTTATAAATGTGTTGACTGGTTTGAGAAGATCTAAGAACCCCCGACCCCTAAAGGGGAGGAAGAGAAGAAAGAACCCAAGTCATTGAGTGGATTTGCCGGTTGATCGAACTTTATAACCACAGAACGCGAAACACGGAACGCGGAACACAGAACGCGGAACACTGAACACGAAACACGAAACGCGGAACACAGAACGCGGAACGCGGAACACTGAACACGAAATACGAAACTACAAACTTTCAAACTTCAAACTCTTATGTATATAGCACTATTAATTATGGGTCTTGGCATCTTCGGTTATTTGATGTATGTTTTAATCAAACCCGAAAAGTTTTAATCATTTTACTAAAAAGACAATGAATACAGAACTATTAGGCAACGCGTTGCAGATTATTCTCATGGTAGTGTTAAGCTACCCGTTGGGTAAATACATTGCTAAAGTGTATCAGGGAGAAAAGAATCTGTTGGATTTTATGGCTCCTGTTGAAAAATGGATCTTTAAACTCAGTGGGATAGACCCCACAGAAGAAATGGGTTGGAAGCGGTTTTTAAAAATCTTTCTGACCTTAAATCTTTTCTGGTTTATCTGGGGATTCATTTTGCTGCTTACTCAAAAATGGTTGCCATTAAACCCCGACGGGAATCTTTCGCAGAGTCCTCATTTGGCTTTTAATACCATTTCCAGCTTTATAGCCAATTGCAACCTGCAGGATTATAGCGGCGAAAGTGGTATGACCTATTTTACCCAATTGTATATGGTCATGTTCTTCCAGTTTGTTTCGGCAGCTGCCGGAATGGCCGCCCTGGCCGGAGTGATGAAAGCAATAGCTTCAAAGACCTCCAAAACAATCGGGAATTTCTGGTATTATATGGTCAGGAGTATTACACGTATCCTGTTGCCACTTTCGCTGGTAGTCAGCCTGTTCTTTATTCTACAGGGAATGCCAATGACATTGGAAGGAAAAATGCATTTAAAGACGCTGGAAGGTAATGAGCAGGTTATATCACAAGGACCTGTTGCAGCTATCGTCTCAATCAAACAACTGGGAACAAATGGCGGTGGATTCTTTGGGGTTAATTCGGCTCACCCGTTGGAAAATCCCACTTACCTGACCAATATGGTAGAAACCATTTCTATTCTACTGATACCAATGGCACTGATTTTTGCACTGGGATTCTTTCTGAAAAAAAGGAAGCTGAGTTTTATAATTTTCGGAGTTATGTTTTTCGCTTTCATTGTCGCCACCTCAATAAATGTGCACGAAGAAATGAAAGGCAACCCCCGTATAACGGCCATGGGAATTGATCAGCACCATGGAGCCATGGAAGGTAAAGAAGTGCGACTTGGAGCAGGTGCTACAGCACTATGGAGTTCTGCTACCACAGTAACTTCCAATGGTTCGGTGAATGGAATGCACGACAGTCTGATGCCTCTTTCGGGAGCCGTAACATTGCTCAACATGCAGATAAATGCCTGGTTTGGTGGTGTCGGAGTCGGTTTCCTGAATTATTACGCGTATATCATTATTGCTGTATTTATCAGTGGCATGATGATCGGGCGAACACCCGAATTCTTAGGAAAAAAGGTGGAAGCAAAAGAAATGAAAATTGCCACATTGGTAGTGCTGTTACATCCACTGCTTATCTTGTTGGGAACAGCCGTTTCGTCCTTTTTGTACGTGCATGCACCGGCTTTGGTAGCTAAAGAAGGCGGATGGCTGGCTAATCCCGGTTATCATGGACTGAGTGAAATGTTTTACCAGTTTTCATCTTCTGCTGCCAATAACGGTTCAGGTTTTGAGGGACTGGGTGATAATACTCCTTTCTGGAATTATTCGGCTGGGTTGGTCATCCTGTTCGGACGTTTCTTTCCGATCATCGGTCAGGTTGCAATTGCCGGATTATTGGCCGAAAAGAAATTTATACCTTCTTCGGCAGGAACACTTGAAACCGATACGGTAACTTTTGGAGTGATGACTTTTGCAGTTATATTTATCATTGCAGCGCTTTCATTCTTTCCGGCACATGCACTCAGTACCATTGCAGAGTATTTGACGATTTGAAACCCCTAACCCCTAAAGGGGGATAAGAAAAACCCTCCCGATAAATCGGGAGGGGGGATAAGAAACAGGGATCAATTAAAGAAATTAATATAGACAAAACGAACTTCATTCTCCGCCATTTATCCCGATTTATCGGGAGGGGTCAGGGGTTATTTAATAACAGTTATGAAAGATAAAAATTCAGCTTCTTTATTTCCTAAGGAGCAAGTAAAAGAAAGTTTCAAAAATTCATTTGTGAAGCTTGATCCACGGGTAATGGTCAAGAATCCGGTGATGTTTACTGTCGAAATAGTTACACTGGCAATGCTTTTTGTAAGTTTTTATTCCCTTGCGAACAAAGGTCAGGGTACATTCGCATATAACATTACTGTCTTTATCATTCTTTTCCTGACGTTGCTGTTTGCCAATTTCGCAGAAGCCATTGCCGAAGCACGGGGAAAGGCACAAGCCGACAGTTTAAAGAAGACACGTTCTGAAACTCCCGCTAAACGCGTGGTGGGCGATCAGCTTGAAATGATCAGCAGCTCCGACCTGAAAAAAGGGGATATCTTCGAATGTGAAGCCGGAGATACCATTCCTTCCGACGGAGAGATTGTCGAAGGACTGGCTTCGATAGACGAAAGTGCCATTACCGGCGAAAGTGCTCCTGTAATACGTGAATCGGGCGGTGATAAGAGCTCTGTTACCGGTGGTACCAAGGTGTTGTCGGACAGTATTCGGGTGATGGTAACAACAGAGCCCGGTGAAAGCTTTCTGGATAAAATGATTGCGCTGGTGGAAGGTGCTTCCCGCAAAAAGACTCCGAATGAAATTGCGTTGACAATACTTCTGGCAGGGTTCTCACTGGTCTTTGTGATCGTATGCATGACATTGGTGCCTTTAGCCGATTATACCGGAACGGTTATTACCATTGCGTCACTGATTTCTCTGTTCGTTTGTTTGATACCAACCACTATCGGAAGCCTGTTGTCTGCTATCGGAATTGCCGGAATGGACCGTGCATTGCGGGCCAACGTAATAACCAAATCGGGTAAAGCAGTTGAGACAGCCGGGGATATTGACACATTGCTGTTGGACAAAACAGGAACCATAACTATCGGAAACCGCAGGGCTACTAACTTATATCCGGCACTAGGAGTGAAAATAGAAGATTTTATTCAATTTTGTCAACTCTCGTCATTGTCCGATGATACTCCCGAAGGAAAATCCATCATAGAACTGGTGTACGAAAATAAAGCGCATATCCGTAGTCAGGATCTGCCAAAAGTAAGGTCTATCAAATTTACAGCTGAAACCCGCAGCAGTGGAGTCGATTTACCCGATGGCACCGAAGTCCGCAAAGGAGCTTACGATTCGATTCGTAAAATCACCGAAAGTGCAGGGAACCCTTTCCCAAAAGAGATTGAAGAGTATATTACTTCGATTTCAAGCAATGGCGGTACTCCCTTGGTAGTATCTGTCAATAAAAAGGTTGTCGGGATCATCGAATTGCAAGATATCATCAAACCCGGGATACGCGAACGGTTCGAACGGTTGCGTAAAATGGGAGTGAGGACTGTGATGGTAACCGGTGATAATCCGTTGACGGCAAAATACATTGCCAATGTAGCCGGTGTGGATGATTTTATTGCGGAAGCCAAACCCGAAGATAAAATGGATTACATCAAGAAGGAGCAGGAGAAAGGCAAGCTGATTGCCATGATGGGCGATGGTACCAACGATGCTCCCGCACTGGCACAGGCCAATGTCGGTGTGGCCATGAACAGTGGGACACAGGCAGCCAAAGAAGCCGGTAATATGGTGGATCTTGATAATGATCCTACGAAACTGATTGAAATTGTGGAAATAGGGAAACAATTACTGATGACCCGTGGCACATTGACCGCTTTCTCGATTGCAAATGATGTGGCTAAGTATTTTGCCATTGTACCGGCCTTGTTTATGGTGTCTATACCGTCATTAGCCGCCATGAATGTTATGAAATTACACAGTCCGGAATCGGCTATCCTGAGTGCCATCATCTTTAATGCACTCATCATCCCAATTCTGATTCCGTTGGCATTAAAGGGCGTAAAATACAAACCGATTGGTGCTTCGGCATTACTTCGCCGCAATTTGCTGATCTATGGATTTGGAGGTGTATTGGCTCCGTTTCTGGGCATTAAGTTAATCGATTTATTTGTTAGTTTATTCTTTTAATTCATAATCATATGAAATCAGATCTTTTTAAATCATTAAAAATTACCATCGTCTTTTGTGTGATTTTTTCTATCTTTGCATTTGTTCTTTGGACATTTGCCCATACTTTCAGCCCAAATAAAGGGCAGGTTGAAGTTGTAAGGCTTAATGGCAAAATTGTAGGTGCCGATAATGTCGGTCAACTATTCAAAAAGAACATTTATTTCTGGGGACGACCTTCGGCTGCCAACTATCAGGCCGATGCTTCCTCAGGAAGCAATAAAGGAGCTACCAATGCTGCCTATCTGAAAGATGTAAATGCACGCATTGATACATTTCTACTAAATCATCCCTATCTGAAAAGAAGTGAAGTCCCTACCGAAATGGTGACTGCCAGTGGTTCAGGCCTTGATCCGGATATAACACCCGAAAGTGCCTTTGTCCAGGTTAAACGGGTCGCAAAAGCAAGAGGCATAAGCGATGAAGCAGTAAAAGCAATTGTAGATAAACAAATAGAAAAACCTTTGTTAGGTCTCTTTGGACCAGCAAAAATAAATGTGTTGAAGCTAAACGTGGCATTGGATAGGAACTAAAGAGCCCCTAGCCCCTCCCGATAGATCGGGATAAATGGCGGGGGACAAGATAAGAAACTTTAGTCGTAAAGTGAAACCAATGAACCAATCAACCAATCAACCAATCAACCAGTCAACCAATTAACTAATCAACTAATCAACCATTCAACGAATCAACCAATTAACCAACCTCCATGAGTCGTGAAGAGAACGCCTTGCATTTCCTGGATCTGATAAAGAAATCGAGAAGAGGAAAATTCAAAATATACATTGGGATGATTGCCGGAGTCGGTAAATCATACCGAATGCTGCAGGAAGCCCATGACTTGCTCACGAGTGGTGTGGATGTTCAAATCGGGTACATTGAAACGCACGGACGTAAAGAAACGGAAGCGTTGGTAGAAGGCTTGCCAGTGATTCCACGCCGTGAAATATTCTACAAGGGCAAGGAGTTGGAAGAGCTGGATGTGGATGCTGTGATCCGTATTCATCCCGAAATAGTGATTGTGGATGAACTGGCGCATACTAATGTTGAAGGAAGCCGGAATGAAAAACGCTGGCAGGATGTGGCTGAACTACTCGAAGAAGGTATCAACGTCATTTCGGCTGTCAATATCCAGCATATTGAAAGCCTGAATGAAGAAGTCAAGGAAATAACAGGAGTGGATGTAAAGGAACGCATTCCGGACAGTGTACTTGGACTGGCAGACGAGGTGGTCAATATTGATCTTACTTCAGAGGAACTGGTGGCACGGCTTAAGGCGGGTAAAATCTACCAACCCGAAAAAGTACAATTGGCACTGAATAACTTCTTCAAATCCGAACACATCCTTCAACTGCGGGAACTTGCACTTAAGGAGGTTGCCATGAGAGTGGGTAAAAAGGTAGAGAATGAATTCTCAGCTGATATGTCCCACATACATCATGAAAAATTCCTGGCCTGCATCAGTGCCAATGAAAAGACACCCCGTAAGATTATACGTAAAACAGCCCGGTTGGCTACTCATTATAATACCGACTTTTTTGTGCTTTATGTTCAGACTCCTCACGAAAGCACCGACCGGATACCACTGGCCAATCAACGATACCTTTCGAATCATTTACAACTGGCCACTGAATTAGGCGGACAAGTGATTCAGATACAATCCTCCGATATCATCGAAAGTATCGTCACGGTTTGTAAAGAACACCAGATTACTACAGTATGCATGGGGCAACCCGCATTCAAAATACCGCATGTCTTCTTTTCAATTTCAAGGTATAAAAAATTAATTGACTATTTTGAGAAAGCTGCCATTGATTTGATTATTGTAGCATAAAGAAGGAATGAGGGATGAGGAAAGAGAGGTGAGGGGTAAGAGGTAATAGGTAAGTAGCTGGTAATAAGTAGTATGTAGTAAAGAAAAAAGATGAAGAAGCTAATTTAGGAAACGCGAAACACGAAACACGAAACACGGAACACGAAACGCGAAACACGAAACACGGAACGCAGAACACGGAACGCAGAACACGAAACACGAAACGCGGAACACGAAACACTGAACACGGAACACGAAACACGGAACGCGGAACACGAAACGCGGAACACGGAACACGAAACACGGAACACGGAACACGAAACACGGAACACGGAACACGGAACACGAAACGCGAAACACGAAACACGGAACGCAGAACACGGAACGCGAAACACGAAACACGAAACACGGAACGCAGAACGCGGAACACGAAACATTAAACTTTCTACAAAGACTATGTATACAAAAACAAAACTAAACCTGGGCATTGGCTTATTATTGTCCATGATTATTCTACTGGTGCTGCTTTCGGTAACAAATTTCCAGGTATTGACAGCCATGGAACCCGATAACCCTGCAGCCGCTATTGCACTTCAACGCGCCTTATTAATGGTGTCTGTCGTTGGAGCAGCATGTATACTGGTTGGTATCCTGTTGTTTTTTCGCCTTCCTGCTTCAATCAATCGACCGATTAGCGAATTGACGGATGGTATTCTCGAAATAGCCAATCATAATTATGAAAAACGTCTCAATTTAAGTTCAAACAAAGAGTTTGTAGAAGTTTCCGAAAGTTTTAATCGTATGGCCGAACACCTGGCGGAATATCGTGCCAGTTCGCTTGCCGATATCCTGCAAGGGAAAAAGTATCTTGAAGCTATTGTTAACGCCATTACCGAGCCTATAATCGGACTGAATAATGATAATATCGTCCTGTTTATTAATAACGAGGCTCTGAGTATTTTAAACATGAAACGCGATAATGTCATCCGTAAATCGGCTACTGATCTGGCATTAAAGAACGACCTAATGCGTCGGCTGATGCGTGAGCTCCTTAATCCGAATGATAAAAATGAACCGTTGAAAATCTATGCCGATAATAAGGAAAGCTTCTTTCAGGCAAAATATATCCCCATTCAAATGTTGGAAACCGGTGAAACCGAGTCACAAAGCATTGGACATGTCATCATGTTGAAAAATATTACTGAGTTTAAAGAGCTCGAATCAGCTAAGACAACATTTATCTCCACCATCTCCCACGAATTGAAGACTCCAATCTCAGCCATCCTGATGAGCCTGCAACTACTCGATGATAAGCGTGTGGGAGCATTAAATAAAGAACAGGAGGAATTATCCCAAAGCATCAAAGATAACAGTGAGAGGCTGCTTAGTATTACTGGAGAGCTGCTTAATATGACACAGGTTGAAGCCGGTAAACTCCAGCTGATGCCGAAAATAACGAAACCAATCGAACTGATCAACTATGCTATCAGTGCAAACCGGGTACAGGCTGATAAATTCGGATGCCAGATTGAAGTGGAATATCCCGATAAAATTGATAAGCTGTATGTCGATAGTGAAAAGATAGCCTGGGTACTCACCAATTTGTTGAGCAATGCAATTCGGTACTCGCCAGAGTACGGCCGCGTCATTATTGGTGCCCGGCAAGAAGGCAATGTTGTCGAAATGTATGTGCAGGATTTTGGGAAAGGTATTGATCCCCGCTATCATTTAAGCATTTTCGACCGCTATTTTCGTGTTCCCGGAACCAAGATTCAAGGAAGTGGTCTTGGACTTTCCATTTCTAAAGACTTTGTGGAAGCCCATAACGGTACCTTGAAAGTTGAAAGTGAGCTGGGTAAAGGAAGTCGGTTTGTTATCAGCTTTGATGTCAGATAAATCAGTATTACGAATTTTTTATAACCTGTCATTTGGCTAAAGCCAATTTCTTATTCACACAGTAAGAATGGGCTAAAGCCCAATCCTATTGATTTCCATTCTTTACTGGACTTCTGAATCGCCAGACTCCAGTTTTAGCCGGAATGACAAAAATGCCCTGTCATCAAATGAAGTGTTGTCCGGTTGAAGTGCTTTTGTTGATTTAAATACCCGAAAACAAAGTGGATCAGTCTTAAGAATCTTCTTTAGATATCTTTCACTCTGAGCCAATGAGTCAAATAACTGTGGATAGCCATCTGTTGCTAAAATGATCGTGGTCGGGTGAGAGAGCTTAATTATTCTAATTTCACTTTCGGGGACTTTAAAACCGTCGATGACTCCATACGTAAATTCATTCTTCTCCAATGAGTTCTGAAATAAGGATTGCCTTTCCAACAGTGGGGTGATAAATTCCCGGCCGCTATCTTTAGCCAGAATAGCTTCGGTTGACTTACCTGATTTTAGTTCAGTTTGTATAAAAAATGAGCGAATATCCGATAACAAAGAGTCAATGGCTTTTGGATTTGTATAACTTGTTCCATCAATTCTGCACTGGCAATCACCCACCATCCATACCTCGTTTTTAGTTTTGCTATAAATGGCAATGCAGGCAGAAGCCCTTTCGGAAGGAAAATTCAGTACCCGTTTTTCAATACCCAACTCCTTGTACATGGAAGATACGGCTGAAGAGAGAAATTCAATAGCCTGATATGCTGTAGATTGTACAGGGAGTTCTTCCAATGCCTTTTTTATAAGCTGTGAACAAAATCTACCGGGAGTTTCATTCTTGTATTTCAGGGCAGATTTAGCTGTTACCCCATCGATCACTGCCGTAAAGTATTCGGAGACAAACAGACAGTCTTCACAATCCGTTTCATTGTGAGTCTTGCTTTTTAAAAATTGCTCAATTATTTTCATAGGAATACCGGTTGTAGTCTTTCAATTCAATTGAGATAAGAAATCTGCTGATTTCAGAAATGGTACATTACCTTGTTTTCGTCATTTCTCTTCAATTTCACTCTGTTTGAAATCCGCAATATCTTCTTCAATGTTTTTTAATTGTAATTTCATGTGGTCTCTTTCAGCCGATACTTCTGAATTTACATTATTTCTGCATTCTATTTTTTCGTGTAGGTTCTTTATTTCATGGGTTAGGGTAAGTCTTTTTTCCGTCAACAGTTGCTTTACCTGAGTAAAATCACCTTTTTCTTTTATTGTTTCAAGTAATTTTTTAAGATCCTGTTCAGAGTTAAATTTTTCGATCAACTCATTTACCAGCATCTTCTTTGATGCCGGAAAGTCGAATGCTGTTTGAATTTCATCAATCTTATTTATATACTGTTCAAGTTGTTCTTTAAAATTCAACTTGTTTTTCACTTCATCCTCAAGGGCATTCAACGTATCAATCGATTCCTGCAATGTTTTATTCAGATCTCTGATATCTTTTGCTAGTATATACTTGTCGGATAAAAATTTGTCTAATCCGGTAGATAGGAGTTCGATTTTTTTGTTTTGAATTTTATTTGATGCTGAGATCATAGTTTTTTTTTATATCAGTGAGTTGTTAGTCTTGATTTTTATTTAGAAAGTAAATGCATGCGATTGAATATTATTTTAATTCCATCTTTACAAATCCTAGGAATTTAGCCACGGAACTTGAAAAGGACATATTCTCTTTGGTCGGTTATCACACTAACAAGTTGGTTTTTAATATAAATGCACCAACCAGAATGGCAATCCCAAAACTAAGCAATGTGCCTATCAGTACATATTCTGTTTTAGCAGTAGATGTGTCTTTAAACCGAAGAATAGCTTTTGCGGCAATTAAAAAACCAATCGCCTGAAATTGACTTAACAGGACCAATACCAGTGTAAGAATCCGTTCAATGTTCCCGATAAGCCTGCCTGCTTTTTCTAAATCTCCGGTTTCTCCTTTTTTATCAGTTAATTTAATCTCAAATGTCTCCAAAACATTTTTAATAAGTATATTCGTCGGTTTCAGACAAAATAATGCCCCCGCAATTATCAGAAGATATCGTGTGTGTGTTAACCACTCTGGCAGCGTTATACCGGTGTTTTGACTGTAAAAATAAACTACCAACGCAATTATTGCCATGTGAATGATCTGATCGGCAAAGAAAACGTACTTCCATTTTTTCAAATAAGATTTAATGCCATCTACCAATAAATGTGTAACTCCGATTACTAAAGCATAAGCAACAAAATTTAAAGAATATGCAAACAACCAGGCTATCAGAAAAGTAAGCAGTGCATGTACGTATAAGTACCATGTCAAGAATCCTCTCTCTTTCTTTTGTTTACACATTTCGTCATTTTGACAGAAAAAGTCTGTAATCAAATGAGCAATAAGTTGTAAAATCAATAAATCCTGCAGATGCTCCATATCTTAGAATTCTAATTGTTCGTAGTATTTCAGGGTATGTTCAATTGCATTCCAACCAACTGATGTTGAGTGTTGATTTACTGCTGCCTGGTTGATGCCTAGTTTTTGAGCTATTTCTAATTCACTAAATCCTGATAATTTATAATGAAGTACGTGACACTGGCGTGCCGTTGCATTATTTAGCAACACATCCAATAAGTCAACCAATACAGAGCCTTGTTCTTTCAGTCTGTATTCATTTGTTTCAAAAAACAGGGTGCTTTTTATGACAACCTTTTCTTTGTTACTGCTTCTCTGGTCATCGATTTTACGTCCTGAGAGGTAAATGGCTTCACCATCCAATATGCCTTGTTGCGTATCCACTGTGCGCATGGTACCAATACCTATTACCAAACGGATCCCGTATTTCTTGAACAGCAGACGTTTCTTTTCTAACGCTTTGTCGGACGATTTCTCAAAGACCATCATTTTAACGAGCGTTTTAAACAACAAAGCCACACGCAAGCTGTCTTTAGGTTCTTTGATATAGCATTCCAGGTAATCTCCTTTTATTAAATGACCATAGAATGAGATATCTCCGCTCGTATCAGGTAAATTGTCAGTCAGTTGGCTAATCAATTGCATTATGTTTTGCCTTAGCGACTGCAATTCAACTTCATTCAGAGCTGTTGATGAAACAATATCACCTGAAATAACTGCATTCATGTTATATTCCTTTTAGATGTGTATGCAAAGATAGATTTATTTTTAGAAAACAACAACTTTATAAGCATAATCACTTATAAAGTATATTTATAAGCATAATCACTTATAAAGTATATTTATAAGCATAATCACTTATAAAGTATATTTATAAGCATAATCGCTTATAAATTTAGAAAATTGTTTCCAGGGTACTTTTACGGGTGTTGCATTACAAACCAGCTAACCATATAAACGGTTTCCTGTTTTTTTAAGAATATTTTCAGGCTGTTTGTGAAATCAAACTTTCAACCTTTTGTTCTCCGAACTTTCGTTAGAGCTAAGTACTTGAAATAATATATTGATATATTATTTCAAGTACTTAAGTATTAGGGAATATATAATGTCCATTCAATTAAATAAAACTTCATTAACCCTCGGCTCTATCACACTCTCCTTGGGAGAGGGCAGGGGGAGCAGTCATATTAGTTGAAGAAATAAACGAGACATTATATTGTTCCATTTACTTAGTTGTGGATGCCATTAGAGGCTTATTTAAACTTACAAAATCTCAAAGACCGACTAAATGAAACAATAACCTGAACTATATTCTCCGCATTACGTTCGGATCTCATTTGCATCCCGTTTACACTAAAACAAATAACAAACAATTTAAAATGAGTAAGAAATCAGTATATAAACATTACCTATATAAAGACAGTTTATATACTGATTATATACTAATTATATACTAATTATATACTAATTATTTACTGATTTCTGCCATACCGGAGGCAAATGGAATGTGGAGCAAGCAAAACGATATCAGATTACAATTGTCCACAATTTTTTTTTAGTTGTCAAACCGAAATTATTTAACATTAAATCCGACCACTATTCGAAAGCCTTTTTTATAAGTTATTCGGGATTAAATATTGATAAGTTTGTTCGATATTAAGCATTTTATTTTTTACTTTTTTTTTATTTCCGACCCCTTAAAAAGAAACCAAAAAGGGAGCATTAGGACACAGAATTTGAATAATCCCAATCCGTAAATTTAATCTGGTAATGCAATCTCAATGACTCCATTGGGAATTTGGGGATTACTACACAAAATACATCAATAAATTCTTTAAAGTTCTTATATAAAAGCACTGAAATTTTTTTTTATGAATAAAATTCGTCCTGTAATTTCTTTGTAATTATTTTTTAACGAATTGTCTTTTCAGTGTTTTCAATTTCTTTAAAATTTACGATATCATTACCTTTCAATCTTCACTTTCTTTATTTCTTCCCAAATTCTTATAAAATTTGTCCTGAATTGCATTTTTCCGTTTGATAGGTATTCCCTTTTTTAGGATAAGTTGAATGTTATATAAGTTAATGCAAATAAGATTAAACAAGTGAGTCTTGTCATTGATATATAGATCGGTTTAATTATTTTTACAATAAATTGATAAGACTAAAAACTATAAAAGAAAGTAGTTAATTTAGTAAATAAATGAAAGATGAGGCTTTGCTAAGAAAACACAACTGTATATACTAAAGCAATAAACTTACGTTTATAAACTGTAAAAACAGGATGTATTCTCAATGAGCGGGTTTTACAACGTTCTATTCTTTTGGCAGTAAAGAGAACATACAATAGTCCGGTTACTTAATAAGAAAAACTAAAAAATATAAAATGGGATTTTTTTCATTCACTCAGGAATTAGCCATGGACTTAGGTACTGCTAATACGATCATCATTCATAATGATAAAATTGTTGTCGACGAGCCTTCGGTGGTAGCTTTAGACAGCCGAACAGATAAACTGATTGCCGTTGGTCAGAGAGCTTTACTGATGCGGGGCAAGGAAAACGACAGGATTCGTACAGTGCGTCCGTTGCGTGATGGTGTCATTGCTAATTTTTCTGCCTGTGAATTGATGGTGCGCAGTTTGATTAAAATGGTTCCTACCAAAAAACATTTATTTGCCCCTACATTGAAAATCGTGGTGTGCATTCCTTCAGGAAGTACGGAAGTCGAAATTCGGGCTGTACGTGATTCTATTGAAAATGCCGGTGGAAGGGATATTTACCTGATTTACGAACCAATAGCTGCAGCACTGGGTATCGGTATCGATGTGACCGCTCCGAACGGCTGTATGATCGTAGATATCGGTGGGGGATCTACCGAAATTGCCGTTATATCGCTGGGCGGTATCGTTTCCAATAAATCCATCCGCATAGCCGGTGATGATTTAACGGATGACATCCTTGAATATATGGGGCGTATGAACAATATAAAAATCGGTGAACATACAGCTGAACTGATTAAACTGAATGTCGGTTCAGCACTGTCTGAGCTTGACAATCCCCCCGAGGATTATATTGTACATGGACCAAACCGCATGACTGCCCTTCCCATGCAGGTGCCAGTTTCCTATCAGGAAATTGCGCTTTGTCTGGAAAAATCAATTTCCAAAATTGAATCCGCCGTATTAAGTGCTATGGAACAAACACCCCCTGAACTTTTTAGTGATATTGTGAAGAGCGGTATTTACCTCGCCGGTGGTGGCGCACTGCTCCGTGGCCTTGATAAACGTTTAACCGACAAACTGGGCATTCAATTCCATATTGCCGAAGATCCGTTGCGTGCTGTAGCCCGTGGTACTGGTATAGCATTAAAAAATATAGACAAATCATCGTTTTTAATGAGATGATAATTCAGTGTCTGAACTTTGATTTAAATGATCAGCCTAATTTATGGATCAATCATTTAAATCAAAGTTCAGACTTTTTGTTTTGTTGAATCTATAAATTCCAAGATGATTTTCAAGCGCAATAAAAAAAGCCTCCCAATGTGAATTGGGAGGCTTTTTAAAGAGTGATCTAACTGGGGCTCGAACCCAGGACCCCATCCTTAAAAGGGATGTGCTCTACCAGCTGAGCTATTAGATCATCAAACTTTGTATGCTGTTTTCAAAAGAGTGATCTAACTGGGGCTCGAACCCAGGACCCCATCCTTAAAAGGGATGTGCTCTACCAGCTGAGCTATTAGATCGTTTTTTGAAAGCGGTTGCAAAGATACGGCTTTTTTTCAATCTCGCAAATGCTCCTCAGTAAAAAAATGGTATTCTTCGAATTTTAAAATGTAACAGGCAGGCAGGTAGGAGATTGAAAAAAATAATATTTTTTTAATTTTTTTGAATCATGAAGATCTGAATTCAATATTACTGGAAGTTGATAAAATATATACAAATTGAACCTTGTATTTTCAACTCTAAACAATAGTTGGTGTATAAAATATAGTATCTTTGCATTTTATAAACAATTAAATTGCTTAGCATACATAATTTTGGATAGTTTTACTTACATCATTTTGACCCTGGTTTTCTCGGCTTTTTTTTCCGGGATGGAGATTGCTTTTATCACTTCGAACAAATTACGTTTCGAACTGGATAAAAAGCAACCAAACCTGACTTCGTCAATCCTGTCTATTTTCTATCGCCACCCACAGCAATTTATATCTACCATGTTGGTAGGGAATAATGTTTGCCTTGTAATTTATGGATTGTTGATGGCGCAATTGATGACGCCCTGGCTACAGCCGATAGGAAATCAGTTCCTGATTACATTCATCCAAACCATTCTTGCCACGATCATTGTTCTTATTACCGGAGAGTTTTTGCCTAAAACTGTTTTCAGGATAAATCCTAACTTATGGATGCGGGTCTTTTCGTGGATATTGCTAATCTTTTTCGTAGCATTGTATCCTATTTCACGGTTTAGTACATGGATTTCGATTTTTATACTGAAACTTTTTGGTGTGAAGATTAGTCCGACAACTCAAAAAAACGTTTTTTCCCGAATTGATTTGAATTATCTCATCCAGGAAAGTTTTGATAATAAAGAGAGTGAAAAAGATTTGGAGAACGAAGTGAAGATATTCCAGAATGCACTTGATTTTTCGAAAGTGAAGTTGCGCGATTGCTATGTACCCCGTACCGACATCATTGCTCTCGATTATGAAACCAGCGTTGAGACGTTAAAGCAAACGTTTATTGAAACAGGACTATCGAAAATTCCTATTTACAAAGGCGACATTGATAACATCGTGGGCTATATCCATTCTTCAGAAATGTTTGAACACCAGAGTGACTGGAAAAAACAACTCAATCAGATTCCTATAGTACCCGAAAATATGGCGGCACAAAAACTGATGAAAATATTTTTAATGCAAAAGAAAAGTCTAGCTGTTGTCGTTGATGAATTTGGAGGAACCGCCGGCATTGTTACGCTGGAGGATATTATGGAAGAAATTTTCGGAGAGATAGAAGATGAACACGATAGTAACGATTATGTGGCAGAGCAAACTGCTGAACATGAATATATATTCTCAGGACGATGGGAAGTGGATGCTATTAATTCAAAGTTCAATCTGAAAATACCCGAATCGGATGATTATGAAACATTGGCGGGTTTTATTTTACACAACCATCAGCATTTCCCGAAACTTAATGAAATCATTCGGGTTGAAGGATTTACTATTAAGTGTATAAAAGTAACCAATAACAGGATTGAACTGGTGAAACTGGCCACCAGTGAATTAAATTAAAATTCTAAAATAATAGTTTTAGCATCCGGGTAATTGTACCGGATTAAAATAAGTATCTGGTTTTAAGTAAAAAAATAACAATCTCTGACGTTAAAGATATATCTTTACGCGGAAAACAGGTAAAAGAACCTGTTTTAAATAAGAAAATAGCAGGAACATATTGTGTTAGGGTTATCAATAAGCAAGAAAAAAAAGAAATGGTATTCATATAAACTTTTTTTTTTGTATATTCGTGCCCTCAAATTAACTGAAAATTCAAACTAAAAAAAATACAAATTAATTTCAAAAAATGGCTACATTAGAAAAGATTAGAAGCAAAGGAGTTTTACTGGTTGTAGTGGTAGGACTTGCATTATTAGCCTTTATTGTAGGCGATTTCCTAAAAGAGGGATCAAACTATTTTAATAAATCGCGCGAAACAGTTGCTAAAATTGAAGGCGAAGATATCAATATCAAGGATTATTCAGCCGCAATTGATCAAATGACAGAAGTTTACAAAATTGAATTCGGTAAAAGCGAATTAAATGATGAAATGATGATCAAACTGCGTCAATCAGTTTGGGAAAGTCTGGTCAATGAGAAAATTTTAAATACAGAAGCAAAAAAATTAGGGCTTGCAGTAAGTAAAGATGAACTTTCCGATCGCTTAATTGGAAACAACATTCACCCTTTGATTCTTCAACGTCGTTCTTTTGCCGGCGAAAATGGTCAGTTTAGCCGTCCACAATTAGTGCAGTTTTTAAATAGTCTTGAAGAAACACCAGCTAATGAAGAAATGAAACAACAAATAGCAAAAGCAAAAAGCTATTGGCTATTCTGGGAAAAGAACGTAAAAAACAGCATCCTTCAGGAAAAATACAATGCACTTATTTCAAAATCGGTTACTGCTAACAGCATTGATGCAAAAATGAGTTACAACGATCGTAAAGTCAGTGTTGACGTATCGTATGTCGTTAAACCCTACTTTTTAATCTCCGATGCGGATGTAAAAGTAAGTGCCAGCGAAATTAACGATCGATATAACAAAGAAAAAGCACAATTCAAACAAGATGCTAATTGTACTTTCAATTATGTCGCTTTCGATATCAAACCTATGAAAGAGGATTACAAGGAAGCTGAAAACTGGATGAATAAACTAAGTGCTGAATTCAAAACTACGACAGATGTTGCCGGAGTAGTGAATTCAAATTCGGATATCATGTATGATGGTCATAATTATTCAGAAAAAACAGTACCTTCCATGTTGAAAGATTTTGCATTTAATGGCAAAACCGGTGATACATTTGGTCCTTCATTTACGAATGATACGTATATGATGGCTCGTGTTATGCAGTCAGGTATTATGCAATCCGATTCAGTAAAATTACGTCATATCTTTTTGGTAACAAAGGATGCCCCGAAAGCTGACAGCTTAGTTGCTGCCATTCGTGGAGGAGCTGATTTTGCTGCACTGGCGAAACAATATTCTGCGGTGAAACAAACTGCTGCCAATGGAGGAGAAATAGGTTGGATGTCGGAAGGAATGCAGGGAGTTGAAAAAGAAATAACCGACAATGCCTTCAGCAAAGCTAAAAATGAAGTGTTTACTATTAAAAACGCTCAGGGAGTTCAGATCATGCAGGTAGAAGATAAGACTGCTCCACGCCGTAAAGTGAAACTGGCTATTCTTGAACGAAAAGTGGTACCAAGCAGCAAATCATACAGCAAAATTTATAATGATGCAAAACAATTTGCCGTTGACCTGACAGCCGATAACTTCGATAAGAAAGCCAAAGACAAAGGGTATGTCGTTCGTCCTGCAAATGAAGTATTGCAGACTGTTGATAAAATCGCTGATATTCCTCTCTCAAGACAAATTATTCGCTGGGCATTTAAAAGCAGTAAAAATGATGTGTCGGATGTATTCGATTGTACAACAAAATTTGTTGTTGCAATATCAAAAGAAGTAAATAAAAAAGGATATCGTTCTGTGGACAAAGTCTCTGACCAGTTGAAAGCTGAAATTATCAAGGATAAAAAAGCTGAACTTATTATCAAAAACTTAGCAAGCGAAATGACAAAAAATCCTACTTTGGAAGGTCTGGCTTCATTCCTGAAGGATTCAGTTAAAACTGCACCTTCGATTAACTTTGCTTCTTTCCAATTCGGTGGAGCCGGTTTCGAACCATCGGTAATCGGAAAAGTATCCGTTTTAGCTTTAGGAAAAGTATCAGCACCAATTAAAGGAAATGCAGGTGTTTATGTTGTTCGTACAGCAAATAAAGTTGTGAATCCTCAACCGTTGGATATCAGAATGGAGAAATTTCAGTTGAATAGCCGTATGAGCTACTCATTACCATATATGATCATTCAGGATATGAAGGATAAAGCCGATATAGTAGATAATCGCCTGAACTTCTTCTGATCAGGAAAAAACTATTTTTCTTAAAAAAAGAAAACGGATTGATTAATTTCATTCCGTTTTCTTTTTTTCGGTAAGTTTGTGTAACTTTGCCCGAAGGAAGAACCAAGATCAAAGACACAAGATCAAAGACGCTAGACAAAGGATATAAAACTAACATAGAGGATTATGGAAGTCTTAGTATAACTTTTCAACCGATTTACTAAATCAACCAATCAACCAATCAACTAATCAACCAATCAACTAATCAACCAATCAACCAATCAACCAATCAATCAATCAACCAATCAACCAATCAACCAATCAACCATATTCAATGACTAAAACAGCACTTGTCGGCAAAACATTCGAAGAATTAAAGACTATCGTTTCTGAACTGGGAATGCCTGCATTTACAGCCAGACAACTTGCAGAATGGATTTATAAGAAACGGATTTTCACCATCGATGAGATGACGAATATATCTGCTAAAAACAGGGAGTCGCTGACTGAAAAATATGAAGTAGGACGTACACTACCGGTTCAGACTGTTGAATCGACTGATGGTACAAAGAAATATCTTTTTAAAACGGAAGGCGGCCATTTCATTGAAGCCGTTTATATTCCTGAAGAGGATCGTGCAACACTGTGTGTATCCTCACAGGTCGGCTGTAAAATGGGGTGCGTGTTTTGTATGACCGGCAGGCAGGGATTTATTGCTCAACTGACCACCGCTGAAATCATGAATCAGATTATGTCGATTCCAGAGGCCGAAAAACTGACCAACCTGGTCTTTATGGGTATGGGAGAACCATTTGATAATACATTGGCCATGCTTCGTTCGTTGGAGATCCTGACAGCCGATTATGGATATGCCTGGAGCCCGAGAAGGATTACTGTATCTTCCATTGGACTAATACCGGCTTTGAAAGTCTTTCTCGAAGAAACAAACTGTCATTTGGCGATCAGCCTGCATTCACCTTTTACACAGGATAGATTGCTGTTAATGCCCATTGAAAAAACCTATCCGATCACCAAGGTCCTTGAGGAACTTCGCAAACACGATTTTAGCAAACAACGACGGGTCTCGTTTGAATATATTCTTTTCGATGGAGTGAACGACACCATGCGTCATGCTGTTGAACTGGTGAAAATACTCAAAGGGATTGATTGCCGAGTAAATTTAATCCGTTTTCATGCTATCCCGGGATCAGAACTGAAGAGCTCAGCCCCTGAAAAAATGACCTTCTTCAGAGATTATCTCACCAGTAACGGGGTTACTTCTACAATCAGACGTTCAAGAGGGGAAGATATCTTTGCAGCATGTGGAATGCTGTCGACTCTTGAGAAAGAAAAATCTGAAGGCAAATTGTAATTAAATAATCCATCAGGAAATATAAGAAATTAATAAGGTAAATTGTTTTTACCTTATATTTCCACGATGGATGAAATAAAAGATATGATACACTGGTTAATGACCTGATATCTTCATGTAAAACAGTGGCTTAGTCTTATATTTACACGATTTAAACCTTTTTTTGTTTCTTCTGAAATTAATAAATTGTAAATCCTGTCAGGTTCTACCGAATAAAGTAACTGTCTTTATTTGTTTTCTGTCAAGAGCATGTCAACTCATCCAATGAAGTTGGTAAAGAATTGGTTGAAGAATATTTTATTCGAAAATTATTAGATGATTTACAAGAACTACATCAGGCAATAAATAGAAAATAAAAAATCAGAATGTTTTACAACATACCCGCCTCTCTTTGAAGACCCGGGATCGGTATTTTAAAAACTCACGAACCGAATCAACTCTCTGACCAAAACATTAAGATACAATTGCAATCTGGTCTTTTTGAATTTTAAATAGTAAATAGATTGTGATTCGTCTATTTGTAGTTTCTCTTAATATCTGATTTTAAATTAATATCCACCTGCTTTTTCATGAAACATAATTTCCTTAAAATTTGGTTTGTATCTTTGTTCTTTATCGTTACAAACCTTTCGATATACGCACAAAAGAACCTGGAAAATCAAATTTCCGATTCCTTGACAGCCATAGTAAACAGCTATACACGGGTTGGAAAAGTCAATTTGATTAGTTTCTCAGCAAATACGAAGAGTAATGTCTTAACTGTTTCGGCAAACGAAAGGTTAGGATATATGCCTTTTAGACCAAATAATGTTAAACGTATTTATGCTGCCATTAATAAGATAATCTCAAATAAATATGTGGGATATAGAGTTTATTGTCAGGTGGAAAACCAAAATATCGAATCACTTATTCCTAATTTCTACCGTACAGATCATCCGGATTCATTAAAGCAATTTTTAGTCCCTTTACTACAACACCCTTTGGTGACAAATACTTCACGTCCTTACCTGATCCCAAATGGTCTTCAAAACAGGCATATTGCACTTTGGCAAAGTCATGGAAGATATTATGATTTGAAACAAGCCCGCTGGGCGTGGCAACGTGCACGTTTTTTTCAGGTGGTGGAGGATTTGTATACTCAATCGTATGTGCTTCCTTATCTGGTCCCTATGCTCGAAAATGCAGGCGCTAATGTCCTGATGCCACGTGAACGGGATACACAGCTAAATGAAGTGATAGTCGACAATGATTCTAAAGATGGCTTGTCGAGATACAGGGAACAAAACGACCGCAAAAAATGGAAAACGTCAGAAGGAACAGGATTTGCCAATACGAAAAAAATATATGTGCAAGGAGAGAATCCATTTACTTTTGGGACTTCACGTTGTATTTCTTCAATCCCCAATACCGATGAATCAAGCCGTGCCGAATGGATACCTACCATCCCCGAAAGCGGTCGGTATGCCGTGTATGTGTCTTATAAAACTGTAGAAAACAGTGCTGCCGATGCACATTATACAGTGTTTCATAAAGGAGGTAAAACAGAATTTACAGTAAATCAAACCATGAGTGGAGGAACATGGGTATACCTGGGTACTTTTTCGTTTGATAAAGGCAAAAATAACAGAGCAAAAGTGATATTGACTAATTTCAGTGCTGATGAGGGAAAACTGATTACATCCGATGCGGTGAAATTTGGAGGTGGCATGGGAAATATAGCCAGAAGTCCGACACCTCCGGGGTTAAACCCGGCAATAATTAGAACTGACAGTGCGACTGTTGCTTCTGCTCTTTCGAATCTGTCAATAGTCTACGAACCTGAAACTAGCCATTATCCGCGGTATACCGAAGGTGCCCGCTATTGGCTGCAATGGGCGGGTATCCCCGACAGTATCTACAGTAAGAATAAGGGACAGAATGATTATACTGATGACTTTCAATCCCGCGGGTTCTGGGTGAATTACCTTATCGGCGGTTCAAGTGATTCGCCTGCTACCAAAGGTTTGAATGTCCCTGTCGACCTGGCGATGGCCATTCACAGTGATGCCGGTGCCACATCAAACGATTCTATTATCGGAACTTTAGGTATTTGTTCTATCCATAATACAGGAGGGAAATCTGTATTTCAGAATGGTAAATCCCGATGGGCATCCCGCGATCTGACTGATATTATTCAAACTCAGGTAGTGGACGATATACGTAAAGAATTTGCACCCGAATGGACACGACGTAACATTTGGAATAAGTCGTACAGTGAATCCAGGGAGCCCGAAGTTCCTACCATGTTGATGGAATTACTCTCCCATCAAAATTTTGCAGATATGCGTTATGGCCTTGATCCCCGTTTCAGGTTTGCTGTATCCCGTTCTGTCTACAAAGGCATGCTTAAATTTATTTCAAGTACCAATAATGTGGATTATGTGGTTCAACCACTCCCGGTGGAACAGTTTAATTGCCGTTTTATAGAAAAAAATAAGGTCGAACTTCATTGGGTAGCCGTAAATGATAGTCTTGAACCAACTGCTGTGGCTGAAAAATATGTTTTATATACCAGGATTGAAGATGGCGATTTTGATAACGGAGTGGTGGTTACTTCAAACAGAATCACAGCAGTCATTCAACCGGGGAAGATCTATAGTTTTAAAGTAATGGCAATGAATAAAGGCGGACTTAGTTTCCCTTCCGAAATACTTTCCACCTACAGAGCTCCCAACGATAAGAAAGAAGTGTTGATTGTAAATGGTTTCGACCGTTTAAGTGCTCCTGCCAATTTCTCAATAGACAGTACCTATGCCGGGTTTTTGAATACTAAAGATCCGGGAGTTCCTTATTTGAACGAAATAAGTTTTGTAGGCAACCAGTATGAATTTAAAAGAAACAAACCCTGGGTGAATGATGATGCGCCCGGATTTGGTGCCAGTCATGCTAATTACGAAACTCAGGTTATTGCAGGCAATTCATTCGATTATCCGTTTCTTCATGGAAAAGCGATAAAAGCCGCCGGATACTCATTTGTTTCTGCCAGTGAAAAAGCAATTATCAGTGGAGATGTAGATATGAATCAATATAAAATGGTGGATCTGATTTTGGGTAAACAAAAACAAACATTCATTGGAAATGCTAAAAAAACGCCTGAATTTAAAACTTTTCCTTTAGCTTTGCAGCAGTCAATTAAGTTATATTGTCTAAGTGGTGGAAACCTGATGGTTAGCGGTGCTTTTATTGGCTCTGATATGTGTGAGTCCGATAAACCGGTTCATAACGACAGGTTGTTCATTGAAAATATATTGAAATATAAATTCAGGACATCGAAGGCGAGCGTTGGCGGGAATCTTACTATTGTGAATTCTCCAGTACAGTTTTTTAAAAAAGCTGAGCTGTCCTATTATGATCAACCGAATTCGACTTCCTATTATATAGAATCTCCGGATGCCATAGAGCCAGCAGGTGAGGGCTGTTTTACGATTTGCAGGTATGCCGAAAATAACTTAAGTGCCGGAGTCGCTTTTTCGGGTCTTTATAAAACCTGTGCATTTGGTTTCCCTTTTGAAACGCTACAATCGGAGAATGACAGGACTGCATTGATGGAATCCATATTATCGTTTTTCGCATCGAACAAATAATTAAATAATTCTCTTAATATTTAATAGACTGAATAAAATTTAATACATTTGACCCTTGAAATGAAATACACTCAACCGGATATTTCTTGTTGTAAAATATAACACTAAAACATAAAACCTGGATTTATGGAAACAGAAAGAATTATTATTGGAATTACACATGGCGATATAAATGGAATAGGATATGAAGTTATTCTTAAAACGATGTCCGATACCCGTATGTTGGAAACTTTTATTCCGGTTATTTATGGTTCGCCCAAGGTAGCAGCATATCACCGAAAGAATCTTGATATTCAGGGTTTAAATTTGAATATTGTTAACTCAATTGATGAGATAAATCTGAAACGGGTTAATATTATTAATTGCGTTGATGATGAAATAAAGGTTGAATTGGGAACTTCTACGGCTGAAGCAGGAGTTGCTGCATTTGCAGCACTCGAACGTGCTACTGAAGACTTGAAAAAAGGTGCTCTTCAGGCACTGGTCACAGCACCTATTAATAAAAAGAATATCCAATCTGATAAATTCCATTTCCCGGGACATACAGAGTACCTGGAAGAAAAATTCGGTTCAGATTCACCGGCTTTAATGATGTTGATTAATGATGTGATGCGAGTTGCAGTTGTCACCGGTCATATTCCGGTAAAAGATGTATCGGAAACACTGACTGAAAAATTAATTGTTGATAAGCTTGTTGTTTTAAATGCTTCTCTTAAAAAGGATTTTTCAATTGTACGACCCCGTATTGCAGTTCTGGGATTGAATCCCCATGCAGGTGATGAAGGAGTGATTGGAAACGAAGAAATTGATGTGATTATTCCAGCATTAAAACAAGCTGAGAAACTCGGGATCATATGTGTGGGACCTTATCCTGCCGATGGACTATTCGGTTCGGGTAACTTCAGTAAGTTTGATGCCGTGTTGGCAATGTATCACGATCAGGGATTAATTGCCTTTAAAACTGTTTCTATGGATACTGGAGTAAACTTTACAGCAGGATTACCAGTTATCCGTACTTCTCCCGATCATGGTACTGCTTATGATATTGCAGGTAAAAATATGGCTTCTGAAGAATCATTCAGGCAGGCTTTGTACCTGGCGTATGACATCTATCAAAATAGAATTAGAAACGAAGAGGCAGTCTCTAATCCCCTTAGAACAGAGCAGCGTTCGGAACGGGGAGGTAGAGTGGAGTAATTGTTAGTTTATTTTTTTGAATTTATGGTTTCCAAGACTCAGGTTTCATAAATACTCGGCTTAGAGTTCAAAATAATAGGTTGATAATATTTACCAGCCCAGACTTAGACAATGATGCGGTCAGGTCTAAAGAAGCTGACAGGACGATTAAAAATCCTGACAGCATCTTTAGACCTGCCTTTTTTAACTTACATCAGGTTTAAGGCTCACTGCATTACGAAATACAACCAAAACGACATTGCGTTACATATAAAAAAAGCCTGTAACGATATGAAACAGGCTTTTATAATTTTGAAATAAAAAATATTTTTTAAAATGTAACTCTCATGGTCATTCCTACCGGAGTAGTAACCTGATTATTAATTGATATGTGATCTACATAGGGTGACAAATTCAATTTTATGGAAGATGTCTGTCGTAAACTTCGAAAGTACATATTATTCACTTTAGCTACTTTGATCGCATCTACAATCGACCAGATACCAACAAAAACCATTCCTCCGTAAGCATCCCAAATATGCCGCATATAAAATGCAAAAAACGGACTTAGAGTAATTATTATTCTCTAAGTCCGTTTTTTTTTTGTTAGATTTCTATGGGAGTAATTCTTCCCACTGGATAGGACTTTC
>Ga0302273_1000247_pt1 | contig 26459 bp, 17 predicted proteins | sample III_Bog_N1_3_FD_198774 | JGI IMG/M metagenome (GOLD analysis project Ga0302273, IMG submission 198774) | Peat permafrost microbial communities from Stordalen Mire near Abisko, Sweden - III_Bog_N1_3 | ecosystem: Environmental > Terrestrial > Soil > Wetlands > Peat | place: Sweden: Abisko... | reverse complement strand
GGTCTGGTTGCCCTGACGACCGCAATGACGCTGGCCACGTACCTGCCTCCGCGGGGGAGCGGGACCCGCCTCGTCCTCGGCTGCACGCCGTGCGCGACGGTCGCGGCCCTCAGCGTCCCCGTCGCCGTCGTCGTGCTGAGCACGTCCTCGCACGACGTGCCGACCGCCATCCTCGCGCTAGGTGCGGCCGCGTTCGGGCTGCGTCAGCGGCTGACGGATCCGCGAACCTGCCCCGCCTAGACCCCTCCGAGACGCCTCGGGTGACCACGCCGTCCTGGCGCGGGCACCCGAGGCGTCTCGACGTCCGGTGCGATGTCAGAGGTGCGGGTGGACGGCCTTGAGCGTGAACCAGCCGCCGGAGAGGTTGCGTGCGTCGAAGCCCTCGCTGAGCAGCACGCGCGTTGCGAGGTAGGAGCGCACGCCGCTCGCGCAGTGCACGCTGATCGAGCGCCCGGCGGCCGCGTCCCGGACCTCGTCCAGCCGTTCGCGGAGCACGAGGTGCGGGATGTTGAGGGCGCCCTCCAGGTGGCCGGCCTCGAACTCGGAGCGTGACCGGACGTCGAGCACGAGAGTCGTCGCGAGGGCGTCGTCGAGATCCGACGCCTGCCACTGCGGCATGGTCCCGTCCAGGACGTTCTGGGCCACGAACCCCAGCATGTTGACCGCGTCCTTGGCCGAGCCGTAGGGCGGGGCGTAGCCGAGCTCCAGCTCGGCGAGGTCGTCCGCCGTCATCCCGGCGCGGATGGCCGTGGCCAGCACGTCGATGCGCTTGTCGACGCCGGCGCGGCCGACCCCCTGGGCTCCGAGGAGGGTGCCGTCGGGGGCGAAGCTGGCGACGAGGTGCATCGTCTCCGCGCCGGGGTAGTAGCCGGCGTGGTCGCCCGGGTGGATGTGGACCACCTCATGGGCGATGCCGGCCCGGCGCAGGGTCGCCTGGTTCGCGCCGGTCGTGGCCGCTGTCAGGTCGAACACGCGGACGATCGCGGTGCCCAGGACGGCCGCCTGCGGCGTCGTGCGGTGACCGCACATCGAGTCGGCGGCTCGGCGCCCCTGGCGGTTGGCCGGCCCGGCGAGCGGCACCGGCCCACTGAAGCCGGTGACCGCCTGCGCGACCTCGACGGCGTCGCCGACGGCCCAGATGTGCGGGTCGGAGGTGCGCTGATCGGCGTCGACGCGAATCGCGCCGGTCGGTCCGAGGTCCAGCCCGGCGTCGCGGGCCAAGGAGCTCGCGGGGCGCACGCCGACGTTGACGATGACCAGATCGGCGTCCAGTCGCGATCCGTCGGACAGGGTGACGGTCACGGCACCCGTCGACCCGGACTCACCCGACTCCTCGAGCGCGGGCTCGGCGGCGTCCACGGGCTCGACGGTCTGCGCCGAGACGGCCAGTCTCAGGTCGACGCCGTGGGCGGTCAGCTCGTCCGCCAGCAGGGGGGCGAGCTCCGCATCGATGGGCGGCAGCACGTGGTCGGCGAGCTCGACGAGGTGCACCTGCAGCCCGCGGTGCGCGAGCGCCTCGACGGCTTCGAGGCCGATGAACCCGGCGCCGATGACCACGGCGCGGGGGCGGCCCGCGTCGCTCGGCCGGTCCGCGAGCAGGGTGTCGATGTTCGCGCGCAGCGCGTCGACATCGGGGACCGTGCGCAGGGTGTGCACCGCCGGATGGTCCAGCCCGGCGATCGGCGGGCGGACGGCCACGGCACCGGGGGAGAGCAGCAGGGCGTCGTACGGCTGCTGGAACGTGCGGTCGCCGGTCTGCACCGTCACCGTCCGCGTGTCCCGGTCGATCGCCGTGACCCGGTGCCCGGTGCGGACGTCCAGGTTGAGCGAGGAGGCCAGTGAGGCCGGGGTGTGCAGCAGCAACGACTCGCGCCGAACGATCTCGCCCGACAGGTGGTACGGCAGGCCGCAGTTGGCGAACGACACGTAGTCGCCCTGCTCGAACACGATGATCCGGGCGCGCTCGTCCAGGCGTCGTGCCCGGGCGGCGGCACTCATGCCGCCGGCGACCCCGCCGACGACCACGATGGTGCGTGGCTCGCTCATCGCCGGACCTCCCCACCGGAGCGCTGCCAGGCGGCCATCCCGCCGGACACGCTCGTGGCGTCGTAGCCGAGGCTGCGCAGCTGCTTGGCCCCGGTGCGTGAACGCATGCCGCTCGCGCAGACGACGACGACCGGGCGGCCCTTCGCGAGCCGGCCCGCGCCCCGTTCGATCTGGGCCAGCGGGATGTGCACGGCGCGCGGTGCGTGGCCGGACTTCCACTCGCTGCTCTCGCGCACGTCGACGAGGGTCGCGCCCTCCTTGACCAGCTCGAGGGCGCGGGTGGCGCTGACAGCTGCCGGGAGCTGACCGTCGTCAGCTGCGCCGCCGAACATGCGGCGTACGCGGGCGAAGAGGCTCGTGGGGGCGGGAGGTGAGGTGGTCATCGGGGCTCCTTGTCGTTGCGTCGACTATACCCCACGGGGTATCGGAACGGGCCGCCGGGCCGGCGGGTGGAGGAGGCGTTCTTGGTCCGGTAGTACCCACTGGGGTATCGTGCCGGGAGGCGACGACGAGGGAGCTGGTCATGAATCTCGACCCGGCCGAGATGGGCAAGGTTGTCAACCGCCTCCGGCGCGCCCAGGGCCAGCTGGCCGGCGTGGTGCGGATGCTCGAGGACGGCCGCGACTGTGAGGACGTCGTCATGCAGCTGTCGGCGGTCAGCCGCGCGCTGGACAAGGCGGGGTTCGCCATCATCGCGACCGGCATGAAGCAGTGTCTCGCCGAGGGCGACGGCGCGCAGACGCCCGACGTGCAGCGACTGGAGAAGATGTTCCTCTCGCTCGCCTGAGCGTCACCGCGGCGGCAGCGGACTCCGTCGTCGTCGGGGAAGGAAGCGTGGCGTCCGGCGGGCGTACTCGGCGTACCCCTCGAACCGGCGCTGGAGGCGAGCCTCCTCCCAGCGGGCCTTGATGGTCAGCAGGGTCACGAGCAGGGCGAACGCGACCGCGCGCGGGACGCTGCCGGAGCTCGCGGCGATCGACGCCGCAGTGAGCAGCAGGCCGCTGTAGATGGGGTGGCGCACCCAGCGGTACAGGCCACCGGTGCGCAGCTGCGCCTGCGCGTTCGGTAACGGCAGGGCCGTCAGGCCCCGTCCGAGCGCAGTCGCGCCGAGCACCATCACCGTCAACCCGAGCACCGCGCCGGCGACGCTCAGCGCCATCAGTCCCGCAGGGACGGGCCAGTCGCTGCGGGCCGGCAGCAGCGCGATCAGAGCGAGCAGCGCAAACTGCGCGCCCACCAGAGCGCGGGCGGTCGCCACGTCGTGCGGCCCGGCGGCGGTCTGGCCGTCGTCGAGGCCGCGGTGCTGGACCATGTGGTTCCCCTCCGCTCCCGGTAGTCCCGCTTCGACCTTAGGCCAGCGGACGTGCTGCCGACGGGGCCTCTGATGCCATACCCGGTTGGGTATGCGACGTTGGTCCCGTCCCAGCCCGGAGATCGACTCCTACGGTCAAAGTCAACCCGTCTCCGAGCTGAGGATTGCACCCCATGAAGATCGTCGTCGTCGGTGGAGTGGCAGCGGGGATGTCGATCGCCGCGCGGGCGCGGCGGCTGGACGAGTTCGCCGAGATCGTCGTCTTCGAGCGCGGCCATCACGTCTCGTTCGCGAACTGCGGCCTGCCCTACCACATCGGTGGGGTGATCACCGAGCGCGACCGGCTGCTCCTGCAGACACCGCAGAGCCTGCGCGAGTCGCTCGACATCGACGTGCGGATCGCCGTCGAGGTGCTGAGCATCGACCGCGCGGCCAAGACCGTCCGGGTCCGTGAGCGCGACTCCGGTGCGGAGTACGACGAGGCCTACGACAAGCTCGCGCTCGCGCCCGGGGCACAGCCCGTGCGGCCACCGCTGCCCGGCATCGACCTTCCGGCCGTCCATGTCCTGCGCGGGATCGGGGACATGGACGTCATCAAGGCCGCGGTCGACGGAGCGGGCGGCAAGGACCGGGTCGGCGGGATCGCCCACGCGGTGATCATCGGAGCGGGGTACATCGGCCTGGAGATGGCGGAGAACCTGCACGAGCGGGGCATCGCCGTCGAGGTCGTCGAGATGGCCGACCAGATCATGCCGCCGCTGGACCGTGAGCTCACCACCGCGGTCGAGAACTATCTGCGGGACCGAGGCATCGGGCTCCACCTGGGCACCTCGGCGGCCGCCTTCGCCGCAGGTCCCGGGGCGCGGGTGCGCGTCGAGCTGAAGAACAGCGACGTGATCGAGACCGATCTCGTGCTGCTCGCGGCCGGGGTCCGCCCGGCCACCGCGCTCGCCGTCGCCGCCGGCCTGGAGCTGGGCCCGCGTGGGGGCATCAAGGTCGACGAGCACATGCGGACGAGCGACCCGGACATCTACGCCGCGGGCGATGTGGTCGAGGTCGCGCACACCGTGCTCCCCGGCTCGTGGCTGATCCCGCTCGCCGGTCCCGCCAACCGGCAGGGCCGGGTGGCGGCGGAGAACATCTGCGGTCGGGACACCGTGTACGAGTCCACCCAGGGCACCTCGATCGTCAAGATCTTCGACATGGTGGCCGGCGGTACCGGGGCCACCGAGAAGCAGCTGCGCGCCGCCGGAGCGGACTACCGCACGGTCCAGACGCACCCGAACGGGCACGCCGGGTACTACCCCGGCACCGCGATGATGAGCATCAAGCTGGTGTTCGCCCCGGACACCGGCCGCGTGCTCGGAGCCCAGATCGTGGGCTTCGACGGGGTGGACAAGCGCCTGGATGTGCTGGCGACCGCGATCCGCGCCTCGATGACCGTCTACGACCTGGAGAACCTCGAGCTGGCCTATGCGCCGCCGTTCGGCTCGGCGAAGGACCCCGTCAACATGGTCGGGTTCGTCGCCGCGAACACGCTGCGCGGGGACCTCGAGCTGTGGCACGCGCACGAGTACCCCGAGGCGACCGACGGGGCGCGGATCATCGATGTCCGCGGCCCCGACGAGTTCGCCGTCTGGCACCTCGCCGGCGCCGAGAACGTGCCGCTCAAGGAGCTCCGCCTCCGGCAGGTGGACTGGGACCGGAGCGTCCCGATCCGCCTGTACTGCGCCGTGGGCTTCCGCAGCTACCTCGCCTACCGGGTCCTCGTCCAGCGAGGCTTCACCGACGTCAAGACCTTGTCCGGCGGGATCAGGACGTTCCGGGCGTTCCACGACGTGACCCCGAGCGTGATCGACACTCCGCTGCCCACCACGTCGTACGCCGAGGAGGTCACCGGCGCGGGTTCCGTCGTCGCGCCGGCCACGTCGACGGGGGTCCTGGTGGACCTGGACTGCACCGGGCTCGCGTGCCCGGGCCCGATCATGAAGCTCCAGGAGACCATCACGGCGCTCGCGCCCGGCGACGAGCTCGTCGCGCACGTGTCCGATGCGGGGTTCCGGCTCGACGCGCCCGCCTGGGCCGCCCGGAACGGGCACACGATCTTGTCGCTCACCCCGGAGGGTCCCGGCTACGCCGCGCGGATCCGCAAGGGGCAGCCCGCGGTGGCGTCCGCGGCGACGTTCAGTGGTGCGGCGGCACGGATCAAGGACAAGAAGTCGTTCGTCGTCTTCTCCGGCGACCTGGACAAGGTGATCGCCTCGTTCATCATCGCGAACGGTGCCCTGGCGATGGGCGACGAGGTCTCCATGTTCTTCACGTTCTGGGGGCTCAACGCCCTGCGCCGCCAGGACCCGCCGGCACGCCAACGCTCCACCATGGACCGCATGTTCGGTGCCATGATGCCGGCCGGCGCGGACCACCTGAAGCTCTCCACCATGAACATGCTGGGTGGCGGCACGGCACTGATCAAGAAGGTCATGAAGGACAACAAGGTGCCCTCCCTGCCCGAGCTCATCAGCTCGGCGCAGCGCGGCGGTGCCCGCCTGGTGGGCTGCACGATGACCATGGATCTGCTCGGCATCGCGCCGGGCGACCTCCTCGAGGGTGTCGAGCTCGGCGGCGTGGCGAGCTTCCTCGCGGACGCCAACGAGTCCAACGGCACCTTCTTCATCTGACGCCGGGAGTCGGCCGTTCAGGTCGTCTCGAAGACGTATCCCATCCCCGGTGTGGTGATGAAGTGCCGGGGGTGGGAGGGGTCGCGCTCGAGCTTGCGGCGCAGGTTGGCCGTGTACACCCGCAGGTACCCGGTCTCGCTGACGTAGGCGGGACCCCACACCTCGCGCAGCAGCTGGTCGCGGCTCACGAGCTTGCCGCGGTGGCGCACCAGGATGTCGACGAGCGCCCACTCGGTCGGGCTCAGTCGCACCTCCTCGCCGTCACGGAGCACCCGGCGCCGCGCCAGGTCGATCGTCAGGTCGCCCGCGTCGACCACCGCCTCCGTCGCATCGCCGGGCGCGGCGCGTCGGACCGCGGCGCGCAGCCGCGCCAGCAGCTCGTTCATCGCGAACGGCTTGGTGACGTAGTCGTCGGCGCCGGCGTCGAGGGCGTCGACCTTGTCCTCACCGTGCTGGCGTGCCGAGAGCACGACGATCGGTACCCGGCTCCAGCCGCGGATGCCGGCGATGACGTCGAGGCCCGAGATGTCGGGCAGGCCCAGGTCGAGGAGGACCACGTCGGGGTGCCAGGTCGCCGCGAGGTCGAGCGCGCGGGCTCCGTCCGGCGCCGTGGCGACCTCCCAGCCGCTGGAGCGAAGGTTGATCGCCAGCGCGCGCACCAGACCTGGCTCGTCATCCACCACGAGGACCCTGGCATCCGTCATGTCATCGACTCCTGCGCGCGGGGGATCGAGACGACCATCGTCAGGCCCCCGCCGGGGGTGTCGTCCGCCGTGAGCTCGACGCCGACCGCCTCGGCCAGCCCGTGCGCGACGGCCAGTCCCAGGCCGAGTCCGTCAGGCGAGGAGTCACCCAGCCGCTGGAACGGTTCGAACATCCGGGACTTGAGGTCGTCCGTGAGCCCGGGCCCGGTGTCGACGATGCGGAGCTCGACGTGGTCCCGGGTCGCGGAGGCGAGCACCCGCACGCGCGAACCGTTCACCGAGTGCCGCACCGCGTTCGAGACGATGTTCGCCACCACCCGCTCGAGCAGCCCCGGGTCGGTGCTGACCAGGGGCAACGTCTCCGGCACGTCGACGTTCACCTGGTCGGGTCCGAAGCCCTCGGTCGCGAGCGGGACGACCTCGTCGAGGCTGGTCGCGCGCAGCGCGGGCCGGACGCTACCGGTCTGCAGCCGGGACAGGTCGAGCAGGTTCTCGATCAGCCGTTCGAGGCGGGCCGTCGCCGCGCTGACGGTGTCGACAAGGGCCGCCCTGTCCTCGTCGTTCAGCTGCATCTCCGGTGACGCGAGCCCGTCCACCCCGGCACGGATCGTCGCCAGCGGTGTGCGCAGGTCGTGGGAGACCGCGGCGAGCAGGGCGCTGCGTGCAGCGTCGGCCTGCTGGAGCGCCTGGGCCTGATCCGCCTGCTCACGCAGTCGCCGGTACTCGAGCATGAGCCCCGCCTGACCGGCGAACGCCTCGAGCACGCTGCGGTCGCTGGCGTGCAGCACCCGTCCGCGCAGGGCGAGCACGCGGTTCGGGTCGATGGTGACGACGGTCTGCGCGGCGTCGGGGTCGAGCACGGGGTCGGTTCCGTCCGTGGCGAGCGCGTGCCAAGGGCCGTGCGTGCTGTCGCGGGCGAGCAGGGAGACGGCCTCGAGGCTGAACGTCTCGCGCAGCCGCGCAACGACCGCCTGGGCGGTGTCCTCACCCGTGAGGACGGATCGCGACACCGCGGCCAGCGCCGAAGCCTCCGCCCTGGCGCGGAAGGCCTCGGCGGTCCGCCGGGCTGCGAGGTCGACCACGGATGCGACGGCGACGGCGACCAGCACGAAGACGACGAGGGCCAGCACGTTCTCGGGTTCGGCGATGGTGAGGCGGCCCGTGGGAGGGGTGAAGAAGTAGTTCAACGCGACGAAGCCGATGACGGCGCTGAGGATCGACTGCCAGAGGCCCGCCACCAGGGCGACCGCGACCGTCAGTGCGAGATACAGCAGCAGGGCGGTCGGCAGGCCGACGTCGCCCGGGCCGAGGGCCAGCACCCCGGTGAGCGCCGCCGGGCCGAGGACGGCCAGCACCCAGCCTGCGGTGTTGCGGCCCGCGGACTGCGTCGTCGAGCGGGTCGGTCTGCGCCCGCCGGTCCGCGCGTCCTCGTGGTTCACCAGGTGGACGTCGACGTTCTCGGCGAGCCGGGCGATCTCGACGCCGTTGCTCTCCGAGAGCGCCTCGCGCCACCGGCTCCGTCGCGACACGCCGACGACGACCATGGTGGCGTTCACGGCGGTGGCGAAGTGGACGACCGCGGCCGCGACGTCCTCGCCGATCACGGTGTGGAACTCCCCTCCGAGGGACTCCACCAGGACGCGTTGCTCGGCGATCGCCCTGGGCGGTGCGCTCGGCAGCCCGTCGGTGGCGAGCACGTGCACGCCCAGAAGCTCCGATCCGGCGGCGCGCTGGGCGATCCGCGCACCGCGCCGGATGAGCGTCTCGCTCTCTGGCCCACCGGTGACGGCCACCACGATGCGCTCGCGCGCGGGCCACGGCTGCTCGATCCGGTGGTCGCGCCGATACGTCGTCAGCGCGTCGTCGACCCGGTCCGCGAGCCACAGCAGGGCAAGCTCCCGCAGTGCCGTGAGGTTGCCGACCCGGAAGTACGAGGACAACGACGCGTCGATCTGCTCGGCCCGGTAGATGGCGCCGTGCGCGAGCCGTCGGCGCAGCGCGGTCGGGGGCAGGTCGATGAGCTGGATCTGGTCGGCGTCGCGCACCACGTGGTCGGGGACGGTCTCCCGCTGGCGCACGCCGGTGATGGCTTCCACGTCGTCGTTCAGCGACTCGAGGTGCTGGACGTTCACCGTCGTGACGACGTCGATGCCCGCCTCGAGCAGCTCGAGCACGTCCTGCCACCGCTTGGTGTGGCGCGAACCGGGGATGTTGGTGTGCGCCAGCTCGTCGACCATCGCGACCTGGGGCGCGCGGCGCAACGCGCCGTCGACGTCGAACTCGGTGAACGTCTTGCCCTGGTAGTCCAGGACCCGCCGGGGCATGACCTCGAGCCCCTCGAGCTGGGCGGACACGCCGGCCCGGCCGTGGGTCTCCACCAGCCCGACCACGACGTCGGTCCCGCGGGCAGCGCGCCGGTGCGCCTCGTCGAGCATCGCGTACGTCTTCCCGACGCCGGGGGCGGCGCCGAAGTAGACCGTGAGCCGGCCCTTGCGAGCGCGGTCCGTCGGGGGTGTGCTCACGGGGCCATTGTCTCCAGGGCGATGTTGAGGCGGAGCACGTTGACCCGCGGCTCGCCCAGGAGTGCCCAGGTGCGGCCCTGGATGGCGTCCTCGACGAGTGCGGCGACGCGCTGTTCGGGGATCCCTCGTGCGGCGGCGATGCGGGCGACCTGCAGGCGGGCGTACGCGGGGGAGATGTCCGGGTCCAGCCCCGACGCGGAGGCGGTGAGGGCGTCCGGCGGGACAGCGGCCGGGGCGACGCCGTTGTCGGCGGCGACCTGCGCACGCCGCTGCTCGACGGTGGCGACCAGGTCCGGGTTGTTCGGGCCGAGGTTCGACCCTGCGGAGGCCAGCGTGTCGTACCCGTCGCCGGCCGCCGACGGGCGCGGGTGGAACCACGTCGGGCCGGTGAAGTCCTGCCCGATGATCGCCGAGCCCACCGCGGCGTCCGCGCCGGTCGCGGTGACCGAGGTGGAGTGCTCGCCGGTGGACGTCACGAGCGAGCCGTTGGCCTGCCACGGGAATGCGATCTGCCCGACCGCCATGACGGCCAGCGGGTAGACGATCCCCAGCACGAGCGTGAACCCGAGCAGCACCCGCAGACCGGCCCAGGTCTGCCGGCTGAACTGCAGGACGATCGCGCCGAAGGACTGGGCGGTCGGGGTGTGGAGCGCGGTCGAGGTGCTGGTCATGTCAGCTGATCCCGGGGAGGAGGGAGACGAACAGGTCGATGAGCTTGATGCCGAGGAACGGGACGATGAGCCCGCCGACGCCGTAGACGAGCAGGTTGTGGCGCAGCATCACGGAGGCGGCCGCGGGCCGGTAGCGCACTCCGCGCAGCGACAGCGGGATGAGCGCGATGATGATCAGCGCGTTGAAGATGACCGCCGACAGGATCGCGGACTGCGGGCTGGACAGCCGCATGACGTTGAGCACGGCGAGCTGCGGGAACACGACCACGAACATCGCCGGCAGGATCGCGAAGTACTTCGCGACGTCGTTGGCGATCGAGAACGTCGTCAGCGCCCCGCGGGTGATCAGCAGCTGCTTGCCGATCTGCACGATCTCGATGAGCTTGGTCGGGTTCGAGTCGAGGTCGACCATGTTCCCGGCCTCCTTCGCCGCCGTCGTGCCGGTGTTCATCGCCACCCCGACGTCGGACTGGGCGAGTGCCGGCGCATCGTTCGTGCCGTCGCCCGCCATGGCCACCAGCCGACCACCGGCCTGCTCACGACGGATCAGCGCGAGCTTGTCCTCGGGCGTGGCCTCGGCCAGCACGTCGTCGACCCCGGCCTCGGCGGCGATGGCGCGCGCCGTGACGGCGTTGTCGCCCGTCACCATCACGGTGCGGATGCCCATCGCGCGGAGCTCGTCGAACCGTTCGCGCAGACCCTGCTTGACGACGTCCTTGAGGTGGATCACCCCGAGCACGCGTGCGGGTGCGGACCCGATCTGCTCGGCCACGACGAGGGGCGTGCCGCCGGACGAGCTGATCGCGTCGACCACCCGTGCGGTGTCCGTGCCCGTGTGGCCGCCCGTGGAGTGCACCCACGCGGTGGCGGCCGCGGCCGCCCCCTTACGGATACGTCGCACCGCGCCGTCGGCCCCGAGCTCCGGGTCCAGGAGGTCGAGCCCGCTCATCCTGGTCCGCGCGGTGAACGGGACGAGGGTGGAGCCGACCAGCTCGCCGGACTCCCGGGCACGCAGCCCGTACTCCTGCTTGACGAGCACCAGGACGCTGCGCCCCTCGGGCGTCTCGTCGGCCATGGAGGACAGCTGCGCCGCGTCGGCCAGCGCCATCGGGTCCACGCCATCGACCGTGATCAGCGCGGCCGCCTGCCGGTTGCCGAAGGTGATCGTGCCGGTCTTGTCGAGCAGCAGCACGTCGACGTCGCCGGCGGCCTCGACCGCGCGACCGGACATCGCCAGCACGTTGCGCTGCACGAGGCGGTCCATCCCGGCGATGCCGATGGCCGAGAGCAGCGCCCCGATCGTCGTCGGGATGAGGCACACCATCAGCGCCACCAGCACGACCATGGACTGACGCGACCCGGAGTAGACGGCGAACGGCTGCAACGTGGCGACCGCCAGCACGAAGATGATGGTCAACGAGGTCAGCAGCACGTTGAGGGCCACCTCGTTGGGGGTCTTCTGCCGCTCGCTGCCTTCCACCAGGGCGATCATCCGGTCGACGAAGGTGTGCCCGGCGGGGGCGGTGATGCGCACGATGATCCGGTCCGACAGCACGGTGGTGCCGCCCGTCACGGCCGACCGGTCACCGCCCGACTCCCGGATGACGGGGGCGGACTCTCCGGTGATCGCCGACTCGTCCACGCTGGCGATGCCCTCGATCACGTCCCCGTCGCCTGGGACCGTCTCGCCCGCGACGATGACGACGACGTCGCCGACCTGCAGCGTGGAGGACGGCACCTCGGTGGTGGGCAGGTCCGCGAGACCGCTGGTGTACTCCAGCGTGTCGCGGGGGGCGGTGATCTTGCGTGCCGTCGTCTGAGCCTGTGACGCACGCAGGCTGGCGGCCTGGGCCTTGCCGCGGCTCTCGGCGACGGACTCCGCGAGCGTCGCGAACACCACCGTGGCCCACAGCCACGCGGTGATGGAGATGGCGAACACGCTCGGGTGCAGGACCGACAGGATGGTGCACGCGACCGCCCCCACCTCGACGACGAACATGACGGGTGATCCGGAGAGCTCGCGCGGGTCGAGCTTGCGCAGAGCCGCGGGCAGCGCAGCCGCCAGCTGTCGTGGGCCGAGCGACTGACGTCCGGCGGACCGGGTCCGTGCGGCCGTCGAGGGAGTGGGCGTGGGGTCGGTCGACTGCCCCGCGGGATCCAGCACGGTCGGGTTCATGACAGGGCCTCCGCGATCGGGCCGAGAGCGAGGACGGGGATGTAGGTGAGGCCGACCACGACGAGGGCCACCGCCAGCAGGAGGCCGACGAACAGGGGCCGGTGGGTGGGAAGGGTTCCGGCGCTCGGAGGCACGGTCGTCTGGGTGGCGAACCGGCCCGCCAGGGCCAGCACGAGAGCGATCGGGACGAACCGGCCCAGCAGCATCGCCAGCCCGAGCAGGGTGTTGTAGAAGGGCGTCGCGACACTGAGCCCGGCGAAGGCGCTGCCGTTGTTGTTGGCTGCCGAGGTCACGGCATACAGCACCTCGGACAGTCCGTGCGGCCCGGCGTTGAGGATGCCGGCCTGGCCCGCCGGTGTGGCGATCGCGACCGCGGTGCCGACCAGGACGATCGCGGGCGTGGCCAGGACGTACAGCGCGACCAGCGTGATCTCGTGACGGCCGATCTTCTTGCCGAGGTACTCGGGGGTACGCCCCACCATGAGCCCGGCGATGAAGACGGCCACGATCGCCAGCACGAGCATCCCGTACAGGCCCGACCCCGTGCCGCCGGGCGAGATCTCGCCGAGCTGCATGTTGAAGATCGCCACGCCGCCCCCGGCCGCGGTGAGCGAGTCGTGCGTGGAGTTCACCGCGCCGGTCGACGTGGACGTGGTCGAGGCGGCGAAGAGCGCGCCGGCGGCGGCGCCGAACCGGGTCTCCTTGCCCTCCATCGCTGCGCCTGCGGCGGCGGGCACCAGGCCCGATCCGGCGAGCTCGGACCAGGTCAGCAGGCTCACGGCCCCGGCCCACAGCGTGCCCATCACGGACACGATCGCCCAGCCCTGGCGCCGGTCGCCGACCATGATCCCGAACGTGCGAGGCAGCGAGAACGGGATCACCAGCAGCAGGAAGATCTCGAACAGGTTGCTCAGCGGGGTGGGGTTCTCGAACGGATGGGACGAGTTCGCGTTGAAGAACCCGCCACCGTTGGTGCCGAGCTCCTTGATCGCCTCCTGGGAGGCCACCGGCCCGCCCAGGACGCTCTGACTGGCACCCGTGAGAGTGCTGATCTCGGTGTGGGTGGCGAGGTTCTGGATGGCGCCCATCGCGACCAGGATCACCGCGGCGACGAAGGCGAGCGGCAGCAGGATCCGCACCACGGTCCGCACGAGGTCGGACCAGAAGTTCCCCACCCGACCGTCGGCACCGGACCGGGCCAGCCCGCGGATCAGCGCGACCACGACCGCGATGCCCACTGCGGCGGACAGGAAGTTCTGCACCGCGAACCCGGCCATCTGCAGGAGGTGGCCGGCGGCCGCCTCGCCGGAGTACCACTGCCAGTTCGTGTTGGTCGTGAAGGACACCGCGGTGTTCCACGCCCCCGCGGGGTCCATCGCCGACATCCCCAGGGACAGCGGCAGGTGGTCCTGCAGGCGCTCCAGCGCGTACAGCACGAGGACCGACGCCATCGAGAAGCCGAGGAGGGACAGCAGGTACGTGCTCCAACGCTGATCGGCGTCCGGGTCCACACGCAGTGCGCGGTACCCCGCCCGTTCCACCCGCAGGTGCCGCGGGGAGGTGTACACCCGCGCCATGTACCCGCCCAGCGGCACGTGCACCGCGGCGAGAGCCGCGACGAGCACCAGGACCTGGCCGACCGCGATCCATCCCGCGCTCATGGCCGCCGATCCGCTCGGAGCAGGGCGACGAACAGGTAGACGAGCAGCGCGGCGGTCACCACCAGGCCGGCCCAGTCCTCCCCGGTCACGACCGGTCCGTCCGGCGGGCGACGAGCGCCACCGCGGCGAAGAACACCAGGGTCACCACGATGTAGGCCAGGTCGGCCATGTCGGTACCTTCTCCATCGGTCACGAGCGGCAATGAGGGCCGCGGTCCGGTGCACTCCTGTGCACTTCTCAGTCCTACCCGTCGTGGCCCGCGGCGGGGGCCGACCTTCGCGAACCCTTAGCGGCCCGAGCGACGCCCTTCACGCATCCCTGACCCCGGTCGCGCAGCCCGCTCGGGAGATCGACGACGTCCCGTCGGGGCCCGTCGACAGAGAAGGGCCGCGAGCACGCTATGACTGCATTGACTGCTCCGGTCATAGAGTCGTAGCCTCACCGCATGTCACGAGCCTTCACCACGGACGAGGTGGCCCAGATCCGGGAGCGAATCCTGCTGGCCGCTGCCGACTCGTTCGCCGTCCGTGGCCTGCGCGGCACCACCGTGGAGTCACTGGCTCGGGCGGCGGGGATATCCAAGGGCGGGTTCTATGCGTTCTTCGGCTCCAAGGAGGCGGTCTTCGTCGCCCTGGTCGAGCAGTACGAGCTCCGCACGCACGCGGCGGTCGAGGCAGCCGTCAGGAGTGAGCCCCACCGAGGCCTGGAGGTCCTCCTGACGGCGGCGCTGCGAGCGGCCGACGAGTACCCGTTCCTGGCCGTGCTGATGTCGGACGAAGGGCTCGCCGTGCTGCGCGGCCTGTCGCCCCAGCAGCAGGACGAGATGCTGCGTCGTGACGAACGGATGGTGGCCCGGACCTTCGCCGCGCTGGACGAGGCAGGGGTACGTCCGTCGGCGTCGCAGGTGGTGCTGCTCGGGCTGCTGCGCACGCTGTTCTTCGTCGGCTGGCACCGGCGGGATGTCGGCGTGGAGCTGGCTGACGAGGTGGCCGCCTGGCTCACGCCCGTGCTGCGGACCGCACTCGTCGGGGCGGAGCCTTCGTCATGACGGCTGTCCGCGCCACCAGCCTGACCAGGACGTTCGGTGACCTGGTCGCTGTGGACGACGTCGATCTGACACTCGGTGCGGGGGAGGTGTACGGGCTGCTCGGGCGCAACGGTGCCGGCAAGACGACACTGATCAGGATGGTCCTGGGCCTGCTGCGGCCGACCTCGGGCTCGGTGCAGGTCATGGGCCATCAGGTCGGCACCCGCGGGGACGAGCAGGTGTGGGCCGAGGTCGGCTACCTCGTCGAGGGGCCCGGCCTGTACCCCGAGCTCACGGTGGCAGACCACCTCGCGGTGGCGGCGTCCTACCGCGGGCTGGCACCTGCGGCCCTCGCTGCGGTGGCCGAGCGGCTCGCCCTCGGCGGACAGCTCCAGGTCAAGGCCAGGCACCTGTCGCTGGGCAACCGGCAGCGGCTGGGGCTCGCCCTCGCGCTGGTTCACTCCCCAGCGGTGATCGTGCTCGACGAGCCCGGCAACGGCCTCGACCCGGCGGGCGTCGTCGACATCCGCTACCTGCTGCGCGAGCTCGCCGACGGCGGTGCGGCGGTCCTGATGTCCAGTCACCTCGTCGCCGAGGTGGCCAGGGTCGCCGACCGGGTTGGAGTGCTGCACCAGGGACAGCTCGTCGACGAGCTCGACTCCAGTCGGCTCCAGGCGCTCGACGCAGGGCGCGTCCGCATCACGCTTCCCGACCCGAACCGTGCGCCTGACGCGCAGCGAGCCCTGGCCGCCGCCGGGTTCATCGTGTCCGGGGACGACGGCGTCCTCGAGTGCGACCAGCCGCAGGCCGTCGCGCGCCCCGAGGACCTGGCCACCGCGCTCGTCCTCGCGGGGGTGCCGCCGCGGTCGATGGTGGTCACCCACCAGGACCTCGAGCAGCACTTCCTGGCGCTGACCGACGCGGACCCGTCATGACGGGCGTCGCGGTCGGGCTGGCCGTCGAGTGGCGCAAGGCGCGGCGGTCCGCCGTTCCGACGGTCACGGCCGGGGTATTCGCCTTCGCGGCCGGCGTGGAGGCGCTGTTCATGTTCATCGCCGCCCACCCCGAGACCGCCAAGAGGCTGGGACTGGTCGGTCAGAAGGCTCAGCTGGCCGGGCTCGCCCCCGACTGGCCCGGCCTGCTCGCGTTCGCCGCCCAGGTGATGGCCGTCGGGGGACTGATGATCTTCGCCTTCTGCGGAGCCTGGGTCTTCGGCCGCGAGTTCGCCGACGGCACAGCTCGCTACCTGCTCGCCCTGCCGATCTCCCGCGGAAGGGTGGTCGCGGCCAAGCTGTGGCTCCTGCTGATCTGGTGCGCCGCCCTGGCCGTCTGGTTCGTCGGACTGACGCTCGCCGCCGGGGCCCTGCTGCACCTGCCCGGTGGCGGGACGGACGTGATCGTCACGGGGAGTCTGCGGGTGCTGCTCGCGGCCGGGCTGCAGTGCGTGGTGCTCACACCGATCGCTCTGGTCGCCAGCGCGGGTCGCGGCTACCTCCCGCCGATCGCCACGGCGTTGGGCATGGTGGTGCTCGCGCAGGTCGCGGGTGCGCTGGGCTGGGCGGCGGCCGTGCCGTGGGCGATGCCGGCCGTCGCGGCCGGGCTCGTGCCCGGGGCCACGCTCGGGGCGGGAAACCTGGTGGCGGCGGGGGTCTGGGGGCTCGCCGGCGTCGTCGGCACCCTGCTGTGGTGGCGCAGCGGGGACGCCGGCGCCTGATCGCAGCGGCCGCGTCGCGTCGCCTCGGACGGCCTTCCGCGCCACGATGCCGGGCGATCAACCGATGGGGTGTTCCTGGCGCGAGTGCGCGATGCGCTCGTTGCTCCGGTGTGCGCGGCCCGCGTGCAGCTGGAGGCCACTCGTGACGAGCGGGAAGTGGCTGAAGGCCTGCGGTGTGTTGCCCAGCTGTCTGCCGGCCACCGGGTCCCACTCCTCGCTGAGCAGCCCGACGTCGTTGCGCAGCGCGAGCAGTCGCTCGAACAGCCGCGTCGCCTCCTTCTGGCGCCCGGTGAGGTGCAGGGCATCGACGAGCCAGAACGAGCAGGCGAGGAACATCCCCTCGTCGCCGGAGAGTCCGTCGTCGGACTCGCTCGTCTGATACCGACGGACGAGGCCGTCCTGCGTGAGCTCGCGCCGGACCGCGTCGATCGTGCCCAGGACGCGCGGATCGGTCGCCGGGAGGAAGCCGACGCGAGGGATCATCAGCAGGCTCGCGTCCAGCGCGGAGGCACCGTAGGACTGGGTGAAGGTGTGCCGGCTCGCGTCGTACCCGCGCGCAAGGACGTCGGCATGGATCGTGGCGCGCAGCGCCTCCCACCGGTCGGCGGACCCGTGCAGATCAGGGTGCTCGCGGACCGCGCGCGCCATCCGATCGGCCGCGACCCAGGCCATCACCTTCGAGTGGGTGAAGTGCCGGCGCGCGCCGCGCATCTCCCACAACCCGTTGTCCGGCTGGTCCCAGGCGCCCTCCAGATGTTCCATCAGCGCGATCTGGACGTCCCAGGCGTCGTCGTGGGCGCTGATGCCTGCGTCCCGTGCCAGCGCGAGCCCGTCGAGGGTCTCGCCCCAGACGTCGAGCTGGAGCTGCTCGGAGGCGGCATTGCCGGTGCGCACCGGGCGGGAGCCCTCGTAGCCCGCGAGCCACGGGAGCTCGGTCTCGGGGAGCCGCCGGGTGCCGTCCAGGGCGTACATGATCTGCAGCTTCGCCGGGTCGCCCGCGATCGCGCGCAGCAGCCATTCGCGCCAAGCCTTCGCCTCGGCGAGGTAGCCCGCGGAGATGAGGGCTTGCAGGGTGTACGTGGAGTCGCGCAACCAGCTGTATCGGTAGTCCCAGTTCCGCGGTCCACCGATCTGCTCGGGGAGCGAGGTCGTCAGAGCGGCGACGATCCCGCCGGTTGGCTCGTAGGTCAGCGCTTTGAGGGTGAGCAGCGAACGGGTGATGGCGTCGCCGTACGGACCGGTCACCGGGGTACCGCTGCGCGTCCAGCGCGTCCAGAAGTCGATCGTCTCCCGCAGGGCCGCCGCGGGGTCGACGACAGCGGGCGCGTGCTGGTGGCTGGGATGCCAGGTCAGGACGAAGGGCACGCTGTCACCGGCGCGCACGGTGAACTGCGAGACCGTGGCCCAGTCCTGCCCGTGAGTCGGGGCGGGGGTGCGCAGCCGCACGGCGTCGGGCCCGGCCACGGCGACCATCTGCCCCGGAGAGTGCCGGACCCACGGCACCACCTGGCCGTAGTCGAACCGCAGACGCACCGTGGAGCGCATCGCGACGGTGCCGCTGACGCCCTCCACGATGCGCACCACGTCGGGCGCGTGGCCCCGCGGTGGCATGAAGTCGGTCACCCGCACCGTCCCCTCCGGGGCGACCCACTCCGTCTCCAGCACCACCGTGTCGGGCAGGTACCGGCGCCGCGTGCAGGTTCCGCCGGACTCGGGGGCAACCTGCCAGTGCCCGGCGTCCCGAGAGTCCACCAAGGCTGCGAAGCAGGCGGGGGAGTCGAAGCGCGGCAGGCAGAGCCAGTCGATCGAACCGTCGGTGGCCACCAGGGCGCCGGTCTGCAGGTCGCCGAGCAGGGCATAGTCCTCGATCCGGGACATGAGTCGATCCTGCCATCGGCCCCGGGGGAGGGCAGGCCGAGCCTCCGGGGAGCGCATACCCAGGTCCGTCGTCGCGGGTGACCGCTCCGATCAAGGGCGTCGCAGTCGAGGACCGGGCCCCGGAGGCCTAGTCTCGGGTGAGCGGGCCATCGGCCGTCGAACGCGAGGCACGGTGACGGACTGCACCCGGATGGTTCCATCGAGAAGTGCTGGTGAACGCGGCCGGTGAGAGGGGTGGGATCGGTGGCTTCGGCCCGCGTGGCCGCGATCCTGTCCGGGGTCGCGGGCGGGTCGACCCCCCTGGCGGCCCTCCCTCAGCGGCTCGTCGTCGCATGCGCCCGGGAGCTGCCGATCACCGGTGCCGCGATCGTGCTGATGACGGACAGCGGACCGGCCGGGACCGTCGCGGCAACCGACGGGCCGGCCGCCATCATGGAGGAGCTGCAGTTCACCCTGGGCGAGGGCCCCTGCGTGGACTCGTCGAGGACCGGTCGGCCGGTGCTGCAGGCGGACCTGGCCCGCTCCGGACCGCGGCGGTGGCCCGGGTTCTCCGCGGGGGCGCTGGAGGCGGGCCTCAGGGCGATCTTCGCGTTCCCGTTGCGGGTGGGTGGCATCCGGCTCGGTGTGCTGGACCTGTACCGCGATCAGCCCGGGGTGCTCTCGGAGGCCGAGCTGACCGAGGCCCTGTCCTTCGCCGACGCTGCGACGGCGATCCTGCTCCACCTCCAGGCCGAGGGTGCGCCCGGAACCGCAGATCTCGGTTCGATCCCGGTGATCGAGGATCGAGCCGAGGTGCACCAAGCCACCGGCATGATCGCCGTCGAGGCAGGCGTGCCCCTCGCGCAGGCTCTCGTGCTGCTTCGAGCGCGTGCTTTCGCCGCCGAACGTCCGATCCTGGAGCTGGCCCGCGACGTGCTCACCCGGGCGGTGCGCTTCACGACGGACACTGACGGTGCCATCCACGGGCACGAGGACTATCGATTCGACCCCACGCAAGGTCAGCAGTGATGACGGAAACACAGGAGAACCATCATGGATAGCCCCCGGCGTCTGGCACAGGTCTTCGTCGAGCTGGCGGACACCCTGGTCGAGGAGTTCGACGTGGTCGACCTCCTGCAAGTGCTCACCGAGAGGTCGGTCGAGCTGTTGGGCGCCGACGCCTCCGGGCTGATGCTGGCCGACCAGCGCGGGCAGCTGCAGCTGATGGCCTGGACCGTCGAGCGGGCGCGCTTGCTCGAGCTTTTCGAGCTGCAGGTCGAGGAAGGCCCGTGCCGGGACTGCTATGTGACCGGTCAGGCGATCACCAACGTCGCTTTGGCGGAAGCGGCCGAGCGGTGGCCGGTGTTCACCCCGGCGGCCACCAGAGCGGGGTTCGGCGCCACGCACGCCCTGCCGATGCGTCTGCGCGGCAAGGTGATCGGTGTGCTGAACCTGTTTGCCAACAACGCTGCGCCACTGAGCGACGACGACATCGCGGTGGGCCAGGCCATGGCGGACGTGGCGACCATCGGGTTGCTCCAGGAGCGGACCTTGCACGAGCAGACGATCGTGTCCGAACAGCTCCAGTCCGCTCTGCAGAGCCGGATCCTGGTCGAACAGGCGAAGGGTGTCCTGGCCGCCCGGGCGGACATCAGCGTGAACGACGCCTTCACCCGGATGCGCACCCACGCCCGGAACAACGGCCTGACACTGACGGCCGTCGCGTCGGCGGTCGTCGACGGCCTCATCGATGTCAAGGTCCTCATGGACGCCTGAACTCGCAGGTGGGCGCGTACACTGCGAAAACGGGTGTGACCTCGCTCTTCAGGCACAACCGCCCCAGCTGCCCCGGACCCGGTAGCACGTCGATCCACGATGTGCACGGGAAGCGGTCCGCCATGGCAGACGAGATCAGCCTTCAGTGGTCATCGCACCGATCGATCGTGCGGATTGCCGGAGAGCTGGATCTGGTGACAGCTCCGCTCCTTCGGGCGCTCCTGAAGAGCGCCGATGACGACCTGACGCATGAGTTCGTCGTCACGCTCCCCGGGATCACGTTCATGGACTGCGCGGGCCTTGCCCCGTTGCTAGAGGCGCACGCCGAGCTCGGGGGACGGCTGCGATTGCGCGACCTGCCCCGGGCTGTCTCGGACGTGCTCCGCCTGACCGGCCTCGAAGGACGATTCTTCATCGACGAAGCGACCCCGCCCGTGCGTGCCGGCGCCACGGGCGCATCTGCCGACGACCCCACCGGACCGCTCGGTCACCCGAGTCGCACCCTCACCGACGCGACTCGGGTGGGCGGCGGCCCGCTGGTTCATGCTGAGGACAGCGACACCGTTCTCGGCCTCGTCCCCGCACTGACCGCCGACCCCGGTGCGGCGATCGACAACCGGATAGTGATCGAGCAGGCGGTGGGACTGCTCATGGCCAGCCTCGGTTGCGATGCACGACAGGCGTCACATGCGCTGTTCCAGATCTCGTGGGACCGGGAGCTCCCGCTTCACGACGTGGCCGTGGCTCTGGTTGCCGCCGCCCAGAGTCCCACCACCGCGGCGAACGTCACGGAGCTCGCTGCCACCGTTTCAGGTGGCTCCTCCCGACGTGAGAAGCGGCGCCTTCCCTACCGGGATTAGCGCCGCTGACCTGCACAAACGTGGTGGGCGATACTGGGATCGAACCAGTGACCTCTTCCGTGTCAGCGATCGGTACGTGATACGCGAGTGTCCATCGGCGGACGTTGACGCAGGTCAGCGCACTGCGCCTACGTGAGCGGACGGTCGCGAACGGGGGCGTTCAGAGGCTGGTTGGCGTACGCAGTTGGCGTACTCACGGTCGGTGCAGGCCAACCCGCTCAGATGTCCGCTCAAACGGCCGCTAGGGCCGCCTGGGGCGTGGCCGCTGTTGAGCGAAGGCCCGTCGGAGACGCCGGCCACCCTCCGGCGGGCAGCCGGGCGCGGACAGACAAGAGACAGGACACAGCGGCGTCATCACGCACCAGCCGAAGTGCCCTTCGTCCGCCATTAGGGTGACCCCCAGCCAAACCGGCGACCTGGCGGGGCAGCCACGGCTAGATTGCCAGCGGCGGTGCGTCAAAGCGCCGTCAACGCTGACTGGGGGATCCTGTGACTGTCAACCCTCGTACCTCCGGACTCGCGCGCGCCGTCGCCTGTGCCGTCGCAGGCCTGCTGGCGTTTGTCGGCGTCGTCCCCTCAGCGGCCGCCGACGGGTGGGAAGGCAGCGTCTCCGTGACGGTGTCGAAGGAGGCCGTCGACGTGTCGGCGCCTACGTCCGTGGTGACGGCGTCCTTGAGCACTGCGCTCGTCTCACCGTACTGGCTGGGGATCTACGACAGCACCGGACAGCTCATTGCGCTTTGCGATTACAGCGAGCAGCGGTCGGCGTATAACGCTGCGTGCGAGGTGCCCACGCTTCGGCACAGTGTGACGGTGAGCGTGCCGACAAATGCCACTCGCCAGTACACGGCCTACGTCACGGCTGGTCAGCCTCCCTCGGCTCCGCCCACCGCGGGCGTCGTGGCGGTCTCTCAGCCAGTGAGCGTGACAAATACGGGATGGAATGGTCACGTCTCGCTGACCGCTTCCGCCACGAGCCTGGATGTCGACAACACCGTCGCCGTGCTGACGGCGACGGTCGACACGAAAATGGCGGGACCCTACTGGCTTTCGATCTACGATTCGGCTGGAGAATTCGTCGGCGGGTGCGACGGAGCAAGCACTTATTGGGCTGTCTGCACCACACCCGGCCTTGGCTATACGGTGACCGTTTCCGTGCCAGCGAACACGACCCGCACCTTCACCGCGTTTGTCTCACAACTTCCGCTCAGCAACGGATCAGTTCCAGTCAATGACGTCCGCGCGATCTCCGAGCAGATCGCTCTCGCAAACAGCGGTTGGCACGGAAATGTTACGCTCACTGCTTCTTCTACGAGCCTGGACGCCAACAACACAACCGCGGTCCTCACTGCGACCGTGGACTCGAAGATGGCGGGACCCTACTGGCTGTCGATCTATGACTCTGCGGGCGGAAGAGTCGGCGGGTGCGACGGAGCGAGCACCTATTGGAACGCATGCACCACACCCGGCCTTGGCTACGTGATGAGCGTCTCAGTTCCGGCGGATTCCACCCGCACATATATCGCCTACGTGTCGCAATCGCCGTTCGGCAATGAGGCAGCTCCGGCGAACGATGTGCGCGCGACGTCCGATCCGGTCACCATCGTGAACGCCGGATGGAACGGCACCGTTGAGCTCACCATCGACCGCGACGAAGTCGACGTGCACCATCCGACAGCGGAACTGACGGCCGAAGTAGGGACGCAACTCGGCGGCGACTACTGGCTCTCGATTTACGACGCGACCACGGGCGAGCGCATTGCGCAATGCGATTCGAGCCTCTATTACAATCCCTACACCGCTACGTGCAACGTTCCTGGGTATTCAAAGAGCGTGTCGATCACGGTGCCAACCAACGGTACGAAGAGCTACGTCGCCTACGTCACCAAGGGCCTTCCACCCTTGGGCGGGCTTCCTGCTAACGGCGTACGCGCATCCTCGAACACGATTAGCATCGCAAACACTGGGTGGACGGGCAGTGTCCAACTGGAAGTCTCACCCGGGGAGGTGAGCTACCTCCATCCCACCACAACGATCCGCGCCACAGTAACCCCGGCACTCGCTGGCGACTACTACCTGTCCATCTATGATGAAGATGGAACGCCGGTCGCGGTCTGCGACGCGAGCGAGGCGCCCAACTACTACACGGCGGTTTGCGATGTCCCCAGAGTCCAGCTCGAGACACCTGCAGACGTAGCGCTCGGTGACACCCGTTCGTTTACGGCCTACGTCTCCCGAGGCACTCCACCGGCGCACGGGCTCCCAACCAACGATGTGCGCGCAGTTTCGAGCACTCGCAGCGTGTACAACCGTCCGTGGGCGGGAATGGTCTCGCTAGACGCCACGTCGGTCAACGGGCAGGCAATGTTGGTGATGACCGCGTCGCCTGAACTCACGTATCCTTATTGGATCGCAGTGTACGACGAGAAGGGTAAATGGGCGGCGGGATGCGCCGCATACTCGTTCGTATGGTACACGACCGAACCGTTCCTCCGATGTGAGCCCCACGCCGGCGGCAGCTTGGCGATGTCCCCGATCCACGAGTGGGGGACATATACGGCGTACGTGACTCTCGATGTGCCGACAATGCAAGCGCCGCCAACCGGTGTGGTCGCGGTTAGCGGTCCTGTCACGCCCGATCAGCTAGGACCGCTGCTCGCGGATGAACTGGATGGGGGGTTCAACCCTTCTGAGGGCTGCTTCCAGGCGTGCCACGGGGATCCAGTCAACTCGATGACAGGCGAGTTCTTCGAGACGAACACCGACTTGAGCGTTGCCGGAACCTTTGACGGGCTCCGGTTGGAACGGAACTTCTCAACAGCGCGCCGCGATGTTGCCGGCATGTTCGGCTACGGATGGTCCTCAAACCTGGACATGAGTCTCGGGATGGCACCGGGGGCGACCGGGACGAGCCTGGCTCAGGCGTCGCAAGTGGTCGTGCGCCAAGAGAACGGCAGCCTGGTGTACTTCTCCCTCACCGAGAGTGGCTACGTGGCCGCACCAAGGGTACGGGCCACGCTCATACGCAATGGCGATGGTTCTTTCACATTCACCCGCCGCGCCGAGGAATCGTTCCGGTTTTCCGCGCAGGGTCAACTCGAGCGGATCGAAGACCGCAACGGCCTCGGTGTTGATCTAGCACGCAACGCGCAAGGTCGAATCACCTCGCTGTCGGACGGGCAGGGACGCACGATCGAGCTGACGTGGGTCGACGGCCGCGTCGCGACAGCCGCGGACCAAGCCGGACGGGAGGTGCAGTACGCGTATGACGGCACCGGAAATCTGCAGTCCGCGACACTCCCCGATAGTTCGGTTGTGTCATACGTCTACGACGGCCAGCGCCGGGTGACGACGATTGGGCACGCCAATGGTGGCACCACAACCAATGAATATGATGCGCAGTCACGAGTTGTCCGGCAGGTCGACCCACTGGGCCGTGCGACCACATTTGCGTACGCGCCGAATGCGACAACCACCACGGACGCCTCCGGAATGCTGAACGTCGAGCGGTACAGCTTCGGCCAACTCGTGTCCGTCACCAGGGGCGACGGAGCCTCAGTCAACTCGACCGTCTCCTACACCTACGGCCCGGACCGTGAGGTGCAGACCGTCACGGACGCGCTCGGCCGGGTCACCAGGTACGCGTATGACGGTCAGGGCAACCGCACCAGCATCACGGACCCCCTCGGACGCGTCACCACGGCAACGTACGACCAGTTCAACAACCCGCTGATGGTCACCAACCCTGCTGGCGAGACGAGTTCCTTCACCTACGACGATCGTGGTAACCCGCTGACCGCCACCGGCCCGGACGGCGCAGAGACGTCCTTCACGATCAATGCGGACGGCACGGTGGCGACCACGACCGATCCCACTGGCCGCACCACCTCGTACACCTACGACGCGCACGGCTTCCTCGCATCGGCGACAGGCCCAGACGGCTCGACGGTCGTCACCTCCTACGACAGCCTCGGTCGCCTGATCTCCTCGACGGACGCGCGGGGCACCGTGCCGGGCGCCGATCCGGCCGACTACACGTCGACTTCCACGTATGACGCACTCGGACGTCTGCTGACCACGACCGACCCGGTCGGCGCGGTGGTGGCCCTGGCCTATGACGCGGCCGGCTCGCCGACGACGGTCACCGACGCCCTCGGCGCCACGACGACCAACGAGTACGACGCCGCGGGCCAGCTCGTCGCCGTAGAGGACGCGCTCGGCAACCGCACCACGATGACGTACGACAACTCCGGCCGCGTCATGACAGTCACCGATGCCCTCGGTGCGACGACCACCTACGCGTACGACGTCCTGGGCCGCGAGGTCGCGGTCACCGACGCGCTCGGGCGCACGACTCACACGGAGTACGACGCAGGCAACAGGGTCACGGCGACCATCACGTCGTCCGGGGCCCGAACCACCTACGCCTACGACGTGGCCGACCAGCTCCTGACGGTCACTGACCCGTTGGGTGGTGTGACCACGACCACCTACGACACCGCCGGTCGGCCGGTGACGGTCACCGATGCCCTCGGCCGGGCCGTGGCCATCACCTACGATAAGGCCGGGCGGACCACCTCGGTCACCCGCGCCGACGGGTCGACGCTGGCCTGGGCATACGACGCGGCCGGCCGGCAGACCTCCTACACCGACGCGACCGGCGCCACCACCCGGTACACCTACGACGACGCGGGCCGGCTGGAGACGACAACCGACACCGCGGGGCGCGTCACCAGCTACGGCTACGACCCCGCCGGGCACCAAGCTGTCGTGACCTACCCCGACGGGGGGACGGCCACCAGCACCTACGACCGCCTCGGACGCCTCACCGGGACCACCTACTCGGGCACGACACCAGCGACCACCCGCGCCTACGACGCCGCCTCCCGGCTGGTGACTGCCACCTCCGGCACGTCAACGACGGAGTACGTCTACGACGCCGCAGGTCGGCCCACCAGCGTGTCCACCGACGGTGCGAGCGTCGAATACGCCTGGAACGCCGGTGGGCAGCTGAGCAAGCTCACCTACCCGGGTGGCAACGCGGTCCGATACACCTACGACGCGGCCGGGCAGCTGAGCAACGTGTCCGACTGGGAAGACCGGGACTACCAGTACACCTGGACCCCGGACAGCCAGGTCGACACCCTGACCTACCCCAACGGCGTGGTCACCCACCACACCTACGACCCCGCCGGGCAAGCCACAGCCATCACCAGCGACACCTCCGCCGGCACCCAGCTACTCGCCCTGGCCTACGCCTACGACAACGCCGGGCAGCTCACCTCCCAGAGCACCGACCGGTCCACCGGACCCCGCGCACCCCCCGCCACCCCCGTCACCACCTCCACCTACTCGTGGGACCAGCAGGGGCAGCTCGGACAGGTCACCGGCCTGGAGACCGGCAGCTACGGGTTCACCGCCACCGGGCAGCTCACCCAGCTCGCGGACGGGACGA
>Ga0302273_1000243_pt1 | contig 26726 bp, 24 predicted proteins | sample III_Bog_N1_3_FD_198774 | JGI IMG/M metagenome (GOLD analysis project Ga0302273, IMG submission 198774) | Peat permafrost microbial communities from Stordalen Mire near Abisko, Sweden - III_Bog_N1_3 | ecosystem: Environmental > Terrestrial > Soil > Wetlands > Peat | place: Sweden: Abisko... | reverse complement strand
AGCATTCCGCGAATCAGATTGTAATACGTCTCTGTGCGCCCAGCTTCAACCACATCGTATTCGTTGATATACAACACAGCAGTTGGGTCGGCCCTATGCGCCCACACGAAAGCAGAATCCATCAACTGCCATCCGCATTTATCGAATAAAAAAGGTTCGTGAAAGGGTTCATTCCACACATCATATTCGGTCATTTTTCCCTTATATTCCTTGAGGTCACGATCAATACGTGCATGAATATTCTGCGCAATTTCTTCGCAACTTCCTTGGATCGACCAATGCTTATCGAAGCCAAAACCCTGAATGCCCCAAACCATATTGTGCCCGCGCAAAGTCCAGTGATTCTTAGCCGCCAAGTCTGTATATTCCTTGATCGCATCACGGTTGGGCGAGCCCTTGCTATGTTCGTAATCAGGCCACTTGAATTGATTCTCGGGAACAATAGACCAGAAATATTTTTCTACAGCCTTCCGATACCATAACTCCATCGAGTCGCGATTTGAACTCAACGCAATTGCAGTACCAAACGGGAAAGCATGCTGCTCTAGGTCTACGCGCACTTGTGCACTGGGCAAAATCTTTCCGCCTTGCTTCACTTGAATGTGAAAATCCTTTTTGCGAATTGAATCAATGCGCACCTCTGCACGCCCATACCAACCGGTATCGAGCGCCATATCTAGCGGAGTGGCTTTTACTTCATCGATCCAATATTTACCAACATGGGTCAAATAAAAGTTGAGACTCGATGTGCCAAAGCCCTTCTGGGTGCTGAAGAAGGTGAACTTGAATTCCTTCCAAGCAGTATCGAGTTTTACATCGAAACCATCTTTGGTATCATAGTTTGGTGGCCCTCCTTGCACAATCGCAGTAAGCGGAGTCCCTACCTTATCGCTTTTGGCCATGAAGCTGAATTCGTAGACTACGCCTGAATCGGCAAGCCACTTGGGAGCTTGAAACTGCATGCCCCAATTCTCTTTTGCGGTTTTATGCACATCAATAAACGCGCCCTTGGAGCCTTGGTAGCCAATGTCCGCAACGCCTGCTTTCCAATCTACGCTTCCACCGTCTTTAGGGGCTTGCCATAAATACCAGCCACCATCGCCATATTCCATATCACCATTGCTGGGCAACTGATCTGCACTCGCAGCGCTCGCAAACCCGAGGACACAGGTAAAAACCAATTGGCAGATCCGAGAATTATTTATTAGTGACATCATTTATCCTTTTCTTTGCATCCACATATGGAACAGATTGGGCAAGCTTTGGGGTCGTGGTGACGCGCAGGGCAAAACTCTCTGCCAAAGTAGATGATTTGCAGATGAAGCTTGTTCCAAGTTTCCATGGGAAATAACTTTTTCAAATCGAGTTCGGTCTGTTCTACGCTCGATCCATTGGTTAATCCCCAGCGCGTGGCTAAGCGATGAATGTGTGTATCAACTGGGAAAGCAGGTACACCAAAGGATTGTGACATCACCACCGAAGCTGTTTTATGCCCAACTCCTGGAAGGGATTCAAGCTCAGCAAAGCTTGCAGGAACTTGGCCTGCATGGCGTTCCACCAGCAGTGTGGAAAGCGCTTTTAAATTCTTTGCCTTGGTGGGCGATAAGCCACACGAGGCAATAATACGTCGAATGTCTTCGGCACTCATTTGCGACATGGCATGAGCATTGGGAGCCTTTGCAAATAACGCAGGCGTGACTCGATTCACCATCGCATCGGTGCATTGGGCCGAAAGCACTACGGCGCACAACAACGTAAAAGCATCGTGGTGAACAAGAGGAATCGGAGGATTTGGAAATAATCCATCTAGGATCTGTTTGATCTTTTCAGTCTTTTCGATTTTTTTCACTACTGAAATTTACCAATGCTATATAAGAAAAGGTATAATCGAAGAGAATTACTCGTTTGACTCCACCTCCGAGAAATGTGGGGCTGTAGCAGAACATTTTGGGAGGTGGGCTCGCAATTCTAGGGAAAGTGCCTGTATTCCACATTTGTTGAATAGCACGCTTAAAAACTGATTCGCGGTAATGAATTTTTAGAGGTGTTCAAAGCAATGATTGGATATGGGAACCTTACCTTTGCACACGAATTCCTGCACGTCGTGCTTGGCTCGTTCTTCTTATTCCTTGCGCTGAGTACGCTTGCAACGCCACTCATCTTTGGAAAACCGCGCCACTATTTTGCCGCAGGCTTTGCAATGCTCGGCGCGTCGCTTGCTGCTGCGCCTTTCTTTTCCAACACTGCTTCAATCACATGCTTGATCGCACCCTTAGGAACACTGGCTCTTCTTGAGGGGGCTTTATTCGAAACGCAATTTCGCTTTCGCTCGATTTTACGAATTCTTGGCTGGTTATTTGTGGCCATTACTGCATACATGGTGTTGGCACATCACGAGGGTGAAAGCTGGTTTGACTTTGGGCAACATCTCCTCGCAGGATCGTTACTATTCGGTGTGCAATGGAAGTTCGCTCGCAATAAATCTTCGATAGAACAACACTGGCGTCACGTCTTTGCTTTTGCGGCCTTTGCCTCTCAATTTAGCACGAATTTGAGTGATGGTTTTCTTTCCGCAATTCCATTGACATGGAGCATAGGAACCCACATAACTCAGTGCACATTGATCGCAATGGCTGTTTTTACCATGCCGCTCCTTTCGCAAGCAGAAGGAAATCGCACCCACACGAACCGCGTGGCTATTGTTCTTTTTTTGGGACTCCTTTTTTCAACAAGTGCGGTTTGGGTTGCCTACAATAACATTTTAAAAAACAGTGATGCCGAACTACGCTTGTCCTTACTGCAGCGTGCGAAAGCGGTCACAGCAACTATTCCTGCTCGTTGGCTAGATTCTCTCGAAGGAAATCTTTCTGATGTGGGCCGCCTTGAACAAGACATGTTGCGAACAAGGCTTCTACAAGTGGTGGAAACTCAGCTAGATATTCGCTATGCGTATGTGCTCAGCAAAAAAAATGGGGAACTTATTTTTCTAACCGATGTGGAACCTCGGCAGTTTTCAAATCCAGAGAATCAATTGGCTTTACCTGGCGATCCATACAATGCTCCAGCAGAATTCAAGCAATCGTTAAACGAGAATCAGGCTAATGTAGTTGGGCCTTACCAAGACATTTGGGGTTCATTCGTTTCTGCGTTGGTTCCCATCAATAGCGATGATGAGCCGATGTACCTTCTTGGACTTGATATCACAGAAGCAAACTATCAGAAACATTTAGAAGTAAGTCGGCGACCAGTTTTACTCACTACGATTCTTTTGATTACGCTGTTTGCGCTAGGTTGGTTCGTTTACTTGCGTGCACGCTTACAAAACATGAAAGAGTTGAACGCGATGCGTATACAAGCTGAAGAGCAAGAGGTTCTCACGCACCTTGCAAGCCAAAATTTCATGAGTCTGCGGGACGCGTGTATCCATGCCACTCAGCATGTTTGCGAAACATTGCAAGTCGATTCTGCAAGTGTATGGTTGTTTGAAGATGGGCTTTTCCGCTGTTCGGATATTTATTTGCGAATAAACGAACACCATCGCGAAGGTGATATTCTACACATTGAAGATCATGATCATTTTCGAAGTTCGTTTTTAGAACATCGCCAATCCACCTTGCTTCGATCCGTGCATCACTGGACACCCAAGGAAGAATGGCAAACCTTACCGCTTGGCATTGAAGGGCGCATTGACACCGCCATTTTGCAAGAAGGACTTCCCATAGGATTTATTCGTATCGAAAGTGAAACTCCTCGCGATGATTGGAGGAATCTGGGTACATTTTCTGTATCGGTTGCGGATCTATTAGCAATTTCTTTAGAGAGAGAAATTCGCCGCAAGGTTGCCGAGGAGCACGCAACCCAAACATTGTTCTTGCAAACTTTACTGGACTCGCTTCCTGTGGCTGTAACAGTCAAAGCAGCCAACGATACTCGCTATATCATTTGGAATCAATGTGCCGAGCGCTTGCTCGGAATCTCCAGTCCAAACGCCGTAAACCGAAGTGATACAGACTTATTTCACCCAACGCTTGCGGCGATTCTGGGCGAAAATGACTTTAAAGCTTTGCAGTCAAAACAGCCCATTGTATTGCCACAGGTTAGCGTTGGCGAAAAGATTTTAAGCCTCACGAAAACGCGCATTCAAGGCGAGCAGATGCAAGGCGTAATATTGACTCTTGGTGTCGATATTACAGAGCAAGTTGCTGCGGAACGTTCCTTGCAGGAAGCCTATATTCGTCTCGAAGAATCAGCACAACGTTCGGAAGGGCTTGCCACGGAAGCCAAGGCAGCATCGCAAGCGAAGTCGCAATTCCTCGCTTCTATGAGTCACGAAATCCGCACTCCGATGAGTGGTGTTCTTGGCATGTTACGCTTACTCACCGATTCAAAACTTTCCGAAGAACAAAGGGAATTTGTTGACCTCGCAGGTTCAAGCGCAGAATCATTGCTTACCATCATCAATGAGATTCTTGATTTTAGCCGCATTGAATCTGGCCGCATGCAATTGGACAATCACCCATTTGAATTCCGCCGCATGATCCACGAGATCACACGCCTCTTCGACTCCCAAGCAAAAGAACGCGGAATTGAACTTGTGCTAAACGCAAGCGCGGATATTCCAGAATCCTTGGTTGGAGATTCAACTCGCTTCCGGCAGATTCTTACCAATCTTATCGGTAACGCAATCAAGTTTACTCCCAAAGGTAGCGTACAGATTTCCGTACAACAACTCGATAGTTCGGCCAACAAAGCTCGCTTTCATTTTGAGATTAAAGACTCTGGAATTGGCATTCCCCAAGACAAACAAGCGATCTTGTTCCACCCATTCACACAAGCAGACAACACCCTAGTTCGCAGATTTGGTGGCACAGGGCTTGGACTTGCGATCAGTAAGCATCTCGTAGAAATGATGGATGGAAATATTGGATTAACAAGCATTGAAGGCCAAGGCTCTACCTTCTGGTTTGATATTACCTTTCAACTCTCACTATCTGACTCGCACACGAAAACAATTGTACCGTCAAATCAATCCTCCCCCAAACTCTCGGGAAAAATTCTTGTAGCAGAAGACAACTCCATCAATCAAAAACTTATTGTGAAGCTACTCGATAAATTAGGATTAGAAGCCCAGGTTGCCGGCAATGGGAAGCAAGCCTTAGAGCTACTCTCAGCAGGGAATTTCGACCTAGTGCTCATGGATATTCAGATGCCGGTTATGGATGGCTTACAGGCCACGGAAGCGATTCGAAAGGGAAACTGTGGAGATGCAAACATGGGAATTCCCATCATCGCTCTCACAGCAATGATCATGTCAGGGGATCGCACTCGCTGCTTGGAAATCGGGATGAATGATTATCTTTCGAAGCCTGTGCAATTCGATCAATTGCGCAGTATTTTACAACAGCATTTACGAAATTCTAAGCCCGCATGATTGCGCTACATTTGCAAACTGGCCACAAATGGACTGCGGTCTATCATAGATCCTCGCCAAGCGAGGATGACGAGAGTAAACAGAGGATGACGAGAGTATGCAGAGGACGAGAGTATGCAGAGGACGTGAATAAGCAGGGGCGTAAGAGATTAAACGCCGACAGTAGCTCGAATTGCTTGGTAATCAAACAACACTTTGGCTGCTAATTCCTCGGGGATTCCGCTGGGCAATACGGGGTTTTCAAGTTGCAATTCTTGATCGAGAATCCACAAATCAATTTCGTGTGCAGCCGTCAAAATCGGATTAGAAATGGAACGCCCTTGCATGCTATTGGCGGCATCGATTACGCTATCAGGGAAATTCCAATTCTTCATGATTGCAGCACCAATTTCTCCATGATCCATTCCGAACAAATCTTTTTCCATATTGAGCAATTGCACAGAGTCAGGAACTTGCACCCAATCCAAGCTGATCCCCAAGCGCAAAGCAAAATGGTCGAGCACAATCTTGCCCATATCGTGCAAAAGGCCGGCAGAAAAATGAATGCTTTTCTCATCGCCATCAGATAACGCTTCACAAGCCAAGGCTGTAATCACTCCATGCGACCAGAAGCGACCAGCGTCAATGCCATACGTACGCAAGGGGACTTTGACGGATCCACCTAGCCAACGAGAGAACAGATACTTAGAAAGTCGCTCACCACCCAGGCGCACCACAGCATCTTTGACGGAGGCCACCCGAACTCGCCCCACCATCGTTGCAGAATTCGCAAGCTTCAGCGTGTCGAGGGTTAGCCCTTGATCATAGGTAATCAGCTTTTCAACTTCTGCGAGAGAATAATCCCCTGAGCCAACGAGCTCAGTCAGCCGTAACAGCGAAGGCACCATGGGAGGAAGGGCCTCGATTTCATCTGCGAGTTTTTGGCCATTGAGGGTTGGCATAATATTCATTATACGAGATTTTTCGTAAGAGCGTTCAGGAATCTTTGGTTTTCATTCCAACAAATCGAGATCGTATGCGACATTCTCGATCAAAATGAATGCCCGATGCATGATAGAAGGCTATTGAGCACCCTTGCCAGTAAGCACAACCCACACGGTGCGAATCAAAATTTGCACATCGAGAAGTAAGGACATATTCTCAAAATAATAGAGGTCGTACTTCAACTTCTTCTGCACATCTTCGATGCTGGTGTCGTAGCTATGGCGCACTTGCGCCCAGCCTGTGAGCCCTGGTTTCATCTTGAGACGGAACATGTAAAAGGGAATCTGTTCGCGAAGTTTTTCAACGAAGTGTTGTCGCTCAGGACGTGGCCCCACCATGGACATATCGCCCTGTAACACGCAAAGCAACTGCGGAATTTCATCAATGCGAGTCTTGCGCAAAAAACGACCAATGCGAGTAATGCGAGGATCATTTTTAGTTGCCCATTGCGGCCCACCTTTTTCAGCATCGGTACGCATAGTGCGAAACTTGTGAACCATAAACGCACGACCATACAAGCCTACGCGCTCTTGGCTATAGAACACGGGGCCTTTGGAATCCAGTTTAATGACAGCCGCAGTCAATAATAAAAGTGGGGATGTGGTAAGCAACAAAAGCCCAGCCACAGCAACATCGAGCAGCCGCTTCACCTTGACTTGCCAAGGCGGCATATTGAACGCAAACACCTCTTGCAATTCAACGCCATGCACAAGGTTTCCCTTAAAGTGCCCTGCGACCACATCGTACAAATCGGGCACAACGTAGATATGCAAAGGAAGCTCTGCGACCCAATCAAAAATGCGCAGTACTTCACGAATCGAAGAACTTTCATGGGCAATCACAATGCCATTAGCCCTTTCACGCCTAAGGATGCGAGGCAGGTCGGCATATTTTCCAAGCACCGGAAGTCTATCAAAAACTTTAGATTCCATGATCGCGAAACGCTCATCGACAAAGCCAACCACTTGTTGACCAAGTTCGGGACTTTGGGCAAGTTGATCGTGCACAGACTTTCCAATTTCATTTGCACCCAGAACAACTATGCGATCAGCACCAAACCCGCGACGAAGAGCGAAGCGTAGAATTTGCAGCACTAGCAAACGCAATAACGACACCACCAAAAAAACCGCAGTGATATACACCAAAATCAGTTTGAGGCGAGAGGCATAGGCGAAACCAAGCTGTGCGGATTCAGGAGCGAAAAGACGACTCAGCGCCTGCATCCCAAAAAGCGCAGCAAGAATCAACACGGTACCATACAATACCGCACGCAAAACAATCATGATCATGAACACTCGTGATTCGAGCAGCCACTTGCGATACAAGCCAGCAAAGGCAAAGAGCGCAATCCAAACACAGTCTACAATCAAGCATGCTTTTTGGTAGGTGGAAAAATCACGCGATGGATCGAATTTATCAGTGATCCATCCGCTGTGAAATTGCAGATAATAGGCGAGATAAAAGCACACACTTAGAGCAGCCACATCGGCCAAAATCAGCAGAATCTTTTCTAGCGAACTCGCACGAATCATCGCTTAGCCCAATCAGAGAAAACGTAGCATACGGCTGGGCTCAGAAACAGCAGAGAGACAATCGATTTCCTTTAAGGCCGCGACGACATCGCGTTCCTTTGAGCGCTCAGTCAGCACTACAATGCTCACCTTGCCCGGGTCTTTCACGTTCTTCTGCAAAATCGATTCAATAGAGATTCCATGTTTAGAAAGAATGCTGGTAATGCCCGCGAGCACACCGCATGCATCCTTGGTAGTAAAGCGGAAATAGTAACGCGTCTCAAGGTCAGCAATGGACATGAGCTCTGCGTTATTGCCTTCGTTGAACCACTCCATAGAAATGGGTGCGCGGCCACCTAAAGAGCGCTCGAGCGAAACCAAATCTGCGACGACTGCGGAGGCGGTAGGAAGCTTGCCTGCTCCAGCACCAGTCTGCAAGGTTGCACCCAGATTATTGCACTCGAGGTACACCGCATTCAGCACACCATTCACGCCAGAAAGCAAGTGATCGTTTGGGATAATGCACGGATGCACCCGCGCATCGATACGCTCACCCACACGGCGGAAATTGCCGAGAAGCTTGATGCAGCAATCGAATTCTTTCGCATACTGAATGTCTTGTGCTTGCACACCAGTAATGCCCGTGATATGCATACGCTGGAAATCAACGCGGTGCCCAGAAGCTAGGGAAGCAAGGATCGCGGTCTTGTGCGCAGCATCGATCCCTTCGATATCAAACGAAGGATCGGCCTCGGCATAGCCCTTTGCTTGTGCTTGCTTGAGCGCATCTTCAAAGGAAAGATCACTCTGACTCATTTGGGACATGATGTAATTGCAAGTGCCATTGATGATGCAAGATAGGCGCTCAATCTGGTTACCGGTCATGCCTTCTTGGATGGAGCGAATAATGGGAATGCCACCACCAACAGCAGCCTCAAACAAAAGATGGCACTTCTTTTGAGACGCGAGCGGGAACACTTCGTGGCCATATTTGGCGAGCAATGCTTTGTTGGCTGTGACCACATGTTTGCCAGCCTGTAATGCCTGCGTGATCCATTTGCGCGGGAGCTCGTAGCCACCCGCCAGCTCAACCACCGCTTGCAAAGACGCATCGTTGATCAATTCATCGGCACTCGTGGTGACGCGATAGTTTTTGGCCTTGTATGGAGCGAGCTCAACGTCGGATTTGGCACAGATTCCACCGATCTCTACGGTGACACCCAACGCAGCCCATTCCTTCTGCTTCTGCTCAATAATGTCAACAACACCCGAACCAACAACGCCAACACCAATAATGCCAATACGCATGCAATACCTCTTTGAAAGCTCAAAATAGAAAAAGGGCAAAGCCTTCAAGCCCTACCCCAAAAATTGTCGTGGACAGCTGTGTCAGTATTGACTCAGTGAAATCAGCTGCTTGACTTGCTGGTAAACTTCGCGATCACATCGGGCAACAGGTCGTAAACCTTCTGCACCATCGAACTATCCTTACTCACGGGCAGAACGCGCACGTCTTCACCTTGAATGACAAGGAAAGCAACGGGGTCCACTTGGGCACCACCGCCACTGCCTTTGAGATCGCCCTTGCCCACATGGCCACCCAGAGCAAAGCCCAAGGAGACTCGAGACACGGGAATGATCGTCACATTGCCAGTCTGAATGGGTTTCCCCACCACGGTTTCAGCCTGGGAAATGACGCGGAGCTTTTCGAGGAGCGTTTCGGCAAGATTTTCGATAGACATGTATGCCATTATAGTAAAAGAGCCCAGCCACATGGAGTGACTGAGCTTCTTTTGATGCAGATGCCAGGATTCGAACCTGGAATCTTCTGGTTCGTAGCCAGATGCCTTATCCAGTTTGGCCACATCTGCAAGTTGTGGGGCAAATGTAAAAACAATCCGAATTTTGGAAAGGGGGGGTGTGGGAAAAGTGGCAAAACTCCACTTTCCACTTGTTTCTTAGTCTTCCAGAATAATTCCGCCATGCATCTGCACACGCCGCCCAGCAAGGGATGCCAAGTGGCGATCATGGGTTACGATGAGGAAGGTTTGTTTGAACTCGCGATTCAAGTCTAAGAATAGCGTGTGCAATCGTTCGGAATTTGCTTCGTCTAAGTTGCCGCTAGGCTCATCGGCGAGAACTAGCGCTGGTTTATTCATTAAAGCGCGTGCAACGGCAACTCGTTGGCGTTCACCGCCCGAAAGCTCTGCGGGCAAGTGATTCGGGCGCTCAGAAAGCCCCACGGCCTCTAACAGCAACGCTGCATCTTTGCGGCATTCCTCTTCGCCTTTGCCAGCAATGCGGCCAGGCATCATCACATTTTCAATCGCAGTAAATTCGGGAAGCAAATGGTGGAACTGAAAAATAAAACCGAGATTATCACGCCTGTACTGATCGCGCTCGCGGTCTGAATATTTTGCAATGTCCTTGCCAAAGAAAAGCACTTCGCCTTGCGTAGGCCGATCTAGCGCGCCCAGTAGGTTCAATAGCGTTGACTTGCCTGCACCCGACGAACCCATGATCGCAACTGTTTCACCCGCACGCAAAGAAAAATTCACACCGCGCAAAATTTCTAACCGCTCACCGGTCTCTTCGTAGACCTTCCAAAGATTGCGAGTTTCAAGCAAGAGTTCGTTCATAGGATTACCGGAAAAAATTTAAGAAACAAGTTGAGAGTGTTAGAGTTCGGCAGTGGAGAGTTGCAAAGCCTAGTCCAAGCAAAACATGAGAAGTCGCAATTCTCCACTCTCCACTAGCCATGCACTTTGCGATGTCTTAGGTGGATTAGATGTTGCCGCTCTCCACTAACTCTCTTATTCATGGCGGATCGCTCCTACAGGATCAAGGCGCGAAGCTTTCCATGCGGGTAGAAGTGTTGCAATGATGCATAAGAAATTTCCGATCGCGAGCACAATGAATACGTCAGCCCATTGAATCTGCATGGGGAAGTACGGAATCATGTAGACATCAGGAGGCAATTGAATCAGCTTCCATTTTTCTTGGATTAAGCATAAGCCCACACCTGTAATGCCGCCTAACGTTGTACCCGCAAGGCCAATGAATGAGCCCATCGCCATGAATATGCGCAAAATTCCTGCGCTTGAAATTCCCATCGAACGCAAAATCCCAATTTCGCGAGTCTTCTGCAATACAACCATGATGAGCGAGGAAATGATGTTAAACGCTGCGATCAAAATGATTAAGGTAATGACTGCGGCCACAATGAATTTCTCGTAGTTCATCCATTTTAGCAGAGTCGCATTCTTTGCTTTCCAATCCACGGCGTAGTATGGATAACCCAAGTCTGTTTCCACTTTTTTGGAAACGATATCGCTTTTCCAAGGATCTTCGATGCGAAATTGAATTCCACTCACACTGCCAGGCATGCCAAGCAACGCCTGGGCTTCAGGAATTCCTATATAACCCAAATTCGCATCGTATTCATACATGCCCGTTTCAAAAACGCCACCCACAATGAACTGCACCATCTTGCCCGACATTGCGTCATCAGGTGACGCAAAGGTTTGTACCACGACTTTATCACCAAGCACAACGCGCAAACGATTCGCAAGCACGCTTCCCAGCATAATCGCAGGTCGCTTATTGTTTGCTGTATCTGCAATGCTATCGAGTGAATATTCACCCCACTTCACTTTCGATTTTAAGTTCACCACCTGCGCAGAACGCTTGGCGTCAATGCCATAGATGACAATGCCATCGTTCACTTTCTTCGAAGAGATGCCCACCTTATACAAGATGAACGGCGAAGAAGCCATGATCTCTGGATGTGCATTGCGAATGGCGTGATCCAAGGAATCCCAAGATTCAATCGGTGTGCCGTGATACGACGACACTTCAAAGTGCGAATCTTTATCGATCATTTGCCGAGTGACTTCGTGCTCAAAACCATTCGTGGCAGACAGCGCAACGATCAGCGCGAATGTGCCAATGCAAACTCCCGCCATAGAAAAAAGCGAGATCAGCGAAACAAAGAGACTCTTGCGTTGAGCCCTTGTATAACGCCAAGCGATTTGCAGTTCGAGTTTGGAGATCATGGTTGTAAAAATATTGGGTTAAAAGGAGGAAATTGAGAATTGAAAAATGAAAGTTGAGAGTTAGGAAAACGAAATTCAGGAATACGTTTTTGCACCACTTTCAATTCTCAATTTTCAATTCTCATCTATTATTCCGGTTTCATCAGTGGGAACAGTTGTACGTCGCGGATGGTGGGTTGATTGGTTAAAATCATAATCATGCGGTCGATACCGATGCCTACTCCGCCAGTGGGTGGAAGGCCGCATTCGATGGCGTGCAAAAAGTTTTCGTCCATGGGATGCGTCTCATCTTCGCCACCGCGACCACGGGCAACTTGTTCTTCCAGCAATGCGCGTTGCACCACAGGATCATTGAGCTCGGTGTATGCGTTGCCCACTTCCCAGCCCACCACATAAGGTTCGAACTGCTCGACCAAATCAGGATTGGTGCGATGAGCTTTGCAAAGTGGAGTCGACTCTTTAGGGAAGTCTGTGATGAAGATTGGACCATTGAGATTGGGCTCACAAATAGTTTCAAACAATTCAAGAATTGCACGCCCACGTGACCATTCACCCTTAAGTTCAAGATGAAGCTTAGCTTGCTCAGCCTTGATCTGGTCATCGCTCATCTCTTCGACTTTGAGTCCACCAAACTTTTCGATTGCTTGGTATACGGTGAGGCGTGGCCAAGGAGTCTTGAAGCTCACTTGTTTGCCTTGGCTTTCAATCTCGGTCGTGCCATTAGCGGCAATACAGGCGCATTCCCAAATGTTTTCAAAGTGGCGCATCATGTCGTTGTAGTCCGCAAAGGCTTCGTAAAATTCGAGTGCAGAAAATTCCGGAGAATGCGTGCGATCCATGCCTTCGTTGCGGAAGTTATGGGTAAATTCAAATACGCGATCCAAGCCACCGACGATGCAGCGCTTCAAATACAACTCGTTGGCTACTCGTAAAAAAAGTTCCATTCCCTGAGCATTGTGATGAGTCTTGAATGGACGCGCATTTGCTCCACCATAAATAGGCTGCAAGGTAGGTGTCTCGACTTCGAGATAGTTGTTTTGCAGCAGATATTCACGCACTGCTTGAATAATACGTGAACGCTTGTAGAACACTTCGCGCACTTCGTCGTTCAGTGTCAAGTCTACGTAGCGTTGGCGGTAACGCAATTCCACATTAGTGAATTCATCGAACACGACCTTATTGCCTTGTTCGTCTGTCTTCTCTTTCGGTGTAGGCAAAGGGCGCACAGCCTTTGAGAGCAACTCGATATGCGTGACCTTGATGCTGAATTCACCCGCTTGCGTCACCATGGCAAAGCCTGCCACGCCAACCCAGTCACCAATGTCGAGCATCTTCACAACTTCGTATTCAACTTCCGAAACGTTAGATGCAAAGACCACCACCTGCAAGCGGCCCACGCGATCTTTCAGATGCATGAAGCACATTTTGCCCTTGCGGTTGTAGCGCACGCAACGACCAGCCCAAGTTACTGGCGTCTCTTTGGCCAACAATTCTTCGCGTTCGTCTTGCAATTTTTTCGAATCAAAATCGACTTGAAAATGATGCGGATATGGATTCACGCCTAGTTGACGGAGCTTATCCAACTTGGCGAGACGGGCTTCTACTTGGTCATTCTTATCGAGCATGGTGTACCGAGGGAAAGGTATGAGAATTGAGAATTGAAAGTTGAGAGTTGTGGGAGATGCAAAACGCGCTGGTGGAGTTGAGAATGGAGTGTTGAAAAGTTGAGAGTTGTGGGGAATGCGGAATGTGGGAAAAATTGAGAGTGGAAATGAACCTGTGCATAACTTTCAATTCTCAATTTTCAATTCTCAACTTCTTTTCTTCACAATCCTCCGCTCAGCAAATACGCATTAATGAATGGTTTGAGCTTGCCATCAAGAACGCCGCTGGTATCTGAGGTTTCCATGTCGGTGCGCAAGTCCTTTACCATCTGGTATGGATGCAAAACGTAGCTCCGGATTTGGGAGCCCCATTCGATCTTTTGCTTGGCTGCAGCTCGGTCTGCGCGTTTGGCTTCTTCCAGCTCTTTGTAGTGCTGAGCGACCAACGTGCGAATCACCTTCATTGCCGTTTCGCGGTTCTGAATTTGTGAACGTTCGGTTTGACAACTTGACACGAGCCCTGTTGGCATATGGGTAATACGCACCGCGGAGTCCGTCTTGTTAATATGCTGACCACCCGAACCCGAAGAACGGTAGGTATCAATGCGCAAGTCTACCGGATTGATTTCCACTTCGACATCTTCGTGCACCGAATACAAGTAAGCAGCAGCAAAACTAGTGTGACGACGCGCGTTGGAATCGTATGGGCTAATGCGCACTAGGCGATGCACACCAATCTCAGAACGCATGAGCCCGTAGGCGTAATCGCCGCTGAGTTCAATGGTTGCAGACTTGATGCCAGCTTCTTCGCCTTCTTGTACATCGAGCACACGGAACGGCATATTCTCGCGTTCAAAGAAGCGCGTATACATGCGTAGCAGCATCGATGCCCAATCTTGGGATTCAGTACCACCGGCACCCGCATTGATGTTCATGAGGGCAGGGCATGCATCATCGTGACCCGAGAGCATCTTCTTGAGCTCCATGTCTTCGACGGTGCGGATCAAAGCTTGAATGTCATTTTCCACCGACGCAGTCATTTCATCGTCGGCTTCAGATTTCGCCATTTCAAGAATCTCGGCAAGATCATCACAAGACGCAGAAGCCTTGTCCCAATTGCTAATGAGATCCTGAATCTGCCGAATATGTTTCAGAACGCCTTGGGCTTTGTTCTGGTCGTTCCAGAATCCTTCGCCAGCAGATTGCTTTTCTAGAACAGAGAGCTCTTCTTTCTTGACACCCAAGTCAAAGATACCCCCAGAGCTTGTCGATCCGGTCGCGTAGCGCGATCAGAGCGACATTGGTGGTCGATATCATTTCGTAGCACCCTTCTTGGTTGGAGCTGAAGACTTCGCTGGAGCAGGCTTAGCTGTGCTGGTGTCTGTGGTGCCAATAGGCTGAGCAGGTGTGTAATCCTTGTTCATGTAGACCACAGAAATATTCTTGGTTAATCCATCGAGATAGGACTTAATGGCGGTCTGGCGATTGCGCTCTTTCTCGAGACGCAGAATGTAATCCACCTTATGAGCGTAGGATTCAAACTTGCCATCGTTTTTTTCGGTGAGTAAGAAAATTTTAACACCATCTTTGTCTTGGAAAGTTTCAGAAATTTCACCGACCTTCAAACCCTTCACAGCCTTGGCAAAGTCACCAGTAGGAACGAAAGGCTTCTTTAAGCCACCGTCGTTCTTGGCATCTGGGTCATCGCTGTATTGCGCTGCGATCACTTGGAACGCTTGAGCGCCAGCCATTAGATTTGCTGATTTCTTGGAACGCCATTGAGCAGCAAGGCCTTCAAGAATGCGCTTTTTGTCGGTCACAGCCTGTCCAACCTCACCCTTATCCAATTTCAGATAAATCTCAACTCCAGAGATTGTATCGCTGACAACAGCTTCGGATTTGTGCTTGTCAAAGTAAGCCTTTTTTTCTGCTACTGTTGGATCTGCAGGATAAGGAACGGCCTTTTCAAGCAAGGCATCCGCAATTACTTGATGCCTCACCTTGTCAGTGAATTCTGCGAGGGTTGCGCCTGATTTCTTGAGTTCCTTGTTGAAGACTTCTTCAGAAGGGAACTGGGACTTAAACATGGTGATGAGGCTATCTACTTTCTTTTGGCTAGCGGTCATTTTGAGTCGATCCGCTTCGAGGCGCAAAAGCTCTTGTCCCACGAGATTATCGATCACAGCCCAACGCACCTGTTGCATAATTTCATCGGTAGCTGGCTGGCCTTGCAATTGCTGAGCTGCAAGCAATTTTGTCAACGAATCGACCTTGCCTTGCGAGAACTCTGTTTTGCCCACTTTGATCACGGTCAAATTGGAACCACCCAAGAGCTGAGCCGAGGCGGATGCTGCGAGAAGGGCCACAAGGCCCAAAATTCCGAGACGTTTCATGTTTGCCTTCCAAGAGAAATGATGGGGGGAATATAGAAAAGCAGGGGCAGGGAGATTCAATGTTCTAGAACGCACTGCAATCGATCCATGCAGACCAGCGTAAAGTGCAAAGTGTAAAACGTAAAGTTGGTTCAACCGGTCACTACTTCGAAAGTGGTTTTGCCCATGAACACAGTTGTTCGCATACTTTGAACTTTACACTTTACTCTTTCTTCCCGAAACGAAATAGCTACATCGATTACGAGTTTGTAACTTTCTACATTCCTTGTATGTCCCTAGAACGTTTAAAAAAGGCTTGGGCCGATCATGGCCGCCAGTTTGGGCAATACCAATTTGTGTATCCTGTCGTGTCTAGGCGCGCAGGTGGGATCTCGCTAGGGATCAATTTAAACCCTGATTTAAATTGCAATTTCGACTGCCCTTATTGCCAAGTAGATCGCACGGTCGCCCCTGAATCTTTGCCCATATTTTCGCTTGCAGGTTTGCGCACCGAACTTGAACTCGCTGTTGCACATTGGCAGCACAATAAGTTCACCGATAGCCCTCGCTTCCAAGGCCTCGCAGATTCGCAACTTGATCTTAAAGATTTTTGCATGTCCGGCGATGGTGAACCCACAATGGTACAAGATTTTGCCGAAGTGTGTGGACTTCTCGCTGAAATGCAGCAAAGCGTAGCAAGCCTTATTCCACAAGGGCTTAAACTTGTTCTCATCACCAACGCAACCTTACTGCACAAGGATTCTGTGCGTGCAGGTCTAGCCATTCTCACACAAAAAAATGGCGAGATTTGGGGCAAACTTGATGCTGGCACAGAGCCTTGGTTCAAGCTCATGAGCCGTTCGCGCTATACCTTGGATCATATCGAAGCAAACCTAACCAGCACAGTGCGTGATTTCCCTTTGCGAGTGCAAACAATGCTCTGCACAAAAGGAAATCAATTGCCGAGCACGAACGAGCTAGAAGCTTATGCCACAAGGCTTAAACGCATTGTCGCGAGCAATTCTAAAAATCTACTTGAGGTGCAGTTATATTCCATTGTAAGACACACCGCGACCGATGACGTAGGCCCAGTGCCCGCCGAATTCTTGGCGGAAACGGCTGCTTGGCTTCGCACGCAAGTGAAAGTCGAAATCAATCCTTATTGAGGCATTGAGCGATATTATGGGTTATCCATTCACGCTATTCATTCTCTTGCTCGTATCTGCTGGCGTACAAGGCTTGCTCTGGGCTAGCTACTTGTTCTTTATCCCCTGGATGGATCGCACGGCCATGCTCTGGACTTCCGTGGCCGGCATCGCAGCAAGCTGTATATTTCTTGTCATCTATCGCTTCTTTGCCACGGACATGAAGTCTTGGAGTCTCTCGCTCATTTTTTGCACACTCATGCAATTCGCTGCCATCGCAAACAGCGGATACTTCTTATGGCTTATCTTAGTAAGCATGCAAGCGAATTAACCGATCCTAGGCTGCAGTCTTTTTTCGCTTCCCAGAATATGCATTGGCATACCTATCCAGCAACGCTCGAATTATAGTCTGGTATTTAGTTCCATTACGCTTGGCTTGCACCTTAAAAAAATCCACGGTTGATTGCGTTAACGTAATCGTGACACGCGGAGAGGCAGGCTCTTTAAGCACCAGCTCTGATGGTGAAGGCAAAAAGTCAGGAATGAGAGTTCCAGTGATAGCAACATCAGACTTTGTGAACTTTGTTTTTTTGCCATATAACTTTGCTCCTACACGCCAATAACCAACACCGATGATTCGAATAGAATCATTGCGGTATGTAAAACGAACTAACTGCTCCCTTTCATTGGCTATAGAAATATGCCCATTACACCATCTCCAACTGTAGAATTCGCCTGTTGTGAATGTTCATGTAGATGTTCAGATGGTGCGCCAAGTTCTTGAGCTTCTTCGTAGTATTCCACGTTTTGCGTATGAGCCTACCGATGTGTGCTCGAAGCATGGCACAGGTTTGATTCAACGAGAACAGTGGATCGTTGCCGCCCTTCTTTAGTTCTCCCTGACCAGTGATACAGCCTTTCCTGCCCTTTTCCTGCCGGTACGTGACCGTGAGGCGTGCATCCTTCTGCAAGGTGCGATGTACGATTCCTGCATAGAGCGGGCACTTGTCCGAAACTAGCGCAACTTTGTCTGAAAGCCTTGGGGCTATGGATTCCATAAGGCTTCGCAGTCCTTGGCGACGTTCGTTAATTCGTTCCCCATACTTCTTCCGTGCGATTGTTGCAAGCAGCCCTTTGGCTGGCATCCGCGAGACCGAGAAGCCTAGAATAACACGCGTATCGCTCTCCACAGCTAGCGCTATGGATACTGGCTTGCACTTGGTGTGTTCCAACGTTTCTAGCTCGTCGAACTGAACGGACTCCACTTGATTGTGCTGGTGCAGAATCGCTTCGTTCTCCTCCTCGCATTTCTTTGACCAGTAAACCAGCTTGCGAGCCACGGTCTTGTAATTGATCCGCAAAACCCTTCCGATCTCGTTCATAGATACAGCTGCTCCTAGGAGCGCACGAACCATGTGGTTCTCTCTGCGTTTATGCTGGCGGAACTCTAGGGTTCCTGTTGCCGTAGAAAATCTTCGTCCACAAGCCTTGCAACCATATCGTTTGACTTTATGGGAATCGCATTTTCGCATGTAAGATCCTGCGCCAAAGGTGTCACAGGACCGGCAGTCTGGATGAGGACATGTTTGTTTCATGCTGTTATAGACGTAGACTGCCCAGAATCCGTACCATGCTGCGTAAAGATTTATGCGCTGATTGAGTTTCTTATCGCCATTCAAGAGGAGCAGTTTATAAAACGACGGTCATTACAACCCCTTCTACCAAGCCCAAACAAAAATAGCGGGGTTCATGCTCAGAAGAATGCCCATCGTTGCGAACGATTACACGTCTTAGATCGAGAAAAGCTCTTTGAGCTAAGTAGAAATCGACAAGGTGCTTTTCCTTATTCGAAATATTATTGTGCTCATCCCATTCGAAGCTCGCTACACCATGAACATATGAAATACACATATTCTGTGTATTTATTTCATGCGAGAAAGGAAAACAAGTTGCGAAATTACTTTATCTGCAACACAAGAAAAATGACTCGGTGCGCCTTAGTTCTTCGCTTCGGCACTTGCTGCGATCCGCTGCCAGCCATCTTCGGGAATGATTGGGCCCATGACTTGCACCACTTCGGAAGCTACGCGAGACGCTAGCATTCCACAACGATCAAGACTTAATCCCTTCAAATACGCATAGAGAAATCCGGCAGCCCATAAGTCGCCAGCACCAGTTGTATCAACGGCTTTTACCATAAATGCAGGTACGCGCACAACTTCGCCATCGCGTGCGATCAACGCACCATCTTTGCCTAATTTCACCACAGCAACTTTGGCATAAGGCATCATCTTTCGCAAAGCAGCCTCGCCTTCGAGCCCAGTAAAAGCCTTGGCTTCATCGTCGTTTGCGATCAAAATTTCGATAGAACCTTGCGCGAATGTTTCGTCGAGCAATTTACGGCAATCATTCACTACATTGAACGCGCCAAAGTCGAGAGCAATCGCAGTTCCAGCCTTACGTGCAGCGGCAACCACAGCAGAGAACCAAGGGCTATTGTAGGCGATGTAGCCTTCGATATAAATCAGATCAATACCCGAAAGCGTTGCAGACTTAATGTCGGCGGGAACAACTTCGCTAGATGCTCCGAGGAAGGTGTACATAGAGCGTTGAGCATCGTTTGTAACCGCAGAAAGGACGCGGCCTGTTGGCGTTGTCGATTCAAGCAAACGGCTTTCCACTTCGTTGTCTGCGAGGCTGTGCTTGAACAATTTGCCCAAGTCGTCTTGCCCTACTTTGCTCAAGAAGGCCGCATTGCCACCGAGCTTCGCGAGTCCGCGAATGGTGTTGCAAGCAGAGCCGCCAGGAACAGTTTCAGTCTTGTCAAGAGTTGCCAACATGCGATCCATGCGAGGCCAATCCACCAAGGTCATGCCACCCTTGCCTTCACCTTGTGCATTTACCCATGCATCATTCACTTCGCTAAGCATGTCTACCAAGGCTGCGCCGACTCCTAACACCTTCTTCATCTGTCACTCCATTATGGACATTATAAATCAACAATTAAAGACCACGACGCGCACGTTGCTTATCGCTGGCTTCTTGCAAAAAGATTTTTTCTTGAGCCGTAAGTGAGCCCAAACCCGAGCGTGCGATTTTCGAAAGTACGGCATCGAGTTGCTTCTGCTCATCGTAATAACCAACATCACCTTCAAGCACACGGCCAGGATTTGTCATGGTTCGCTTGCGCATTCTCCAACGCATACGCCCCAAAATACCACTGCGCACACCCATAAAAGCAAAGCCAGCAAGTGCACCACCCAAGTGGGTAAAGTGTGCCACACCATCACCCGAATTAATCATCAACAAATCGATTGCAATAAAGATCACTACTGCGGTACGCGCCTTCATCGGAATCACAAAAAAGAACAACATGCGGCGATCGGGGAAGAGCCATCCGTAAGCGACCATCACACCAAATAAAGCACCTGAAGCACCTAGAATCTGAACCGAATCGCCTAATAGATTCGAGAGATAAAAAGGCACGCTAAATAAACCGGCAAAAATTGCGCTAAAGAGATAGAGCCCAATAAATGCGCGGTTCCCCAGCCATAAGCAAACCTCTTCACCAAACATCCAGAGCATAAGCATGTTGAACAAGAAATGCAGCGGGGTCACTTGCACAAAGGCATAGGTCACAAAGCGCCATGGCTGCATATACAACTCGGGCACAAGCACCAAGTTACCAACCCAATCCATAAGACCATCGAGGCGCAAAGCAGAAAAAATTACCGCAGGCAAGAAGACGGCAAAGTTCAGCAACAGCAGAACTTGCACAGGGCGCGGTAAATTTCGAAATGGAGTTAAAGCGAGCATTTTACCTTTAAGAGACTAAGCGCAGCGGGAGCTATGAATTTGGAAACATCGGCACCATGGTGCAGCATTTCGCGAATCACAGACGAACTCAGGAACATATGGTCTGCACCAGCAAGCAAAAGAACCGTTTCAAAGTCTGGCTGCAATTGCGCGTTTGCCCATGCTACAGATTGTTCCCATTCCATGTCCTTCGAATTGCGCAGACCTCGCACCAAGTAACGAATACAATGGGTGCGCATGTATTCTGTGGTGAGGCCTTCCGTGGAATCAATGTCGACATTTGCAAGGCCTTGAACGCTAAGCTGCACAATTTCAACGCGGTCGTGTACCGTCAAGAACCCAGACTTATGCGGATTAAAACCGACAAGCACGGTCACTTGGTCAAACATACCCGCAGCTCGGCGCACCAAGTCGAGGTGTCCAACGGTGAATGGGTCAAAGGATCCGGCAAATACAGCTCGTTGCATAGGCTTAAGTTAGCAATTCGGGGCAACAGACTGCGCTGCAAAAAAAGCGAGGGATGATTCACCATACTTACGAACAGACTGCGCTTCACTTGACCAAGCGGGCAATTGGCGCGTAGGCATCTCGAAGATCGCAGTACCCTGTGGAGCAAGCCACGCTAAAAAAGGCCGCAAGTCAGGATATTCTTGGGTAAATGGTGGATCGGCGTAAATGAAGTCGAAGGATCCTTGCAAAGCATGGCCTGCATGCAAAAACTTGGTGACATCGTTGCCAATCACTTCGGCTTGACCTTGTAAGCCCATTTCGCGCAGGTTGCGATGCAGTAGTTGAATGGCTGCGCGACCTTTATCTACAAGGATTGCACGTTCAGCACCGTGGCTTAAAAATTCCACCGAGACAATTCCGCTGCCCGCAAAAAGGTCGAGCACTTTTGCACCATCAACATCGCGAAGAATATTGAAGATGGCTTGCCGAGAAATGGCTGAGGTGGGGCGCGTATCCCGCCCTTCAGGGGAATGGATAAACCTTCCTCCGAGAGAACCGCCAGTGACGCGAATGCTCATTATTTAGGAGTGGTGTAGACCACAAAATCAAAGACTGTGACCGAGCCTTCATCAGCGGCTGGACGCATATTCACTTGCAAAACACCGACACGAAGCTTTGATGCGCGGAATGCGTCAGCAAAAAGTTGCAACGTTGGGAAATCTGACTTCGTTTGAGCGCGATACATGATGCGGCGATAGAGACCATGATCTGTTACCTGTGGATTATCTAAGCCTGAAAAGTGAATTTGAGCCTTGGTAGCCAAAGCGTTTAGCTCTGTCACCTCTTGCACAACTTGATCCGGATTCAGCAGGGCAAGCTTCTCACCAGCAGCAGCCTCAGGCACATTCAGGCGACCATATGCAGAGAATTCCAAAGTCTTTTTGCCTTCAGGAGGTGGCACATTGGTGAACTCAATGGAACGGCGCTTAAGAGAATCCAAAAATGCTTTTTCTTGTGCCGCATCCGTCGCTAAGCCTCGAGCATAATAATAGTCGGGGATCTTAAACGAGAGATCTGTAAACCCAAATGTATTTGGAGTGATCGCACGGAAGGTTGCAAAGGCCGCGGCCAACACCGCCTTTTGGAAAACAATCTTTTCGGATGGAAGTAACTGGCGATACTCTTTACGCTCTTTCATGTAGAACATGTCGGGGCGCATGGTTTGCACAACTTCTTCCACTGCGTTATTGGAGGGGGTTGCAACATTCGGATTGGCTGATCCATTAGCAACAACATTTGCGACAACAGGAGCAGAACCAGCAGGCTTACTTGCAACAGCAACAGGAGGAGGTGCAGGCATCTTAAAATTCAAGGCTGAAGCTAACGATTCCGGCACATAGGGAGCCGCAGACTCAGGCACACCGACCATCATGAAATATCCGATGCTACCAGAAATGCAAATCAACACAAGAAGTAGTGCAGCCAAGGCGGTTTGATTCTTTCGCTTCGACAATAATGAATCAGAACGAACGCTAGCGCCCAACAGCGATCCAGCCTCGTGCAGCATATTAATATGAATCATTTCCGGTCCCCACGGAAGCGCAGAGCGGCACCAATTGCAGCAGCACACAATGGAGCTTTATTGGAGGAAGCCCCCTCGGCATCAAGTTGAATCCGGTGGAATGAATCCAGCAAGTGGTACAGAAAATCAGGACTCGATTTGCGAAGTGCATCGACAAAATCAGCTTCTACGGAAAGATCTCCGCACAAATGAACAATTTGCCCAGCAGCTTCTTCCACACCAACTTGAGCGAAGCCCTTGTGAAGTTGATCCGTTAAGTCTGCGGCAAGGCCTTTGAAGGCATCGACACGCCCCATGGTGGATAATAAGCTGACACTAACCCAGCGAATAGCCTTCAAACTTCCATTCTGACCCCAAACAACAATGACTCCCGTACGGTCAACCTTGACAATGCAAGCAATCGCGGTCTTTTGGGCTTGGAGCCCTGCTTCCATAAGGTTTAGCAGAGAAAAAGCGTCAACCTCAACAACACTCGGAACCAAGTTACGCCGTTGGAAACCTTTGCGAACAGTGTCAAGCCAAACCTTGCGCATAGCACCAACAATCGCTAGTGCTGGATGACGCCCTGAGGCTTTGATCACTTCAAAGTCCATGTAATAATCACCACGCGGTGCGTTAATTGCATTCGCAAATTCCCACTCCACATATTCGCGAACATCTTTCAGCTCGCGAGGAAGTTCAATTCGCCGCACAACAGATATACGCGTTGGAACAGCCAAGACCACCGACAATGAATCGGTATCGGGCACATAATCCATCCACTGAAGAATTGCTTTTTCGAGGAGTTCAACTTCGCGCAGCGGATGCGCCGAAACCTCGACCACGCCGAGGCGTAGCACTTTGTGTTGCTTGTGGTCGAACAGCGCCAGCTTCAGAGAAGTGTCGCCTACCTCAATGCCTAGAGTCGTATTTGGCTTGCCCATCGGTTCTGGTAAAACTAATCAAAAATGAGGAATGGCAACAGGTTATCAAGTTTTTTCTTGCCTACACCTTGAACTTTGTCTAAGTCTTTCGGTCCTTTAAAAGATCCATGTAGACTCCGAAAGTCCACAATTCTCTTCGCAAGAACTGGCCCAACCCCTTTAATACCTTGCAGCTCAGACTCTGAAGCTCGGTTCAAATGGATGGGTGAACTCAGCGACTTCGCTTTAGCCCTAATTGAGTTGTGACTTTTAAAAGTGTGTACCTTCCCATCCCTACTCGCTTCCGTGGGAGTAGCCATCGATTCAGCTCCAACATCGTCATCTGAGCCTGGCATTGCTTCTACGTAAGACAAAGCGTCGCAGTTGTCACAGACAAACGTCGGCAACAACCGGGCGGTCCAGCCCACAGTCAGAAACAACAATGCAAGGACAAGAGTACGCCGCTCAGGCGCGCTCATCAGCCACCCGCAAGAGCTCGAGGAACAATGGCGCGGGCTCAAGCAAGGTTGATTTTAGTTCTGGATGGAACTGGCATCCCAAGAAATAGGGGTGGTTGGATAATTCCATAATCTGCATAATGTCCTCCGTCGATGATTTACCAGAGAAGACGAGTCCGTCTTGCTCTAGTTCTTTGACGAACGAAGGGTTAACTTCGTACCGGTGTCGGAAGCGTTCGCGAATTTTTACTGCACCCTTGTAAACTTTCTGCGCCACGGTGCCTTGTTTCACAAGAACATCGTGTCCGCCCAATCGCATGGTTGCACCCATTTCGCGAATGCGCTCTTGCCCTGGCAAATAAGCGATCACAGGAGATTCAACCTTCAAACCTTCCTTTTCTACTTCTGTGGTATTGGCACCCTTGAGGCCGCGCACATTGCGTGCAAACTCAACCACGGCGAGCTGCATGCCGTAGCATATTCCGAGGAATGGAATTCCCTGTTCGCGCACATAACGGATGAGTGAAATTTTGCCTTCAATTCCTCGACTGCCAAAGCCACCGGGAACAATAATTGCATCAACACCTTCGAGCCATTCCTTAGGATCCTTGCTCTGAGATTCCACCTTCTCGGTATCCACCCACTTAATGTCAGCGCGCAAATCCAAATGAGCTGCAGAATGCTTAATAGCCTCAACCACGCTGGCGTAAGAATCTTCGAGAGCGGTGTATTTGCCACAGATTGCAATCGTCACAACCTTGCGGGGAGTCACCAAATTGCGATTAATATTATCGACAAGGAGACTCCACTTATCCAATTTAGGAGGCGCATAAATGCGGAGCTTTTTCAACAGAATTTCAGGCACGCCTTCTTTTTCATAAATGAGTGGAATCTCATAAATATTCTTGACATCAACGCCAGAAATAATTTGGTTGGGCTCAAGGTTGCTAAAGAGAGCGATCTTCTGTTTAATCACTGGCGTGAGGTATTCTGAACAACGGCCAATCACGATCGATGGGTACAAGCCCTTGGCATTCAAGTCACGCACAGACATCTGGGTTGGCTTAGACTTTTGCTCGCCCACGCCCGAAGGAATTGGCACATACGTTAGATGCACGAACAAGCAATTATCGTTGCCCACATCGTAGCTCAATTGGCGCACAGCTTCGATGTAGAATTCATTTTCTAAGTCTCCCACCGTGCCACCGATTTCGATGAGCATGATGTCTGCATTTTCTTCGTTTGCAACAGTAAAGAAATGTTCTTTGATCAGGTTCGTTACATGAGGAAGAAACTGCACAGTCTTGCCCAAGTAGTCACCCTTGCGTTCCTTCTCTAGGATCTGCTTAAACACCTTACCCATGGTAAGATTCCACTTGAAGCGCGTCTGAATGTTCAAGAAGCGTTCGTAGTGACCGAAATCCATATCGACTTCACCACCATCATCGAGCACAAAAACTTCGCCATGCTCGGTAGGATTCATGGTGCCAGGATCTGTATTGAGATAACCATCGCACTTGATAGGAACGACCTTCATACGACCAGAAAGCAGGGCTCCAATCGATGCTGCGGCAACACCTTTGCCCAGACCCGAGAGAACGCCTCCGGTGACGATAATGAATTTCGTTTTGTCATTGTACTTCATGGATTAGACCTCAAAAGAAAAGCTTCAACTGCGGCAATGTCGCTAGGTACATCTACCGATAGGGATTGTTCGAGAGTATGAGTCACGCAAATATCGCGACGCCCCATGACTCGTAATTGTTCTAAGGATTGCTCACGCTCTTGTACTGTGCGAGCTAACTGCGAAAATTCTTCTAACGCTTCTAGAGAATAGGCGTAGATGCCTCGATGCGTAAACCATTCGGCGCCTTGTACAGTGCCGCGAGAGAACTGTCGAGCAACTCCATCCACAACCCGAACTTTCACCACATTGGGGTTAGAAAGCTCCGAGAGATTTAAAGGAGAGGATGCCGTAACCCAAGAGCTAGGATCTAGGGAAATATCGTTGGACACTTGCCGCAGTAGGTCCAAACTCACCACAGGCTCATCGCCTTGCAGATTCACGACAAGCGGTAGCCGCATCAACACAGCAACTTCTGCCACGCGATCTGAACCCGTGGGATGTTCGCCGGTGAACACAGCATCAAAGCCTGCGCGCTTCACACAGGTAAGAATTTGTTGGGAATCGGTTGCGCAGATAATTCGATCAAAGCAATTTGCCAAACGCGCACGCTCAAGCGTATGCAAAATCATTTCGCGGCCGTTGATCAAAGCGAGCGGCTTTCCAGGAAAGCGCGTTGAGCCCATGCGGGCGGGAACGATACAGGATACGGATGTCAAATGGATTAACCGATGACTAGGGTTAGCCGATGACTTTGGGAATCACGAAATGTTCATTTTCAACGCGAGGTGC
>Ga0302273_1000241_pt1 | contig 26754 bp, 14 predicted proteins | sample III_Bog_N1_3_FD_198774 | JGI IMG/M metagenome (GOLD analysis project Ga0302273, IMG submission 198774) | Peat permafrost microbial communities from Stordalen Mire near Abisko, Sweden - III_Bog_N1_3 | ecosystem: Environmental > Terrestrial > Soil > Wetlands > Peat | place: Sweden: Abisko... | reverse complement strand
GGGGCTGTTGCTTACCGCCACATGGGCGGCGCTGTCTTTCTCGGCCAGCAGCTCCTGCAGCACCGGCCCGAGCATGCCCATCAGATCCTCGCGCTCGGCCTCGGGGCTGCTCGAATGCGCCGGGTAATACACCTCGAATTCGTAGTTGGTTTTGGGATCCACTTTACTCATCGGGAATATTCTCCAGCCGTTTATTTCGCAGGAACGATGACGACGGTGTCGCCACCCGTTTTTCCGGTGTCGCCTTTCGTGCCTTCGGCTCCAGTGGCGCCAGTTGCACCAGTGGCGCCGTCATAGCCTGCTGAGCCGGTGGCACCTGACGCGCCCCTGGCGCCTGCAGCACCCTGAGCGCCGTCATAGCCTGCCGAACCGGTGGCACCAGTCGCGCCCGTTGGACCGGGAACCGCGACGGTCGAGCCAGTCGAGCCGGTGGCCCCTGTCGATCCAGTGGCGCCCGTTGGGCCCGCTGGACCGGGGACGACCACAGTAGCTGGTGGAGCGACCGTTGTTTTTTCGCAGGCAGCCAGACCGAGCATCGTGACAAGTGCCGCCAACAGTATTGAATATTTCATGAAAAACCCCTTGGAAAAAATGAAAAAATGGGCCGAAACCAGGTTTTTGCGCGCAGTCCCTGAATCAGCTATTGCTCAAATTTACGGGAATGATTCATCGCCTGCTGTAGGACGACCCCATGCCTGCTTGTCGTTGTGCAGCGGGTATGCCGCTCAGGCCCAGCAGCGTCAATATGAGCGTTTTACGCAGTGCGGGCCTGCATCACAGGAGTAGCTATGCCAACTGATTTGCTGCAGCCGGAAAACGGCCCCTTTTATCCGACGATCAAACAGGCGCGCCTGACCGGCTCGCTGATCGGGACGGCGATGGGCGACGCCATCGGCCTGCCTTATGAAGGCTTGTCGCGCAGACGCTGCGCCAGCATGCTTGGCGCGCCAATGCGTCAGCGCCTGTTTTTCGGGTGCGGCATGGTCTCGGACGACACCGAACACGCCTGCATGACCGCGCAGGCGCTGATCGTTTCCGGCGGCGACGTTCGCTTGTTCCGTAAAAACCTCGCCAGCCGATTGCGCTGGTGGCTGCTGCCGCTGCCCGCAGGCGTCGGACTGGCGACGGCGCGGGCTATTTTGCGGCTGTGGGTCGGCTTCAATCCTGAAAAAAGCGGCGTGTTTTCAGCGGGCAACGGCCCGGCGATGCGCGCGCCCATCATTGGCGTGGCCATCGACGATCTGCAGGCGCTGCGTCCGCTGGTGCGTGCCTCCACACTTCTCACGCACACCGACGAAAAAGCCGAGTTCGGCGCGCTGGCGGCGGCTTTGGCCGCGCACATGGCGGCCCGGCAGGCGTTGCCGGTGACGGGCGATGATTTTCTGGCACAGCTCAAAGCGCTGCTGGGCGGCGACGGCGCCGAATTTCTGGCGCTGATGGCCGCAGCCGTCCAAGCCGCAAATCAAGGCCAGACGACGCAGGAATTTGCCGCCTCGCTTGGCCAAGGACAAGGCGTGTCGGGCTACATGCTGCACACGCTGCCGGTGGTGATTCACGCGTGGCTGACGCACCAGGGCGATTTCCGCGCCGCCATCATCGCCATCGTTGAATGCGGCGGCGACACCGACTCGACGGCGGCGATTTTGGGCGGCATTGTCGGTGCGGCTTGCGGCCCGTCGGGCATTCCAGCCGACTGGCAAAACGGCCTGCTGGAGTGGCCGCGCTCGATTCGCTGGATGACGCGGCTGGGCGCGGCGCTGGCCGAAGCGCCCGTGGCTGGCGTCAAAAAACGGGCGCCTGAATTGTTTTTTCCGGCGGTGCTGCTGCGCAATGTGTTTTTTCTAGGCGTGGTGCTGTTCCACGGCTTTCGGCGGCTGCTGCCGCCGTATTGAGCGCGCCGCGCCTCCTGCGTATCCGCCGTCTCCCGCTCAAACGATGGTGCGCTTGTCCAGGCCTTTTTTTAGGATTAGATCAACCACCGGCTGTTCGCGTTTGTTCGCCTTGCTGCAATGTCCGGGCTGGAACTGGTCGGTCAGCCAGATCACGCCCCTGGCCCAGCGGCGCTGTTCGCGCATGCGCCAGGCGTGCGAGGAGACCGACTCCCAGGCGTAGCCGTTGAAGACGGTGGCGTTGACAAAATGGTCTAGCGCCCGCACGCCGGAGCGGGCCCGCTCGGCCCGGCCGATAAAGCCGACATAAACAATGATCAGGTAACCGAAAACGGCCAGCGGCACGATGGCGGTCATCAGCAAAAAACCGGCAATTCTTTCTTTCACGGCGATGTCCGGGTCAGGCTCAGGCGCGCTTGAGGATGCGCACGCGGATGCCATTGTCCGAGCGTATCGTCAGCCGTCCGACGGGCTGGGGTTGATGATCCGGCAGCGGCTCGAAGCGGTAGCGCTTGACCAGCGTGGCCAGAATCAGCCCGGCTTCCTGCAGCGCGAAAGTCGCGCCCATGCACACGCGCGGCCCCAGGCCAAAGGGCAAATAAGCGCACTTGAGCGATTCTTTCGCGCTGTCGGTGTTGTAGCGATCCGGGTCGAACTCGTCAGGGCGCTCCCACAGGTCGCGGTGGCGGTGAATCAGCCACGGCGCGATGACGACCGAGGCGCCCGCATGCACTGTCTTGTCGCGCATGGTCTGGGTTTCCGTGGCCTGGCGCGCAAAAAAGCCGACCGGCGGGTACAGGCGCAGGGTTTCGCGAAACACGTTCCAGATCAGCGACATCTGCTTGATGTCTGAGTAATCCGGATCTTTGTCGCCGAGCACGGCCACGGCCTCGTCGTGCATGCGTTCCTGAATTTCCGGGCTCATCGAGATCAGATAAAGCGACCAGGCCAGCGCGCTGGCCGAGGTTTCATGACCGGCCAGAAACAGCATCGCCACCTGATCGACCAGCTCGTCAAAGGAAAAGCCGCGCCCGGTGTCCGGGTCCACCGCGTCCAGCAGCGAGGCCAGGATGTCCTCATGCGCGCCCGGATGGCCTTGGCTGTGGGCCTCGTAACGCGGGCGGATAAAGCCTTCGAGGTGGGCGCGGATTTCGCCCGCCGCCGCGTTGCTGCGCCGGATCGCCAGCCACGGCGAGAACAGGCGCGGCAGCTTGAACAGCACCGGGTTCACGATGCGCGGCGCCAGTTCCTGAAAGCGGGTGAAGGCGTCGAAAATCTTGTGCGCGCTTTCGCCGCTCAGGGTTTGCGACAGGATGGTGCGAAAGATGATGTCGGCGGTGACATGGGTCATTTCGACATCCACGTCGTAGGCGATGCCGTCGGGCAGTTTGTCCAGGCGCTCGGTCATCGCGCTGGCGGCGGCCTTCATCAGCGGAAACACCAGCTTCAGGCGGGTCTGCGCAAACGACTGGTCCATCATGGCGCGCTGGCGCTGCCACTGCTCGCCGTTGGTGGTGAAGATGCTCTCGCCGAGCAGCGGTTTGAGCAGCTTGCCCAGCAGCGTGTGCTTGGGGAATTTGGCCGCCTGCTCGATCAGCACGCGGCGCACCAGCGACGGCTCGTTGACCATGTACAGCTCCAGGCCGGGCAGCTTGATTTCGCCCATTTTCATGCCGTAGCTGCGCTCGTACAGGCCGTCCAGCCAGGAGCGGCGCTTGCCAAAGAACATCAACAGCATCGAGGCCTTGCTTTTCAGCGGCTTCGGATAGACGGGGCAAAAACGGCTCATTGAAATACCTTTTTCAGGCCAGTGAAGTTGGTGACGGAAGCCGTGGCGCGAAAGCGCTCGCCCAGCGTCTGGTTGCCGGCGGTGATGGCGAAAAAGTCGTAGTCGCCCGCTTTTTCGCCTGCCATCAGGTACTGGAAATGGTGGCGATACCAGTCGCGCCGCATGGCCGCGTAGGTCTTGGGCGTGAACAGCGTGGCGTAGCGCGCCGACAGCAGCTTGGGCCGGGGCTGGGCGCTGGGTTCTGTGCCGGGTGCGGCATTTTCTGGGCGAGTGATGCCGGTGGCGGCGACCGGATCGACCAAGGCAAAGCAGGCGCCATCGGTCGGCGCGGTGACATCGACCCAGTCGATCTGACGGGCCTCAAAAACGCGGGCCAGCTCGCGGCGAAAGCGCTCGGCGCGGGGCCAAAAACTCAGCAGCGGAATGCACTGGCCCAGCGTTAGCAGGCTGATGCGCGGCCCCCGGCTGGCCAGATCCGGGTCGAGTTCGAGCGCCCGCGCCAGCACGGACACGGCCATGATGCTGCCGGTGCTGTGGCCGACGAGCAGGATTTCGTCGTCCTGCGCGGCGCTGGCCTGCGCCACCAGCTGCAGCGCAAAACTGTCCAGGCGCGCTTCCAGGTCGAGCAGCTTGTCGCAGGCTTGCTGTTCGGTAAAGGCATAAATGCGCAGCAGCCAAAAACTGTTCATGCGCCGCTCCATCCGGCGGCCCAGCTGCAGCACGGCGGCAAACGCGCCCAGTCCGGCGGCCCAGCCCAGCCAGCTGGACAGATCCGCCGCCGTGACGGCGTAAGCCGCCAGCGCACCAGCACCGATGGCCAGCGCAAAAGTCGCCATGATTAAAAGAAACGGCACGACCGCCGCCACAAAAGGCGGCCACGCGGTTTTGAGAAAGCGCCACAACATGCCATTGGCCACGCACATGGCGAACACCCGGCAGAAATCCAGCACGATGCGCAGCTCATTGCGCTGCCAGTATTTGCGGACCAGGTCGTCCCAGCGCAGGAATTCATAGCGCGTCTCGACCGCTTGACCCGCCACGCTGGCCTGAATCGTCCAGGCGCTGCTGAGTTTGGAGGGCTTGCTGCTCTTGCCCAAGGCCAGCGTGATGCCGTTGAGCGCCGATTGCTGCGCCGATTCGCTCGCGTACAGCCGCCGGTAGAACGCCGGGCCGCGCGGATCAAAGCCGCTCAGGTAAAACACATGGCGTTTTTTAAGCTGGGAAACCACAAAAGCTCTTCAGGGAAAAATGAGGGAGGCGCCAGTATCGGGCGCCTATGCTACGCCGTCCTGGTCCAGGTTTTTCATTTCCCAGAGAATGCGCGCCAGCTCGGGCTTGAGCTGGCGGCGCGCCTCGTCGTCCAGCGCGGCCAGGCTGCGCTGCAGACTCAAGGCGCGCGGCGAAATGGGCTGTCCTTTGGACGCCAGCACGATGCTGTTGGTTTTTTCCTCGACAACGATTTCCACCGCGTTGCCGCCAAAGCTGCGGGCGATGCGCTCGACCAGCAGCGGGTAGTCGGGATGCTGGTAATGCAGATTGACCACCAACAGGCCGCTAGGTGCCAGTGCTGCCACGCAGTCGTCATAAAAGCGCTGGCTGCACAGCGCGGCGGGCTGGCCGTCGTGGTCAAAGCCATCGACCAGCAGCACATCGAACGCGGGCGCTTCGCTTTGTAAAAACAGCGCGCCATCGGCGGCAAGCACCGTCAGGCGCGCATCGTCATCGGGCACCTGGAATTCGCGCCGCAGCGCGATCACATGCGGGTTGATTTCCAGCACCGTCATGCGGCTGGCGGCCAGGTGGCGGTGGCAGAACTTGACCAGCGAGCCGCCGCCCAGGCCGATCATGCCGATGTGTGCGGGCGCCGGATTGAACAGCAAAAAGCCCATCATGGTGCGCGTGTAGTCCAGCTCCAGCCGCCACGGGAAAGCCGTGAGCATCACGCTTTGCAGCTCGCCGTGGGTGAAATGCAGCGACTTGCTGCCCCCGCTGTCCTGCACGAAAGGCGCGGTGAACTGCAGCGATTGGAAAGCGCCGGGCAGAGGGGCGGGCGCAGGTTGATGCGCGGCTTCAGGAAAAGCGGTGGCTAACAGTGGGGCAGTGGTTTTCATCAAGGCAGGCGGGCCGGGCGCCGATGCCGCTCGGAAGGTGGAAGGAAAAGAGGCGCAGCGGTGATTATCGGCGCAGCCTTCAAGCCATCAGCTTCAGCCCCGGCGGCAATGATTCGCCCAGCACGCGGCGCTCGCTGGCGGCATCGAGTTCGACTTTTTCGCGCACCATCTGCGCCCACAACGGCGGGGCGTGGCTGGCGGCCAGCCGGGCGATGACTTGTTCGCGCAGCGCCAGCGGCAGGTCGCGGCTGCGGTCATCGGTGACGCGGGCCAGGCTGACGGCGGCAAAGGCGGCCGCTTCGAGGCGCTTCCAGTCCAGCGCCAGCAGGGTTTGCAGCCATAGTGCGACGGTGTCGGGCGGCACCACGTCGTGCGGGCTGCCGTGAAACGGCTGGCGCGCACCGATGCGGCCCAGCGTCCACAGCGTCAGGTTGTCGCTGGCGGCGGCCGCAGCGCTGGTCGCCGCATGCAGCCGCCCCAGCAGCCAGCCGCCGATCTCGGCCTTGTAGTCGGCCGGAATGCGCTCCAGCGATGCGCCCAGGCGCAGCATGTCGTCGTCGCTGCCTTTGACGGGTGGCGCGCCGTCGGCGTCCGGGCCGTCGCGGTTGTCTTGCAGGTTGAAGGCGAAGTCGTCGAGCAGGCGCAGCTGCTGGGCGCTGTCCAGCCCGCCCGCGACGCGCCGCCACAGCGTCCACCATTCGGCGCAGCTTTGTTTGTCCTTGCTGTGCTGCACGCCAGCGGCGAACTGCGGCCAAAGCTGCTGCAGCCGCCAGCCGTCCAGCGGGTCGCCAAAGCCGGGGCGCAGGCAAAAACCCGCCAGATTCAACCAAACACGCTCGTGCTCCGCCGAGCGGCGCCGCGTGCGGGCGCGCTGCCACAGGGCGTCGAACAACTGGCGCAATTCGGGCGTGGCCCAGCTTTCTTTGCTGCCCAGAATTTGTTCGAGCTGGGTGCGTAGCTGGCGCACCTCCTTGACCGTCGCGGGCTGGCCGGTGCCGAAGATTCGCTCGATTTTGGCGATGGCCTGGCGGATGCGGCTGGCAGGCTGGCCGTTCTCGTAGCCCTTCTTGTTGTCGTTGCCGTTTTCGCTGGCGTTGGCGTTGGCGTTGCCGCTGCCGTCCGAGCGGGTGCCGCCGCCGGTTTCCGGCGCGGTGGCGGCTGAATCGGCGTGGCGCAAATCAAACTCTAGCCGCCAGCGTTGCGCCGGGTCAGCCACGCTGACGCAGTGCAGCTCCAGCGTGCCGACTTCGGTCAGCGACGCGGCCAGTTGCACGGGAATGTCTTGGCGCTGGCGGGCCGTCGGGCGGGATGCTGGCGGGCGCGCTGCGGCTTCTTCAGCGCCTGCCGCTGGTGCCAGAAGCGCCGTTGCTGCGGCTGTCGCTGTTGGCTGCGTTGCCGTTGCTGTTGCCGTTCCAGCCGACATTGATGCTGATGCTGATGCTGATGCCGCTGAATCCTGCGCTTGCAGCACGGTGACGATAGGCGGCAGCGGCGAAAAATTTTCCAGATCCAACGCCACCAGCTCGCCCGGCTGGGGCGGCGTTTGGCCGGGCGCTTGAGCCAGAGAAGTCAGCAAATGAAAGCGCACCGGCTGGCCCAGCCGCAGGGCAAAAGTGCGCCCGGCCAGCAGCACTTCCTGGCCCGGCTCGGTGCCGCGTGGCAGGATGCAGATGCCGCGCTGGGTTGATGCTGCGCCTTTGGCCGCGCCGACCGCGCCAAAACTCGAACCAGAATTTGAGCTTGAGCGCGAATTTGTGGAGGCTGCAGTTGAAGCAGCGGCGCCACTTTTCCCCGCATCCAGCAGCAAAAAATAACTGCGCGCCGCGCCGCCGCCGATTTTGGGCGCGTCGCCGCGCTGCGCCAGCGCGTAGGCGACGGCGCCACGCGCCACAGCCACATCCGGGTTGTCGTTGTGCAGCAGGCGCAGTGGCGCGCCGCGCCAGTCGGCCAGCGTGTCGGCCAGTCGCCGCGCCAGCGCGTCGGCGCGGAACACGCCGCCATTGAGCAGCAGCGTGTCGGGCAGCGCATCGTGTTGGCGCAAAAAGTCGGCAATGTGGCGCGTGATGGCCGCGTCACGCGCATAAGGCAGGCCAAACGCGACGATGCCGCTGCGGCTTTGCTGCACCTTCGCGTCCGCGCCGACTTGCGGGAAAAAGCCATCGACGATCAGGCGCTCGACCTCTTGGCGCGTGAGCGTCACTGAGCGGCTGCCGCCAATCAAGCGCGAGCCGCCGCCCAGCAGCGTGACCTGGGTTTGCTCGGGCGCGTTGGTGGCGAGCAGCAGCTCTTTGGCGGCGCGGCAGCGTTCCATCAACTGCGCCAAGCGCCCGGCGGACAGCGGCGCGGCTGGTGTGCCGCCGGTGCCACCAGCGCCACCAGCGCTGCCAGTACCACCTGCGCCGCTCGCGCCGGTACTGCCCGCGCTGCTCGCGCTGGTGCCGCCCACGCTGCCCGCCGTCGCGGCCATGCGCATTTCCACCGTGTGCGCCAGCGCCAAATCCATGTTGTCGCCGCCCAGCATCAAATGCTGGCCTACGGCAATGCGTGTGAGCTGCGGCAGGCCGCCGTCCTGCGGCTCGACCTGAATCAGACTCAAATCGGTCGTGCCGCCGCCCACGTCGCAGACCAGCACCAGGCGGGTTTGCGCCAGCTCTTCGCTCAGGCGGGCGCGGTGGCGCAGCAGCCAGTCGTAAAAAACGGCTTGCGGCTCTTCAAGCAGGCGAAGTTTGGGCAAGCCAGCCAATTGCGCAGCCTGCAAAGTCAACGCCCGCGCCCCTTCGTCAAACGAGGCCGGGACGGTCAGCACCAACTCCTGCTGCGCCAGCGGGCTGGCGGGAAACTGCGCGTCCCACGCGGCGCGCACATGGCGCAAATAACTGGCGCTGGCCTCGACCGGCGAGACCTTTGCCACCTCGGCGGGCGCGCCCCACGGCAAAATCGGCGCGAGCCGGTCCACTTGCGCATGCGAGAGCCAGCTTTTGGCGCTGGTGACGAGTCGGCCCGGCGTCTGCGCGCCCAGCTTGCGCGCCCATTGGCCGATGACGGGCGCTGGCGCCGGGACTGCATTCGGATCGGCTGCATTTCCGTTTGTGGCCGCGTTCGCGCTTGACGTGGGCCTGGCGCCCGCTTCCGGGCTTGTCGCGTTGGCGTGCCACGGCAACTGAACCGTGCTGGCCGCCAGCTCGCCGGGTGCCGGGTGGTAGCGGCACGAGGGCAGCAGCGCCAGCGCGGCGCTTTCGCCGGGCGCAATCAGCTGCTCGATATGAAACAGCGTGATGCCGGGCGGCGGTGCCGATTTACCGCGCTTTTTCGGCGCGGCCAGCGGCGCGTAGGCGACGACGGTGTGCGTCGTGCCCAGGTCGATGCCGACGATGTAGTGCGAGCTCATCTGACGAGTTAGTTCAGCGGTTGATAAGCAGCGAAGTTGGCCAATAGTCCGCTGGAACGGTTTTTTAGTCGCATAGTTAGTGGAACAAGGCTGTCCATGGCTGAATCCTCTTCCAAACGCCAATAGGTGACTCGACACGCAACCCTAAAACTTTATGAAGATGCGGACCATTTCGCGGTAATTTGTTTTCCATCGTGAGAAAGGTATCGCATCCAAAACCTAGCGCGTCTTTTATCAGCATGCGATCACCAGAACCGAGATACCCAATAGAGTCTGATTCAATAGCGGCAAGCCCACGGGTGTTCTCTTGTGGTAATCCGTTTTCTTCTAGGCAGACGTTCCAGTGATCGAGTACGTCGTATGCCCATCTCAAGTAGGAAGCGTTTTTGGCTTGCCTGACTTCGTTGAAGCTGTTGGCCGAAAGCGCGAACTCAAAAGGTGCTCGATAACCAATTTGCATAATTAAACGCAAAGCTTCAAGCTTTTCGATGCCTAGGGAGTCGCTGTGTATGGGGGTGTTTTCTGCAAGTTCTTCCCCATCGTACAAAAATCCGCCGTAATTAAGCATGGTTTGCAAAGTGGACGAATCTAAGAAGATGCGTTGCGGAAAATCAGTGAAAGGTGACATATGGGCCAACTTCGCTTCAGCTATTGCCGCGCACGTCGAACTCCACCTTCCAGCGCGCACCGCCTTGGCTGGCGACGGCGCTCAGGGCCAGCGTGCCGGTTTCGGTGGCGACGGCGCTGAGTTGCACCTGCACCACTTCGCCCAAGCGGCGACCTTCGGCGGGCAGCGTGACCTGGATTTCGCCCAGTTCCTGCAACTCGTCGGGCTGCCAGAAGTCGAGCAGCGTGCCGAGCTGATCCTGCCGCCGCACGGAAGAGCCGAGCAGGCGCAAATGCACCGGCTCGCCGACGACGAGGCCGAATTCCTGCGCCAGCAAATCGGTTTCAATGCCTTCTTCCATGCCGAAGGGCGCGATGCACAGCGCCTGAATCGGCGGCTCAAAGCCGGGAATGGCGGGCATGGACGACTCAATCGCCACGTAATACGCCTGCGCCGTGCCGCCGCGAATCCGCACGCCCTGGCCGCGCCGCACGTAGCCGTAATAGGCCGCGCCGCGTGCGACGGCTAAATCCATATCGGCTCCTGACAAGGCGCGTGCCGGTTCGGCCTGTTCGGCGGCCAGCCAGCCGTTGAGCGTGGCCAGCGTGCGCCCGCTCAACAGGTCGGATTTAAAAACGCCGCCGTTGAACAGCACCGCCGTCGGGTGCAAAAAGCTGGCGCTGGCGTTGACCGCGCCGCTAAAGCCTTCCAGCTCCGCCGTCGCGCCCGCCTGGCGCCCCAGCAGCGCGGCCAGGTGGCGCGTCACGCCCGCGTCCTGCGCGTAGGGCAGGCCCAACTGCGTCAGACCGGCGCGGGGGCGGCTGACCGGGCGCGCGGCGGCGTCCACCTGCGGGAAAAAGCCTTCGAGCAGCGTGGCATTCACCTCGGCCTGCGTCAGCTCGGTGCGAATCGAGCCGCCAATCAGCTTGGAGCCGCGACTGGGCACGACGATGGCTTGCGATGCAACGCTGGCGTCGCTCAATAACTTTTCCTTGGCGCTGCGGCAGGCGTGGGTGAGGGCGCGCATTTGCCACGGGTCGAGCTGCTTGCCGGTGGCGGCGAGTTTGCGCGCCACGATGTGGGCCAGCGTCAAATCCATGTTGTCGCCGCCGAGCAGAATGTGGTCGCCGACAGCAACGCGGTGCAGTTCCAGATTGCCCTCGCGCTCCAGCACGGCGATCAAGGAGAAGTCGCTGGTGCCGCCGCCCACGTCGATGACGAGGATGATTTCGCCCGGCTTGACGCTTTTGCGCCATTGCCCGCTGCTCGCCTGAATCCAGCTATAGAGCGCGGCCTGCGGCTCTTCGAGCAGCGTCATGCCGCTGTAACCGGCGGCTCTGGCGGCTTCTGCCGTCAGCTCGCGGGCGGCGGGGTCGAAGGAGGCGGGGATGGTGATGGTCACGTCCTGCTGGTCAAACGGCGCGTCGGGGTGGGCCGCATCCCAGGCTTGGCGCAGGTGCTGGAGGTAGCGCGTCGAGGCTTGCAGCGGCGAGACGCGGGCCACTTCGGGCGGCGCGTCGGCGGGCAGGATGGCGGCGCGCCTGTCCACGCCGGGGTGGCAGAGCCAGCTTTTGGCGCTGGAGACGAGGCGGATCGGCGTCAGCGCGCCGCGTGTGCGGGCGAATTCGCCGACGGCGAAATCCTGCGTTGCGTTCCAAGGCAGGGCCAAGTCGCCTGCGGCCAATTCGTCAGAGTGCGGCAGGTAAAGGAAGGATGGCAGCAGCGGCAGATTTTCAGTCGCGCCGGGTGCGGAGAGTTGCGGAATGTCGAGTACGCCGTGGACGGTTTTTTCGCCCTCGCTGGCGGCGATGTCCACCCAGGCCAGCGCGCAATGCGTGGTGCCGAGGTCGATGCCGATGGAGAACTTTGGCCCGGTTACGGCGCTTGCGGTGTTCGCGGCGGGGGCTGCGCTTTCAGCGGCAACGGGGCTGGCGGCGTGGGTTGTAGCGGCGGTCACAGTTCAATCTCCGCTTGGGCCAGCACGGTGGCGTCGTGGCTGTCGGCCAGTTTTGGCAGGCGCGTCTCGGTGGCGCGCCAGCCCCGGTGGCTGAGCACGCCCTTGAACGGCGCCTGGCCCACCACGTTGCCGGTGAGCTGGATGGCGCGGGCGTCAAAGCCTTCGTTCAGCGTGATGCGGCTGCCTTCGGCTTCGGCGCGCACCGGGGCGAGGGTGAAATGCTCGCGCAGCACCTTGGCGCAGCCTTGCTGCACCAGACGCGCTGGGCCGCCGATGTCGGCGTCCGAATAGGCGCTCAGGTCTTCCTGGGTGAAGTCGATCAGCCGCGCTTCGCGCTGCAGCAGGGCCAGCAGTTGCAGGGCGGCGTCGGCGCTGGCTTCTTGGGGGGCGACGGGCGCGGGCGCGACGGCGGGCGTTGGCGTCGGTGCAGGTGCTGGCATCGGCGCAGCGGGCACGGGCACGGGCACGGGTGGCAGGCTCAGCGCCTGCACGCGGGCGGCGTAAGTGGCGTCGGACAGGCTGCCGAAAAATGCGCCAAAGGCGATGGGAATGCGCTTGAAAAATGAAAGCTCAGCGTCTGAGGTCGATTGAGTCATCAATGGCTCCTGGTCGTCGGCACGGGGCCGGACATGAAAAGGGTAAAAGGTGTTCACACAAAGGGCTGGCGGGATCAAGCTGCCGGGCCGAGCGCCTGCTGCCTTTCAGGCTAAGGGGAAAGTCGCCAGCCATGTGCTGAAAAGCGTTTCCCAATGTGTGCGTGCTCTTGCAGGCGCCTATTGTGCCTAGAAAACTGTGACGATCAGGCTGTAGCTCTTTCGCAAAAAAATCCCCTGACGCAGACAGCCTCAGGGGATTTTGGGGTCAGCGCGAACCCGCAGCGTTGTGCAGGTCCGCCCGGCTTTGGCGATTAGCCGCGCACTGCGTCCAGCGCGGCGTTGAAGGTGGCGCTAGGGCGCATCACGGCGGTGACTTTTTCCGTGTCGGCCAGGTAGTAGCCGCCGATGTCGGCTGGCTGGCCCTGAACGGCCTTGAACTCGGCGACGATTTGCGGCTCTTGCTCCGTCAGCGCCTTGGCCAGCGGTGCGAAATGGGCTTGCAGTTCGAGGTCTTCAGTCTGCGCGGCCAGTGCCTGCGCCCAGTACATGGCCAGGTAGAAATGGCTGCCCCGGTTGTCCAACTCGCCGGTGCGCGTCGATGGGCCTTTGCCGTTGTCGAGCAGCTTGCCGGTGGCGTCGTCCAGCGTTTTGGACAGCAGCGTGGCCTTGGTGTTGCCGGTCTTGAGGCCGATATCTTCCAGCGACACGGCCAGCGCCAGGAACTCGCCCAGCGAATCCCAGCGCAGGTGGTTTTCTTCGACCAGCTGCTTGACGTGCTTGGGCGCCGAGCCGCCCGCGCCGGTTTCAAACATGCCGCCGCCGGCCATCAAAGGCACGATGGACAGCATCTTGGCGCTGGTGCCCAGTTCCATGATCGGGAACAGGTCAGTCAGGTAGTCGCGCAGGATGTTGCCGGTCACGCTGATGGTGTCTAGGCCGCGAATCACGCGCTCCAGCGTGTAGCGCATGGCGCGCACTTGCGACATATGCTGGATGTCCAGACCGGTGGTGTCGTGGTCTTTCAGGTACAGCTCGACCTTTTTGATCAACTCGTTTTCGTGCGGGCGGTACGGGTCCAGCCAGAAAATGGCGGGCATGCCGGAGTTGCGGGCGCGGTTCACGGCCAGCTTGACCCAGTCGCGGATCGGGGCGTCCTTGCACTGGCAGGCGCGCCAGATGTCGCCCGCTTCGACGTTTTGCGACAGCAGCACTTCGCCTGTGGCCAGGTCGGTGATGTTGGCGACGCCGTCTTCCGGCACTTCAAAGGTCTTGTCGTGCGAGCCGTATTCTTCAGCTTGCTGGGCCATCAGGCCGACGTTGGGCACGGTGCCCATCGTCACCGGGTCAAAATTGCCGTTGGTCTTGCAGAAGTTGATCATCTCCTGGTAGATGCGGGCAAAGGTCGATTCGGGCATGACTGCCTTGGTGTCCTTGGGCTTGCCGTCCGAGCCCCACATCTTGCCGCCAATGCGGATCATCGCAGGCATGGACGCATCAACGATCACATCGCTGGGCGAGTGGAAGTTGGTGATGCCCTTGGCCGAATCGACCATCGCCAGCTCGGGGCGGTGTTCGTGGCAGGCGTGCAGGTCGCGCTCGATTTCTTCGCGCTTGGACTCGGGCAGCTTGGCGATCTTGTCGTACAGGTTGGACATGCCGTTGTTGACATTGACGCCCAGTTCTTCAAACAGTGCGGCGTGCTTGGCGAAGGCTTCCTTGTAGTAAATCTTCACGCAGTGACCGAACACGATGGGGTGCGAGACCTTCATCATCGTGGCCTTGACGTGCAGCGAGAACATCACGCCGGTTTGGCGCGCGTCTTCGAGCTGGGTTTCGTAGAACTCGCACAGCGCTTTTTTGCTCATGAACATCGAGTCGATGATCTCGCCGTCCAGCAGGGCCAGCTTGGGCTTGAGCACGATGGCCTTGCCGCTCTTGGTGATCAGTTCCATCTTCACGTCGCGCGCTTTGTCCAGCGTCAGCGACTTTTCGCCGTGGTAGAAGTCGCCGTGCGTCATGTGCGCGACGTGGGTGCGCGACGCCATGCTCCATTTGCCCATCGAGTGCGGGTGCTTTTGCACATTGCGCTTGACGGCCAGCGGGGCGCGGCGATCCGAGTTGCCCTCGCGCAGCACCGGGTTCACCGAGCTGCCCAGGCACTTGGAGTAGCGCGTCTTGATGGCTTTTTCTTCGTCGGTCTTGGGGCTTTCCGGGAAGTCGGGGATGGCGTAGCCGCGCCCCTGCAGCTCTTTGATGGCCGCCGTCAGTTGCGGCAGCGAGGCGCTGATGTTAGGCAGCTTGATGATGTTGGTGTCGGCCAGCAGCGTCAGGCGACCGAGTTCGGCCAGGTTGTCAGGCACTTTTTGGGCGTCGGTCAGGTAGTCGTTGAATTCGGCCAGCACGCGTGCGGCGACGGAAATGTCGCTCTTGACGATGTCAATGCCGGCGGGGGCCGTGAAGGCCTCCACCACGGGAAGCAGGGAGCAAGTGGCCAGCAGTGGCGCCTCGTCCGTGAGTGTGTAGATAATTTTTGATTTTCCGACAGTCATTGTGATCCTCTTGTTGTGGATGGTTGAGCTGGCCTGGCAATCCTGGGGGGCGTCCCTGTCATCAGCATGAAGGTGCGCTGAGGCCGTCAAACTCCGTGAAAGCGGGATCACCGCCCGGAAAACTCAAACGTCCCGAATAAATGCCAAATCTTCCCAAGTCGAGAAGTTTACTCGTGCGGGCGGGGTGTTTTGCTTGGGGTTGACGGCAGTTCACCTGTGTCGCTAAAGGCACAATGGCCCGACTGCAAAAACGACCCAATCCGCACATGGCCCGCATATTTGACAACATCGACAACGACTTGCTAACCACGCTGCGGGCGACTCTGCAGGTGTCCCATCGTTCTGACTTTTGCGTGGGTTATCTCAACCTGCGGGGCTGGCAGGCCATTGATGACCTGATTGCGCCGTGGAACCCGGCAGCCGGGCAAATCTGCCGCGTCTTGGTGGGCATGCAGCGACCACCGCATGAAGAGATTCGCGAGCTGTACCGCCAGAGCGACGAGTCTGGCCTTCTGATCGACAACGCCACCGCCAGCCGCCTCAAGACCCAGTTCGCCGCGCACCTGCGCGAGCAGATCACGCTGGGCATTCCCACCGGGAAAGACGAGGCCGGATTGCGCCGCCTGGCCCGCCAGTTGCGCGCCGGGCAAGTTGTGGTCAAGCTCTTTTTGCCGTATCCGTTGCACGCCAAGCTGTATTTGCTGTTCAGGGACGATGTGAACAATCCCGTGACCGGCTTTGTCGGCAGCAGCAATCTCACGCTCTCGGGCCTGTCGCGCCACGGCGAACTCAATGTCGATGTACTCGACCACATGGGCACCGAAAAATTGGCCAAATGGTTCAACGCCCGCTGGGGCGAGCGTTGGGCGCTCGACGTTTCAGCAGAACTCGCCGCCCTGATCGAAAATAGTTGGGCGCGTGAAGTGCCGATTCCGCCGCACCATATTTACCTCAACATCGCCTACCACCTCAGCACCGAAGCGCGGGCGGGCTTAAGCCAGTTCCGCCTGCCAGCGCGCTTTGAGCGCGAACTGTTCGAGTTCCAGAAAAGCGCCGTCAAGATCGCCGCCCGCCACCTGCACCGCCGGGGCGGCGTGATGATTGGCGACGTGGTCGGGCTGGGCAAAACCATGATGGCCACCGCCCTGGCGCGCATGTTTGAAGACGATCAAGGTTATGAAACCCTCATCATCTGTCCGAAAAATCTCGAACCCATGTGGGAGCGTTACCGAACCGAATACGGCCTGCGCGGCATGGTGCTGTCGGTGTCGCAAGTCATCAAAAAGCTGCCTGACCTCAAACGCTACCGGCTGGTGTTGATTGACGAAAGCCACAACCTGCGCAACCGCGAAGGGCGGCGCTACAAAGCCATTGCGGACTACATCAAAAGCTGCGATGCGAAAGTCATCCTGCTCACCGCCACGCCCTACAACAAAAGCAAGGCCGATTTGTCGTCCCAGCTGCGCCTGTTCATTGACGAAAAAGCCAACATCGGCATCCGCCCCGAACACCACATGCGCAAGCTGGGCATCAGCGAAGCCGAGTTCGAACGCAAGCACCAGTGCCGGGTGAACTCCATCCTCGCCATCGAAAAAAGCGACGAGTTCGACGACTGGCGCGAGCTGATTCGCCTCTACATGGTGCGCCGCACCCGCAGTTTCATCATTCAGCACTACACGCAGGCCGACAAACAGGGCCGCCGCTACATCGCAGGCCAGGATGATGAAAAGCGTTATTTCCCGGTGCGCAAACCTGTGTCGCTTCAGTTCACCGTCAACGACGCGGACCCGGCTGACCGCTACGCCCGGCTGTATTCGCCTGCGGTGGTGGACCAGATCAACGCGCTGCATGTGCCGCGCTATGGCCTGGGCCTGTACGTCGAGCCGCAGGCGGAAAAATCCGCCACGCCGACTGAACGCAAAATCGTCGGCAACCTGGGCCGCGCTGGCAAGCGGCTGATGGGCTTTTGCCGCACCAACCTGTTCAAGCGGCTGGAGTCCAACGGTTTTTCGTTTCTGCAGTCGATAGACCGGCACATTTTGCGCAACCAGATTTACCTCTACGCGATTGAAAACGGGCTTGATTTGCCCATCGGCGTGCTCGATGCTGGCTTGCTCGATCTGGAGCGCGTCGATGAAGACGCCGATGGCCTAGAAGGCGAACCCGAAGATTTATTGGATGGCATGGTGGATGCCGCGCCGGACACGCTGCCAGAAGCCCAAGCCGCCCCCGACAGCCTCCCCGACGCTATGGCCAGAGCCAAAGCGGTTTATGCCCAATACGCCGGTCAGTACAAAAAGCGTTTTAAGTGGATACGCCCCGGCCTGTTTAAGCCGTCGCTGGCGGCGGACTTGGAAAAAGACACGCAAACCCTCAGCGAGCTGTTAGCCACGCAAGGCCACTGGAACCCGGCGCACGACCAAAAGCTGCTGGCGCTGCGCCAGCTCATCACCAAAACCCACGCCAAAGACAAGGTGCTGATCTTCACCCAGTTTGCCGACACCGCCCGCTACCTGGCGCGCGAGGTGCGCCGGGCGGGCGTGACGCATGTCGAAGTCGCCACGGGGGCGAGCGCCGACCCCTACGCGCTGGCCTGCCGCTTTTCGCCCAAGTCCAACAACAAAACCGTCGCCAAGGCCGACGAGGTGCGCGTGCTGATTTGTACCGACGTGCTTTCCGAAGGCCAGAACCTGCAAGACAGCAACGTGGTGGTGAACTTCGATTTGCCTTGGGCCATCATCCGGCTGATCCAGCGGGCGGGCCGGGTGGATCGTATCGGCCAGCGGGCGGAAGAAATTTTTTGCTATTCATTCCTGCCCGCTGACGGTGTGGAAAACCTCATCCAGCTCCGTTCCCGCATCCGCCAGCGCCTGAAAGAAAACGCCGAAGTCGTCGGCACCGATGAAGAATTTTTCGACGACGAAGAAGCCAACACCATCCGCAACCTCTACACCGAGCAGCAGGGCATTCTGGACGACAACGATGACGAGGTGGATTTAGCTTCCTACGCCTGGCAAATCTGGAAAGAAGCCACCGAGGGCAACCCCGACCTGGCCCGCGCCGTCGAGTCGCTGCCGCCCGTGGTGTATTCGGCCAAAGCCTTTGCGCTGGACGAGGCGCGCTTTCCGCTCTTGGGCGCAGAAGCGGCGCAAGGCGGGGCGCTGGTCTATGTCAAGTCGCCCGAAGGCAACGACCATCTGGCGTGGATAGGCGCCAGCGGAAAAATTGTCACCGAATCGCAATTTGCCGTGCTGCGCGCCGCCGAATGTGCGCCCGGCACGCCCGCCGTGGCGCGCCTGCCCAACCACCACGAGCTTGTCGCCAACGGCCTGCAATTGGCCGTGACGCAGGACAAAGCCGTGGGCGGCGGTCTGGGCCGCCCCAGCAGCCCGCGCCGCCGCGCCTACGAGCGGCTCAAACCCTATGCCGCCGACAAAATAGCCACCCTGTTCCGCGATGAAGAGCTGGAGCGCGCCCTGGACGACATGTACCAGCGCCCGCTGCTGGAAACCTCCGCCGACCTGCTCAATCGCCTGATGCGCGGCGGCGTCCACGACGAAGAGCTGGCCAGCGCCGTCAAATCCCTGCGCGAAGAAGGCCGCCTCACTTACGCCGAAGACGACGCCACGCTGCGCGAGCCGCGTGTGGTGTGTTCGCTGGGGCTGGTGTCGTAGAGAACGCCAGCCCTCGTAAGAAACAATTGATGACTGATTACAAATACAACACTCATGGCCAAACTTGACTTCCCCAGCTTTGAAAAACACCTTCGCGCCTTCGACTTCGCCCGCCTGTTTGTGGACGTTCTCGGCTGGAATCGCGCCCCCGCCGAAGGCCAGTGGCAGCTTGACGCTGCTGGCGAAACCGCCTTCAGCCGCCGCACCGTGGCCGAACTGGGCGGCGTGGTGGCCATCCAAATCGTCGTCGATGGCGGCTGGCCCGACGAAGCCCAGCGCCTGCGCGTGTGGAAGCACATCGCTCACCGCCATGCGGAAAACCTGCTGATCTTCACCGACCGGCAGGACAAGGCCAGCCAGAGCCAGTGGTACTGGGTCAAGCGCGACAAGCACCCGGAAACCGGCAAGCCCCGCCTGACCGCCCGCCGCCACGAATACTTTCGCGGCCAGCCGGTGGATTTGTTCGCCTCCAAGCTGCAGGCGATGGTGGTGGAACTGTCCGAACTCGACGCCACCGGCCGCCTGCCGGTGCTGGAAGCCGCCCGCCGCATTCAGGCGGCGCTGGACGTGGACAAAACCACGAAAAAATTCTTCACCGCTTACCAGCAGCAGCACTTGGCGCTGCTCGACCACATCCAGGGCATAGCCAACGAGCGCGATAAACGCTGGTACGCCAGCGTGCTGCTCAACCGGCTGATGTTCGTCTGGTTCCTGCAGAAAAAATTCTTTCTCGACGGCGGCAATGCCGACTATCTGCACGCCAAGCTGGCCCAAAGCCAGCAGCGCGGCCCCGACCGCTTTTTTGGCGAATTTTTAAACGCCCTGTTTTTTGAAGCCTTCGCCAAGCCCGAAGCCGACCGCAGCCCGGCGGCGCAGGCGCTGACCGGCCAGATTCCCTACCTCAACGGCGGCCTGTTTCTACACCACAAGCTGGAGCTGGACGCTGCCGGCCAGCCGCGTGTCGGCACCACGCTGACCGTGGCCGACGCCGCATTCAAAGGCATTTTTGACCTGTTCGCCAGCTTCACCTGGCACTTGGACGACACGCCCGGCGGCGACGCGGACGAGATCAATCCCGACGTGCTGGGCTACATCTTTGAAAAATACATCAACCAAAAAGCCTTTGGCGCGTACTACACCCGGCCCGAAATCACCGGCTACCTGGCCGAGCGCAGCATTCACCAGATGATTCTGGAGCGCGTGAATAAACCGGCCATGCCCGAGCTGGGCTTGAAGGAAATCAAGTTCGCTACCGTCGCCGACCTGCTGGCGCGCATGGACGCACGCACCGCGCTCAAGCTGGTCAACGAGGTGCTGCCCGGCATCACCATCCTCGACCCGGCGGTCGGCTCGGGCGCGTTTTTGGTGGCGGCGCTCAAGTGCCTCATCAACATCTATTACGCCGTGGTGGGCCGCGCTGAAATGGGCGCGAGCAGAGAGTTGAAAGACTGGCTGACCGGCATTCAGCACAACCATGCCAGCGTGGGCTACTACATCAAGCGCCGCATCGTGACCGATAACCTGCACGGCGTGGACATCATGGAAGAAGCCTGCGAAATCGCCAAGCTGCGGCTGTTCTTGGCGATGGTGTCAAGCGTGCGCAAGGTGCAAGACCTGGAGCCGCTGCCCAATATCGACTTCAATATCCTGCCCGGCAATTCGCTGGTGGGCTTGATGCGGGTGGACGAGGTGGAGTTCAACCAGAAGAACACCCAGCTGGGGTTGTTCGCGCAAACCAAGCCGATACCTTTTGCCGAACTGCTGCTCACCAAAAACCGCAAGCTCGATACCTACCGCCATGCCGCCGACCTGCTGGGCAAACAGGCCAACTTGCGCGAACTGCGCGACGACATCAACACCGAGATGAAACACGCCAGCGGTGTGATGAACGAGCTGCTGCGCGACCAGTTTGAAAAACTCGATGTCCGGTTTGAACAGGCCACCTGGAATGCGGCCAAGCACGCCTTGGGAAAACCCCAAAAACGCCCGATGGAGACCGGCGATATTGCGGCCCAGACCCCGTTTCACTGGGGTTATGTGTTTGACAAAATTGTGCAAGAGCGCGGCGGCTTTGACATTATTCTGGCCAATCCGCCGTGGGAGGTTTTTAAACCCCAGGCCAAAGAGTTTTTTGCCGAGTATTCCGAAGTGGTCAGTAAAAACAAAATGACCATCAAGGAGTTTGAAAAAGAAAGCGCCAAGCTGCTGCAAAACCCCGAAGTGCAGGCGGCTTGGCTGGCGTATGAAAGCCGGTTTCCGCACATGAGCGGCTGGTTTCGCGCCGCGCCCGAGTTCAAACACCAAAGCGCGGTGGTGGGTGGCAAAAAAACCGGCAGCGATGTAAATTTATACAAGCTGTTTGTCGAGCGCAGTTTTCACCTGCTCAGGCCGGGCGGGCATTGCGGGATTGTGATTCCTGGCAGCGTTTACACCGACCTTGGTGCAACGGGCTTGCGGAAAATGCTTTTTGAGGACGCCACCGTTGAAGCATTGATTTCCTTGTCGAATGAAAAGTACATCTTTGAAGGCGTTCATCACGCACAAAAATTCTGTTTTCTGACGTTTGGCAAAGGTGGCAGCACCCAGCAGTTTCAAGCTATTTTCAGAATTAATCCGCGTGAGGCTATAAAACCCGATGATCTGGCGAATTTCATTCAAGCTGAAACCAGCTACTTGACGATTTCTACGGACCTCATCCGAAAACTGTCGCCGGAAAGCAATTCGGTGATGGAGTTTCGCAGTCCTCTGGATATTCACATTGCCGAAAAGATGCTGCGCTTTGCGCTGCTGGGCGAACGAATTGCCGATACATGGAATTTGTCGCTGACGCGCGAGTTCGACATGACCAACGACAGCCACTTGTTCAAAACTGAACCGGGGCCGGGGCGGTTGCCGCTGTGGGAAGGCAAGCAGTTTCACCAGTTTGACGCCAACTTTGCCAAGCCGCGCTACTGGCTGGACGAGAAGGCGGCACGCGCCGAGTTGATCTCTCCGCGTATCAAGTCGGTGCGGCGCGAACTGGCAAAGCGGGGCGTGGCTGACGAGCCTGACCTCGACCGCATCCAGCTGAACTACGACAGCTACCGCATGGCGTTCAGGGATGTCGCCGCCAGCACGAATGAACGAACTGTCATTGCCACCGTTTTGCCGCCCAAGCGCTTTTGCCCGCACACGGTGAGCCTGGAGCAGGTGTATTACGACGTGGTGACCGAACAAGGGCATTCGAGCAAGCCCTATCTTGAACCCGCAGAGCGCTTGTACATCACCAGTGTTTTCAACAGCTATGTCGTGGACTGGTTCATTCGCCAGAGCGTGACAGCCCATGTGTCGTTTTTCTTTGTCTATAACATTCCCGTGCCGCGCCTGTCGGCCAGCGACCCGCGTTTTTCGCCCATCGTCCAGCGCGCCGCCCGCCTCACCTGCACCACGCCCGAATTCGATGACCTCGCCAAATCCGTGGGTCTGAAAACCCATAAGGACGGCACCACCGACCCCGCCGAACGCGCCCGCCTGCGCGCCGAACTCGACGGCCTGATTGCTCACCTCTACGGCCTGACAGAAGCCGAATTCGCCCACATTCTGGGCACCTTTCCGCTGGTGCCAGAGCCTACAAAAATTGCCGCCCTGAACGCATGGCGCGATGTTCAAACAGGATTAATTTCATGAGACTCCAAAGCTTACGCGTCCGCAATTTCAAAGCCATTGTGGACAGCAAAACCGTGAAACTGGGGCCATTGACGGCCTTCATCGGCAACAACGGCGCCGGAAAATCCAGCCTGATCGAAGCGCTCGAAACTTACCAAAGCATCCTGCGTGACGGGCTCGATATTGCCATGCAGCGCTGGCTGGGTATTGAGCATGCCCGGCACAAAGGGCAGGAGGCCAAGCTGCGGCAGGATGAACTTCTGAACCCCATACAGTTTGAGTTGGCCTTGGGTAAGAGTCCGCGTAAAGTACAACGTTTTGAAATGGCCGTAAATAATGACCCGGCAGGCGACACAATGATGATTGTGGGAGAGCGCTTCTATTTTGGTGAGAATAGTTGTTTCCCAAAAGGAAATTATGTGGAGCGAACCGATCAAACGGGTTTGGCTCAGATTCCGCTAGGAATGGGACGATCCTTTCTTATAAATTTATTGGACGATATTACGTTTTCGGGAGAGCCTGAGGATGCAGTTCGTCACATTCTGAATTGGCAGTTCCTCTCTATGAGCCCGGAACGAATGGGAGTGCCAGTGCCGCAGCAGCGTACAGGAGGAGGTGTCCTGTTAGCGCGCGATGGGTCTAACGTCGCTGACTTTTTGCTCGACTTGAGGCGGCAAGACCGTAATGCGTTTGACGGCATTGTGGAAACGATGAGTTACGTACTGCCATATGCTAAAGATATTCAGCCGTCTCTTACTTCGTCGGAAATAGAACGCAAAGCGTGGCTGCAATTGACCGAGGCCAATTTCAAGGTGCCGGGCTGGATGCTGTCCACCGGCACACTGCGGCTGCTGGCGCTGCTGGCCTTGCTGCGCCACCCCAAGCCGCCGCCGCTGATTGTCGTGGAGGAGATTGAGAATGGCCTGGACCCGCGCAGCGTGCATTTGATTGTGGAAGAAATTCGCAATGCTGTTCTCTCTGGCGTGACGCAGGTCATTGTCACGACGCATTCGCCGTATTTGCTGGATTTGCTCAAACTGGAGCATTTGGTGGTGGTGGAGCGCAACGCGCAGGGACACCCACGTTTTTCCAGGCCCGCAGATCAGGCCAATTTGCAGCGCTGGGCGCAAGAGTTTGCACCGGGCAAGCTGTACACCATGGGCAACTTGACCGGGTTGGATACATGATCGGTTTTATTTTCGAGTGCGGGCCGCAAGGGGCCGACAAGCATGTGTGCGAATACTTGGCCAGCCAGCTCCGGCCCGGCGTGAAGCCGATTTCGCGCACGATGGACAACAAGCCCAATTTGCTCGAAGGCGCTGCCAGCGTGGCCAAGCGCCTGCTGGAGGAGGGCTGTGAGCGGGTGCTGATCGTGTGGGACTTGCGTCCGGCCTGGCCCGACAAGAAAGAAAAACCCTGCCGCGCCACAGAACGACAGACCTTGCTGGATGCGCTGGCAAAAGAGGGTTTGCAGGGCCAGCCGGTGTATCTGGTGTGCGTGGAGCAGGAGCTGGAGAGCTGGCTGCTGGCCGATGAGACCAAACTGTCGGCCTACCTTTCGACTGACTCCCGCGCCTATAGCGCCCCGAGAACGCGCCGCCCCGATGATGTGGTCAATCCCAAGTCAAGGGTGATGAAGTACTTCAAAGAAGCGCGTGGCTTGCGGTATGAAGACTATGTTCATGCCGTCAAGGTGGTGAAAACCGGGACGGTGAATCCGCAGCGTCTGCGGCAATCAAAGTCATTTTCCCGGTTTGAGGACAAGTTGAGTTGCTGAAGTCCGTGCGCATTTCATTATCTTTCGGCTTGGATAAAGAATTTGAAAAACCTGAAAAGTCGTTTGTTTTCAATGACTTGTCATCGGTTTCATTATCTTTTGCTTAAAAAACAGGCAGCTTTCTTGTTGCTCCGCTATAAAATCCAGAGCAACAACACCCACCACGCCTCTCAACGATGCGCACCCCGGCGGGTTTCTTTTTGGGCGCTCCAAACGCTCGCAATGGCTTGTAAGGACGCCGCCATGAAATTTTGCAAGCCGCCTCTGGCGGTTCCCGATGAGGCTCGGGCTGTGCGCGTTCATGCTGGTCTGGTGTATCCGCACGATCAGCCCGGAAACTACTTGGCCCGTCCGTTTGCAAGCGTTGCTGCGCGAACGCACGGATGCTGAGTTGAGGTCTATGGGCGTTCCTGTCGGCTGGACGGAGCGCGCTCCTTGGCGATAACGGGAATGAACAGGCTGAACTGAAAACGGCGCCTGCAGGCGCCGCTCATCAAATCGCTAAAACCCGGCTATTCAAACCGCGCCAGCCTTGACCTTCAGGCGCCACGCATGCAGCAGCGGCTCGGTATAACCGCTGGGCTGGGCCAAGCCCTTGAACACCAGATCGCAAGCCGCCTTGTAAGCCGCCGACGTGTCAAAGTTGCCCGCCATCGGCTTGTACAGCGCATCGCCCGCGTTCTGGCCATCGACCACGGCGGCCATGCGCTCAAACGTTTCCTTGACCTGCGCTTCGGTCACGACGCCGTGGTGCAGCCAGTTGGCCATGTGCTGGCTGGAAATACGCAGCGTGGCGCGGTCTTCCATCAGGGCGATGTTGTGGATGTCGGGCACTTTCGAGCAGCCCACGCCTTGATCGACCCAGCGCACCACGTAGCCCAAAATGCCTTGCGCGTTGTTGTCCAGCTCTTCCTGCTTTTCAGCGGCGGACCAGTTTGGCGTGGCCGTCACCGGAATTTGCAGCAAGCCGTTCAGGATGTTGTCGCGCTCGGCGTTGGCGTCGATTTTTTCCAGCTCTTTTTGCACATCGGACACCAAGACCTGGTGGTAATGCAGCGCGTGCAGCGTGGCAGCGGTCGGGCTGGGCACCCAGGCGGTGTTGGCACCGGCTTTGGGGTGGGCGATTTTTTGCGCCAGCATGGCGGCCATCAGGTCGGGCATGGCCCACATGCCCTTGCCGATCTGCGCCTTGCCGCGCAGGCCGCAGCTCAGGCCAACCAGAACGTTGTTCTTTTCATAAGACTGAATCCAGGCGCTGGTTTTCATGTCGCCCTTGCGGATCATCGGGCCAGCCTGCATGGCGGTGTGCATTTCGTCGCCGGTGCGATCTAAAAAGCCGGTGTTGATGAAGGCCACGCGTGCGCCCGCTTCTGAAATACAGGCTTTCAGGTTCACGCTGGTGCGGCGCTCTTCGTCCATGATGCCGAGTTTCACGGTGTTCGCAGGCAGGCCGAGCATGGCTTCAACGCGGCTGAACAGCTCGCAGGCAAAAGCGACTTCCGCCGGGCCGTGCATTTTGGGCTTGACGATATAGACCGAGCCGGTGCGCGAGTTGCCCTTGCGCTGCAAGTCGTGAATGGCGATGGTGACGGTGACCACGGCGTCCATGATGCCTTCGGGAATCTCTTTGCCGCCTTCGTACAGGATGGCCGGATTCGTCATAAGGTGGCCGACGTTGCGCACGAACATCAGCGAGCGGCCATGCAGCGTGACTTCGCCGCCATTGGCGCCGGTGTACACGCGGTCAGGGTTCAGGCCACGCGTGAACACCTTGTCGCCCTTGCTGACTTCTTCGGTCAGCGTGCCTTGCAGAATGCCGAGCCAGTTGCCGTAAGCCAGCACCTTGTCTTCGGCGTCCACCACGGCCACGGAGTCTTCCAGATCGAGGATGGTGGAAAGGGCGGACTCCAGAATCAGGTCGCTGACGCCAGCGGCGTCGGTTTTGCCGGTCGCCGTGGCGCGGTTGATCTGGATGTCGATGTGCAGGCCGTTGTGTACCAGCAGCACGGACGTGGGCGCGCTGGCCTCGCCCTGGAAGCCGACGAAGCCAGCCGGGTCGCGCAGGGCGGTCGTCGTGCCGTCAGCGAGCGTCACGGCGAGCTGGCCGCCGACAACGCTGTAGCCGGTCGAATCCTTGTGCGAGCCACTGGCCAGCGGTGCGGACTGGTCGAGCAGGTCACGCGCAAAGGCGATGACTTTTGCGCCGCGCACGGGGTTGTAGCCCTTGCCTTTTTCAGCGCCGTCGGTTTCAGGGATGGCGTCGGTGCCGTACAGCGCGTCGTACAGCGAACCCCAGCGGGCGTTGGCGGCGTTCAGGGCGTAGCGCGCATTCAGAATCGGCACGACGAGTTGTGGGCCGGCCTGCACGGCCAGTTCGGCATCGACGTTGGCGGTGGTCACGGTCACGTCGGCGGGCTGGGGCACCAAGTAGCCGGTCTGTTCCAAAAAGGCGCGGTAGGCGGGCATGTCGGCAATCGGGCCGGGGTTGGCTTGGTGCCACGCGTCCATTTCCAGTTGCAGGCGGTCGCGCTCGGCGAGCAGGGCGATGTTTTTCGGGGCCAGATCGGCGACGATGGCGTCAAAGCCCGTCCAGAAAGCGCCGCTTTCGACGCCGGTGCCGGGCAGCACTTTGTCTTGGATGAAGTTGAAAAGCTCGGTCGCCACTTGCAGGCGGTGGGCGGTGGTGCGTTCGGTCATGGGATTAAATCCTTTTTAAAAAATGATGAGAGGAGGAATGAAACGGTAAAAAGACAGGCTAATGAGTGACGATGC
>Ga0302273_1000240_pt1 | contig 26830 bp, 23 predicted proteins | sample III_Bog_N1_3_FD_198774 | JGI IMG/M metagenome (GOLD analysis project Ga0302273, IMG submission 198774) | Peat permafrost microbial communities from Stordalen Mire near Abisko, Sweden - III_Bog_N1_3 | ecosystem: Environmental > Terrestrial > Soil > Wetlands > Peat | place: Sweden: Abisko... | reverse complement strand
TTGCGCGTGAAATTGTTGTCCAGCGCCCAGCACAGGCAGGCCAGCAGCACGGCCAGCGCAGGCCACAGCGACGTGGCGGCCTGCGCGCCCGGCGCCGCCGCACCCGCGCCAGAAAACGGCCAGCTCAACACCAGCGCCCCGGCCACAATCGCCGCCATGCCAGCGGCAATGCGCCGGTCAAAATTCTCCTTGAACACCCACCAGGCGAGCAGCGCCGTCAGCACCGCCTCGGCATTGAGCAACAAGGCCGCGTGACTGGCGGGCAGCGCCGACAGCCCGACCAGCAGCAGCACCGGCGCCAGCGCACCCCCGCACAGCACCGCCGCCGCCAGCCAACGCAGTTCGCCCGGCGCCAGCCGAGGCCAAGCCGCGCCACGCCACGCCCGGTACAGCGCCAAACCCAGGCCCGAGCCCAGATACAGCAGCCCCGCCAGCATCCACGGGCTCATCTGGCCAAGCAGCCATTTGGCCAGCGGCGTGCCCGCGCCAAACAAAAAAGCCGAGCCCAAAGCGGCTAAAACGCCGGGCTGCCAGCGGGTGATGGGTAATTTCAAGATGTGATCTCTTCAGTGATGAAAGCGTGATGTCGCGGCAAGCGCGTGGAGGAAAGCGCCTCAATGTGCCAACTGAAACCGGCTGCCCCGGAAACTGAACACCGAGCTTTTCGGGCGGATTTCCTCCAGCGTCACCTCGGGCGCGGCTTGAGCGCCTTGCGGCAGCACCAGGTTGTTCACCAGCAGCAGGCGCTGACCCGGATTGCTCGAATACACCGAGCCGTTGATGACCAGCGGCGGCAACTGGCGGCGGATGTTGTCGGGCAGCTCGCTGAGCAACGGAATAGCCGCCGGAGCCGCCGGGGCGGGAGAAGCCTTGGCGACGGCGATAGGATCGGGATCAGGCCAGGGTTTTGGCGGTGGCGCAGGCACGTCAACGGCGGGTGCTGGCGGCGACTTTGGCACGGTTTTTTGCGCAGCAGCGGGGGCGGCAGGCGGCGCAAGAACGGCCCGCAGCGGCGCCACGACGGCAGGCTTTAGCGCAGGCATGGGCGCAATGACGGGCACGGATGGTGCAGCGGGCGCGGATGATGCAGCGGGCGCTGGAATCGGCGGTGCAGCGGCCCCGGTCAGCGGGGCCGCTTCGGGCGCTGACGCTTGAACGGGCGGCTGCGCCGAAGCAGGCTGTGCCAACGGCGGCGCAGGCGCGGCAAGCTGCGCCACGGCGGGCTCCACCGCCGCCAATTGCAGCGGACGGGCAGGCGTTTGCCAAAACCACACACCGGCAGCGACGCCGCCCAGCGCCACCACGGCGGCGGCAGCCAGTCCGGCGCGCCGCCCGGCGCTGGGTGAATCTGAAAGCGCCGGACTCGCCATCTGGCGCGTGTGCAGGCCGGGGACGGCGCCGCGCCCGCGCTCGGCATCGGCCCGTTTCAGGGCGTCGAGGATGTAAGACATGGATTTTTTAACGCAGGTTGGTTTGCAGGCGCGGCACGGAGGCGTCGGTGGCGCTGTCGATTTGCATGAAAGTCATCGGGCCGGGCAGGCCGTCAGGCTCCAGCCCTTGGGCGCGCTGAAAGGCCTGAATGCGCTCGCGCAGCGCGGCGTCCAGCACCGGCGGCGCTGCGACGGCGGGCGGCGGCGCGCCATCGAGCAGCGCCAGTTGACGGCCAAGCTGCGCCAGCGCCGGGCCAGCGCCCTCCCCGCGCAAGCCGGGGCTGTAGCCCGACGGCGGGCGCCAGAACGTGGCAAAGTCGCCGCGCCACAGCGCCACCAGCGACACCAGCCGCACGCTGTGCGGGCGGCCCGCGATCTGCAGCGTGGCGCTTTGGTCGCTCAGGCCGGTCAGCACGGCGTACACCGGCGCGCCACCGTCCGCCTGCAGCGTCAGGATGCCCGGACGGCCCAACTGGCGCAAGCGCAGCACGCTCAGGCTGGCACTGCGGTAGCACTGGAACGGCTGCACGCTGACGCTCTGGCAGGGATCGGCGCCCGTGGCGGGCAGTTTCCAGACCGGCGCCAGTTCGCGCCAAGCCACGTTGAGGTCGCCCGGCAATTGCGCCAGCAGCGCCTGAATCTCTTCGGCAGGATTGGCAGCGGGCGCCGCCCCCAAAGCCGATGAAGCGCCCGCCAGCGCAGCAGAAGCCGCCACGGCCCCGACGCCCGACGGCGCCACACCCGCCAGCGGCGCCGCCGACACCGCCACGCCGGATGCCGCAACACCGGGCGCCAAAGCACCGGGCGCCGAAACGCCAGCCCGCGACGCGGCAAGCAAAGCCGACGCCGATGCAGCCAAGCGTGGCGCCGCCAGCGCCTGTTGCGGCGGGCTGCGCCCCAGCACAAACCCCGTCAGCGCCGCCCCGGCCAGCAGCGCCAGGCCGCCCAGCGCATAAACGGCGGGCCGTCCAGCTTGGCGGGCGGCGCCAGCCCCGACGGCGTCCTGCCCAAACACCTCGGCGGCGGCCTTGTCCACCATGACGGCGTTGACGCGGTGCAGCCCGTTGGCCCACGCGCCCAGCAGCGCCAGGCCGCCCAGCGCATAAACGGCGGGCCGTCCAGCTTGGCGGGCGGCGCCAGCCCCGACGGCGTCCTGCCCAAACACCTCGGCGGCGGCCTTGTCCACCATGACGGCGTTGACGCGGTGCAGCCCGTTGGCCCACGCGCCCAGCAGCGCCCGCCCGCACAGCAGGTTCAGGCGGCGCGGCACGCCGTGCGCCCGGCGGTGGATGCGCTGCAGCGCCTTGGCCTCGAACGGCAGCGGGCCGACGTGACCGGCCACGCCCAGGCGGTGGCCGATGTACTGCGCGCTCTCGGCCTCGGTCAGCGCGTCGAGGTGAAAGCGCGCAATCACCCGCTGGGCCAGTTGCTCCAGCTGCGGGCGCTCCAGCATGGCGCGCAGCTCGGGCTGGCCGATCAGCACGATTTGCAGCAGCTTGCGCTCGTTGGTTTCCAGATTGGTCAATAGGCGCAGTTGCTCCAGCACATCGGCGCTGAGGTTTTGCGCCTCGTCAATGATCAACACGCTGCTTTGCCCGGCGGCGTGGCTGCGCAGCAAAAAGGCGTTCAGCGCGTCGATGTAGTTTTTCAGCGTCGGCGCGCTGGCTTCGCCGTGTACGCCCGATAGGCTTGATGCGCCGGACGCGCCCGCCGCCGCCGTGATGTGGAACTCCTCGCACACCGACTGCAGCAGCTCGGTGACGGTCAGCTTGGGGTTGAAGATATAGGCCACATGGCAAGCGGCGGGAATCTGCTCCAGAAAGCAGCGGCAAATGGTGGTCTTGCCGGTGCCGATGTCGCCGGTGAGCAACACAAAGCCCCCGCCCGTGCCGCTGGCCGCACCGTGCGGAGCGGCCCCGCCGCCGACGCCTGCGACGCCGTAGAGCAAATGGGCCAGCGCCTCGCGGTGGCGCTCACTCATGAAAAGATAGCGCGGATCAGGCGCGATGGAAAACGGATCCTGCGTCAGGCCGAAATGGTGCGAGTACATGGGGGACAAGCATAGCGGGTGCGCAGTGGGGCGTGCTGTGAGGCGCGATGGTCAAGCTGGCGGCGGCTTCATTTCCACACAAGGCCAAGCCAATGCACACATCGCCGCACTAAAAAGAACAGCCCAGCCCACACAAAAATCAAAAGCTACAGCGGTATGAGCCATAAAACCTTTGTTTACCCTCCTATGCAAGATTTACAACCATGCTTAATTAGATTGATTTTTATCAAGGCCTCTATTATTCATGATATGTATCTTTACCCCACACCAATCAGGGCTGAAAATATAATTCAGCCATATTACAACTCACACAAACCAAATGATAATTTTACATACAGAAAAATCTACCGATAGCTAAAGCCATGAATTACAAAATCTCTCCATTTAAACCAATGACCCGTCAAATACAAAAGTCAAATAACCAAAACTCAATGTGGTTGCCAATGCTAGAAATTTTTGCCAGTCAACCTTGGCATTTAAAAAAATTATCTCGTTAGATCAACAGGAGATTTATGATGAGCAGTTTTATTCTATGCATCCGCGATAAAATTTCTATGGAAGACAAATTCGGCAGCCATATTGGCTCAGCTTCATACTTGGAAGTTCCCGAAAATGAAAATACACCCCGACCATCTCATAAAACCGGAGGAGTAAAGCAGTGGCTGAATGATATAATAAAACAAGTCAATCCTCCTGAAACGACTCCAGGAAATGAGATGGATATTGTTTTCTTTGTGCATGGCTACAACACCCCTCCAGAAGAATCATTAACACGCCAGCGATTGGTTGAAAAAGAACTAAAAACACGTGGTTTCCAATGCATGGTAATCGGCTTTGACTGGCCGACTGCAGAAAGCCCTGCACTATACACATATGACCGTTTCGAGGCGCAGAATGCCGCATCCCTTCTTGTCCAAGGTGGCATCATTCCTTTTGCAAACTACACACTCAAAAACTGCCCTATCAATATTCACATAATGGCGCATTCCATGGGCGGATTCGTAGTACGCGAAGCATTTCGCGCCGTGGACAAAGGTCGAGATTCAAATTTAGCCAACGATTGGCGTATTGGCCAACTGGTTCTGTTTGCCGCCGACATTTCCTCTGAATGTTTTACCCTTAACAATTCCGAGATGATTCCTGTATTCAATCACTGTGGGCGCCTGACTAACTATTTTAGTGGTTATGACGAAGCACTGGCGGTTTCTAACGTAAAGAATATCGACATTAGCTCTCGCGTTGGACGTGTCGGCATGCCAGCGGACACACCCGCCCATGAAAAAGCAGTGGATGTTGATTGTGGCTCCCGCTACACTGCCATACCAGAAATAGAAAGAAATAACTTTAAAGTTATTGATGGCATGGTCTCGCACTCATGGTACTTGGAAGACTCCATCTGGTACGACGATCTGGCATATACGCTCAAAGGACAGATTGATCGCAATTCCATTCCCACTCGAACCCGCGTTGGCAACAATGACTTTGTCTTGAATACAAATGATTAAATGGTCACCATTTCGATGACATTAACTCACTCAAGGAGAATTCCGATGAAGTACATGATCAGCTGGTTTGAACGTCCGCAAGGGTCGCCTGCAGAGTACGAAAACGCGCAGAAGCGGATACTGGAGGTTTTCGCGCAATGGACGGCACCCGCCAATTTAAAAATCGAGCTGTTCGTCGTTCGAGTGGGCGAGTGGGGTGGGCACATGCTGGTGGACTGCGACGATCCGATTACTATTCACAAGGCATGCTCGACTTTCCCTGCTTTTGAATTTCAGGCGCGCCCGGTGATTGCCGTCGAGGATGCAGTCCGGGTCGAACTGGAAGCAATTGCCTGGCGCGATGGGTTGAAACGCGGCTGATGTCCACGTCGTGTGAGCCTGCGACGCCATCCTCGTATTGGCAATGGACGGAATCTTCGCGCCTCGGATGGGCTGCGGGCTAATCAATCGTTTCAGCGGACTGTCTGCGCCCGCAACTGAGCGCGAACATTGACCGTCAACTATCGACAAAGTTGAAAGACTGCCATCAGTCTTTTTCAGCACCTGTCTCCCTCAGAAGTATCGACCCCAGCGGGAACCTTTCCCCCAGCCGTTTATCATTCTGAGATGCGCCCCCTGTTCTTCGCCCTCATGATCGCCCTGCTGATGTTGCGCGGCTGGGTGGGCGACGCGATGGTCAACAGCATGGCGCTGGCGCCGCTGCAGCATTCCCTGCCATCGGTCACGGCCATGCAAATGTCCATGCCAATGGCGCACGATGCTGCGCCCATCAGCGCCGCTCCCCAAACCACGCATAAAGCAGCGCCCGACGCAGAACACGCGATGGCACACGACTGCGCCGGACACCCCGCCCCCGACGACAACTCCCCGGCAGCCTCCACCCACTGCCAGACCTGCGACGCCTGTCAGGCCTGCCACGGCGTGGCGCTGATTCCGCCCGCCACCCGCCCCGGCGCGGCGTTCAGCCCGTACACGCAGCCGCCCGCCAAAGCCGCCCGCTTTGCCAGCGCCGACGCCGCGCCCGGCCAAAAACCACCGATTTCCTGACACTCAGGCCCGTAGTGGGTCTGTACTTGCCTGCCTCCGGCGCTGCCCTGCAGCGTCCCCGCTCGTATTTCAGGAGATTTTTGTGAACTTCCCTTTCATATCAAACCGGCTGGTGCTGCTGGCGGCGCTGGCCCTGCCCGCCACTTTCAGCCTCGCCCCGGCGCAGGCCGCAGCCCTTTACCCCACGCTGGACCCGCAGCCGACCGCGCAGGCGGCCAGCCCCGACACGCCGGTGCCGCCCGCGCTGTACCGCTCGGCCTTTGCCAATCTGCCCGCCAGGGTCGAGCAAACCAGCGTGGACTGGAAAGCCTCCAACGCCATCGTCGGTCAGTTCCCGCGCGGCCACGCCGACCTGCTGAAGTGGGAGCGGGCGCAAGAAAAAGCGCCCGGCAAAGCGCCTGAAAAGGTTCAGCCCCAGGCCGCCGAAAGCGCCCCTCCAAGCCATCCAGCCACGCCAGCCAGCGCGGCCCCATCCGCCAGCCCCGCCAGCCCATCCACCCGCTGAAGCGCACACCATGACAACCTTTTTCAACTCACCCGCCACCCCGGCGCAGCGTCTGGGCGCCGCCGCCGCGCTGGCGCTGGCTTTTCTGACCAGCCACGCGCTGGCCGCCGCGCCTGCCCTTGATGGCGGCGTGGCCGGTCTGGCACAACTGGCCAGCGGCAAAATCGTCGGCCTGAGCGACGCCGCCGCCGTGCCGCTGCCCCGACCCGGCGCCGATTCTTCGGCTGAAATCAACGCCCTGCTCAAAACGCCGCTGAGCGCCGAAGCCGCCGTGCGCATCGCGCTGCTGAACAACCCCGGCTGGCAGGCGACGCTGGCGGGCGCGGGCGTGGGCATTTCCGACGCGGCGCTCAACACCAGCCCGGCCAAACTGAAGGCGCTGCAAGACCTGACGCTGCTGTCGGCCCAGGCGCGCAAGGCGTGGATCAGCGCCGTGGCCGCCGCCCAGAGCGCCGCCGCCTTGCAACAGGCGCAGGAAACCGCGCTGGCCGCAGGCGACTTGGCCCGGCGCATGGCGCAGGCGGGCAACATCAGCAAGCTGCAGCAGGCCAAAAACCAGCTCACGCTGTCCGACGCCACGCTGCAACTGGCCAAAGCGCAGCAGGCCGCGTTCAATGCGCGTGAACAGCTCATCGTCACGCTCGGCCTGTGGGGCGAACAGACCGGCTTTACGCTGCCGACTGAATTGCCCGCGCTACCGCCGCAGCCGCAAGAGCTGCCCGATATTGAAAGCCGGGCGCTGCGCGAGGCGATGAATCTGCGTCTGGCGCGCAGCCAGTGGCAACGCCAGCAGGCCAGCAAGCCGCGCCCGGCCAGCGCCGACGCCCTGTGGGACGCGATGGGCGAAGCCGCCGCCGTGCGCGCATTGGCCGTGGGCACGCGCAGCCAGGCCCGGCTGGTTTACAACCACTACCGCAGCACTTACGACGTGGCGCGCCACTACCAAAGCGAAGTGCTGCCGCTGCGCCAGTTCATCAACGACGAAATCACGCTGCGCTACAACGGCATGCTGCTCAGCGTCTTCGACCTGCTCGCCGACACGCGGGCGCAGGCGCAGGCCGCCAGCAGCGCGATGGATGCCCAGCGCGATTTCTGGCTCGCCGAGGCCGATTTACAAACGCTGCTGGCCGGTGCGCCGGTGGTGCTGTCCGCTGCGCCGACGTCCAGCGCCAGCCCTGTTGGCGAAACCGCCGCCGGGCATTAAAGCCGCCCCGCCCCAAGAACAAAACCCAAGGATTTCCCCATGAATCGACGCAATTTTTTCAGCGGCGCGGCCATGACCGCCGTCGCCGCCGCTTCCGTCAGCCGCGTGGCGCTGGCCACCCTGCCCGAACCCGTCAGCATGAGCGGCGCCGACACCGCGCCGCCGCTGGTGCCTTCCAGCGGACGGCCTTACAACCCCGTCGTCACGCTCAACGGCTGGACGCTGCCCTGGCGCATGAACAACGGCGTTAAGGAATTTCACCTCGTCGCCGAGCCGGTGGTGCGCGAGATGGCGCCCGGCTTCAAGGCCCACATGTGGGGCTACAACGGCCAGAGCCCCGGCCCGACGATTGAAGTCGTCGAAGGCGACCGCGTGCGCGTCTTCGTCACCAACCGGCTGCCCGAGCACACCAGCGTCCACTGGCACGGCCAGCGTGTGCCCAACGGCATGGACGGCGTCTCGGGCCTGACGCAGCCCGCCATCGGCGTCGGTAAAACCTTTGTTTATGAATTCACGGCGCGGCGTCCCGGCACCTTTATGTACCACCCGCACGCCGACGAAATGACGCAGATGGCGATGGGCATGATGGGTTTCTGGGTCACGCACCCGAAAGACAAGCACCCGCTGATCGACGCGGTGGACCGCGATTTTGTCTTCCTGCTCAGCGCCTACGACATCGACCCCGGCAGCATGACGCCCAAGATCATGACAATGACGGACTTCAACCTGTGGACCTGGAACAGCCGCGTGTTTCCCGGCATCGACACCTTCAACGTGCGCCAAGGCGACAAGGTGCGCGTGCGCATCGGCAACCTGACGATGACCAACCACCCGATGCACCTGCACGGCCACGAGTTCAAAGTCACCGGCAGCGACGGCGGGCCGTGGCCGCTGGCCGCGCGCGTGCCCGAAGTCACCACCGATGTGGGCGTGGGCCAGATGCGCCAGTTTGAGTTCGTCGCCGACGAGGAAGGCGACTGGGCGTTTCACTGCCACAAGAGCCACCACACGATGAACGCGATGGGCCACGCGATTCCGACGACGATTGGCGTCGATCACCGGGGTCTGGTCGGCAGGCTGCAAAAAGCCATGCCCGGCTACATGCTGATGGGCGAGCGCGGCATGGCCGACATGGGCGCAATGGAAATGCCGATTCCCGACAACACCGCGCCGATGATGACCGGCACCGGCCCTTACGGCGGCGTCGAAATGGGCGGCATGTTCAGCGTCCTGAAAGTGCGCAAAGACCAGAAACCCGGCGACTACAAAAACCCCGGCTGGTACACGCCGCCAGCGGGCACCCGCGCCTTTGAATGGACGGGCGGCGCGCTGCCCAACCCGGCGCGCATGCAGGCCAGCCCAGCCACGCCCGCCGCAGGCGCTTCTGGCGCTGCAGGCGCGCAGACCGAAGTGCAAATCCGCAAGCCCTCGGGCCACAGCGGCCATTGACGCCATGAACGCCAACGCCCCAGCGCCGATTCACCGATTTAGCCATTCACCCACTGATTTTTGTCGCCAAGGAATTATTTTGAAAACCACCCTCAACACCCTCGCCGCCTGCGCTTTGCTGGCCTGTGCAAGCGCCGCTTTTGCTGGCGGCAACCACGCCGGCGGCCACGACCACGGCCCAGCCAAAGCCGCCATCATTGGCGAAACAGGCGTCGCCGCCAACGTCAGCCGCACGGTTGAAGTGGACATGAGCGACGCGATGCGTTTCACCCCCGCCGCGATTGAAGCCAAACAGGGCGAAACCATCCGCTTTGTCGTGAAAAACAGCGGCCAGTTCAAGCACGAATTCGTGCTGGGCACGGACAAAGACCTCAAGGCGCACTACGAGGTGATGAAAAAGAATCCGCACATGGTGCATGCCGACGACAACATGCTGACCGTCGCGCCCGGCCAGAACGCCGAACTGCTGTGGAAATTCACGCAGGCGGGCACGGTCAATTTTGCCTGCCTGCAGCCGGGCCACTACGACGCGGGCATGAAGGGTGCGGTAGTCGTGGACGCCAACGGCGTCGAAATGAGCGACGGCGAGGTGAAAAAAATCGACAAGGCCGCGCAAAAAATCACCCTCAAGCACGGCGAGCTGAAAAACCTGGACATGCCCGGCATGACGATGGTCTTCAGCGTCAAAGACGCGGCGCTGCTGGACAAGGTCAAAGCCGGTGACAAGGTGAAATTCACCGCCGAAGAGCAAGGCGGCGCGCTGGTCGTGACGGCGATAGAGCTGCTCAAGTAATCATGCCGCCCGCAGCGCAAGGCTGGCCCGACTCACTGGCGCAGGCTTTCCAGCTCGCGGGCGCGCTCGGCGGTGGTGTTGAGCATGCAGTTGTTGGCGCTGACCTGGGCTATCGTTCCACCGTCTGGGTCGGCGTAAAAATCGCAGTTGGCATCACGGTATTTGAGCCAGATGCGCTGGGCTTGCTGCAACTTTTCCCTGCGCGGGTCCGCTAGGTTGGCCATCAGCGCCTGGTAGGCCTTGTTGAGCCGGGCATCTTGGCGCAGGAACTCTGTGTCAATGCACTCGATCATGCCCGCCGTTGTGTCGCCGGACTTTTTCAGGCAGGCGGTGTGCCGTTTGCTCTGTGCGGCGTCGTGCGCGCTGGCAGCATCGGGCAAGCAGACGATGGCCAGAGCGGTGCAAAGGAAGGCGAAGGTTTTCATGAGTCAGCTTTTAAAAAATGAAGGATTCGGGACGCGGGCGAGCGGCCAGCTTGATGCGCTGCAAAAATCCGCTTGACTAGCGTACCTTGAAAAATCGGGCGGGTTCTTCCCGTGCAAAATCCTGCCCCATCGGCTGACACGCGCTGACAGGACCAGCGCAGCAGTACACCCGCAACCACAACGCCACTCTCTTGAAAGAAGAACGCCATGAACCGACGATTTTTGCTCCGTACCTTGGTCAGCGCCGCTGGCATGGCCGCGCTGACACCCGGACTGATAGCCAAGACCAAACCCCTGCCACCCGCCCAGTCGCTGGTCGAGGTCTGGAAAGACCCCGACTGCGGCTGCTGCAAGGACTGGATCCAGCATCTGGAGAGCAACGGTTTTCAGGTCAAGGTTCACGATAGCGGCAACCTAGAAGCCCGGAGGCGGCTGGGCGTGCCCCGTGCGCTGGGCAGCTGCCACACGGCGCAGGTCGGCGGCTACGCGGTCGAGGGCCATGTTCCGGCCCGCGAAATTCAGCGCCTGCTCAAGGAGCGCCCCAAGGCCGTCGGCTTGGCCGTGCCCGGCATGCCGGTCGGCTCGCCAGGCATGGACGGGCCGCTCTACGGCAACAAAAAAGACCCGTATGACGTGCTGCTGATCCAAGCGGACGGCAGCAGCCGGGTTTACCAAAGCTACCGAAACTAAGCGCCACCGAAGAAAATTACAGCACTAAAGCCGCCCTCCACGATTCGCATCCAACCATTGCCGCACCCTCCCCAAGCATTGCAATGTTGTCTCTAAATCCTGTGGTTCCATCAAATTCTGTACCGCCTGCAAGTTCTCTGAGAGTAGTCCTAGCGCACGCTGGTGGGCCTTAACGCCCTTATGAGTGAGGCTGACACGCTTCCCGCGTTTGTCGTACTCGTCTGGCGCGACGTTGACGAGATCGTTGCTTACCAGTCGCCCAACCGTGTTCGTCATGGCCGGTTTGGTCACCTGCATGGCAGCAGCCAATTGAACCAGCGAAGCATTCTCGCCGCTGCGCGACATGTGATTCAACAAGGAAAACTGCGCCAGATTCAACTCCGGTGCCAGCAACCGCTCAATCTGGGTTTGCAGCAATTGGTCAATGATGCCGATTTCTGTGAACAGTTGGAATAATCCCATGTTGGGATCAGCCAATTGCTCGGCGTAGTCCTGGCTGAGTTGTGGCATGTTTCTCATCCTTCTTTCAAATGTGCCTGCAACCCACGACGTGGCGCTGGCTCTGACGCAGCCACCCCTTGCGGCAGCGGCCCCAATCGTGCCAGCATCTGCACCGTCCCGCCCGCTTGAGCCGGTGCCAGCAACTGGTGAATCGCCCGGTAGTTCGATGCCATTTCCGGGAACTCTTGCAAGGCCTGCTCGTTCGGATGCATGGCTAACCCCAAGAGCGTACCAGCCAGATTCAGGCGCACATAAGCGCGTCCCGCCTCGATCTGCGCCGCGCGTGTGTTGGTGCTCGTCGTGAGCCAGAGGTAGGAAGGTGTGGAGGCGGTCAAATCATCAAACCGCTGCAACTGCGATTTGATCGCCATGGAATCGGCGCCGGGATAGCTAGACCGGTTGAACAAGCCCAATTTGTCTGCTGCCAGGAATGCCGCACTTGGCATGGCGATGCCGTCCCGATGACGATCAATTTCTGCGCCCCCGATGCGCATGAGACGCATGGATTCCATGAAGGTGTTTTCCGTTGTCATCTCAACACGCCAGCCGTCACGCACGATGCGACGGATTTCTTCAAGTTTTGTCTTATTCGCCATCCCACCCTGCGCGCTTCCCTCCACGCCAAATCGCACGTTCATGCCGCGCACGGCATCTTCCAGCGCCGCCAGTTGTATTTCGGTCATAGGGCGCGCCGGATCATAGGCGCCGCGCTCGGTTCGGCGTCTCAGAATGGCTTCAAAAAGTGGGCTAACCGCCATCGCACCAGCCTTTGAAAATCGGATGCGGGCGACCGGCTTGACGTGCGTTTGAGACGCAGACTCTCCCTCAGGAAAGAGTTGAATATCGGCCCGGTAGCCAATTTTTGCGGCTGCCATCGCGAGCAGTTCGAGAAAGGCACCTGTCCCCATCATGATCTGGCGGCCAAAAGGATCGGTGGCAGGAAGCCTACGCACGGGATCAAGGCTGAGCAGGATTTCGCCCGGTGTTCGCAGATCCGCCATCCAGGGTTGGAGATTGTGCGGATTGGGTGCCAGCAGGGCATAGGCCAGCGCCCATCTGCGTGGTTCGTCCTTCTCAGGGAAGGTGCGCCATGCTGTAATCGCTGCGTCCGGCACAGTAGCGCCAACTACTGCCGTGAGCCAGCCGCCTGCTGCTGCTAAAACGCCACCGCCTGCCAGACGGATGAAGGTTTTTCGATTCATGTTCGTTTTCTTTCAAGTCAATGGGTTGGGTTGCACGCGATTATAGTTTAACGTTTAACTATATTACAAGGCGTGTCAGAGATGTATCCCTTTGCACAATAGCCACCAACAGGCCGCCTGCGGGCTAGACATTTTGGCGCCGCCAGTCCATCATTTCGGCGATGAAACCAGACACAGGCATGCGCCAACCTCAAGAAATCGAACTCAAGCTGGCCCTGCCAGGCACGGACCCGGCCAGCCTGCGCAAGCGGCTGGCGCGTGTGCCCGCGCTGGCGCGCCACCCGGCCACGCAGCAGCATCTGCACAACATCTACTACGACACGCCCGACCAGCGCCTGAACCGCGAGCGAATCGCGCTGCGCCTGCGGCGCACTGGCAGCGCCGAGGATCCGGTCTGGCTGCAGACCCTCAAGACCGGCGGGCACAGCGACTCGGCGCTGAGCCAGCGCGGCGAGTGGGAAAGCAGCGTGCATGGGCCGACCCTAGAGCGCCAGGCACTGCAAGCCACACCGTGGCTTGACTTGGACCCCGATGGCGCGCTGTTTCAGACGCTGGCGCCCTGCTTTGTGACGGTTTTCGAGCGCACCTGCTGGACCGTGCGCAAGCGCGACGGCAGCGTCATCGAGGTGGCGCTGGACATCGGCCAGATTGAGGCGGGCGGCAACCTAGCGCCGCTGTGCGAGCTAGAGCTTGAACTGCTGGCGGGCCAGCCCACTGCGCTGTTTGAGCTGGCGCGGCAGATCGCGCGCAGCATCGCCGTGCTGCCCGAGACGCGCAGCAAGGCCGTGCGCGGCTACGCGCTGGCGCGGGGCGACCTGCACCAGCCGCTGCGTGCCCGGCCACCAAAATTGACGCCGCACCAGAGTCTGGCCGACGCCGCGCAATCGGTGCTGCGCGAGGCTTTTTGCCAGTTCACCAGCAACTTGCAGGCGCTGCGCGCCTCGGACGAGCCGGAAGTGGTGCATCAGGCCCGAGTGGGCTGGCGGCGTTTTAGAACCGCCCTGCGACTATTCCATCCCGCCCCAAATCCCGAAGCACTGCCGTCTCTGCAGCCGCTGCACACCCTGCTGACGCTGCTGGGCGAGTTGCGCGATCTGGACGTGGCCAGCACCGACACGCTGCCGCCGCTGGCGCAGGCCTACACGGCAGGAGACGCAGACCGGGAAAGCCACTGGCAAAGCCTGCTCGAACTCATCACCCAGGCCGTCCACCTACAGCGCACGGCGGTGCGCTATGCGCTGCAAACACCAGCAGCAGGCGCCGCCCTGCTGGCCATCACCCAGTGGCTGGAGAGCGGGCCAGCCCCGGCTGCACTTCCCGCATCCACGCCAAAAACAAAACCCAAGGCCAAGGCCAAGCCCCTGCCAACCCTGCGCCGCTGGGCCCAAAAGCGCAGTTCCCGCCTGCATGAAAAGCTACAGACCGCGCTGCAAGACCAGAGCGAGCCCGACAGCCAGCACCGCGCCCGGATTCTGGCCAAGCGCATGCGCTACAGCCTTGAAGCACTGACGCCACTGCTGAAAAAACGCCGCGCCCGGCGCTGGCAGCGGCAGGCACTGGCCCTGCAAACCGACCTAGGCAGCAGCCGGGATCTGCAGCAAGCTGCGGTGCTGGCAGCCAAGCTCGAAGCGGCACCAGGATTGAGCGAATTTCTGCGCGGTTTTGCCGCCGGGCGGGCATAGACCCGCAGCGTTCAAGCGCCAGTGCCTAAAAATTGTCGTCGCCTTCCATGCTGTTGCGCATGGCGGTGCGGGCTACGCTGTTGAGCGCACGCTCCAACACGCCCTGGTCGCTGATCAACTTGACAAAGCCCAGCGTCAGCAAATGGTGCAGCACGCGGTGAGTCATGGAGTGCTTGTGGCCGCCTTCGCTGGTGAACATGTAAAGGGTGTGCTGCGGGCTAACCCATGACAGCTGCGCCCGCAACCACTGCGTATCCACCAGCATTTCCACCCACGCGCCCAACTGCCATTCAAGGGCTGAATCGGCAGCCGACGGCACCGCGACTGTGGGATTGGCGACGGGCTTGTTGTCCCCGGAGATCGAGCTCTCCCAGTCCTCCATAAAGCCTGAATGCTGGGCTTCGGCTGGCGCGAGCCAAGGCGACGTCCCGGAGCGCACATCCGACTCGAACATGGCCTCAAGCAACTGGCGGTTTGTTGTCACTGGCGCAGGCGTTGCCACGGGCACTGGAGAAGGCGCAGTGGCTGGAGCGCGCAAACCGCTTTGATGCAGCGTCATCAGCTCATCAAAAAAAGCCTTGGCCTGCGTCAGCGGGTAGTTAACCGAGGCCAATCCATCGCGCAGCGACTTGAGCAGACTCGGGATCAACTGGAGCAGCCGCTGGCGCTGCCCGGATGTCTGCGCTAAGTCCACACTCCAGAGCAAATCGCTCGGCATGCGCTTGAAAATGCCTTTTTGGGCGTCCTTGTCTCCCTCCTGGGCCAGCAGCCGCTCCCTGGCCATCACCTGCGACCAAGGTCCAGTCAGAAAAGTGCTGATGACAGTGTTGCTTTCCTTCCAATCAGGATGGCGTCGGAGGTCAGCGGCTATTTTTTCAGCCAGCAAATTGCGCTGCTCGACCTGCAACAGCGCCTGCACGGCACGTAGCTCGGCTTGGCGGTATTCAGGCGTGTTGCAGGCCTGCTTGCGTTCAAACTCCTGCAGCAGCGTGGCGAAATGCGGAGCATCGCCCGCATGCTCTTCAGTGAGCAAGGGCGCCATCGCCTGGAGGTTTTTCATGAAACCGGAAAAGCCAGGGGAGCTCTCGCTGGCGTAAGCCAGACTGGCGCTGGTGATGGTGTCGAGCAGCCTGCGGGCAGGATGGGCTTTGTCGCTGAAAAACCGGGTGTCTGTCGTCGCTAGGCGCAAAAAAGCTGACTCCGCATTGGCAATGACCTGTTTGACGGGCTTGAGCAGGCGCTCGTCCTGGACGATCTGCTCAATCATCAACCCAACCACCTCGACCGCCAGCGACTGGCCCAGGCTTGTCGATTCGGTCTTTAGATGGGCGCGCAGTTGTGCCACTGGCGGGGGCGGCGTGGGCCGCTCCTGGTTTTTGCGGCCCACACCTGGCCCTTTTTCTTTCAGTTCGAGCAACACGTCAAATGCCGCAGGCAGGGTTGGCGAAAAATCCGTCTGCCGCTTCTCTGGCGACAGTGGCGTTAAAGCAGAACTTTGGCTCTTACCCCCCTTAAGGGCGTCATAGTCGCCTGCCAGTAAATGGTGCAGATGGTCCAGCGTGAGCAGCTTTTTGCGATTGGCCAGCGTCACAGCATCTGAGGGATCAATGCTCTCGGCTTGAAGGGGTGTGCGCGCTGCAGGCGCATAAGCGGCTTCAGACGTGTAAGCGGCTTTGCCGGCCTGGTTTTCAGGCGCTGAAATCACGCTGTAGGCCGCAGGCGCAACGCCTTGACTGGCCAAAAAAGCATCCATCGCCAAATATAGCGACTGCAGCCCATCGCCCATCAACTGGGCACCTTCGGACAGCAGGCAAAAGCGCACCTCGCTGGCAATCGGCAGCGCCTCCAGCACCTTGAGCAGTGCCTGCAACACGATATCCGGGCGCAGCGGATTCCTGTCGGCCTTGACCACCTCAAAGCCTTGGAGTCTGCTCAGGCGGGCAGAAAACCCCGACAACGCGGCGCCGCAGCTGAGTCTGACGACCTCTTGCAGGCGGGCGCGCTCCACCGTTTCCTGAACTTGGTGGTCGCCCATCAACTCTAGGTCGTCAAACTTCAGCGACGCCAGCGCGCGCAGGGGTTTGCCGGTTTTCGGGGGGGCAATCTGCAGCGCATCATCGCTCATGGCCTGCTTGAGTTCGACCACAAAATCCTGCGCCATCAGCATCCGATTTCTCATCAGCACGATCACCGCATGATTCACCGGATGCCTTTCTGCCCCTGTGGAAATCGTCAGGGAACGCGCAGATAAGTTGTCCAGCAACTGGGTACACCATTGCTGAATCAAGGTCGATGCCTGCCTGACGCCTTCATCAAGACAGGCTTGATAAGCCGGATTGGAGTTTTGCAATGAAGTCGTCATGATGTTTGCGAGTTAAACCTTCAGACAAGCGCCTGAAGCAACGAGGCAACAGTACACCAAAACAGGGAAAAAAACCCTAACAAAAGATTGCGCCCCAACCTGCCCAGGCCAAACGACCCAGGCAAAGCCATCGCGGCTATTCGCGTCAGGAAGAAGGCAGGCCCAATGCCTTCCAGCCCGCATGACCCAGCTTTTCCAGCGTCTTGATGTTTTCTTCAAAAATCGCTTCGGCCTGCGGAAACGCTTCCACCGCCCGGTCGATGCTGGCCTCGCGCAGCAAATGCAGCATGGCAAACGGCGCGCGGTTGGTGTAGTTGCCAATGTCGTCCGGCTCGGTGCCGTCGAACTGGAACTTGGGGTGAAAACTGGCCAGTTGCACAATGCCTTCAAGCCCGTGCTCATCGACTACGCCCTCGGCGACCTCTAAGAAGTCATTGAAATCGAGGAAATCGTCGAACAGCGTGGGGTGAATCAACAGCGTGGTGTCGATTTCCTCGGGCGGCGTGGCCACGAACAACTCCAGTTCGCGGTCCAGCTCTTCGAGCAAATCGTCGGCATGGCGCGCATGGCTGACGACCAGCCGCACCTGGTTTTTCACGTACACCGCTTTGGCAAACGGGCACAGGTTCAGCCCGATCACAGCTTTTTCAAGCCAGTGGCGGGTTTGTTTCAGGACTTCTTCATCAGTCATGTGACGCACTCCAGAATGAGCTGCCACGGGCAGCGCCGCCCCTCTCGGGGCCAGCGCGGCGCAGTGGCCAGCGTGACGGCCATGTTTATTTCAAAGCCTTGAAGCGCATGCGCTTGGGCTTGGCACCCTCTTCGCCCAGACGGCGCTTCTTGTCGGCTTCGTACTCTTGGTAATTGCCGTCAAAAAACACCCACTGGCTGTCGCCTTCCGCGGCCAGAATGTGGGTGGCAATGCGGTCAAGGAACCAGCGGTCATGGCTGATCACCATCACCGAACCGGCAAATTCCAGCAGCGCGTCTTCGAGAGCGCGCAGGGTTTCCACGTCCAAGTCATTCGAGGGCTCATCGAGCATCAGCACGTTGCCGCCCGCGATCAGCGTTTTGGCCAAATGCAAGCGTCCGCGCTCGCCGCCGGACAGGGTGCCGACGCGCTTTTGCTGGTCGCCGCCGTTGAAGTTGAAGCGCCCGCAATAAGCGCGGCTAGGCATCTGGAACTTGCCGACGTTCAAAATGTCCAGCCCGCCGGAGACATCTTCCCAGACGGTTTTTTCGTTCGCCAAGTCGTCGCGGTGCTGATCGACAAAAGCCATTTTGACGGTCGTGCCCTTGATGACTTCGCCGCTGTCGGGCTGCTCTTTACCGGCAATCAGCTTGAACAGCGTCGATTTACCCGCGCCGTTGGGGCCGATGATGCCGACGATAGCGCCCGCCGGAATCGTGAAACTCAGGTTGTCGATCAACACACGGTCGCCAAAGGACTTGGTGACGTTGTGGAACTCGATGACCTGATGGCCCAGACGCTCGGCCACGGGAATGAAAATTTCGTTGGTTTCGACGCGCTTTTGGTATTCAAAGTCGGACAGTTCCTCGAAACGGGCCAGGCGCGATTTGCTCTTGGCCTGGCGCGCTTTCGGGTTCTGGCGCGACCATTCGAGTTCCTTTTTCAGGGCTTTGGCACGGGCTTCTTCGCCCTTTTGCTCCAGCGCTAGACGGTCGCCCTTTTGCGTCAGCCAGCTACTGTAGTTGCCCTTCCAGGGAATGCCTTGGCCCCGGTCAAGTTCCAAAATCCACTCGGCGGCGTTGTCGAGGAAATAGCGGTCATGGGTGATGGCCACGACGGTGCCGGGGTAGCGCTGCAGGAACTTCTCCAGCCAATCGACCGACTCGGCGTCCAAGTGATTGGTCGGCTCATCAAGCAGCAGCATGTCGGGCTTGGACAGCAGCATGCTGCACAGCGCCACGCGGCGCTTTTCACCGCCGGAGAGCAGGCCGATTTTGGCGTCCCACGGCGGCAGGCGCAGCGCGTCAGCGGCGATTTCGAGCTGGTGCTCGGAGTCGGTGCCAGCGGTGGCGATGATGGCTTCGAGGCGCGCCTGCTCGGCGGCCAGCGCGTCAAAGTCGGCGTCTTCTTCGGCGTAAGCGGCATACACCGCTTCGAGCTGGGCCTTGGCGGCAAAGACTGCACCCATGCCCGCTTCAACGCTTTCGCGCACCGTGTGCTCAGGGTCGAGCTTGGGTTCTTGCGGCAGGTAGCCGATGTTCAGGCCCAGCATCGGCGTGGCTTCGCCTTCGATTTCCTTGTCCAGACCGGCCATGATTTTGAGCAGGGTCGATTTGCCGGAGCCGTTGACACCCAGCACGCCGATCTTGGCGCCGGGGAAAAAGCTCAGAGAGACGTTGTTGAGAATCTGGCGTTTGGGCGGCACGATTTTGCCGACCTTGTTCATGGTGAATACGTACTGAGCCATCAGGGTTACTTTGTAAAAAGAGCTAAGAATAAATTTTGCAGGCCCGCCATTGCAGTTGCAATTACGGCGTGAATTCGCTGATTATCCCTCTTGCGCAGAAAGCCTCGCGCCTGAAGGTGGTGGCAAGGCAAGGTTCCGTGCGACAATAGTTAGCTGTTGCAGGCTCCAGTTGCCTTCAACATTTGGGCACATCCCCAGCACTGGCCACGCTAGCTGCTGACGGTGTTTACAGCCCGACTTTCTGACCCCATCTGCCTATCACTGGCGGGTTGCCTTCAAACCAAGGCGCCCAACAGGCCGATCAAGAAGCGCCCCAGCGGCGCAACACCATGACATTTGAAGAATTGAATCTGGCCCCGGCCATTCTGAAGGCTGTGCTTGAGCAGGGCTATGACACGCCCACGCCTATCCAGGCCCAGGCCATTCCCGCCGTGCTCGCTGGCAGCGACTTGCTGGGCGGCGCCCAGACCGGCACCGGCAAAACCGCCGCGTTCACGCTGCCCTTGCTGCAACGCCTGCAAGCCGAGCCCCGCCTGACGAACCGGCGCGGCGTCAACGCCGTGCGCGCCCTGATCATGACCCCGACCCGCGAACTCGCGGCGCAGGTGGAAGAAAGCGTTCGCACCTACGGCAAATACCTCGATCTGACCTCGATGGTCATGTTCGGCGGTGTCGGCATGGGCGCGCAGATTGAAAAACTGCGCCGTGGCGTCGATATTCTGGTGGCCACGCCGGGCCGCCTGCTTGATCACGCCAGCCAGGGCACGCTGGACCTGAGCCAGGTTCAAGTCCTGATCCTCGACGAAGCTGACCGCATGCTGGACATGGGCTTCATCCACGACATCAAAAAAGTGCTGGCGCTGGTGCCCAAGCAAAAGCAAACGCTGCTGTTTTCCGCCACCTTCAGCGACGAAATCCGCGAACTGGCTAACGGCCTGCTGCGCAGCCCCGTGTCGATTCAAGTCACGCCGCGCAACACCACGGTGCAGCGCATCACGCAGACCATTCACCCGGTGGGACGCAGCAAGAAAAAAGCGCTGCTGACGCACATCATCAACGAGCACAACTGGAGCCAGGTGCTGGTGTTCACGCGCACCAAGTTTGGCGCCAACAACGTCGCCGAGCATTTGACCAAAGCCGGTATTCCGGCGATGGCGCTGCACGGCAACAAGAGCCAGACGGCCCGCACGCAGGCGCTGCAAGGCTTCAAGAACGGCGACATCCGTGCGCTGGTGGCCACCGACATTGCCGCCCGAGGCATTGACATCGACGAATTGCCGCACGTTGTCAACTACGAAATCCCGAATGTCAGCGAAGACTACGTTCACCGCATTGGCCGCACCGGCCGCGCTGGCAACAGCGGTCAGGCCGTCAGCCTGGTGTGTCTCGACGAAGAAGGCTTCATGCAGGACATCGAGCGATTCACCAAGCAAAACATCGAAAAAGTTTTTGTCACCGGCTTTGAAGCCGAGCCCGGCGAAAAGGCCGAGCCGCTGGCGATGGGTCGCCAGACCATCTGGGGCGGCCTGGGCAAACCGCCCAGCCGTGACGTGATGCAGGCCGCCGCCAAGGCTGCCCGCTCGGAAATGATGACGCGCATCCGCGACACCAAAGGTGCCCAGCCCGCACGCAGCGGTGGCGGCGGTGGCGGCGAGCGCAGCGCCAATGCAGGCGGGCGCGGACGCGGCCCAGCTGGCGGCGGCAATGCAGGCGCTGGCCGCAGCAGCGGCGGCGGTTTTGGCGGCAACGTAGGCGGCCACAGCGAGCGCCGCGCCCCGGCCCAGCCACGCCAGAACGCTGGCTATCCAGCGCCCAGCCAGCCTTACGGCCAGCCACGCGTGAGCCACGCCGCCCCGCACCCGCGTGAAAGCCATTCGCAGCACCACGATTTCGACAACCACCAGCCCGCCAGCCACGCCTCGTCGGGCTTCCCGTCGTCGGGCCAACCCACCAGCAACCGCAACAACTTCCGGGGCGCACGCTCCGGCGGTGGCGGCGCGGGTGGTGCAGGCGGCGGTGCGGGACGCGGCAACGGCCCACGCCGCCCCGGCGGCCCAGGCTCGTTCAACGGACGTTAAGCCACCAGCAAGCCATTTCCGGCAACTCACCGCATGAGTTGCCGGGCCTGACGCTTTCGCCCGACAGCCCCTGCGACTGCTGGGCGATTTTGCATTCAGGCCAGCCAAAAATCGTGCCACAAATACGTCAATATGAGCATTTAATGACCTGGATCAGCGCCAGTCGGCCAGCCAGTGAATAAGCTCAGCGATTGCTCAAAAGGAGACTTGACATGCCCAACCTCGAATGGTCCGACGCCCTGGCACTTGACCTGCCCGCAATGGACAACACCCACCGCGAATTTGTCGATCTGCTGGCCCTGGCCGAAACTGCGCCCGATGACAGCCTGCTGACCCACTGGAGCACACTGGTGGAGCACACCGACGAGCATTTCAGCCGCGAAGACCAGTGGATGCAGGCCACGCGCTTTTCCGCCTCCAACTGCCACAGCATGCAGCACCAAATCGTGCTGCAGGTGATGCGCGAAGGCATCAAACTGATCAATGCAGGCGACCTGGCCACCGTGCGCCAAATGATCCGCGACCTAGCGATCTGGTTCCCACAACACGCCCACAGCATGGACGCTGCGCTGGCCCAGCACCTGCGCAGCGTCGGCTTTGACCCGATAACCGGCCTCGTGGCCATGCCAGAGGCTTTGCCACAAGAAGTCATCCACGGCTGCGGCGGCGCCACTTGCTCAGACAGCGCGGGAGACCAGCCAGCCGACAGTGCTGAAACTGCAACACTAGCCGCATAAGCGTAACAACTGTGAGCCCGACATTGTTGTTTGCAGGACGCTGGCTTATCCTATCGTCCAGCCTCACCTGCAGCCACTCTTTGACCGGCTCACGCCTTTGGTGAGGCCTCACAAGGAGAATCGACTATGCATCGATGGAAAACAAGTCTTGCGCAGGGAGCGCTTGGCAACACCCCATCCCAACGCTGCGCGTCCCGCGCGGGGCGCCGCCTTTCATCCGGGGCCATGATAGGAGTTTGTGCCGCCTTGGCGGTTGGCCTAGCTGCCGGAACGCTGGCGCTACGCGAGCAACACCGAAGAAAGCAACAGGCAAAACCGCCAGCACAGGAAACTGAAGAAGCTTCGTTCGTCGTGCGCCGGGTCCGGGCAGGTCAAGCGATTTAAGCTAGGACGTTAACCATGCGATTTCTTCACACCTTCTGATCCGTACTAACAATTAGTAATGTCTAAGTTGCTGATTTGTAATGGTTTTCTGCAGCTAACACTTTTTTGTGCCTCGTGCGGCCCAACACAGCCACAGTCACCCATGTCGATACCATTCAGCCAGGAAAGGTTGTCTGCGAAGGTTCGTCGCATTTCGCTTTGTGCCCAAAGCGGACGGCCAAAATCTTAGTCCGACGGTCTCAGCTCGACTTTATCCATTCAAGTCACATAACAAAGCGAGTCGATAAAACGATCAAGCAAAGGGCGCGGGATTTTCACCATGTCGGTCTCGTCGTGGGAGGTTGAAAAATACGCGTGGCTCCACAACGCGCTGCGCACGCCTGCGATGGCGTCGGAAAAGGTGGCCTGCGGTTTGCGGTACCAAGCAGCGCAGCGCCGGTGAATCTGTTCGCTCGAAAACAATTCTTGCGCGGCCAGCGTCACGAGGGAGTACAGCGCCAGCAGGCAGGGCGTCGTGCGCGCAATGGCCTTGCTCGACCACTGGCGCTGGGTCTCGACGCCCAGATGGGCGCGCGCTTCCTCGAACGTGACCTCCACCTGCCAGCGCTGCACGAAGCACTCCAGGATGAAAGAGGGCGTGGCCTCCTGGTCAGTGCATAGCAGCGCCTGGGACTCGAATTGTTTCAGCGGATCGCGAATCAAGACCCAGCGAAGCGCGACGGTGGACATGCCCGAGTGGTACCAGAGGGCCGTGCCGCTGGCGACCTCGACCGCGCGGTCGCGTTCGCCATACCAGACAGGCACCGTCAGGGCGATCCAGGAGCTTGCCGGATCGTCGAGCACCGCGCTCAATGCGGCCAGCCGCTCGCCCTTGAGGCGCGTGCGTCCGCGCTGACCAGGCAGGCGCGCGGGCGCTGGGGCATATAGCGCCGCATCCAGTCGCAGGCGGGTGATGACAGTGGCATGGCGCCTGGCCGCGCCCAGAAAACCGAGCGCGGCAAAGGCGCTGTCGGCCACGATGACGAGGCATCGGCCCGGCAGCCAGCGCCTGAGCTGCTTGACCAGCTGGCGCGCCCAGTCGGTGAGCGTCTTGTGCCGCCTGCCCTGGCTGTCGTGATAGCGCTGCGAGGGGCACAGCGCCGTCAAAAAAGGCAGCGCCCAGATCCGCGCCGCCCACGGGATCGGCACCAGCAGTATCATGCACAGCCAGCGCAGGCCGCTGACCTTGACAACCTGACTGCGCGAGGAGCGCACTGGGTCGCGGTAGATGCCGCGCGCGGCAATGCGCGCCCCCCAGCGCCGCTCGATCGTGTCGTCCAGTCCGAAGACCAGCGGCCCCTCGGGCGCAAAGGCGCGCACCAACAGCTGCAGCAAAATCCGGCTGGCTGCCAGGCTCGACCATACGGCCCGATTGAGTACCCGGTGGTAAGTCTGAAAGTGCCTCTCCTGGCTCAGGCCCATGATGCGCAGCACGGACGTTACCGTGCGTTTGCCCGGAGCGAGGATGGCGCCAGCCAGCAGTACCTGCACCGACTGAAACACCCGTTTGGAAAACAGGCTGGCGAAGGGTAGGATCAACTTTGCAAACCCGGCTGGCAATATCGACATGATGAGCCTCTCGTCGCGGAGTGGTGATCATCCATAGACTGCACCAGTCGGGTTTGCGTTTCAAGCGCAACCGTCTCAAATGGATAAAGTCAAGCTTAGTAGGCTGCTGAAATACCTCGAAGTGAAGTTTGCCGACTTGGGGCCTCAATCCATAATCTGAAGCAATCTTTTTCCTGACGCAATACAAACCCAGTCCACCCATGCGCGGAGCCGACACCTTCACCGAAAGCGCGTTCACGGTGCATCACCTGGACGAATTTGTCCCGAAGAATCACTAGCTGCGCCCGATACGCCAGATGGTCAACGAAGCGCTGCTGTTGATGGATGCGTTGTTTGCCCGGATGTACGAGGCCGACACCAAAGGCGCGGGCGCCCCAGCATCGCGCCCGAGGAACTGCTGCGCGCTATGCTCTTGCAGGTGCTCCCCCGAGGCCCATGCCCTTGGTACGGTCGCGCTCGGGGTTGGCGAGTTGGCGGAACTCCTCGAAGATCACCTCGCGCATGGCTGGCGGCACGCCGCAGCCGGTGTCGTAAACCACCAGCCGCACCGTCCGCCCGGCACGGCGCAGCCCGACGAGGATGCCACCCGACGGCGTGTAGCGGATGGCGTTGGAGACGAGATTGCGGACGATGCGCTCCAGCAGCACCGGCTCGGACACCGTGGCGCACGGGAAGGTGTGGGCGCGCAGCGTCAAGCACGGAATCGCCGAAGCCGCACACCATGGCCGCCACCTAGGTGTCGAACAGGGGGCGGCACCGAACCGCTTTGGTATAGGAAGATTTCGATGTCCTGGCAGGCGGCGTGGAAGACTTTCAGCACCTTGGGATTGGCCAAAAGCTCGAACAGCGGGGCCAGATCCATGCCGGGGGCAAGGGGATCGATGGCGCGCGCGTCGTCGGGACCGGCCACCTGCACCAAGCATAGCTGGGGGAAGTACGTCTTCTCCCGCATGAACTCGGTGTCGACGGTGATGAAGGGGGCGGAAGATAGCGGCGCACAAAACGCAGCCAATTCCTGGGTATCGACGATCATAGGCATGACGAAAGAAATACCGCAACCAAGCGGTTGCGGCAAGCGCGTGGGTGGGGGGGCGCAGCCTCCCCCGACGCGCGGGTGCTTAATAGGTCGGCAAAGGCGCGTTGGCGAGTTCGGTGAACACTTGGATGAACTCGTTCTCGCTGGCCCACATGACCACCTGCTTGGGCGGAATGGCCGGATCGTTGGACACGACGGTCTGGCCGCAGGTGTTGTTGGTGGTGGTGTTCACCACCTTGACGTCCAGCGCCATGGTTTGAACGGTGACGTCGTTCAGCAGGCCGACGCCGTAAGTGGTCGCCAGGGGATCGAACACCGGCACCGGCGAGGGTTCGGCCGAGGTGCCGGTCTTGGCGATGATCACCTTCTTCAGGAACGAAGCAACCGGATCGGTGGCGGTGATCAGATCGGCGTACTTGTAAGTCAGGATCACGTTGTTGCAGGCGTCCAGCGGCACCAGTTCCAACGGCAGGGCGGGCGCGGTCCAGCGGAAGGCCGTCTGCGCCGCTAGGGCGTCGAGGAAGATGTTCCATTCGGCGGTGGTGTTGGTGCCGTAGATGGGACCCTGATCCCAATCTTGGCTGGTCACGTTGTTGAGGTCGGCCACGTTGCCTGCAACCTCAATGGCGCCGCCCATGATGGCGATCTTGCCGATATTGGCTAGCTGCGACGGGGTGGCCTGGGATAGCAACTGGGTGATGTTGGTCAGGCCGCCGATAGAAATGAAGGTTACCGGCATGGGCGATTGGTCCAACACGTCCATCATCAATTCCACGGCGCTGCGCGGATCGGCAGGCACGGTGGGGACCGGCAATTGCAGGCGCAGACCCATGACGTCGTTCATATTGGCGCGGAACGAATCCGGGAACACATGGTCATAGCTGCTGGGATAATCGGCACCCGCGCAGACCGGCGCCGGGTTGTTGCCCAGGGCCAGCAAGCCACGAGCGATGGCGACGCCGTCCTCCAGATAGGTTTCGCCGCAACCGGTCACGGTGATGCCAGCAATGGACACGCCGGGGTTCTTCATCATCAACAGGATCGACATGACGTCGTCCCAGCCAATGTCGGAATCGATGATGATCGGTTGGACTTGGTTGGTCATGGGGCTGCTCTCTTCAGGATTTTGCGCACAAGTGATACGATTAAAAACATTAATGCCACGCCCTATGGTATGCAATCGGGGCTTCACCCGAGCCGGTCAGTTATGCGGATAACGTGGTTGTTTTCGGCAAATGAAAAGTGGATGGGAATCGGCTGGCGGCTCAGGCCCAGCGGATGCGGATAGGAAATCCAAGCACATGAGGCCGATTATGGCCCAGGTTTTGAGCATCACAAGCCTCCTGGCTGGGTCTGCGTGAGCGCTTGGGCAGTGCCAGGCGCAGCCTGCCGCGCAGCGACGGTCCTCGCGCTGTTGCTCCCTCACCAGCTGATGCGCTGATCGGCCTCAAAGTCAAAGTCTGGTGCCGCTTGGCACGCCTCGTCCCAGTCCGGCAGGGGCTCCACAGCTTCACCAACTTGCGCATCGACCTCATCCCACAGCGGCGGTCCACGCGCTGGGGCGATGTGCGGGGGTTCTGACTCCCCCTGTGTCAGACTACTTGTCGCCTCTAAAAATCATTTTTAGATGCATACAAACCCATGAAAACAAACTATTCCGAAGCCTTTGTCGAGCAGGCCCTCATCAAGCTGGTGTCGCGTGGA
>Ga0302273_1000232_pt1 | contig 27404 bp, 38 predicted proteins | sample III_Bog_N1_3_FD_198774 | JGI IMG/M metagenome (GOLD analysis project Ga0302273, IMG submission 198774) | Peat permafrost microbial communities from Stordalen Mire near Abisko, Sweden - III_Bog_N1_3 | ecosystem: Environmental > Terrestrial > Soil > Wetlands > Peat | place: Sweden: Abisko... | reverse complement strand
GTGCCGAGACGGAATCCATAACAAGTGTCGCAAGGTCGTAAGGCAGAGCGACACCGAAGACCTTGTGTGCACCTGCCCGTGCCCCCACCTGGGGAATCACGGCGACTAGAACCACCCCTCCACGTTTAGCCCTCACCCTTCGGGGTGGGGGCTTTTCGTGTTTCTGGACCAGTTCGCGAGTAAGCTCCACGCCATGCCCCAGCAACTCGGTCCCGCTATGCTTGCCAACCTCGACCAGCGTCTCCAATCCGGCGAGATTAACCAGCCCACCTACGACGCCCGCAGAGTGGAGGTCATGGAGCTGATTCGCCAAGGCAAGGCATACTCCCTGACGTCCTCAGAGAAGGCGTGGCGCACCGCGCTCGGCGTGACGCTCATGGTGATCGGACTAGCGCTCACTCTCATAGACCTCGCGGGAAACGCTCCCAACATCATCGGCCTCGCCATCGGCATCGGCCTGACGGCCTACGGCGCAAATCGTCTGCGCGAAGTGCGGCGCCACTAGGGGTTTCGCCCCTCCGGGCAACGATGGTGCGAATGGACCTACGATGGTCATGGTAGATCCATTGGTATCATCGTTGTATGACGAGCAACTCCCCTAGTGAATGCGTGATCTACGTCCGCATCAGTGACGACCCCTCAGAGCAGGCACTCGGCGTCGAGCGCCAGGAGACCGTGTGTCAGGAGTGGGCTGCGAGCCATGGCTTCACCGTCACCAGAGTCTATCGCGACAACGACATCAGCGCCTCGAACGGGAAGCTCCGCCCTGACTTCGAGCAGCTACTGAAGGACCGTCCGCGAGACATCGTGTGCTGGCACAACGACCGACTCTTGCGGAAGTCGACAAAGGATCTGGAGCGGGTTCTCGACCTGGGGTGCAAGGTCCACGCACTTCAGGCTGGCGAGTTCGACCTGAGTACCCCCACCGGCCGAGCGTTGGCTCGTACCGTCACCGCCTGGGCACAGAATGAGGTGGAGTTGAAGGGGGAGCGGCAGAGGTTGGCTAATCGTCAGCGTGCAGCGATGGGGAGGAAGTGGTGGTCGAAGAAGCCTTACGGATACGCGCTGGACGGAACCGTCGACGTTACGCAGGCGCCCTACATCGCCGAGGCTTACCGCATGCTGGTCACCGGATCAACCATGGGTGACATCACCCGGTACTGGGAATCGGTTGGATTCACTCGGGGGACCGGAAAGAGCCACACCCCCAGGGATGTTGGCCGCATCTTGAAGTACGCGCGTAATGCCGGGATCAACACCTATCACGACGTTGAGGTAGGTCCCGGTGACTGGGAAGCGATCGTAGACGAGCCGACCTACCGTGCGGCATTAGCGATCCTCAATGACCCCACTCGCCTAACTCCGAGGGCAGTCAGTTCCGGCGCGAGCCCCACGACGGAGCTGGGTGGGCTGTCGTTCGTCTCGTGCGGGGTCTGCGGTGCGCACATCAAGAAGCGGGGGACGATAGCGAAGCGGAAGGCCTTCGCGACGTTCTATTGCTGTTCCGCCACCCAGCACCTCAACTACCCCGAAGATTGGCTTAACGCGGTCGTGTTCAAACGCCTGATCACCGAACTCGCTAGCCGCCCGGACCTCTGGAGTGGGGAGCTAGATGACGGCGATACTGAGCGGCTTCGCATCCTGAAGTCAGGGAAGATCGCGGCCGAATCGCGCTCCTCCGAGGTTGGTCAGGCATTCGCATCCGGGACCATCTCGCTCGCGGCCCTACAAGCCGCTGAGGACTCCCTGAAGGGTCAGCTGGCACAGATCAACGCTGAGCTTGCCAGACTCGGGCAGGGGCAATCCTGGACCGCGCTAGAGGCCGTACGGGACGAGGAGTACCTAGCGCAGGAGCTTGCGCAGATGAGCAGGGGGGAGTACCGCACCCTCCTTAGCCGCGTGTTCACGAAGATCACCCTCACGCCGCTCGGGAGGGGGGCCAGGACCTACGATCCGGACAAGGTTGTGTTCGAGCCCAGTGCGGCCTAATCTGATTGTGTTCGACGCCGGCCTTCGGTTCGGACTACGCTATCCCCAATAGCAGAAAAGCCCCAAGAGGAAACCAATCCTCTTGGGGCTTTTTGTGTTTCTAGTACATCGCCTCGTATACCTCGTCGAGGATCTCATTCAGCCAGGACCGGAGGACTGCAACCTCCCCCACCCCGACCCGGATGCTGGCGACGATCCCGGGGGACCAGATGTGACCAAGGTTGACTACGGTGGTGCCATCCATATAGACGGTGGATGAGGGCTTGATGGCCCTCTCCGCCTCTGCGGGCGTCTTGATCATCGCCCGTCCCAGTGGATCGGGCAGCGGGACCGGTCCATCGTCCAACCCGACAGTCCGCCAGGAGCGATGTCGCACTTGCAGGTCTCCTCGTGGGAGATCGTGACGAGATCTGAGAGACTTACCGCGAGCCAGATGGCAAGACGCTTGAGCCAGTTCATGCGGCACATTCCTTCCAGCTGGCGAACGCGTTCGCGTACACCTCGGGCATCGTTCCGCCAAGACCAGGAGCGCAGTTCGCCTCCAGGACCCAGCACTCGTCGTCGTTCGCCAGGACGTCCACAGCTCCGAAGTCCAGACCGACAGCCTTGATCGCTTTGCGTGCAGCGTCCCGAACGTGGTCAGTCCGGAAGCCCTCCGCACTCACCGTCGTGTAGTGCCGGCCAGCCTCTTGAGCTGCCGCGTCGTAGGACTTCAGGCTGGTGCGGATCACGTTGCCCAAGAACACATGGACCCGGAACTCGCGGGGAGCCCGCTCCTTCGACACATACTCCATGAAATGGCTGGCAGCTCGCTTGCGAGGCGTGCCTCGAAGGGCAGCCTTCACGGCGCCGTCATTCTCACAGAGCCACAGGGCCTTGCCCCTTGTGTGGCGATCGGGCCGGCCGATGGCGGGGACCTGAACCTCGTCCACGTCGTAGAGCGTCGGCATGGGAACTCCGTGCTCACGGAACAGCTCCCGCATGACGCGCTTGTTCGTGGCCTTGCTCGTGTCGCGGTTGAGCTTGGCGTTGGCGTCCGCTCGCCCCCAGTTCACGTCGACCTCCGCAGAGGAGTCCCGGACCAGTTCGACCTCGGGACTCACCTCCGCGAGACGGTGTGCCGATGGGGAGCTAGTCCCGCTGTAGGCGATTGAGATCACGCGACGAGATCCAACTCGTACTTGGCTTCGCTGATGGCGTTCCGGAGGCCAGCGTTCACATAGCGCTCCTTGTTGACCTGTTCGACCAGCTCAGCCACCCGCGCACGGAGGGTTTCCTTCTCCTCGTGCACGTCGACCAGCTCGGCGTTCAGCAGGTCGAGCTTCTTGGCCGAGATCGTGACCTCGGTGTCCGGCAGGGAGCGGACCGTGCGGGCAGCTCCGGTCAGCTTGATGGCAGGCCAAGCTGAGGCGGGGTAGTAGTCAACTGTGCAGAACATGCCATCACGCTTGATGTAGTGCATCGAGTCGCCCCGCCAGGTGAGGTAGGACCTGGATGGGTTCACGGTTGCACCATCAGGAAGGTTCGCGTAGTCCTCCTCGGTGATCAGCTCCTGGTCGACCTTGTAGGCCGGCTTGGGCTTGGTGATCTTGTACCCGTCGAGGAGGTTCGCCTCCAGGCGGTACGTGAGAATCGGGACACTCCACCACGAACCCAGGTCGTAGTCGTGCTCTGTGTCGGTGGTGATGCTTACGATGGAGGCGGAAGCCTCCAGGATCGAGCCGTCAGCCAGCTCAGCAGTGATCTTTCCCATACTTCCTCCTCAGGCCCTCAGGCCCTTGCTTGCCGCGTCAGCCAGAAGGCCGATGTCTGCGGTGATGCGATCGATGACCGTCGTCCTCGGTGTCCCGAGAGCGAGTCCGATGCGGTGGTGGTCCATTCCCTCGCCGTAGTGAAGGAAGACCGCTTCTGGGCTATAGAGGCGCTGTCCCACGACAGCCCAGAGCCATGCGTTCTTCGCGTCGATCAGCTCGGCAGCGAACGAGTTACCACGAGCGGCGTTCCCAGCCGCCCGTGGCATGTCGTCGTCTGGCGCGTAGTCCTCGCGGATCTTGATCCCGCCGTTGAACAGCGCCATCAGGAGCTTCTCGATGTCGTCCCGCGTGTAGGTGCCGGGACTAGGCCTCACGGCGAGAGCCGTAGTCCAGCTCGATGTCGAAGATCTCCTTCGCCCTGCGGTTCAGCTCCTGAATCCGGCTGCGGGTGTGGTTGAGGATCAACGGGATATCGAGCGAGTGAAGCTCGGGCCGAACGGCCAGCCAGAGCACGACCTCTTGGAGCGCATCGTCGGAGTCGACCCCCAGTCCGGTCGTCCGGCGAGCCTGGGATTCCAGGGCTGCCATCAGGTCGGCGTTCGAGGTGAAGCTCCAGTCACAGTCCGTCGCCGTAGCGATCTCGCTACGTGCGATGTTCGCCACGTCACACCGCCCTGAGGATCGAGGCTCGGGTACGTGCGGTCTCCCGGGACAGGCCCTGGCAGTTGCCACAGCGGTACATCGCGTAGCGATACGCCTCCGCCTGGAACTCACCCGCGTAGGTCAGGTCGACCGATGCGCACCTGGGGCAGAAGCCCGGTTCCGGGTGGATGTTCGGATGGCCCTTGATCCAGGGACGCATCGCGTCGAACAGTTCCTCGGTGGTGATGATGTCGCCCCGGTTGTACTCTTCCATCAGGTCCCACGACTTCTGGTCGCCTGCCATGCAGCCTTCCCAGTTGGTGGCTCCGCCGTTGTCGACCTTCCGGGTCACGCCGAACTGGCGGGCCGTGTAGTCGAGGCTGGCGGATTCGTAACCGAACGTCTTCGCCGTGCGCATCAGGTCAATGGACTTCGGCGGAACGAACGGAGGGAGTCCAGCTCGTGCGAAGTAGCCACGGGTCTTCTGGAGATCGAACCTGTCCGAGTTCCAGCCGACCATGTAGTCGGCCTCTTCCAGGAGCGTCCACAGCTGGACGAGCATCTCGTCGTAGCCCTTATTGCGGCCGGCGAACAGGGTGTCGTTGGGCTGGTGGTACCACTTAGCTGCCCAGCAGAGCATGTCCCCAGGCTGCGTGATGTGCTTGTGGGGAATCCAGCTGGTCTTCAGGTCGTAGGTCCATACGTGGGCAGGGATGGTCTCGATGTCCATCGTGAGGATCTTCACTGACTTCAGTCCGGCGCTGTCAGCGAGGGCGCTCTGCGCTACCGGGGCAACCTTCGGCTTACGGCTTCGGCGGTATGTCCGGATCGTGCTGGCGGAAACCGGGTGACCCAACTTCCCGAGCCCAGCCGACGCCATCTCAGCGGTAATCGTGGAATCATCGACGATGTCCTTCAGTCCCGGATCTTCGGAGAAGATGCTGTCCAGGATCGGAAACCCAGTGCTCATACCAGTTCCTTACGGCGATCGATTGCCTCGACCCACGCGCAGCAAACTGCGGCCACTTGGATCAGCTCTGTGCGGAGGCTGGATTGGTTGGACTCAGCCATGGCTTCGTAGAACTCCTCGGTGAGGATGTGGCGCCATGTGCAGAACCCGTTCTCGGCTGCGATGTCACACGCGTCTCGTGCGCTATCGGCCAGGGTTCGGGATTGACCCTCCCCGGTTCCGTCCCGGTGGTTCTGCTCGCCCCACTTGGCGTCCTGGGCTACGCGTTCGTTGCGGACCTCACCGAGGATCTCTGTCGTCGGATTGATCGGCAGGACGAGGCAGCTCACGACAGCCATTTCCGGATGTTGGCCGGCGTTGCCTGCTGAGGTCCGAGGACGACCAGCGGCTCACCTGAGCCCTCCTCGAAGATCGCAACGGTCGGCACTCCGAGGATCTGCGGGATAACGGGCATCCGCTCGTCGATGTTGACCTCGCGGAACTCCGCTCCCATTTCGGCAGCGATCTTCTTTGCCTTCGGTTTCAGCTTCTTGCATGGCGTGCACCACGGTGCGGTGTGATAAATGAGAACGCGCACTAGGCGTTCCTCCTGTCATTGTCGTTATGGGTGAATAGCTCCAGCCGCAGGAGTCGACACGCCTCGCCAGCTTCCTCAGGTGTTGCATAGGTGGTTGTGTGGACAGCCCTGCCGTTGTGCTTCACGACCCCGCGAAACCCATAAGGAGTGCGCTCCACTCCACGAGAGCCAAGCGTGTTGTCACTGCGTTGGCCGGACACGTTCTCGGCGTTCTATTTGGCCGTAGCAAGGCGAAGATGTGACGGTTCGCAACACGATGGATTCCGGCAGGCGTGGTCGACGAGCAGTCCATCGGGGATTGATCCGACGTTGAACTCGTAGGCAAGTCGATGGACGTACTTGTTCTGGTCGTGGTCTCGGAGGTGTCCGTAGCCAAGGGATGTCCGAGCCCCCATCCAGACGAGGCAGTCGCCATGGCGAACGCAACGCGACTTAACGAACTCCCAGCTAACGGGGCCGCGTCTCACTATTCAGTTATCCTTTCGTAGTGATCTCAAGTTGCACATTCATGCCCAGTGAGATCCGGGATGATCCGTCGGCCTAATGCAAGACTTCGGTTCACCGTTCTTATCGTTTGCTCGGCCGTCACAATGGCCGACCTCTTCAGCTTGCATCTTGGCTGCCAGCCTGTCGGCCTGTGAGCCACCCCGTAGAGCCTCCTCAGCGGCCTCCTGTGCCTTTCTGCGGGCCTTCTTCCACTCGTTGGGACTCTCGTGCCACACGGGCAGAACCCAGGTCCTCAAAAGCTCCTTCGAGCTTCCCCCACCCTGGAACATCCCGGCTGCCTTGTCGGCCTCACCCTGCGTTGAGTACACGATGGCGACCTTTTCCGCAGCTGGATCGAAGGATTTAAGGCTTCCGTCCTCCATTGTCCAGTAGATTTGTGCGAGGCAAGCGTACTTAGTCCGCTCCTCAGCAATGTCCACCGCTGCCTCAAGAACCTCTACGCAAACCTCATCGAGTTCAGGCAATAGATCCTTGTCGAGCTTTCCCCATTCCGGATTGAGAATGGGTCTTAGCTTTCGAGCCTCAGTGAGACCGAACTTCAAGGTGCTCACGCGGTCTCGTCAGTCAGCTCGTCCAGCTGGTCCTTCAGTGCCCAGAGCCCGTCGACCCCTTCTCGCAGGAAGTAGTCGTTGACGTCGAGGCCCGGGGGAAGCCGGACCTGATCTGCTCGGGACATCGAAGAGAGCACATCTGACGCGAACTGAGAGCCGGCGTCGTCGGCGTCAGCCCACACGTAGACCTTGGAGTAGTCCGCCAGCATCCGTGTGTGGTGGTAGCGCCACTGATTGGCACCCGGCAGTGCGATCGCGTTCAGTCCAGCCTGCGTGAGGATCACTGAGTCCAGCTCACCCTCACAGATATGCACCTCTTCCCCTGGGTCGTGCAGCGCCTTCGTGTTGAAGACCCTGGCTACCTCGTGGGGGAGGTCGATGTACTTGCCGTGACCGAAGTCCTTGCACTTCCCACCATGCTCCCCGAGGCACCGGAACCGGACCTTGAGGACCCTGTCCCGATAGTCCAGGTAGGGGATGGAGAGCCAGCCCTCGTAGCGCTCGTGCCCAGGGATGGGGTTAGTAACCACCCCAAGACGGAAGGACTCTGCGGTCTCGTCGCTTATCCCTCGTTTTTCGAGCCACCCTCCGGCCAGAAAGATAGCCCCCGAGTACCTGTTCGCCGCTTCCTTGTTCATCGAGAGTCTCGATTCCCGCAGCGGATGCAAAGGTTCTTGCGGCATCCTTATCCAACTCCTCCATCGTCATGATCATCTGAAGCGCGTTCCCACCGAAGCCGCAGGCGTGGCAGAAGACCACACCTTCGTCGAGGTTCACGTTCATTGACGGATCGTGGTCCCCGTGGATTGGGCAACAGACCTTCTGCTCCCTGCGGCCCTCGCGATACCGCACTCCGTAGAACTCCAAGGTTGCCCGTAGGTCTAGCGCTCCCACAGGTCCGGCGATCCACTGTCCGAGTCCCATGCAATCCCGGCGCAGTGAGCGCAGGAATACACGGGCAGCTCGGTGTGGGGACAAAGTTCGTCACCGTAGATGTTCCGGTCGCAAGTTACACAATCACTCATCGGGGAATCCTAGGTAGGCATCGAGGGTGGTAAGGACGTAGGCCTGACTCCATGGCTTTCCCCGTCGCTTCACGACGACGATGCCATCGACATCAAACTCGTCCAGCTTCCGACTCTTGGCGAAGTTCTTCGCCTCGACCTCGGCCTGCTGGATGAAGCTGGAAGGAAGGAACCTTCCCGCCTTGGCCTCGATGAGCGTCCAGTCGTCCTCCCCGTGGCGGATGGCAAGGTCTCCCTCGTCGTGCTGTCCAGTCAGGTGCAGTCGTTCGACCTCGAAGCCCTCCTCGCGGAGGCCCTTGAGCAGGGCCATCTCCCAGGCCGAACCTGCCCACTTGTTCTTCGTAGCCTGACTAGTCGCCATGCTCCTCCTTCTCGTGGAGGGCGTTGAGCGCCTTCCTGAGTAGCTCCACCGCGCCGTCTCCGTAGCGATGGCTGACGGTCGCGACGCGACCCGCCGTGTCTTTGACGTGATACACACTCACCATGGCTGAGGTCATTACCGACCGATCGCAGTTGGTGACGCGGTTCATATAGATCGAGCCGGCCGACTGCGTTCTATTGATGGACAGGTCTGCGTAGAGCGTCACTTCACGATCTCCAACTTGACGCCCGGCATCAGCACCCATGAGGCGTTGTATGCCCTCATGCCCAGGTACGGAGCACAGCGCCCCCCGATGAACAGGTAGCCCTCTAGCACCTCCCTGGTATCCGGGTCGGTGGCCCGGATCAACATCCCGTGGTTCGGTGCGTGCATCAGCTGACCTCCCAATCAGTGTCGATCGACACCCGAGCGGTATCGATCAGGTGAGCGACGGTTGTCTCATCCCTGATCGTGACACCGCTCTGACGAACCAACTTCAGCGGGTCCGTCGCCTGAAATACGGCCTGGATGAAGGAGACCATGATCTCCGTTGCCGCCTTCTGGTCCTCGGTCATCATTCCGGTCATGCCGGCCACCGAGGGTTCGTAGTTCTCGAACTGCACTATGCCAACCCCTTCCATGTCGGTAGATGGGTGATCCGAGGGCCGAATCTCGTCTGCTCCGGGTATGCCTGGATTCGGACGTAGTCTTCGGCCGAGGGGTCGGATCGACCCATCCTTTGCTTCACGCATGCCACCCGCAGCTCCCTTGAGACTGGATCGAGCGCCACCGTAAGCATCAGCTGCGGCTTCTCGCTTACCCCGTTCTTGACCTCACGTTTGCTCGGAGGCTTTCCGGGGAGCATGTCTGCCCTGTCCGACTTGTCGGTGGCGTGGTGGATGACGAAGATTGTAGACCCTGTCTCGCGACACAGAGCAGAAAAGTTCTGCATCGCTGAGCGTTGAGTTGCGTTGTCTTCGTCCTCGCAGTCCTCCACGTCCATCAGATTGTCGATGATGATGACGGGTGGGTACTCGTTGTAAAGCTCCACCCATGCTTCGATCTCGGCACTGATGTTCGCCCAGGTGATCGGCTGTCCGAAACTGAACTTGATGTTCGAGTTGTCGAGAGCGTCTCGGTATCGCGCACCCTCAATCGGGTCGTTCCACCATCTCTCCACGTCCTCAGTCTCGTCGCCGGTCTCCATGCAGGCCAACCTGCTCGTGGCCTCGAAGGGGGTCATGTCGCCACTCATGTAGAGCGTCGGTAGGCCCATTCTCGTTGCGTAGAACAGCATGAAGCCAGACTTCTGAGAACCCGACCTACCAGCAACCATGATGAGCTGACCCCGGCGAGGGGTGATGCCCCAGTTCCAGATGTCTTGCAGCTCAACAGGTTGTGGTAGCGGCGGTGCAGAGGCGGCATTCATGCGAAACGCACGTCCTGCACTCAGGGGCATTAGGCCTCAACCCTCCGCAGGGCCTCGAACGCCTTGAACGTGCGGATCATGTTCTCCTGCACGATCGGATTACCCAGGGTGAGTTTGAGCACGCTGTGGATGGCGTCGATGTGGACATACTCCTTGCTCGGGAACTTCGAGGCCGTGGGTAGCGTGATCGACGTGATCCCCGTGCCCCACAGCTGACGACCGCCCGGGTTGTACGGCGGGTCGCCGATGGTGTACCCCGGAAGGTCTCCGACGTAGAGTCCATCGAACTTGCCGAAGGTGCTCGGCGCGATCGAGATGCACGACGCGTAGGCGATCCCCTTGGAGAGCTTCGGCTCGCTCTCGACGGGCGCGAAGCCGTAGTCGTCGAGGAAGCGCTGAAGCTCCTCGTCCGTCAGGGGGCGGTCACTGAGCCACCGCTTCCGGTCAGGGTCGCGCGGCTCGACGGGGCCTTCGCCCGGACTCCAGATTGCGTGCGCCTCAGCCTCGCCATCAGGGAAGCCCCCCTCTGCGGCGTAGATCAACGCCGTAGACCCCCAGGTGAAGAGGTAGCCACCCTCGAACTGGTCGAGGTCGGGAAGCTCACTCATCGTCATCCATGAAGCTCGGGCCGGCTGACGCCATTGCCGTCTCCACCTTGGCGTCACGCTCGGTGAGGTAGGCGGCGACCTTCTCGTACACCGCATCGTCAGGCTCAGAGGTGAAGACGAAGTCGTTGCCGAACTTCGAGGGCTTCAGCTTGAGCACCGCGACGACCTGATCCCCGATCTTGTCCTTCAGGTACTTGACGATCGCGGTCTCGGTGTTCAGCGCCTCCTTGACGATGAGCGGAAGCGCGCTGCCGTCCAGTGCCTCCTTGTCGAACACCGTGATGTCGGTGTGGATGATGTCTTGCAGGCCTCCGAACTTCGTGTTCGGCACCTGCAAGTCGACGCCCTTCGGCTCGAACAGCACGGCGGCTGCGTTGAGGAAGGTGTTCATCTTGACGAACGCGCCGCCACTAGAAGCTTTGATCAAAGCCATATTCAGTTGTTCCCATCTTCAGTTGTCGCACTCTTGAGCAACTTGGCTTTCGCCTTGTATGCGCTCTGGAGCGCCTTGTTCCCATCGAAGGACTGTTCGTTCGTGGCCCAGGCCCGCTTCAGCTCATCGGCATCCGTCGAGGCCTCGATCAGTGCGAGCACCCGCTTCGTATCTGCGTCGCCCTCCGACGCAGCCTTGGGCTCATCCCACGGGGGAGTGGGCTTAGCTGCCGGTCGCTTGTGTCGCGGTTCAGGGGTTGCCCCTCCGCCCGCCAGGGCGTACATCGCCGCAGCGTCAATCGCCGCCTTCGCTGCGAGTTCGGCGAGAGTCACTCCTTCGAGTGCGTCCTCCTCGTATCCGAACGCTTGGATCAGTTGGCTGCGAACGTTGCTCGGGTGACCCTTCAGGACCAGCCATGGGGCTGCGTACGTGCCGTCATACTTGATGGTCAGGCTGGATTCATCATCCGGGCTGAGACTCATCTTCCTCCTCTTCGCAAGTTACACGATCACTCGTGACTTCACCCGTCTCGTGTTCGATGACATCGAAGTGGACGGGAATCTCTTCGGACAGCTCTCCCTTTACGGCCCAGCAATGGTCGCGGACCGTGCAACCTCGACAGAGGTTGGTTACGTGCGGTAGGAACACCCCGGCCTTGATCCCAGTGAGCGCCTGGGCGTACATCTGGGTAATCCGTTCATGGTTCCATTTCGGGAGTTCGATCGGCTCCGACAGCAGTCCGTTGTCAGCGCTGTTGCCTGGGCTCCAGAACACTCCCCAGTCAGCCTCCCAGCCGTATGCCTCGCGGAGGCCGGCTGAGTAGGTCACGAGCTGCAACGAGCCGCTGGGGACTGCACCCGTCTTGAGGTCCATCACGATGATCGACCCATCGCTCATCGTGTAGACACGGTCGATGTAGCCGACCACTGGCACCCCGGCGAGTTCGATCTCGAACCCCACCTCGATGCCCGGGCTGCCGTCAGGCATGATGGCGATGCGCCAGCCCTTGCTGGCTTTGAAGTCCATCCACTTCTGGACGAAGATCGGGCCGAAGTGGAGCCACCAGTCGTAGTCCTTCTTGTTCGGACCGCCAGTGACGCTCACGGACTTGAGGACCTTGCCGGAAGGCTTGATCGCCTTACCTGCCTCCGTGGCCTTCTTGATGGCTGCGTCGAACGCAGACTTGAAGTCGGGGGCGAAGTTGAGCTGTCGTTCAGATGGGATGCCTGCCGCCTCAGCTCGGTCAGCGTCCTCGGTGATCTTGTGGATCGCGGACCCTGCCAGGGTCGCGTACCACGTCGATTCCGGGACCTTGAAGCCTCGGGAGAGGAGCCACTTGACTCCGCACTCGGAGTAGGTGCTGACCGAACTCCACGACAGGTGGGGCGGGATGTAGATGTTGGGTTCCAAAGAGCCTCCTACAGGAAGGCGCGGTCCCAAGCTTCGTAGTAGAGTCCTTCGTCGCCGTAGCTAGGACCCTCGTCCCAGAGGATGAGGTACCCGTCCTCGATGCGTTCCAGCTCGTCGAGCTGCTCCGTCGTGAGCCGATTTGGCTCGCCCTCCATGATGATCTTCACCAGCCCTTCCGTTGCGAGTGGTTCGATCCGGAACAGGTCAACACAGATCATCATGTGCGGGACAACTTCCCTCGGGTGGTAGGGGTGGTGGGGGTCTGCTCATTCATTGGGGGCCACCGACCCTAGACAGCTCGGGACTGAGGGGCTCGTCGGTCACAGTAGTGAAACTCGGTTTGCCGTGCAAGTTACACAGTGCCGGTAGCACAGAACGATCGTAGGTGTCACCCTCAGGGGGGACACAAAACACAGGGAGGCCCTCACTCGAAAGTGAGGGCCTCGGGGTCATACGTTTTAGCTCATCGCGCGTCGCTTGCGGGTCGACCTCGCGGGCACCCGGATCATGTCCAGGTCCACACCGGGTCGACGGGGGAGCAGCCACCAACCCTGCTCGGTGTCAGGGTCGTAGTGGATCACCACTCCGTCCTCGTCCATCTGATCCTTGTACTTCCGGAGCCGCTCAGCGCTGTCCTCGGGAACCCTTACCCCTCCCCGGAGCTTCGCCTCCGTACGGAGAGCCCAAACGGGCTTGCCCCAGCGGTGTTCGACCTTGATCTCCCAGGGGATCAGCTCGTCGTTCCATGTGAGGCGGCGGGGGAACCCTCGACGCGCGCGGTAGTTGCTGAACATGGTCGGAACTACCTCAAGCGCGTACTTGTGCAGGTACTCCTCCGCCATCCATCGAAAGGTGCGACCCTCCTCGATCCAGCGATCCACCTCTGAGTGGTCGACGATCTTGCCACGAGCTGCCATTGTGTTCCACCTCCTAACTACCCTTCCCCAATGCGTGTAGCTAGAGTACTCTTAAACGTGTAGGTGGTCAACCCAAGGGGGGGGGGTATGGATATGTCAACTATCACGAAGGTCGTCTGCGACGTGTGTGGCGCAGATGCGGTGAGCTACAGCATCGAGGGTGAAGGACGAAGGGCGAACGTCGATCTCTGCCCTGTTCACTCAGAGCCGGTCACGCAGCTCCTCGACAAGTATCAAGTTCGCTCCAAGAGGCGTGCGGCTAGGGGCTCGTCACGTAGGAGCACTTATGCGGATCTCCGGGCCGACTCGATCGAAGAGGTCGAGGCCGCCAAGGATCGCATCTAGAACGCACAAAAGGCCCCCTACCGAAGGAATGATCTTCGGTAGGGGGCGAGTGCTTGTTTTAGGCGCCTGCGTCTGCGTCGATGGGCTCGGCCTCAGCGTCGTCAGCCTCGGTCGGCTCGTCAGTGGACTCGTTCACCGACTCCTGGAGCGCAGCGGTCGCGGTGTCAGCCACGTCCTGGGTGGTCGTCGGCACGTTCTGCGCAGCAACCTCGAACAGGGCTGCCAGCACGAGGTTCACCAGGGAGGCCATGTCTCCAGTGACGACACCCTTAATGACCAGGATACCCAGGATCGCAGCCGCAACGCGGTACAGGACCTTTCGCGTGGTCGGTGTCAGGAATGCTTTGATCTTCTCGATCATTCTCTCTCTCACTTGTTCTGTAGCTCGGGGATGACGGGGCCTGGGGGTGGCTCCTCCTGCCCCCGGTGGTAGTCCCATCGCGTCTTCAGGTCCATCCAAAAGGCAGACCACATGGATACGACGGTTCGCAGGAGGTGGATCTCCGTCGTCTGTTCCGCGATGGTGTGTTCTTGTTTGTCGATGCGGTTCTCCGCCGTGCAGATGCGCCCATCCAGGCAGTCGATTCGGCCGATGAGCTTCGCCACGAACTCATTGCTCTGGCTGACGAGTTCAGCGCCGCCTTCATTGACTGCCTTGGCTGCGTCGACCTTCGTGCGACCACGGTCCCGAAGCCACAGCCAGAAGCCGGCGATGAGGGCACTGATGCCCGCCGTGCCGAGAATCTGAATGACGTCAGAGACGGTGTCCGGTAGCTCAGTCAGGATCATGCGAGCAGGGCCTTCCAGGTGTCATGCCCGATGACGCCGTCGTCCGTCAGCTTGTGAGCTGCCTGGAACTTCTTCGCCTCAGTCTCGGTGTCCTTGCCGAAGACGCCGTCCTCGTCGACCTTGAAACCCTTGGCGACTAGCGCCTTCTGTGCCTTCAGGACGTTCGCACCCTTTGACCCCTTGCGGATGGTGGCCGGGATCTTGATGGGCGCTGGAGCGGCAACGTGGGGCTTCTCAGCGGTACCAGAGAGCTTGGCCTTAGTGGTGGTGATCAGTGCATCGATGTTCAGGTCTGGGTCGCCATGGACACTGTCTGGGGCGTGCATGTGCCCGAGGATTCCCTTGAACTTGTCGAACTCGGAAGTGCTGAGCCGGACTCCGTTGTTGGCGCCGTAGGAGAGCGGATAGTGCTTCCACTTGAGCCCACCGAGAGTGACCGGGATGCCCCACTCGGTATTGAACCAAGCGATCGTCTCAGCGATGTAGTCCAGTCCCTCCTGGGGAAGGTCCGGCAGGTAGGAGCCGTAGAGCGCGCCGTTCTTCTTGTCGCTGTAGCCGATGATCTCGATCTGGGCGACGTTGTCGCGATTCTCCGCGAAGCCTCCCGTGTCGCGCAGAGCCTTGGCACTCATGGCAACGGACTTGAAGTGCTGCCAACGCTTCTGGTGCCCCGGCCACGGGTTGACGGTCATGGATGGTGCCGTGCCGCCCGAGCTGTAGCCGGGGCAACCTGAGGAGCCGGGGGTTTCGGTCGAGTGCAGGACCAACTTGTCGAGACTCGACTGGAGGATGCCTCCACCGGAGGGCCAGTACCGCTGAGTGCGGTCGGCGCCGGGGTAGTTGGCGATCTTCGTCATGGGGGGGGTGTCCTTACTGAGGGTCAGACGGCGGGAGCTTCGAGTTCGGCGACGCGTGCTCGCAGCGCGAGTACCTGTGCCTGAAGTTCCGCGATCAGCGAGAGAATCGCGCTGTCGGTGGTCATGGGTGATCTCCTTAGGCCGCGTTGACCGTGACGGGGATGGAAGCCTGGACAGTGACCATGTGATGGTCAGATGCCGTGCTGTGGGTGACGGGATTCCAGCGACGCATCACGACATAGCCGCGAACGGTGAGACCCCGTGTGAGGATGTAGTCGATAGCGGAGCCCATGCCCCAACCGAGGTTCGTGCGGTAGCCCGCGTTCACCTTCGTCATCGCCGTCAGGCGAGCCGACTTGAAGCCGAGCATCGCCGCGTAGGACTCCAGGCTGGAGCGCCAGTTGAAGTCACCGCCGATGACGATGGGGTCCTTCCAACCCTTCAGGAAGGAGGCCAGCTGGGCGATGCACCTCTTGCGCATCTTGGCCCGCCAGACGAACGGCGGAAGGTGGGAGCACACCGCATTGACGGTGAGTCCATCTCGCTTCAGCTCTGCGATCACTGCGCCATGTGTGCCCTTGTTCCAGGTCTTCACCCAGCGCTTCCCGATCGTCCAGCCCTTGTAGAGGATGGTCGAGTACAGGAAGGTGGTCGACTTCCAGCCAGCCCCGAGGGCTTTGCGGAGATCCGCAGCCTCCATCACGCCGCACTCGGTGGCGAGGATGATGGAGGGGTTGGCCGGCGTGCTGTCATCGAGGCATCGCCGGATGCGGGCGACTACATGGGGGAGGCGCCTAAGCCAAGCGGCCCTACCGCCACCCCAGCGAGCACCCTCAACGTTGAAGCTCACGACTCGGAAGTCATGTCGAGGATTCATTGATTCGTTCCTAACTTGCAGGGAGGGCCGACCGAAGTCGACCCCCTCCGCTCAATGGGGTGAAGCGATTAGGCTTCGAGCTTTGCCAGCCGGCCTTCGAGGTCGGCGATGGTCTTCGCCTGGGCTTGAGCCACTACGAGAAGGCCGGCAGTGATGCGGTCGTACGAGACGCCGGAAAGGCCGCTACCGTCATATGCGCAGAACAGGGGGAGAACCTCTTCGACCTCCTCGGCTACGAAGCCGGGAATGCGCTTTAGCCCAGCCGTCACACACTCATCGGAGGTCGCTGCTTCCGGGTCAAGCCCTGCGTTGCGGACGTCCTGTTTGTCGTACCAGTGACGGGGTCGCAGCCGCAACACCTGCTCGGCCCTGACCGGAATGTCCTCAATGCAGGCCTTGATGGCCCGCAGTGACGATGTCTTCTCGATCAGCTGACGACCAGATCCATCCGTCCAGAGATAGCAGTTAGCGGCATTCGACACGGTCGTCATGTTGGCAATACGCACCCCGGTTGCGCCACTTGCCGGCGAAAGGAGGATGAGGCCCGCCGACGAGATGTTAGTGTCGCTCGACCAGGAGGACAGGCTGAGTGTCGTCCCGGAGACGACCACGCCTTGCGCGGCAGCTAGGGCAAGGGTGCCGCCATTCGCGTCGACCCGATACCCGGCGCTGGAGCTAACGCTCACCCCTGGCGCTGTCACCACGAACGCCTGATCAGCGGTGAGCGCGGTCGGGGCAAGCGTCGTCGTGTGCTGGGTGTAGCTCAGTGGGCCGCTGTTGGAGTAGAGCCGCACCAGGGGCACGTGCCCAGACCCACTCGTGGCCTCAAGCGATGCATTCCAGTAGGACTGATCAAGCTCTCCGTGACAAAGGACGCCCTGCACAGAGGCGCCCATCATTACGGAGGCGCCGCCACCGGCGCTGGCCGTGATCAGGCCATCCTTGATTGTGACCCCACCCGCCATCATCCCGTTGGTTGCGGAGAATCCGGTCGAGTCGATTATGACCCGCTTATCAGCCGCCACCTTGCTCGTCTGGAGTGTCGCACCCGTAATGACCTTGCCGTCGATCGAATCTGAGGCGAGGTGGCTGGCGGTAATGGCCCCTGCGTTAATCCGTGCCGCGTCGAGGAATCCCGTGGTGATCTTCCCCGCGTCGAGCGTACTGATCAGGGTGTTGGTAAGAGTCTGGGCCACCCAGGCTGTGCCGCTGAACAGGTAGAGCGCCGTAAGGTTTGTGCCCGAATACACCCACCACTGATCGCCGGCTGTGTAGCCGCTGACGAGGACGGGTGCCACCGTATCCCTGACCACTTTGTTCTTGCCGTTGGCTGTGGTCAGGGCTGCATTCGCGGCGGCTTGGGATGCAGCGGCTGCGGCTGCGGCTGCGGCTGCGGCCTGAGCGGCCGCCGTTGCCGTGGATTGAGCGGTATCGATGCCGGTGCCGAAGGTCTCGACGTAATCGACGGCACCATCGATGATGCCGGTGACGATCAGCTCGTTGTCCTTCAGGAGGCAGGTGACCCTGTCACCCACCAGGATGCCGTCGACTGTGGTGGACGGGCTGATCTCCAGCGGGCTGAGGTCGCCGTCGACAGTGACGACCAGGGGATTGATCGAGTCGACTGTCGCGTAGATGACTTGACTCTGAACACTGGCGGCAGCCTGCGGGATCAATCCGTCAAGAGGGTTGTTCACGCGGTAACTCCTTCCAGTGTTGATTCGACCAGGGCGCCAGGGGTTAGGGTGACTGAGGACTTGCGGAATGCGAACATGCCCGAATAGCCCTGCGAGCTGAAGCGGACCACGTCGTTCATGTCTACCGGAAGCCACGCATGGCTCAACTCAATGGAGTCGTGAACGTCCTGGTCGGTCTTCAGAAGTTCGTCAGCCTTGGCCTGGACATCCTTTTGCTTGTCTAGGTCTGCGTAGGTCTCAACCTTCGTAATCCATCGACCCCGAGCACTCAGGCCCCAGCGAGATGTTGCGTCCTCGGCATAGGCGGTCAGCGTCTTGTTCTTGCTGTTCGTTGCCCCTATCACCACGACCCGGTTGGGGACCTCGAACCCGTCATGGTCCAGGGTCCAGTCGGCTTTGTGGATCGACGCGTCACCCTCGTAGAAGTTGTAGAACACGGGGCGAGCACTAGGAAGTGCGTAGGGCTGGCACTGGAAGCGTCCGTTTCTGTCGCAATAGATGGCGAACCATCCCATGCTGTCCAGGACCGTGCTTACAATCTCCAGCTTGCTCGTGCCTGCCGCGAATACGGTGTGCTTGGTGAACTTGGCGGTGGATGGATGGATGTCGTAGGCAACCTCCCCCGTAGAGGAGATTGCCCAACGCAAAGCATCCGTCTTCAAGCTTCCGCTCGCAAACGCCTTCGTCGAGGGGATGCAGTCCTGCGACAGGATGATGGTCTTATCGTAGAACTCCAAGTCGATGACCTCGTCGGTTGACGAGATATCTCGCTTCGGCGCCGAGGGGATGTAGATCCCCATCGGGTATTCATGAGGGACATTGTCGACCGTGAGGATGTAGTCGATGGCGATACGGACGGCAGCCCAGTCGACGGCCTTGACCTGACTGGTGACGTAGAGGTCGAGATTCCCGCCAGAGCGGATATCGTTGTCTACGTCCCAATCAAGTACGCCACCGGCTACGCCGTCCAGGTCGGCATTGATCGTGGCTTCCTTCTGGGTGAGTAGCCGAATGCGGTAACGCTCATTGCGGCTCTCGGGCCACCACGGTTCGTTTATGACGACGCTCAACTACTCACCTCCGTAAGAGTGGTCTGGAAGTTGATGAGATTCTCGGAATCGTCGAACTGAATGTCCCCGAGGCTGCACAGGAGTCGCCGACCGATCGGGTCGCGGTACATGACCGGCCCTGCGGTGTCCGCCAGAACCATCAAATCCGCCAACGTGGCCCATCCCTCTTCGTCGCGAGGAAGGGTTGCCGACAGTTGGATCTCGTGCTTCCGGATGGTCCCCGAGAACTCCACGGGACGAGTGCGGCCTGCGAACTGTTGCAACGTCTTGTCGAGCCCGAAGGTGATCGAGACTCCAGCGCTGTATCGCACCTTCGCCTTCACCGTGAATCCGGGTCCGCCATTGAGCCAGTACCAGTCGCCTGCGTTATCGCAGTTGACTGCGACGTCGAGGATCTCGTTAGTTCCGTCAGCCGAGAACGCCTGCACCCGATAGGTGTTGATCGTGTTCGGCGTGGGGAGTGGGTCTACCAGCGTCGTGTCGGTACCTACACCCGACTGCCACAGCTCGAAATCGCTTCCATCAACCGAGCGCCAGATCGTGTTGCTGATTGCCGGTGGTCGATCGTTGTCGACGGGGTTCTGGATGTAGAGGACGACTTCGCCCTCGTCCGTGTTCCACTCAGCCACGACGCCAGGGGCAGTTGGCCCCACATACTCAGCAGTGAATGAGGTGGAGGTTAGGTCGGAGCGGATACCGTTGTCGCCCTCGACGGTCAGGTCGATTCGGTAGTCAGCGCCGTTGATCAGATCGGTCGTGAAGGAGTAGTCGAACCACTCGCCGTCAGCCTCGAAGGACTCCAGGAGCTTGCCGGTATCGCCCTTGTACAGAGCGACGCGCGCCCACTGTTGGAGCACCCCTGCATCTGCGCTGTAGAAGATCCAGCTGAGCATCGCCTTGGGCGAGCTGATCGTCGAGCCGTCGTCTGGGTAGATCACGGTTGGCATGGGGCGACTCGCGGTACGGAAGCCGCCTACGCGTGCCCACGGGGAGCCCGGGTTGATGCCCGTGAAGCGACCGTAGGTGCGAAGGGACCATTCCCACGCCTTGCCGGGATCGAGTCCCGCAATCTCGTGGATCGTGTTATTGCCTGCGATGCGTCCGGTGGCGACCATGAACGAACCGGTGGAGCTGGTGATATCGATCGACGTGCCAGCCTCCGCGTCCTCCTCCGACAAGGCCACCGTGAAGCGGTCGGCAGAGGCGGGGATCGCGTAGTACTTGACGCTCTGCACCAGCGGCACAGGCATCGTGCCAGTGAGGGTCAGGACGTCACCGAGATTCAGTCGATGTCCCGAGCAGAGGATCTCGTTCGTCGTGGCGTTCGCCGTAGCGCCGAGGGAGATCCCCGATGGGGTCTGCCACTCGGGCGTGCCCTGCTCGCGCCAGTGGGGCTTGTAGGCGGTCTGAGTGCTTCCGTCTCCAGTCATGAACGACCAGGACAGGGTGATCGGCTTACTTGCGTCGAACACTCCGTTCGGTCCCGTGATAGCCGGCTCCACTGGGGGAACGGGAACGGGGACCGTCTGTGAGTACAGGAAGGGAGAAGCGATCGCACCAAGGGTTCGCACCCGGTAGTTGAGGGCCTTGTCGGTAGGAGCCCCGGCGTCGGTGTAGCTGGCGTTATCGAGGGTCAGCGTTGCAAGGGCTGCCCCTTCCCATACGTCGTCCTGGGCTCGCCACAGCTCCACCGAGGTTCCGATAGTGGTGACGTTCGCCCAGGAGACAATGACGTCCGTAGCTGGTCGCTGCGCAACCAAGCCAGTCGGGGCTGCCGTTGTGGTCTCAATGAAATCGCTGAAGCTCCAGCCACTAACGCCAGCCGCATTCCAGGCGCGAACCGCGTACCGGAAGCGTCGGTCGACGATCGTGCTCACATCGGTGTAACTGGTTGCAAGTCCGATGACGGCGATCCGGTAGTAGTCCGGAGCCTTGTTGTCCCAGCGCCATACCTCGATGGCCTGATACGGACGGTTCTCATCCGAGGGCGAAGTGTTGACCCAAGTGATTGCCTGAACACTGTCGTTGACCCGAGCCACCGCGCATGAGACAGGGGCAGCCGGCGCCAGAATGGGGAGGGCTGCGATTGTCTTGGCGAGCGTTTCGGTTGCAACCGTACTGGCGCCTGCGGCGTTCATCCCGGTAACCGATGCGGTAACCGAGATCGGCTGCGCGGCCGTAGTGGTATTGAAGGCCAACGTCTTCGTGGCTACCAGCTTCTTATTGCTGGTAGACCAGTCCGAGTTGGAAGGGGTCGAGACAGTAATCGTCTGAGACCCAACGGGAGCGGCCGTGCCGCTGATGGTGAGGGTGGTCGAGGAGTCGGAAACCTTGTCCTTTGTCCAGATCCAAATGTTCGTGGTGACGACCACACTCGTTGTGGTGGACGTCACGGGTGGGACTGTAACTTCCAGTCCCACCCTGAACTTGGTTCCGGTACCCTTTGCGGTACCCCAAGTGACTGCCATTAGGGCTACTTACCTCCAGCCTGCCGCTTCTTACGGCGGAGAGTCTTCGCGAGCTGATCGATGGTCTTGACGCCTTCGAGTTCCTTCACATCCACAGTCACGTCGCCGATCGTGTAGACGGTCTGGTTTGCACTGACTGCGAGCTTGTCGATACTCGATGACGTGGCTGCCGCGCTAATCGCGCGATCAGCTGCGGAACCGAACTCGCCGGCTGCCGCATTCGTAACGGTCTTCGCTGCACTCTTCACGGCGTTAACCTGGGACAGGATTCCGTCTACGTAGCCTGCGACGGTGGCCTTGCCTTCCGGCACCATCATCACTCGGTCGTAACTCAGGGGACCCTTGTTGTCCTTGAAGGTCTTGCCGACCAGTTTTGCCGCAGCGACAACCCTGCTAAGGGAGTCCGCTGAAGTGGCGCCACTGATGAACGAGTTCACGGCTGCCGCGCCCTGGAGTGAGAGGTCAACGGTAACGTTGCCCTTCACGCGATCCCTGAGCGTTGAAGCCATTCCTTCAACGAGGCTTGACTGGGTCGAGAACGCGATGACGTACTCGCTCATGCCGGTCTCGATTGCACCAAACGATGCGGAGACCAACGTCCTCAGCGTTCCAACAGCCGTGGAGGCCATTGTCGAAGCCGTGACTGCGAAGGTGATCAGCGTTCCGGACATTCCGGCCGTGATGGTCGCAGCGCCCGTCGTGATGGCGGTCTGCGCTTCAGCAACCTTGGCGTTCACCTTGCCGGCGATATCCAGTCCCGTGATCGCTCCAGGGAGCGTCGCGATCTTGATCTTGGCGTTGTCGACTGCGGTGTTGACCGGGGTCTCGATCGAGGACGTCAGCGTTGCCTTCGCCTCTGGAGTGAGGCCGTTGCCGACCATCGCAGAGATCGCCGCAGACATCGTGTCCGAGCCGGACGAGCCGCCCGTCAGGAGGGTAGAGATGTCGGTTCCGAACTTCTCCTGGTACGTAGCCAGAAGGGTGTCCAGTTCCTTCGAGTACTTCTCTTTAGCCTTCTTGCTGGTGGCGTTGCCGAGCTTGGTGGTAGCCGACGAGATCTTGTCGTTCAGAGCGCTCGCCTTGCCGAGGATTTCCTTATCGGCACCAGTTGCAGTCTTCGCCATCTCCGTCAGCATTGTGTTGCGTTGCTGAACGAGCTGGTGCGCTATGAGGGCTTTGTTCTTGGAGCCCAACAGTTTCATCTGGTTGACCATGGTGTTCTGCGTGCCCAAGAAGGAACTCTTGGCAGCTTCAGCATCGGCCGCGATTTCTTCGGCGGACTTCTTGAAGGAGCCACTAGCCTTACCCGCAGCAAGGGCTGCGGCAGCTTGGTAGTCGTCGAACACCTTGGACAGATCCTCAACGGACCATCCAGCAGCGATTGCTTTCGCCTTCAGTTGGTCGAAGATTGCCGTAGCTGACGAAGGATCGGTCTTCGTGAGGTTCGCCAGGAACTGGTCGTAACTCTCGAAGGTGTCCTTCAGCTTCTGGGTATTTGACGCATCCGCCGTTCCGAGGAATCCGAGGATCTTGTCCGTCAGGCCAGTCAGGTTGCCACTGAAGCCTTGCGTCTGATCCTTGAACTTCTTCATAGAAAGCGTCAGGTCGTCAAACTTGTTGACGGCGTCCGGCCACATGGAGTTGCGAAGCTGCGTGTTCAGCGATGAGAAGTCCGAGTTGTCCTGGATCTTCTGCATCGCGAGGCTGAGCGCATCCGCACCAGCTACCGCTTGGCGGGTATCGAGCGCCGCGCCAATGGCGTTGAGCGCTGCCGAGACCATGAATGCCTTGATCGCGATTCCGGCGAGGTTAGAGACTAGCCCCTTCAGCTTTGAGCCGAAGTTGCTGATTGCGGAACCCTTGAAGGACTCTTGGACGGAAGCGCCTACGGCCTTGGCCTTAACTGCCCATTCGCCGAGCACACTCTTCCAGCCACCGAGGGCTACCTTGACGGCGAGTGCTCCACCGAGGGCCAGCGCGAATACGCCCTGAAGAGGCCCTGGGATTGAGCTGAGCACCGTGGCGGCGCCAGCCAGGAGCCTAAGGAGCGCTTCGACCGCTGGGCCGGCTACGACCAGGATGTTCTTGATGTCGCCCGAGGTGTTCTCCAACAGGGAGAGCAGTGCGGGGGCGAGCTGGTCAATCGCAGGGAGTAGATCCGTCATGAAGGTCGCGAGGCCTGAGGACAGGTTCTCAATGACGACCTGGATTGACTTCAGCAGTCCCGTTGCGTGGCTCTCCAGCGCCCCGAAGGCGATCTCGACGATCGGCTCGAAGGCGGTGAGCATCTTGGCGAGCACGTTGATGACGCCGGCCATGCCATTGCTCACGTTCGTGAGTGTCGGCTGGAGCTTGTCGAGCGTGCCGTTCAGCGCGTCGAAGAAGTTGAGGATCGAGTTGCCAACCTGCGGCTGATCGAAGACTGTCGCAAACGACGCGATGATCTTGCCCGCTACGATGCCAACCTTCGGCAGGAGCTTGTCGGCATTGTCACCGATATCCCTGAACATCTTCGATACCGCAGGTCCGGAAACTCCGACCATGTTCTCGATGGCGTCACGCGCCGAAGCGAATACGTTGGTCAGGCGAGCCTGGAAGCCACTACTATTGACGATCTTTGCGATGCGCTGGAGGGAGTCTCCGAGCGACGTAAGGGTTGCACCACCAGCGGCGGTTGCAGCCTTGGAGATTCCGCTTAGGATCTTCTGAGTCCCAGCGGCTACATTCCAAAGGCTCTTGATGTTGGTGATGGCATCCTCAATCATTCGATTGAGGCCCGACTTGCCTTTCAGCTTCATCCATGCCGAGAACTTGTTCGTCATGTCTGCGACCCACTGGGCCAGTCGAGGTGTTGCCTTCGCACCCAGGTCGCCGAAAGTCTTCACGATGTGCGCGATGGCCGGCGATGCTCCACCGATGATGGAGAAGCCCTTGCCTAGCGCGGTGACGTATGACGCGATGTGTGGCGAGACGATGTCGTGGAAGGAACCGAGGACCTTGGCGATGAATCCGCCGAGGATCGTGCTGGTCCGCTTGAACCCACCCGACATGTCAGACAGGAACGTGGACATCGGCTTTGCGGCCGCGCTCCAGAAGTTCTTGCCGATCTTCTTCTGAAGTGCAGACCACTGGTTGTAGACGCCAACGGCTTGCTTCTTCATGGTGGACATCGCCGTGGTGAGCACGATCATTGAGGTCGCGGCACCAGCGAAGATTCCAGGGAGCACCAATGCCGCAGGGGCGATCTGAGCGATGCTTCGACCGAGCGCAAACGCATCGGACGACATCGAGATCAGGTAGTTAGCTGCCTGCCCCAGCATGGTCGCCATCAGCGAGATCTTCGGGAGCTGCTCGTCGAGGTGCTTGAACGGTTCGAGCGTGACGAGGTTCTTGAACACGCGGCCACCGGAAAGTGCTCCGAGGCCAGTGATGACGCCCCTAACAGACTTCTTGTCGAGGACTGTCTTGACGTGGGTGGTCATCACCTTGAGTCGCTTGAACCACAGCTCCAGCTCAATCTCAGCCTTAGCGAGGGTGGACTCGTCGACCTCAGCCTTGATCCGAATCGCGCTGACGTCGCTGAACAGGTTCTTCAGGCGAAAGCCGGCCGCTCGGACCGACTCTATGATCGGGTTGCCGATAGCCCTGCCGAACGCATTGCCAAGAATCCCCGGCATAGTCTTATTCGTGTCGCGGATCGAGTCGTTGACCAGCTTGCGGTACTGGTTCCGGAAGTCCTTGTCCGACCCGTTGTACTTGATCGGGACAGTGACCGTCTTGCCGCCGAGCCGGGCGACGACGTCGCGCTCGAAGTTCTTGGGATCGAACCAGGAGACCTTGTTCGCCTCACCCTGAAGTTCGCTGCGCGCCTTACGTGCCTCATCGAGGAAGCCCTTGCCGAGGGAGGGGCTGATCGACACTGGGCCGAGCCCAACCTCCACCTCCCGCGCGAGCTTCTGGAGTTGTTCCGGGTCAACCTTCATCCCCTTGGCGAGGGAGCTGTTGATGGCAGATGCGAACCTGCGGGTGATCGCTTCCTTGATGCCGCGATCCATCGCCTTCGTGAGGTCGAGCCCGTGCACGTCGGTGGAGAACGTGATCGGGTCAGCCTTGGACAGCCCCTCGGCGGCCTTGGTGGCTGCGAGGACGTCCTTGTCGAGTCCCTTGACCTGTGCGCGGAGGGCGATCCGAATCCGAGAGAGCCGCTTGACCTTCTGTTCGAGGTCAGCCTCCATCTGCTCGGCCTGGAGTTCAGCCTCGACAGGTACCTTGGCGTCAACGCTAGACGTCTTCTCTTCCAGCTGCGCCTCAAGGTCCTGCTTGAAAAGTCGAGTGTCGGGCCAGATCCGGACGGCTACGCGACCGACGACCAGGGTACCTGCCATTTAGGCCTCCATTACTTCTTACCTCGCATGATGCGCTCGTAAAGATCCTTGACCGACTTTGGCCGATCCTCTTCCCGCTTCTTCGCCTTCTTGATCAGGAGCTGCGGGACGGGCCAGGGTTCAAACTTCGGCTTCTTCTTGAAGTTGCCTCTGGCCCTGGTGTTATCGTTGACCGCATTGAAGATGCCGGCCAGGACGTAGTAGTCAGGGTTGATGTCTAGGTATGTCCGCCAGTACTGTTTGTCTTCCATCAGTGCCAGCGTCTTCGATCCCTCGGGGAGCCGTTCAACCAGTGACAAGACGAAAAGAGGGGCTATATCGCCATTGACCAAGTCTCTAAGATCTACGCCGTAGTAGTAGAGCAGGTCGGGATATAGCCCCTCACCGTAATCGTCTATCAGCTCCGCGAGGGCTAGGCTTCCCCCACCTGACCCTCATTCATGTAGGTGGTGAAGACCTCAGTAAGCACGGGAAGCTCGTCGCCCTCGTCCTCAGCGATGAGGGACAGGAACTCTTCCGCGACCGCCTTGTCGGCAGCTGCGACCAGAAGAACTCCCTTCATCGCTTCCTTTGGGCCGTCCAGTTCGTCGTCGTCCTCTGTGGGCTCGAACTTCTCCTGGAGCGCCATGAGCGCCTTGCGATCAGTCTTCGGGAGCCGGATGGGATTGCGCAGGACCAGAACGTCGGAGCCGCCGAAGTCGATATCGGTGGATGCGTACTTCCGGCCAACCGCTGCGCGGATGTCGTCAAGAGTCAAAGCCATTGTGGTGCGGACCTCTCATGGTCTGTGATTGGGATGCGGACATATGACGATCTGAGGGCCTCTCATTCCCGACCCAACCGCTCATACTGGCTAGGTAGTGGAGGCCGCTCAGATCGTCATGTAGTGAGCCTCAGGGGTAACTGAGGTCACCTCCCCCGGCAGGGGTCCGCACGTCTACCGGGAGAGGGAGTTGGGGATTACTCGGTGGTGTCGCCGAGCGCCTTGACCTTGTATGGGAAGGTGTTGGTGCCGTACTGCACCGGAGTCACGCTGATCGGCAGGGACGCCAGCGAGGTCGTGTCGCTCAGGTCGATGTCGTCGCCACGAAGGATCTCTGCCTTCGGAGCCCAGACCGCGAAGATGTTCTCGCCGTCCACATAGACCGCCAGGAACGCCTGGAGGGTCGGTGCCGGCGAACCGGGAACCGCGAGCCAGCCGTCAGTGTCGACCGAGGAGTTCGAGCCGAAGTACAGCTTCAGGCTGTCCTCGTCGAACTGCTGGAGCTGGATGGTGAAGCTCTCGGTCCGCTTGGAGTAGCTCGTGCGGAGCGCGGCATTCTGGAGGGTGCCGAGGACGGTTGCCTCGCCGCCGTCAGACGCCCAGGTCATGATGTCCTCGATCGAGGTGTGACCGATGTTGTCCCAGGTGACCGGGATGGTGGTCAGATCAGCCGGTGCCGCAGTCCCGACCGGAGCCAGGAAGTAGTTGCCCGAGCCAATGACCAGAGTGGCGCTATCTTTGATTGCCATTCTAAGTGGTTCTCCTTATGGAAATGGAAAAGCCCCGACCGCTTGGCCGAGGCTTTGTGTATCAGGAGGATTCCGGCTACAGGGGCCGACGAATCTTGAGGGAATAGGTCGTCTGGTATCGGGTGAATCCAGACGGCAGGTCCGCGTACTGCACGGGACCGCTTGACGGAGCCCAGTCGGAACCCTTTGCGGGTTCGTTGGTGACTCGCGCGCTGACGAGGTGCCCCAGGC
>Ga0302273_1000220_pt1 | contig 28035 bp, 32 predicted proteins | sample III_Bog_N1_3_FD_198774 | JGI IMG/M metagenome (GOLD analysis project Ga0302273, IMG submission 198774) | Peat permafrost microbial communities from Stordalen Mire near Abisko, Sweden - III_Bog_N1_3 | ecosystem: Environmental > Terrestrial > Soil > Wetlands > Peat | place: Sweden: Abisko... | reverse complement strand
TGCTGCTTGTGATGCTTACAGTCACGCCACCGTCCGGCACGCGCTGGATTACGTTCAAGGGGGGCACCTCTATCGGGCGGAAAAAATATCGGATCAATTGACCTGGTTTGCCAACGCCCATTTCAAGGCATGGAAAGCCGTCGGGTCTGATGTGCCCAACGCGCGGAGAGACAATCTGCTGTGGTTGTCCGTCGCGTTTGCCCCTCCGAATTTTGCTCATGTACGGAGCGGCGTGTTGGGCACCCTGCTAAACGACATTGAAGCGGACAAGCCGCTGTGTGAAGTCGCCGAAAACTTCAAGACGAAGATGGACCCGTTGAACTATCTTCGTCCGAAGGCCGCGCCAAAAGCGGGAACGGTAGCCCAGGCGGAGAAGCTCGTGGATGAACTTCAATCGCAGGGTTCCTTTTCAAGATGCTTCGCCACGCTTCGGGATATTGAGGTCTCCATCTGGAAGCCAACTCTCGGTTCTCCCTTTAAAACGAGTCCCGTCGTTGGTGGAATCTTCGGGGGCCTCGCGAAGGTTGCTTATAAGCGTCCCGAGCATAACACCAGCCCAGGGATCAAGCATATCACTTGGGTTAAGTTCCGGGACACCGTCCTTCCGGCGGCCAAGCAGATTTTTTTCTTCACGTCAAGAGGGATGTTTCTACCCTTTGTTGGGTTGCTCACGGCAGCAAGCCGGATGGCTCCGCTTCTGTTCCAGTGGGACAATCCGGTGTCGTGGTACGTTTATCCTGGTGGTTCCATGCCTGATCAGTGGGGGCTTAATTTCAACACGTACGTTGACGTGCGAGCGATTACAAGGAAACCGTGTCATTGGCAGGAGGGTATATGTCCCAACCAAAGTGAAGGGATTATCTTCATCCTCAGGGAGTGTCACGACACCCGAAACCCGGGGTTGTGCATATTCCCCGAAACCCTCCGGGCTGATTATCATGGGGTTCGCTCTGTGATCGAGGCGCATTCCAAACGAGGTCGGGCGCTTGGTGGATGCAACACCAGTGGAGACAAGGCCGCTGGGGTTATCTTCGACCGGTCGAATGACATCTGGACCGGCGGGCGCTTCCGGGTGCTCGGGCGAGACGGGATCGTGTCATTCTACGAGCTGGACCGGTGGGATTAAATTAAAAGTCCTCGTCCGGTAGTTCGGATGTGGAGTCGAGGGAAATAACCTCGGACTCCACATCCACGGTGGGGGATTCTTCAATATCCGCCAGGTCCTCTTCGGGGGTTCCGCGCCCTCCTGAAAGAAATGCAAGACTCACGACGAGGCCGCTCCCTGTGGGGGCATCCTCGCCGAATACATCTCGGCCTGCTTTGGCCAAGCTCGCCAGCTTATCAGCCTTCCCGAAGATTACTTCCGGCTCCTCTTCCGCTTTTGCGGCCAGCGAGTCGGCCACCTTTGACAAGGTGCGGGCCATCTTTCCTCTGAAGTTTTTCTTGTGTCCGGCCACCGTCTGTATGGCGATGGTGGCATCCCGTTGAATCTCTTTTTCCCGGGTGGCCAACGCATCGGCCACCTGCTGCTTGGCCATCTTGTTGGCCTCTTCTTTGGTGAGCAAGAGCCCGTGCTTTGTTTCATCCCTTTCAGCGATGGCCGAAATCGTTTTCGCCTTCTGCTTTCGTTTGAGAAGGGCGGCCCGTCGACCACGCAGCCAGCCCTCATTACTGGACCATTTCATCACGGCGGTGTACGGAATTCGGTACGCCTTTGAGGCTTCCAGGAGGTTCATCGCCCCACTGAGAACGGCCACGCGGACCATTTCTTTGTGCTTCCAGTAGCCACCATAGCGCAAGGAAGACCGGGCGTTGTGGCGTTTCTTTCGGGGCTCCGCTGCCGGGGTCTCTCCGCTTACTTCTTCGAGGGATGTGGACATAAACAACGGCTATCATATACAGGGTTTCCCTCAGGGCAACCTTAAATTTTTCCGAATTTTGTTGGTTGTGACTTTCCACTTCCGACCTTAAAATTTTTACCCGACGATCAAACCAGGAGAGTCTGTACCGGCTGTCGGGTAAATAGTAAACCAACCCAACCGGGACTCTCCGATGTCAGAAACAAGATCAGTTAAATAACCAAGAAAAAGAAAGGTAACACACAAAGTGAACACGCAGAAAAAGTCTCTTCCCATTCGCAAGAAAGCCCCAAAGAAAGGGGCTGCTCCCATTCCCACGTCAGGCAAGCTGGATGATCGGCTCAAGGTAATGCTGTTTAAGGCAATTGTTGGGCCTATCATCAGGGGTTGTCCCTCGGGGGATGTTCTCCAGATCAACGATGAGCAGGTGTCCATTGAGGGGTCCTACCTCGGTTTTGAGGTTGTGTATCTCCTCAATAAAAACAAGGGTACCCTTTATCGGCTGGAGAGCCGCAAAATCCGCGTTCCGCTTTTCACCAGTGACAGTCCCCGCATTTGTCTCCGGTTCAAGCAAATCGTGGATGCCCTCCTGGTCGGAGGTGACGTGGATGCCGTTGCCGGGGAACACCTGGAGCCTGTCGTCGGCGGGTCCCTGGAAGAAAAAGATAAAGACCCGGCGGTAAGGACGGAACTCCGCAAGGCGTACCTCGTGGTTTCCGCCACGAGTGAAGGGCCCTGTCCGTTTGATAAGCGGGGGCAGGTGGTGTCTTACGTCGAGGTTGCCCCCACTCAGGACGCCCTGGCGGCTGTTCAGGTGGTCGAGGGGTCCATTAAAGATTCCATCGGGGACACCATGATCCTCTCCACTGAGGCCATTGTCCCCACCCGTTTGTGTCATACGCGGGAAGAAATGGAAGAGGCGGTACACGAGATGCAACAGGACCTTGAGAACACTCGCGCCGGGATGGCCGGGGAAGAACCCCAGGATGTCAGCAATAGGGGGTGCCTCCAAATCCACGGAACTTCTGCCATCATGGAGAATGGCACGACGGTGCTGGGTCCCACGAATGTGAGTCTGATGAATGGAGCGGGGGTCAAAGAAGGTCCCGTCCGCCCAACCACCAGATAACAAAGGTAAACGGATCAAGGAACACTTAGTATTATCCGGGTGTGGGGTCTCAAGGCATAAACCCCCAAGAGCCCCACACCTTTTTATATACCCACCCATGAAAAGAAGTTCCGATAAGGAAGCGGCACGCGCCTCTTCATCCCACCACAGGGCCCGGCAAAAGGTTCAGGTTGCCTTGGGCCTTGCCATCGCCTACGCAACTTGCCCGCCCGGGATAGCTCGTTCTGGAGCGGAGATTGCTGCTTACTGTGGATGTACGCAGCAGAACATTGACCTGATTGAAAAACGGGCTCTCGATAAAGTTCGCAAGGGATTGCAACTGCGGGGCATAACCGTTGATGATCTGCGTCATCTGTCGCAGTTCAGGACAGCTAATTCTAAAAGGAGGAGCATCTAATTATATGAAGCGTTTTGAAATGTTTGTTGCCGGAGTATGCGTCGGGCTTTCCATAGCCGTTTTGCTAAGTGCAACCAGCCCGGAGCTTAACGCTTCGGATCAACGGAAGGCCGTGCAGGCTGGACACGCGGAGTTCGTTTCTACCCCCTCGGGTGGGCGCGAGTTCCGCTGGAAACCCATTCATCCGACAACCCGAAACCCCTGAACCTATGAACCCCAATTATCCAAGCTACCAAGCGGTGGAGAAGGCGGGGCTCGAACAACTCGTTCGGTGGTGGCTCCTTCTTCCTCAGCCTGCGTGCCGAGAAGAGACAGCCGTCATCGAACGCGTTGCGTTTCGGGCTTCAGAGTTTCAAGGGTATAGGGAAACAATGAATCGGATTCGCACGGAGCTGTCCTATCAGCGTGTAACTGGGGCTCCCCTCTCAGCCTCCCAACCACTGGTCTGTACTCCTCCAGTTGTAGAGACCCCCAATTCGGCTCACTCCCGGGTGCTATTTATTGGAGGGCCGTTGGACGGGCAGTTAATAGACCTACCCAGGAATAGTTCTATCTGGGTTGCCTTTGAAAAAACACGACCTATTCAGTATGACTCTCTTGAGATCAATCGTAATGAGGTGAGTCTTACCTTTCAGGAGTACCGTTATCGGCGGTTATTTTTTAGGAATGGATTGGGTCCTGACGGGGGTGTGTTCGTTCCTGAACAGTCTACCGAGGGGGACCTTATCTCCCGGCTTGTAAAATTCTATAAGCCTCCGAAGCGAAATCAAGTTGACCCCCGGAAGCGGGAACTTCAAAAAATGAAGCGCCGTATACGGGACCGTCAGCGCCGAGAGCAACAACATCAACAGCAATATCAAAAATTTAACCAACAATCATTATGAAAGCAGACAATCAGAAGAAGAAGAAGAAGAAAAAGCCCGACATCAAACTTGTCCCCGAGCCCCCGGCGGGCTCCAGCTTCCGCCTCTGGCGGATGATTGAACACTGGACGCCTCACGCCTTCGTGATCGGCACACCCCACATGACAAAGAGCAAGGGAGGTTTTCTTGACCCGACCGTCGCCCCCTGCCAGCGGTGCCATGAAGCTTACTCGAAGCATACGTGCGAATGGGCGTTGCTCATGGTAATTCCCAACAAGTTCAAGCACAATCCCCGGGAAGTTCCCGGGCTTCAAGCCTATGTGGTTTCCTTGAAGGAGACAATGGAGAAGCTTGGAATTGCAGGCGTTGGGTTTGCCACCCAGGAAGACTATGAGCGCGAGAACCCGGTGCCAAATGCTCCGGTGTGGCCGCCGAGATTGGGGGCATTCATTCCCGGGTCGGGGGAATGGATCAAAATTAAAGCGGGGCTGACTAAGCTCCGGGGAAATAAGAAGGCTTATTTCTCAATCACCGGAAGTACACACACGGCAGGAGGGTGTATTCACGAGCAGATCAAGCTGGCCGCTCCCGAGTGGGAACCCGTCATCAGGCTCCACCTTGCTGATGAGGATGGGGTGCCGACGCACGTGGCGGCAAATGGGTTCTACTGGTTGCGTGGTGGGTTCTTCATGCACCCGGGTGAGTGGAGCCCGATCACTTATCAGCGCGGCGACCAGTATGGAGAGCCGATGAGCCGGGAGGACCTGGACAAAACGTTGGCAGGGCATCTTCGCATCTCAATCGAGGAAGCGGTGGCTCTGCGTATCCAGGTCGAGGACGTTATGAAGGAGGCCGTCCTCACGGCGGGGGATTATATTGAAGATGCCAATGTTCGGGCCGCTATCGAAGAAGCGGGGAAAGCGGCCCTTGCCGCGTGGGTGGAAGAGCGGAAGCCCTGGTGGAAACATGAGGCCGAAGAGGTCATTGCCAAGTTCAAGTTGCAACGAAAGGAGACCTGGTGAAAGACTTCATTGGACAAGAACTGGTCGTGGGGGATGTCGTTGTTACGACGCCTAAAAACTATCGGGGGCTTATCAAAGCAAAGGTAGTGGCATTCACCCCACAAAAGGTTCGCGTCGGCTACCGATGGCAGGGACACGACGTAGATTACCTCGCTGAGAATACAGCAGTCGTGCGCGTTGGAGCCCCCACCGTCGGTCGCCCTGTGTGGTATCCTTAGAACACATTCAATATGTCAACAACCAAAACAAAAACGCCCCGACTTCGATTCTTTCAGGGCAATCACAAGTTAGGAAAAGAGACATGGACCTTCAGCCTCCCGGCGGGTTATACCTGCCCGGGGGCGAAGGACTGTTTGACCAAGGCAGACCCGAAGACGGGCCACCTTGTTCAAGCAAAGCACTCCACGTTTCGATGCTACGCCGCCTCACAAGAGGTGGTTTATCCGTCGGTGCAGCGGTCACGCTGGTGGAACTTTGACCTGCTAAAGTTGGCGGCCAGGAGGGGTGGGATGGAGGGAATGCACCAGCTCATCATTGACTCGTTGCCGCCGCCCGCAGAACGCATTCGGGTTCACGTGAGTGGGGACTTCTTCAGCTCCGACTATTTCGAGGCGTGGGTTCTCACCGCGATGGATAGACCAGATGTTGTGTTCTACGCATACACGAAAAGCGTCGAATATTGGAGTGCCTTCCGTGCGGCAATACCCACCAACTTCCGGCTTACGGCTAGTCTCGGCGGGCGGTATGATGAGCTGGCGCTTCAGATGGGAGTGCCAACTGTATCAGTAGTATTGAGTACGCAAGAGGCCAAGAAGGCAGGGCTGCCCATTGACAAGGATGACAGTCATGCCGTCGCCCCGGATGGGGAGCGGAAGTCGTTCGCTGTTCTCATTCATGGAGTTCAGCGGGCGGGTAGCCCGCAGATGGTCGCTGTTCAAAAACAACTGCAGAAGGGCAATAAGAAAAAGAAATAGTTCAATTCAAACTCAAACTTAAAAATTAGAAAGTAAATTTATGATCGCAGCAGCTCAAACAGAAGTGGAAGTTGAAACTTCCGGGGAACTACAGGAGGCTTACTTCGGCCTATCGGACAGGCCCCAGGATCAAGTCGTGATCCTTAACATTCTTCGTAACCAGCTCTACACGGACAAGGTGACAGCCGTTCTCCGTGAGTATGGCTGCAACGCCTATGATGCCAACGTGGAGGTCGGACGGCCTGACGAACCCATCCAAGTGACGTTGCCTACCGAACTGGAACCTGTCTTGAAGATTCGGGACTTCGGAAAGGGTCTCGATAAGCAGGACATCATCGAGGTGTTCTGCCGATATGGTACCTCCACCAAACGGTCCAGCAATGCCTACGTGGGAATGCTGGGCATCGGCAGCAAGAGCGCCTTTGCCTATGGGGACAGTTTCACGGTGGTCTCATATAACGCAGGCGTGAAGACGACCTACAATGCTTACATCGACACGAGTCGAGTGGGCAAGGTGGCGGTCCTTTGTGAGGAACCTTCCAACGAGCCCAGCGGGCTTGAGGTCCAGGTTCCTGTGCGGGATTCGGACGTGTGGGAGTTCAATGAGAAGGCGACCAAAGTGTACCGCTATTTCCGGGTGACTCCCGTTTTCAAGAACGCTCCTGATGGGTTCAATCTGGATCGTCCGAAGTCTGTCCTCCAGGGGAAAGGAACGGGGTGGGCAATGGTACAATACCCGGATGGACGTACTGCCGGTACGGTGGCCATTATGGGGAACATCGGTTATCCAGTGAGTCCCAACGCGATGGGTCTCAATCGGTATAGCTACGCCGGGGATACGGAGGGAGAGAACATTTTCTCTATCCTTTGCAATTCCTTCGAGATTGAACTTCCCATCGGGGCGGTGGAGATCAGCGCCAACCGCGAAGGTCTTCAATATTCCGATGTGACAAAGAAGGCTTTGAAAGCGGTGGCAAAAAAAATTCTGGGTGATCTCGCGCAAGTCGCAACCGATGCCATTGCGGCGGCCCCAACTCTTTGGGATGCCATGCTCCTCTACCGGGAAATCTTCCAGAAGAGGGGTGGCTACGGAACCAAGCTCGGGGAGTTGGTTGGAAAGGTGACTACTTGGAACGGGCATTTGCTTAACAGCGGAACGGTCCAGGTCAAGGCGGCTGATGGAGTTGCTACTTACTCCGTGGCCAAGGCTCCTGTGTATCGCCGGAGACGCTATGACCTGAGTGATGGAGTCGATGGGTTTATCGTCCGCGACGGACTCCGGTTCATTGTCAATGATCGAGCGGGTAAACGGCTGAGTCCCAATCGGCTGCGCACGTTGGTTGAGTCTCCGGGGTTTGAAATGGCCATCATCATTACACCGGATGATTACGCATCCCAGCAACTTTTCCTCAAAGATAATCCCCTGCTTGCCACTCGGAATTGGGAGTTGTTCTCGACAATTCCTCCCTTTGTGGACCCCAATGCAGGGGCAGGTTCCCACCTCTACAACAAGAACAAGAAGCATTCGACGAAGGTGTTCGCTTTCAACCGGAGGGACAACCATCCTCGGTCAGACAACTGGAACATCGTAGATGTGGACCTGGAACAAGGGGAGGGAGTCTACGTGTTCATTGATAAGTTTGAACCGACGTGTTGCCGGGCCGCATCCAATGCTTATGGGTTGATTAAGTGCCTGGAGCAGGTAGCGGCTGCTGGGTTTGGTTCACCCACGATCATTGGCATCAAGGCGTCCGTGATTCGTGAGAAGATCGGAAAGAAGTGGATACCCTTAGACAAGTGGATCGAGCAGAAGATTGATCGGGACCTTATTTTGCGGGGTAACGTCCAGAGTTATTTGAACTGGAAGGTGGTCGATGAACTGTCCGATAGCTGGTATTACGTCCGGGACCCGGTTAAAACGAAGTGGCTTGATGTTTTCGCCAAAGATAAAACCTGCATCGGGGATTTTGCCAGCGCCATCATTCTGGCCCGGCAGAAGGCCAAGAGATGGGGAGCCCTCCATGAGCTTTGTGAATCCTTCGGGGGCAATGGGAAGCTTGTGCGGGACACTCGGATTGAGGGGATGTCCCCGCATTACGACCTTGTCGCTCTCAAGTTGCAACTGATGACGCAGTATCCGCTGCTTTTTGAGTTGGATTCAACTCCGTTTATTGAACGACTTTCTGATGAGGCAGTTGTTAAGTATCGGGAATATGTTCGAGCGATGACTAGTTTTAATCGCAAAGCCCGTCGGGAAGAAAATAAAAAGGTAGGTCAAAATTCTCCTGGTTGTGAAGTAGCCGCAATCGGGTAGTATCGACTCTTATGCTACAGCAGTAGAAGAAGAAGAAGAAGAAACAACATCAACAACAGACAGTAGTAATCATATGATACACACCAACAACAAGAGCAGCATCGCATTTATCGCGACCAGCAAGTCCATCACGGCGGTTATTCAAGGGCAAACCTACACGGTTATGTCCGACAATACCGCCTTCAATGAGGTGAAGGAGGGCCTGAAGAAACGTCTCTCGGAAGAAGAGATGATCGGGCTCTTTAATGCGGGCAAGGCCGTGACCAAGTTCACACGAGGCCGGGTCACGCTTGACGAGGGGCACCTTTACCTTGATGGTGAGGTCCTGCCGCATGTTCTCTTTGAGCGGATCGTCGGGTTTATGAAGGAAGGACTTCCTCATGAACCGCTGATCAACTTCTTGAATCGGTTGGCGGCCAACCCCAGCCGTCGGGCGATCCGGGAACTCTACACTTGGTTGGAGCACAAGAAGCTCCCGATCACTGACGACGGGTTCATCCTCGGGTACAAGAGCGTTCGTTCCGATTGGACGGACCATCACACGGGCACCGTGAACAATCACATCGGGCAGCGGCCTGTGATGCCCCGCAATCATGTGGACGACAACAAGGAGGTGGGGTGCAGCGACGGTTATCATGTCGGTTCCTTGGAGTATGCCGAGAGCTTCGGGGGCAGCGACAAGCACCTGCTCATCGTCAAGGTAGACCCGGCGGATGTCGTGTCTATCCCGACGGATCGCAACTGCCAGAAGATGCGTACGTGTCGCTACGAAGTGGTTCAGGAGTATGTGGCCCCGCTGCCGGATGTTTACGCCGGGAGGGGAGTTGCCACCACTTCTGCCGTCTCCCACAATTAAGGAACTGTGCGGGACACACAGCAATCAACCAAGGGCGACAGGGACAAAACCTGTCGCCCGCCTGTTTGGAAAATCTAAAACTTACATGAGCCATAATCAAGTGGTGCTGAGCCTTTGTACAGGGCGAGGTACTCCCGCAGATGTCGTGCGGGACGACCCTCGGTTTGCTCAGACGCTCGGAGTGGAAATGGAAGATGCCCTTGACAAAGCTGTTCAGTCAGGACGGCCAGTTGGGGATGCCCTCTTCCAGCAGTTTGGTGAGGCTCTCTACGCCTTTTAAAATTTCCCCGATGGTCATCCTCCTCCAACAAAAAATTGTGAATCGCCTTCTCCGGTGGAACGATTGGTTCTGCCGAAATATTCTCGGAGAATGTGGCTACTGTGGCGAGCGGGTAAACTGGACACGAGTCCAAAGTATCTGCCCGTCTTGCGGTCGCCGAAGGATTCGCTGAAAAAATAAAATTTAAAACAGTCGATAGTAGTTTTCTTCCGGGCGGGTATAATAAACATCCACCCGCTTAATTTGTCGGTCAACCAATCAAGCAACCAAGTAGTAAATAACATCCATATGCCTTCCAACATTCTCCCGCAACCCGCTGAATCCGTTCTGGCTCTCGTGGCAAAGCACACAGCTTCCACAGGGCACAGTCCTCGAAACGTGATCCTTTTCAGGGCACACTCAATTCCCGATTTCCTGCAAATCTTTCGGGGGTCCACCCCGGATAACGCGGAGGCAGGTGCCGCCAAGGTAGCCGAGGAAATCTACCTTCTCCAGGCTCACGGGGTCAACGTCACGGTCGTCTCCCTCTACGCGGAACAGCTCTTTGACTGGCTCAAGGAGAACGAGAAGGCCGTCACCAGCGCGTCGGCGCTCAGCGAGTTTGCCTGCCAGCATGCCCGGAGCCATCCTGAAGACACCACGCTCTATGGTGGGATGCCGCTCCCCCCAGTAGCAGTCAGCGGGACGGTCAATGAACGGGGGAGCCGTTGGGCGGTCAGCCTGCGCCCGACAGAAAAGAACCCGTTGCTTCTCGCTTGCTCTGTTCCGCACAACATCACGGTCAACCCCGGCGCTCCCGTCACGGCATCCGTGTTCCCCTGGACCCCGAACGTCGGGAGCCTCGACGCCGACGATCCCGAAATTCGGAAGCTCCTGCTTCAGATGTTTCGGGTTACAGTGAAACAGGCAGCGGCGGATGAGTTTTCCGATAAGCAGGTCATTGATCCTAAGGCGCTAGACCTGACCTTGGCCAATACGAAGCGGCAGCCGATCCTGGAGGACCCACACCACTATGGAATTTTTCCCCCGCCGGAGCACCTGCTGGTGCAGGATCGCTTCATTGGATTCACGGCCTTGGTCCGCACGACGGCCCCGCAGGCCATCGCGGTAGTCCGCCTGGATGCTCCCATCCCGGAGGTCGTCAATGTTCAGTGGCTCGGCGTGAAGGCAGACGACACCTTTAATTATGTGGCCGCCGTTGGGGAGATGAACAAATTTCTGGCCCACGAATATGATCCCACCAAAGTCGAAGAACACCCCGCTGCCTAATACACTCTCACGAGTCAACTCAATCACCACCACAATATTTATGCCACAACAAGTAGCACCCACAGGGACGGCGGAAGCCGTCGGTAACAGCCTCGGTCAAGTCGCCAAGCTCGAAGAGTTTGGGGCCCTCCAGGCACAACTGCTCAACATCGACGCGGAGTTGGCACAGCACGAGCAGTCGGTCAACCTGAAAATTGAACAGCTTCAGGCCAAATATAACTTCGCCGGATTCCAGGAGGAATATGCGAAGGTCATCAGCGAGGCCGAGTTGGCAGCCACCCCGGTGCGCAAGGAACGCGCCCGGCTCATGGTCAAGGTGGCCGAGAACGACCTTTGCCCGACCATTGTCGGCCAGCGGTTTATCCAACAGGCGGCGATGCTCTCCGGCCAGAAGCTTCCCTCCTCGGACCCCGCGCCGGATGACGCCGGAGAAATTCCGCAGGATCAGTAGAAAGAGATTTTCAGATGCGTAAGCCATGAGTGCGCTGCCAAGGACATGTAGCAGTTGTCCTCTAATAGATCGAGCCCGCCGGTCGAGGTAACCATTGGCGCGGGCCCCCAACTTTCAAATGATCAACCAATCAAATACCCAACAAAGGAACACATGAAACAAAAAGATAAATCCAGCTTGTTCAAACGTCTTGCCGCCGCCTGCAACCGGGCGATCTTTTTCAGCCGACGCAACATGTTTACCCCCGCTCAGAAGAAGGTCGCCCGCATACCGCGTCCGAAGAACCGGCTCAACTTCGGGGTGAGTCTTACCCGATTTGGTCGTCTGCACGAGGGCGTTTCTCGTCGCGACTTTATGCAAGAGTTCTGTGCCCGGAGCGCCACGGAAGCCAACTTTAATGCTGCAATCCGCCGGGAGAATCGGGCGGCCCGCAAGGAAGCGGTGGCTGCCTGTTAGCATACCAAATGTTATGTATCAGGTGTGGCACGGTCGGAACTGGATACGTCCAGAAAAGCGCGTTGCCATTTACACCCGTGACGGATTCTCTTGTGTGTGGTGCCACTCCACGGAACAGCTTACGCTGGACCATCTTCAACCAAGAAGTCGGGGTGGCACCCATACAGCGCGGAACCTGGTTACGTGCTGCCGTCGGTGCAATTGCATTCGCCGGAATATGTCGGTGATTGCCTTCGCCACTTTGAAAGTGGGTGTTGACAAAGCACCGTTGTTGGTGAATCAGGTTCGTGCGCAGGCCCGCCGAAAGCTGAACGTTCCTCAGGCCAAAGAAAATATTCGGCGGTGTGGTAGCTATGGAAACTACATTGCCAACCAAGAAATTGAAACCTCCCTATGTTAAATATTGTTCTTCCAAGATATGACATTCTGATTCCACTCCCCTTGTTGAGGACGTTGATTCTTCCCGTCATTGAACGGGCTGGTCGCGTCTGCTACAAGAGCGAGGAGCGAATCACTCCCGACTCAGCGGGTCCATTCATCGAGCGGCTTGTCAAGCAGCTCCACCACGAAAGCGTGATTGAGCACTCAATGGCCACGGTCAAGTTCATCTGTGACCGGGGTATCTCTCACGAGCTTGTCCGCCACCGGCTTGCCGCCTACTCCCAAGAGTCAACGCGGTATTGCAACTACGCCAAGAAGGGCATTCAGCTCATCCATCCACCGGGGCTCACCCCCAAACAAATCGACCGCCGGGAGTGCCTCTTCGAGCACATGCAACAGGTCTACGAAGCAGAGCTGGCCGAGGGGTTGACTCCGCAAATCTCCAGGGGCGTGCTGCCCACCGCGCTCAAGACGGAGATCGTGTTAACCTGTAACTTCCGGGAATGGCGGCATATCTTTCGCATGCGGAATAGCCCCAAGGCCCACCTGCAAATGGTCGAGCTGGTGAATCCGTTGGCTTACGAGTTCGCCGGGGTCATTCCTGAAATCTTCAACGATGCCGCCTTGGGCGTTATTCTTCCAAATGAGGAGGTGCCAAATGTTCAAGAATAAATACAGGATCGTGCTTGACCTAAACGACAAGTATGAGGTCCAGATCAAACGTTGGTGGTTCCCCGGGTGGTTCCAATGTCACAAGCCTGGTGGCGGATGCTGGAATGCTTCGAGGACCATCGAGGAAGCACGTGAGTTTGCTGCCAAGCATAAGAGACGCTTTGTAGTTGAGGAGGTGAAATAAGCTTATGGCCCAGTTCGCACTCTCTTCTTATGGCTTTGCTGCCGAAACTTCTACACTTGAATCCAAGGAATTAAAAACCTTATTCAAGGCAGGTGACGGGGATGCCACCATGATCTACGTTGCCTCAGAGCTAACCCTTGCCCTTCGTATGCTTACGGGAAACCCGAAGATGGAAGTTCAATGGGTCAACGTTCCGAACAAGGATACAAATCCCGACGTGGACAAAGGTTTCTTTCGTCTCATTCACCCATTCGATTATACACCATGCGATTCTCAGCAGGCGCTTTCGCCGACCAAAAACTAATCAAGGAAGCATACCCCCCGACCAAGGGGGCGACTCACTTCCAATTCATAAACCCAGGGCGCAAGCCTCTGATCTTACCTATCTCGGAACTCTTTAGCCTCGCAGGATGTGCGGGGAATCTCGAATATGGGGTTGCCCTTTTCGAGGGGGAAGGTCGAAATAGAAAGATTGTGGGGTTTTCTACGCACATCCCCCGGCCAAAGAAAGCAAAACGGCGGTCTTCTTTTCAGATGCTCCAGGAGGTCCGGGCTGCCTATGCCAAACTTTCAGCCGAGGCGGATGTGCTGCGGGCGGAGGTCACGGGTTATCTCGAAGCCTGTGACTTCCTTCGGGTGGAGGGGCCCTTCCTAGGGCTTGCCGCCGGGGACAACATCATCAGCAAGGGGGTCCCCGCGCTCAAGAAACAACGTGACGTGCTGGCCCAGCGGGTGCGGGACCTGCATGAACAACTAAAGAAAGGAAGAAACAAATAATGAATGATCATCAGCACATCTGTGTGGTAGTAGCTATTGCGGCAGCCGTCGTTTTGGTGACGCTTATCAGTGGTGCCACTTATTACCAGACTCACACTACATGCAAGGCGATGGAGTGTGGCTACAGCATGGCCACACTTCCAGGACATCAAGGGGCCGAGTGGGTGAAACGAGGGGGAGAAACCAAATGATAGTCTTAACCGCCACCGAAAAGAATATTGCAAAAACAGCGGGGATACTCCAGGCCATCAAGTCCATTCGGAACGCCCGAGGAGGGATTCATTGTTCCCTCGTCGAAGCGAAGGAAGCCGTCGAAGCATATCTCTTAAAGGTTCGCCAGGACAGCGGCAAGGAACCGGTTGATCCTCCCTTGGTCGCCCATGCCAAACTGACTATTCAAGAGCTTGAGCGTCGGCTTAAGCATCGGGGGATGACCACTGGCAAACGTCGTTGGGAACTTCAGTTGCTTAAGTCCGCGTATGTCGCCTTGGCACTCCCTGTCCCCAACGGGTCTGCCCTCATCGACAGTTACACAGGGAAGGTTATCACCTGGAATGGAGATGCTTTTTTATGAATAAGAAGTTGTCCTCCGGCAGACTATCCTCAAAGGAGCTGTTCAAAATTCTTTTCGGAAATTTAACCACTGGCGAGTGCCTACTGCTGTTTATCGAGAGTGTCGCGCGGCTTTCGCCAACTATCTATGAAAAAGATAACCGTTCGCCCATATAATTCGGCGGCCCGGCCTCACCTGCATTTCTCCGTTCGGGTTCCCAAGCCGTTCCTACCCCTCGTGGGCGGGGCGGCTCGTCGCTTCTTCGCCACCGAGCATCAGGCGCAGGTGTTCGTTCGAGAAGTGGAGCGGAAGATCAACGGGATCAGTGAGAGTGCAAAAGCCCTCGGGGTCAAGCAGGCCCTTGACGCGGCCAAGGCGTTGGAGATTCTGGCCAATTATCCGGGGGAGACCCTGGAAAAAGCCGCCAGATTTTATAAGGAGGAACAGCTTGACCTCCGCCTTGGCGGTCTAAAAATTATTGGCCTTGCCACGAACTACCTTGTATGGCTCCAGGCAAACTCCTCGGAGGAACATTACCTGACGGCCAAGAGCAAGATCAGCTCCTTCCTCGTGGTGTTCCGAGATCGGGTGGCAAAGGGCATCACTCCCCAAGAAATTGAGGACTACCTCAACACCCGTTATTTGAACCCAGTCACTCGCAACTCGTCACGCCGTTATCTGCACGGCATGTTTGCCTTCGCCTGCCGCCCGCTGGTGGGCTTTATGTAAGTGAACCCTGTCGAAGATACCACCACGGCCCGTGAGCCCGACAAGGACGATGTGGGTGTGTTGACAGCCGACCAGATGAGGGCCCTGCTCTCCTGCGCCGATGAATCCCTGATCCCCTATCTCACGATTGGCGGGTTCGCGGGTCTTCGGGTTGCAGAGTTAAAGAGGCTCACGTTTGAAGACCTCGACTTTCAAGAGCGGATCATCGACGTGAAAGGACGGAAGGGGGCACGGTCCATGCGCCACCGGTTCGTCAACATGCAGGACAACCTTTACCGTTGGCTGGAACCCTACTCGGAATGCACGGGGAGTATCATCCCTGTGAGGCTTAGTGGGCTTCTGGCCGAGGCAAAACAACGGGCAGGAATAACCGAGTGGCCGGGCAATGCCCTGCGCCATTCATTTGCTTCAGCTCACCTACGCAAGTTCAAGGACGTAGGCAAGACCCAAGAGGAACTCGGCCACGCGCAGGGTTCCCGCATACTTGAACAAAACTACCGCCGCCGCATGACCGACGAGGAGGCATGTGCGTGGTTCAACATCAACCCATAAAAAGACAACCATGAAATTCATAAAAAAAGTATCCGGCTACGTTAACGCCGTTCAGATCACGAAGGCAACTTTCACCGAGCCGCACCCTAACCCGGAGCATGTTGTGGGGGTTCTCTACGACCCTGTCCTGGAGCAGGCCACCATGACAACTAACCATGGGGTTGCCGTTGCCCAAGTGGGTGACTGGATCATCACAAACTCGACGGGGGAGAGCTACCCGTGCCAGGCGGACATCTTCGAGTCCACCTACACGGCGGTCGAGACGGAGGACCCCGTGGCCGATGAGTTTGCCGTCGTTTCCAAGAAGCGCCTGGACGAACTTGCGCACAAGGAAAACAAGCTCCTCGCGCTTGAAGCGGCTGGCGTCGATAATTGGGATGGCTACGCCGGTGCGCTGGAGATTATGAAAGACTTGGAGGCCGAGGGATAGGCATGATGACCGCCGAGCCCCAGGTCAATCCAATAGAGCGCGAGTTCTGCGACCAGTGTCTTGCTGACGGAATTGAACATCCGACGATACCACTTGGTCAGAAGTTTATTGTCGTCTCCAAGGGGGACATTGACAGGCCCCAGGCGCAGATCAAACTGTGTCCTAAGCATGCCAGGCAGTTCGCCTTGCAACTCCTTGTTGAACCCCCGAAGCTCCGATCTCCCAAAGTCCCTGGACCAGTGGAATCGGACGTTCGGGGTTCAGGAACGTCGTGGTGTCAGGACGGAGATATGAAGGCACGTCTCATCGTGACTCTTGGCGCTATCTGCTTCGCCATCGGCATGGCCGTCGCCCGATTCCACTACCATATTTACTAAAAACCGTTCTCCCCAGAACAACAAAATCTAAAATTAAACACACCAAATAATACCATGAAAACCAACGAAATCAGCACGCTTCCAATCAGTCTTCAGTCCCTCCTCAACGCCCGCGAAGCCCTCAAGCAGCAGCTTATTGCGGTGGATGGGGCCATCGACCAGGTCTCTGATACCCTCGAAGTAGGTGACTCCATCGGGCTCCCCGACGGGCGCATCATTGAAAAGGTGGACAACTTCGCGCTTACCAACACCGTGTTCCGCCCTGCCCGCGTCCGCCGGTTCGAGCTGAAAGAGGTCAAGCAAACACGGTAGTAAGGACTACCGTTTCTTCCAACAACAGGCCGGGAATGTGGCGTTAACTTCGTCGCTTATCCCGGCCTGTTGCACTTCCAGGTCTGTATGGACGGCCACTTTCAAGGCGCATCCACACACGTCACAGCCGTTGAGCCTTTCATCATAACTGGGGAGACTCCGATGGCCGAACCGGCGGAAGAATTGTTGAATGAAATCTTTACAGGTGACACACCCTCCGATGGGAACATTCCGGGGGCATCCCACGCAAATCTTGGCCCGGCGCTCGGCCTCTTCCAGCGGGGCCAGCACGTCTTCGTGCGCGATGAGTTTCTTCCGGGCTGCCTCGGTCATTGTATCCACCCACCGGATTACGTCGGACACCGTGGTTTTCCGCTCGGGCAATGTTTCCGGCTTGTCAAGCTGGGCCTCTTTGAAGAATCGTTCGGAGCCCGACGGCAACCGGCGGCAGATGGCATCTTGCACCTCCAGCTCGAAGTTGATTCCACAAGGAAGACCGTTGGCCGCCCGGTGCTCACGAGCCATCCGCAGCAGGTTCCCATAGGTCCCTGCGTGACTCTCGTGGGGAATCCTCATCTTGGTCAGGGGATCATCATACCACCAATCTCCCGGGACGGCATCCGTTGTATTGTTCAGTTGGAACATCATTTATGGTTGACGAATCAGCGCGGCGTGTGTTGCTGCCTTGGTAGCTTTCTCTTGGCTACTGGCAGGAGCCTCCGCCTGGGACATCAACCGGGTCAGGCTGACATCTTTTTGCTCGGGAGTCAACTTGGCAAACTGCTCTTGGAAGCCTTTGTCATTGAGTATCCGACTCAGGCTCGGGCTGAGTTGCTGTGTGCTCTTCAGGAACTTGTCAAGCATTCCACGGCGCTGGTTCATCGTTGCGTCGTACTTGGCCCGGTCCTCAGGGCCGAGGCTCTTGTAGAAGCGAAGGTCATCATCTTTTGACCCCGTGAAAGGGTGATCCAAGCTGGCTTTAAATCCGCGCATGATAGACAGGTCGGATTCTCCTGCCGCCCGAAGGCGGGCATATTCAACCGCCGCCCGGCTGAGGTCACTGTCGTCCAGGGCGTACCTCATCGGCTGATACTTGCTGATCGGGTACACGCCCGTGTCCTCGGTCTTTCCAAGCTCCTTCTTTCTGAAGTCGGCGGCCTTCTTGTAGAGGTCGTAGGCCGGGGAATAGCGTCGGATGTGCAGGCCAATGGAGCCAGCAAACTGTTCCAAGGGAGAGACCGGGTTGTTCTTGTCCGTCTGGTTCAACTCACGGATGCCGGGGATTTCCCGCATGAGCGGCTTCACCGAAAGCGGGATGATCGTAGCCACCAGTTCTTTCATTGTGTCCGTCCAGTCTACGTTCTCACCCCGGTAGTTTTTCCCGGTCAAAAGTTGGATGGTCCCACGGCTCAGCACGGGAGAAATACGACCGAAGGCGAACTGACGGAAGTTGGTAAGGGCATTGTAAAAATCCTCGGGCACCGACCGCATGGAATATTCTCGATTCCCAACTTTCACAGAGAAGGGAGATTCCCAGTGGTAGTCATCGTCCGCGAGTTTGTTAATGATCCGGGTGGTCACCATGAACAGCCCTGCGAGTTTCGCGATGGCAATCAGTTGTTCCCTCCCATTCTTGCTGAAAAGTCCCTTGGCGGCCTGCCCAGCGAAACCGGCGCGGGCTTCCAAAAAGTCAGGAGCCAGTAGGGCGAGTTGGAAGAAGTGGCGCATCGTAGGGTCCCGACCCATGTCCGCATAGTTGAGTTCGCCATAGGCCATGTTGGCCTGCTGGGCGGAGAGGTACTTGACTTGATCCAGGTCAAGGCTGCCTTGTTCCAACTCCTTTGCAAAGAGTTTGGAGTTACGCTCCACCATCTTCGTGTAGGTCGTGTATTTGAGCGAGGGGATGTATTTCTGAAAGAGGGCGGTCGAGAGAAAGTCAAGCACCGGACCCACACCAGGAATCCGATGGAGCAGCGGGCCGCCGTCCACACCTTCCATGAAGCTGGCCATGTCGTTGTGAGTCCCGAAAACCTGGAGACTATGACGCGCGGCATCAATGACGGCGGGATCGTTGAGGTCCGCCTTCTTCAAGCCAAAGAACGGGTTGACCCCATGGCCGATGGCGTGCGTACCTTCCTGAACAAAGTGGAAGGGGGCAAGCGAAAGCATCGCCTGTTTGGTGACGCTGTTGGTTCGATCCAGAAGACGCACGGCGTTCTTGACTGCCTGGTTCATTTCTGAGGAGCCCGGGGCGCTGTACCATTCCCGAATCGCGGACTTCCCGAAAACTTTTTTCAAGTGATCATAGATTTCGGGGTGCAGGGCGATGTCCCCCTGCATGAGAATCGGTTTCCCGCTCTCGTCGGCGGCCACCCACTTGTAGGCTTTCATGGCGCTTCCGCCTTCCGGGAGCGGACGATAATCCGCTGCGCTGTCCTGGCCAGGTCCTGAGGGATATTCCACGTCGCGTTCACCCGGGCCGGTCTCCGAGACTTTCACCGTGGGTTTAATTCTCGGGCGCACCAGGTAGGCATCCAGGTCCCCATTGCCATCCCTGGCCTTCGTCACGCCGCCCAAGATGATTGCCAGCGGGCGTCCGTCCGAAGCCTTAGCCTCCGTGAGCGACTTGATGAAGCTGCGAGTGGCAATCGCTCGGTCGAGTTGGTCAGAGTATGTGCCCATCAGGCGGCTGATCTCCTTGGTCTGCGGAATCAATCCTGCTTGTTCACCCTCAAAGTAGCTGCCATAGGTGCGCTCTTTCCCGAACTTGAAGCTGGACACCAGCTTGCCCCCGGCGCTCATGGGAGTCGCCCGGCTCTTGATGTCTTGCCGGTTGAGGTTGAGAATGCGACCCGAAAGTTCACTCTTCTTCCAAACCTGCGGGGCGTACTCCCCGAGCTTTGTGATGGCCTCCGTGTGGGCCTCCTTGAGCTGCTGGGCAATATTCGTCTCTTCGGGGGTGAGCGTTCCCTCTTTACCGTCGGACTTGAGCCACTTCAAAACTTCCGACTGTCGGGCCGGGTCGGTGAACGCATTCCCTTCCTGAGCCCACGCCTGCTTGGCGATGTCCTCAACGGTCTCTTCCGGGCCGAGAACCCCGGCGGCACGGGCGATCTTCAGCTTGGTGGCAAACCAGTCCTTGACCAGTCCGGCCACCTTCAATTCCTCTGGGGTGAGTGATTGGGCCAGCTTGTAACCTTTGGCCAGCTTGAGCTTGTCCGGGCGGTCGCCCTGAAGAGTCGCCTCATACTGGCGCTGCAATTTTTCGACATCACCCCCGGCCTGCACCCAGTTCGTGATAGCCGATTGCCGGTCGGGATTGGGCACGCGCTTGGCAATCTCCCGGGCGATCAGGTTGACGTTGTAGGCCGTGCGCTGCAATGCAGCATTCCACATGTTGAGCGCCTGCCTGAAGGGGCCAAACTCTTTGAGGTTTCGTAGCTCGTGGACGATTGATTTGATCGACCCGGAGGGAAGCCAATCCGCTTTCGGATGCAGCGCCTTCTTGGCCGACTCTTTGAGGGTATCATCGGGGACGGCATTCTTCGGGTCCAAGAGTCCAAACTTTTCCAGCAGCGTTCGATCCGCCTCAGAGTTCATATCCGCCCGGCGGACGGCCATCATCCCTGTCTGGGATTCAACGTCGAGTCCCTTGTGGATTCCACTTGCCAGTCGGAGCGCCTTGGCGGCATCCAACCCCTGGGCCTCCAGCTTGGCGGCCAGTTCTTTTGTGGTTTCGGTGTTGGCCAACAGGTAGTGCTCCCGAATGATCCCCCGGATGTCCGGGTTTTTCCCTTGGGCCCGGAGGGTCTCCTCAATCTTGTCGATGGACTTCGCGGACTTGGCAACGTAGTCGTCAACCGGCGACGGCTCCGAAACAGGGGCAGCCTTCGGGGTGGCCCCTGCTTTGAATACGTCCTCGCGGGCAGCCACAAATTGTTTTACGGATTCTTCCGGGGTAATCTCTCCCCGTTGGGTCTTGTCGATCAGGTCCGCCCGGGTGGTCTCCAGCGTTTTGCTGGCCTCTTCCATGGAGCTGATTCGTTCCTTGAGGTCCGTCATGATCTCGTTGACTTCTTGGCTCGGTTTAGAGAGGAGCATCCGTTTCACCGATTGATAGAATTCCTTGACGTAATCCAGAGCAGCCCGGCTGACCCCCTTCAACAAGGAGTCGTGGGCCACATCAGTATTTTCGGTCAATCCTTCTTCGCGGCTCTCAGGCCGTTCCAAGCGGCGATCAACATTAAGGAGCATCCGAAGGTACTCGAAGGCTCCCTGCTGGGAAGAACTGAAAGTAGTCTCCTTCCCTTCCGTCGGTTCGACGTTCTTGAAATAGAGCTGCCGGACTTGGTTCCGCTGTTCCGGGCGGAGGTCTTTCCAGATGGTCGCCAGATGATTATCCAGATAGCCCCGAAATTCTTCTTGAGTGGAAGCGCGACCAATCTCCCGATCCAGCCGGGCGCGGAAGGAAGCCATCGTCTGGGCATGGCCAACCTCCTCAGTCAACAACCGGGCGGCGTAGGCACGGCGTTGTAGCTCCGCTTCTTTGCCTGGTCCGATAGACCGAAAGGCTTCGAGCAGCTTGTCCGGGTTGATGAAGATGGTGTTGTAGTCCGACAACGACGGGTCAGCCCAACCGGCAGCTTTATAGGCATCGGAAAGGATAATCTTCACCCCGGCCAAACGGCCCTTGGCAAATTCAACGAGCTGATCAAGGGCCCATTTATGGGGTTCATCCAGGCTTCCGGCGGCGGAGTCAACCTTGAGTCCAGAGCCTTTCCTGTCCTCCAAGAAGGTCGGCTCCTTGATCCATTTACCGTCCTTGTCGATGTTCTTGGTGTAATCAGCGTAGGTGGTCCCGCCCGCCTCGGGGGCTCCGGCGGTGTTCAAACCACGAGAATACGGGACGGCCTCTTCACCGTAGGCGGCCTTCAACTTCTCCTCTACCTCCTTGAGCTGCTTGTCCAGGTTGGCAGCCTCTTCCAGGCGACCAGATTCCCAGGCGCGATCAAGCCGCGCTTGCAGTTGTTCCAACTCTTCAAAGGTGGGAACCTCGGACGGGGAAGGGGTAGCGAGGCCCTCCCCGTCCTTGTTGGTCCCTTCTTCCGAGATGTCGGCCTCGGGATAATTTTTTGTGGCTTCCTCTTTCTTTTCTACGCCGGTTCGTCCGGGTTCATCAGCCGTTCCGTTTGTGTCAAGTCCCTCTCGACCTTGTACGGGAACATCTTCAGAAACGGCTCCCACTTCTCCGCCACGTCCGGGTTGTTCGCCGCCTCCTCGTGAAGTAGGTTCGTCAAGTCGGTTGCTGTCCAATTTGGCTGATTCAGGTGAGCCTTCACGGACATCGGAAGATCGCCCTTCCTTTGTTCCAGGTTGGTTCTCACGATAAAGTCGTGAGAGATCGAGTCCATTTTCTTGCGCATATTTTTCAGGGTCTTTTACAGAATCCCGCAGGTGTTTGAAAAGGGTCGCCTCAGCAGATTCAACTATGTCGGGGGACAAGTTGCTGGGAACTTCCACTTCATCTTGCGGATAGAGATAGTGATTAACGACATAGCGCATGGCCTGTGCCGCTTGCTCTTTGGAGACGGGGTTACCCTCTTCGTCTGCAATGTCCAGCTTCTCCAGACCGGAGGGCGTATCCGCCATTTGGATCAGGTTGTCCGCGATTGTCTTGCTGTGAAGAGCCTTCTGGGCGTTTAGCCCGGTGGCGGTGGGGGTCTCCTCTTGGGCCATTGCCGCTTGATCCGGCGGGAGTGATTCCTCGGATTTACGCAGCTCCCGGGTGTCAATGGCTCCAGCATTTTCCAGGGTGTTCAGCTCCCCCGAATGACCGACAGCGCTCGTGTGCTTCGCCATCTCCTCTTGCCCGGGCTTTACGGCGATGTCAAAAAAAGCCTGGTCCCGACCTTTACCGGCCAGTTCCGAGACATCAAAGTTCCCCTTGGCCTTGAGCGCCCGGCGGTAGATGGCGGAGACCAATTCTTCGGGATCAAACTTGTTGTCGAGCTTGTGGTCGTACAAATATTTGCGGGCATCAGCGGTCAGCCCCTTGACATTTTCGGGGTTGTTGAACCAGGTGTTGACCTTCTGATAGCGCTCCTCAGTTACTTCACCAGGGCTCACCCGGGCGTTACCTTCGCCCCGGCCCGCCTTAGCCCCGCGCTGGTCTCCTTGATTGAATCCCAAAGCCTTTGTAACCCGAAAGCCCCGATCCCGGAGAAACTGGAGCGCGTCGGGCAATGAGGCAAACACCTGACGAGTGCCGTTTGATTCAACTTCGGCGCTGCCGGGGGTCGCCCCCTTGGTGAGAGGCTTGCGGATGGTAGCCTCGGTGTCTTCCCCAGGGCCCAGCAACTGGAGGGTCCAATCCCGCGCGTTCGTCCTCGGCTGGAGATGCTGACCTTGAATCGGTTGCTTCTCTTCCTCAGGAACCACCGGATAAATTTCCTCCAACGTTTTGGCAACCGCAGCACCCGCCGGGGTCTCCGGCTTGGGCTCCTCCGCCTTCGGGAGTTCGGGCGCTTGGGGTTCAGCCTCCTCAGGCTTCCCTTGAAAAAGGTTGCCCTTCCCGTCCCTGAAGTTTTTCCCGAAGTCGCTGTGAGAATCGGTATAGGCCGCCTCGGGGTCCGCAACGTCTTCCACGGGGGCATACGTCACCCGCTTGTCATCGACCCCGGTCACCTGATACTTTACGAACCCGTTTTTGTCAGTGAATTGATCCCCGACTTTAGGGGCTGCTCCCGGTTGTGCCGGTTCCTCGGCAGCGGGGGCGGGCTCTGTGGCGGGGACGGCTGCCTCCGGTTCTTTCACCTCCGCCGGGGCGTTCTCCTCAGGGGCGGGAACTTCAGTCTTTTTTACCGACTGTTCCTTGTCCATCTCGGCGGCGATCTCCTCGAAGGTTGCCGCCGACTCGGAAGCCCCGTTGGCCTCGGCGTTGGCCACAGCCGCCCGGCCCTTCACCTCCGCAATCGCCTGATCAATGAGCTTCGGGTCGTGGTAGACTGTTTGCGTCTTGAGCACCTTACCGTTCGGGTCGGTGATCGGGAGGTCCAGCTTGCCCACATCGGGGCTCGTTTTGAGCGCCTGCAACTGCTCCTCAGTCATAGAGCCAAGGTAACTCTTGACATTCTTTTCCGTGGCCGTCTGGGAGGCAAACTCACCCAACCCGTGCGACACGGCAAGCCCTGCATTAAGCGTGAGCTTCTCGGGGTCCTTGAATTGGTCCAGCAAATTCTGTTGGAACGTTTTCGCCCCTGGCTGCCCCTCCTGGTTGTACGTGTCCATGGCCGCAGCCGTCACCGCGTTGCCCGCTGTAGCCACTGTCGCCCCGCTGAGAGCTTTCACCAGCGGGGTAGCCGTACGGAACCAGGGCAGCATGGGAGTAAGCGCCGTCAGCGCCTTACTGGTCCCCGTAAAAATTCCAACCTGGATTCCCGCCCGGGTCGCGCTTTTGAGCCCGGCGGATTCTGCTTGGTCCTCAATCTGCTTCGGGTCGGTGATCCCCTGCTGACGAAGCTCTGCCTCCTTGGCATCGTGCCCATCTGCATAAGAGCCGAGGGCAAACGTGGCAATGACCCCCGGCAATTTAAGAGGGCCCGGGGCCATGATCTGCGTGACCTGGGCGAGACCGTCCGCGACCTTGGTCGCCGTGGAGTGGTCGTAGGCTTTGTTGACCCCCCAGAAATTGTCCGCATCATCCTTCAGCCCCTTGAAATATTCTGACATCTGGCCAAGAGACGAGTTTTGGTCACCCCCGGTAATCTTATTGGCCGCCTGAGCCAAGCCTTCAACCGCCCCAGCGGCGAACTTGTTGTTGCTGGCCATGAACTCCTTGAAAGGGTTCGCCCAAGCAGAGCCCCCGTTGTCCAGGATTTTGAATCGTGTGGAAGTATAGAAGTCCTTCAGTTGTGCCTGGGCCGTTTTTGATGCTCCGATAGAGTCCGCCCAGTTCTGGGCCTGCCCGCTCCAGCGATCAAGAACCTGCGCCCGCGCCTCCGAACTTGCCTGATTCCAAAGGTCGGAACTTGTAACAGCAGACCATGCCGGGGGCTGAACGATAGGGGCTGGGACGGCGGCGGGCGTCCCGGGATTCTCTCCGACGTTGGCGGTTTCTACCGGATCAGTTTGGGGAGTAGCGGTAGTCGTATCATCCGGGGTTTCCGCAGGGAGTGGGGAAGAAGGCATAAGGAAAGGTCAAAAATAAATACGAAAACTGGCTAATTTAAGCAGAGCCATCCTATCATGTTGGCCTCCGGGAACAACTATTTATTGACAGGACCTGAAGAAGAGGAAACCCCGGTGAACAAACTTTTCACCTGGTCATCAGGAGCGGCGGCAGGAGCGGCGGCAGGAGCGGCGGCAGGAGCGGCGGCAGGAGCGGCGGCAGGAGCGGCGGCAGGAGCGGCGTTGTCCCCTCCGGCTGAAACAGGTGTCGCCGTCGCGTTGACCGGTTGATCTCCCAATTTTTGGAGGGCTCCCTTATATTGACCGGCAAGTTGAGTCGCAATCATAGCCAATTCCCCGGCGCTCTTTCCCTGATTAAGCGGGTCTTTTTGCGCCTGCGTAAAGAAGTGGTCCACGATGTGGGCGTCGTTCAGTCGCCCGGCCTGGAAGTCTTGCTGATCTTTTTGCAGGTCCCTCTTGTTGGCATATGTCAACCCCTGAATTGTCTGCTTGGCCTCGATCCCCGCTTGCTGCCTGTCCGACTTGGCCGCGTTGTTGGCAGCCGCAATATTCACCTTCGAGTTCGGGTCTGCCGCTGAGATAGCCCCTGTGAGGTTTCCGAAGGCTTCATCCGTAAGACGACCATCGGGCCGATAATTGGCCTTGTTCCCAAGCAAATCGGCCACTGTAGAGTTGTCTCCCATTGGGAGGTTGTTGAAATTGGATACGCCGTGGGCCCCGGCAAACTGGAGCATAGGAGCAAGTTGGGCTCCCAGTCGAATTTGAGGGGCTGTCTTGGCACGAAATTCGGGGTCGTTCTTCCACTGGTCCGCGTTGTCGTGGGTGATGTACCCGAGCTTCACCCCGTCGAGCATGTCCTGATGTGCTTGGGCCTGGAGAACTCCCTCAGCCGTATCGGCCAACGAGGCCATGTAATCCGCCCGCGCCTGCGCATGAGCCTTGGACTGAGCCGGGCTTGTGAAATCCCCGGGGGAATAGTTCAACCCCTGAGAACGGAACCCATCCATCGAGCTGCCATATGTGCTGCGGGCCATCGTGTCATCGTCCAGAGCCCGCTGACGGGCCTGGTCTTGGACAGAGGAAGCAATGATCTGGTTGGCAAGACTGGAACTTTGCAGCCGCTGATTCTGTAAACCTTGGATGGCTGAGAATAGAGCCAAGTCCCCGGCAAATTCCTTGTTGTCCCCCCGAAGGCCATCAAAGGCCGAGGGAGTTGAAGCGCTCATCCGACTGTGGAGGAATCCAGGCATGATATTATTTAGGATGAAAAAAGATTACTGCTGCCGAGCGAGAAGCTGGGCAGCCAAGATGTTGGCCATCTTCGTGGTCCCGAGCTGTTTGATCTTGCCGTTCAAATCCGATAGTGTTCCCAACGTAAACGGCTCTTTGGGAAGCGTCGTGGCGTCCGCCGACAAAGAATTTGACGGAGTGAAATTGACCATCGCCGCAGGCGGTCTGCTCGACCCTCCCTGGAACATACTCCAACCGGGGGCCATTGACCCTTCAGGAGCCGGGATATGAGCATGCCCCGGGGCGTAGGCTGGGCCAGAACGCTCCACAAGGGTAGGATCATTCATTCCGGCATGCTCAAGATGGTACTCTGAGGTTGACCCAACCTGAGTCCCTTGGGGATAGTTAGCCCTTAGGCCGAGACCAACCCCTCCGGGACCCCACTCGGTTTTAGTGTAGGTCCCAAGAAAGTCATCCTTCGGTTTGGGCAAATCAGGCAACGCCCCAAGATCGGGATTCGTAACCGACGGTTCAGGCATCTGGTCCGAAATTTGCGGGAAACTTTCGGACACCTGCTGAGCCAGCACACCTGGGGCGGCGGCGGGCGCGGCAATCGGAGCAGAAGCCGGGGCGGCGGCGGCGGCGGTGGGCGCTCCGACGGAAATGCCCCCTGTGGGATGTATATCCATTCCAGCCACCAGGCTAGCTTCCGGCTTGCTATTCAGCCTTCCGTTGATGTCCTTGTTCACCGTTTGCAACCATCCGGCGGCGTCAGCGGGAGAGGCAATATACCCAGAGGCAATCGCCCCCCTGAAAGACTGGTTCAGAGCCGAATCCTTGTTGGCGAGAGCTGGAAATTGTTTCACCCAATCAGCGTGCTGCTCGGGGGTTCCGAAGGCAATCTTCGGGGCCCCCTGTACCCCCACGGCCTTGGAAGCGTCTGTGGTAGGCTGCCCGTTGGCATCCATAAGTTGACCCCCATCCTTACCGGCCCCTGTCTTGTCGAAGGCAATCGCCGTTCCAGGGGTTCCGTATTTGGCATTGATCTCGGCAATGGCCTGCGCCCGACCCTGGGGCGAAATCTGATTCTGCTGCTGATCCTGCTTCTGAAGAGCCGCGTTGACTGCGGCATCCATCTTGGCCCCTACCGCCGTAGGCATGATCCGCTCGGTAGGCCCGGGACCCTTATCAAAATAGGTAGGGTCATCCATGAACCGGGAGAAACCCTGGTTCTGTCGCCGTTGATCGTTCTGTGCCCTTAGAAAATCTCGAAACTCGGAGAGTCCAGACTGAGGGGTAGCTTGGGGAGTAGCGGGGGTGGTCATATGAAAAAAGTAGGGTTAACTCAAATAGGGAAGACCGTTGGTTCCGAAGGGACCGACGATTTGGACAGGGACAGAATTGGGGCCCAAGTGATTGCGCATCTCCTTGTTGAGGATGTCGAAGGCGTTGTTCCAATACTGCTGCGCCCGCTGGAGATCATCATTGTCCTCGTACACGAGTGCCTTGAGTCCCAATTTCAGGGCACCCAGATTGCCGGGAATCAGGAGATCATTGTCGGCGATGGCCGGGATAAACGCCCGGCGAGCGTACACGGTCACCACGCAAGTGGGTTCATCCGTGGTATTGTACCGGCGATACACCGGAAGGGTCTCTCCCGGCTGATAAATCCCGATCTCAGTTTCATCAAGGGTTTCGGGGTTCACGGCGAAGAGGCGAATGTTCCCTCTTGTCTGCGGCTTGAAGACTTGACAGAGGGGCCCTTTAACCAGTTGTTCCGT
>Ga0302273_1000216_pt1 | contig 28552 bp, 24 predicted proteins | sample III_Bog_N1_3_FD_198774 | JGI IMG/M metagenome (GOLD analysis project Ga0302273, IMG submission 198774) | Peat permafrost microbial communities from Stordalen Mire near Abisko, Sweden - III_Bog_N1_3 | ecosystem: Environmental > Terrestrial > Soil > Wetlands > Peat | place: Sweden: Abisko... | reverse complement strand
CGATTTTATAACCGTAAATCAAGGCATTCCGGCAGAATCAGTCAGCGTTTCCACTGCCGATTTAAAGAACCTGCCTCAGGAATTGAAGGTTCCACAGTTTAAAATTGAAGTTTCGATCAAGTAATAGTCTATCTTTGCAGCCTCAATTTTACGATTTATGATTTCGGTTGATCAATTGGTTGTCAGCTTTGGCGGGTTTGAGCTTTTTAAAGGGATTTCACTTTTGGTGAGTCCCAAAGACCGCATTGGCTTGGTTGGCAAAAATGGCGCAGGAAAATCCACATTACTTAAGATTCTTGCCGGGCACCAGCTCCCCAACGAAGGGGTAGTTTCGGTTCCTTCTGATATTCGTTTAGGCTATCTTCCTCAGCACATGGAGATTATTGACGGACGAACTGTTTTTGACGAAGCAGTTACCTCGTTTGACGAAATCCTGAACCTGGAAAAACGAATTGAGGAAATAAATCACGAAATATCCACACGAACCGATTACGAATCAGCCGAATACCATCGTTTGCTCGATCATGTTACTGAATTCAACGATCGTTATCATTTGCTTGGCGGCAATAATTTCGAGGCTGAAGTGGAGCGCACCCTGTTGGGACTTGGATTTCTACGCTCCGATTTCACCCGCCAGACTTCCGAATTCAGCGGTGGATGGCGCATGCGTATTGAACTGGCCAAAATTTTGCTGAAACGTCCCGATGTGTTTTTGTTGGATGAACCGACCAACCACCTGGATATCGAATCGATTCAATGGCTCGAAGATTTCCTGAAAAGCTACAATGGCGCTGTCGTTCTTGTTTCGCATGACCGGGCTTTTCTGGATGCTGTCACCAACCGCACCGTCGAAATCACGTTGGGCCGTATTTACGATTTCAAATCGAATTATTCGAAATACCTTATTTTGCGCAAAGAACTGAAAGAGAATCAGATGGCTGCTTACGTCAATCAACAAAAAATGATTGAAGACACCGAGAATTTTATTGCACGTTTCAGGTATCAGGCAACGAAAGCCATTCAGGTACAATCGCGTATTAAAGCACTTGAAAGACTTGAAAGACTTGAGGTTGACGACGAAGACAACTCGGCGCTCCGAATTAAATTTCCTCCTGCCCTTCGCTCCGGAACCATCGTCGCAGAAGCCAAAGAATTGTCAAAAAGCTACGGAAAGCTGAATGTACTCCATAAAATTGACCTGATTATCGAACGTGGCGAAAAAGTGGCATTTGTCGGTAAAAACGGCGAAGGAAAAACCACGCTGGCCCGCGTCATCATGGGCGAACTCGAACATCAGGGCGAAATGAAACTTGGGCATAATGTAAAAATCGGTTATTACGCACAAAATCAAGCCAATTTGCTTGATGACGATTTAACGGTTTTTGAGACCATCGACCGGATTGCCGTGGGCGAAATACGCACCAAAATCCGCAACATCCTGGGTGGGTTCATGTTCTCGGGCGACGAAGTGGATAAGAAAGTGAAAGTACTTTCCGGCGGAGAACGTTCGCGGCTGGCTATGGTGAAACTGATGCTCGAACCGGTAAATCTGCTGGTACTCGACGAACCTACCAACCACCTCGACATGCGCTCAAAAGAAATCCTGAAACAAGCTCTGATCGATTACGATGGAACGGTGATCGTGGTATCGCACGACCGTGATTTTCTGGAAGGATTGGTGAGCTGTGTGTACGAATTCAAAAACAAAAAGGTAAAACAGCATCTCGGCGGTATTTACGATTTCCTGATTCGAAAGAAAATGGAATCGATGAAAGAATTGGAGAAAAAGAATTTACCTTTGAATCAGGAAGTTAAAGCACAAAAAAACGAAGAAGCCGAAAAGGTCAGCTTTGAAGAGCGGAAAGAAGTGAACCGGAACATTAGCAAACTCGAAAAAAACATCGAAAAAACCGAACAGGAAATTTCGGACCTGGAAAAGAAAATTGAAGAAACGAATCAAATGCTTGAACACGCCGATGGTTCCGATCCAGAGATTTTCAGAAAATACGACCGCCTGAAAAAGGACCTGGAAAATAAAATGTACGAATGGGAAATTTTACACGAACAACTGGAAGAATTGACCGTTAAGAAGACGTGGTAATAATAATTTGAAAATGAGACAATTTGAAAATTTGAAGATGATGATTTAGCCTAATTAATTCATTTTTTTTCGAGTTCTTTCTATTTTCAAATCGACACATTTTCAAATCTTCAAATTAAAAAAAATCATCAATAAAAATTCACAAATGTTTAAACGAGAAGATAAACCTGCCGACGATCTGGTATTTGGCATCCGCGCTGTCATCGAAGCCATTCAGGCTGGGAAAGAAATAGATAAAGTTCTGATAAAGAAAGGATTGATTGGCGATTTATTCAAGGAACTTTTCGATCTGATCCGCGTTCGCCAGATAGCTTTTCAGTATGTCCCGATTGAAAAAATCAACCGGATATCGCGAAAAAATCACCAGGGCGTGCTGGCTTTTGTTTCTCCGGTTGCGTTACAACGAATCGAAGATATTATTCCGGCTATTTACGAAGCCGGTGAAACGCCATTTGTGCTGGTACTCGATCAGGTAACCGATGTGCGTAACTTTGGCGCCATTGTTCGTTCAGCCGAATGTGCCGGAGTAAATGCCATTGTCATTCCGGATAAAGGTTCAGCCCGTATCAATGCCGATGCCGTAAAAACTTCGGCCGGCGCTCTGCATTTGGTTCCTGTTTGCCGCACCCGCAGCCTGAAAGAGACCGTTTCGTTCCTGAAAGAATCGGGTTTAAAACTGGTTGCAGCAACTGAAAAATCAACGAACATTTATACCAAGGCCAATCTTACCGGCCCCATTGCCTTTATCATGGGTTCCGAAGATACCGGAATCGATCCACGCCTGCTGGCTCTGGCCGACGAACAGGTTAAAATCCCGATCCTCGGGAAAATCGAATCGCTGAACGTTTCGGTTGCTGCCGGATTACTGGTTTACGAGGTGATCAGGCAAAGAGGATTGGAATAACAGCCTCATCCCCAACCCTTCCCCAAAAAGGGAGGCTGAAAAAAAGTTCGTAGTATTTTTTCTACGGGGCTATTAAGTCCCCTCTTTCGAAGGATATAGGGGAGGCTTCACTTTAAGAATTTATTAACTCAAAAAAAAATAATGGGACACAGATTGTACTACCTTTGCGCCCCATAAATACATGATACAAAATACATAAAGAATGATTACGGTTTCAAATTTGGCAATTCAATTCGGAAAAAAACCTTTGTTTTCGGATGTTAATTTAAAGTTCACACCGGGAAACTGTTACGGTGTTATCGGTGCAAACGGCGCCGGAAAATCAACCTTTTTACGACTTATCTCGGGCGATCTGGATGCTACCCGCGGATCAATCCTCATGGGTCCGGGCGAACGCCTGTCGGTATTGAACCAGAACCACAACGCTTTCGACGAATATTCAGTACTCGACACCGTTTTGATGGGCCATACGGAACTACTCCGGGTTCTGAAGGAAAAAGATGCATTGTATGCCAAAGCCGATTTCACCGAAGAAGACGGACATTTAGCTGCCAAACTCGAAGACGATTTTGCCAACATGAACGGTTGGAATGCCGAAAGCGATGCAGCGAGTTTGCTAAGTGGATTGGGAATCAAGGAAAGCATGCACGCCTTGATCATGAAAGACCTGAACGGCAAGGAGAAAGTGCGCGTACTGCTTGCTCAGGCCTTGTTTGGCAATCCCGACAACCTGTTGCTCGATGAGCCAACCAACGACCTCGACCTTGAAACCGTACTTTGGCTCGAAAACTATCTGGCCAACTGTCAAAATACCGTGATCGTTGTTTCGCATGACCGCCACTTTCTGGATAATGTATGTACCGACGTGGTTGACATCGACTTCGGAAAGATTCGTGCTTTCTCCGGAAACTATTCGTTCTGGTACGAGTCGAGCCAACTTGCTTTGCGCCAAGCCTCTAATGCCAACAAAAAAGCTGAGGAAAAACGCAAAGAGTTGCAGGAATTCATTCAGCGGTTCAGCGCCAACGTAGCCAAGTCGAAACAAACGACCAGCCGCAAAAAAATGCTCGAAAAACTTAAGATTGAAGAGATTGAGCCATCGACCCGCCGCTACCCCGGAATCATATTTCAGCAGGAACGCGCCACCGGCGACCGAGTATTGACTGTCGAAAACCTTTCATACATTCAGGATGGCGAAGTATTATTTAAAGATATTTCGTTTACCATCGAGCGTGGCGATAAAGTGGTGTTCCTGGCCAAGGAAAACCGCGCCATTTCTGCATTTTTCAACATCATCAACCGGCAGATGGAACCTACCACCGGTACTTTCGAGTGGGGTGTAACCATCACAACTGCTTATCTTCCAAACGATGTGACCGATTTTTTCACAAAAAACGAAACGCTTTACGAATGGCTGGGAAAATATTCGCACGATACCAGCGAAAACTTTCTGCGCCAATACCTTGGTAAAATGTTGTTTACCGGCGATGATCTGCAAAAAAGCGCTAAAGTGCTTTCGGGAGGCGAAAAAATGCGCTGCATGATTTCGCGTATGATGCTGGCCCATCCGAACACCGTTATTCTGGACCACCCTACCAACCATTTGGACATGGAATCGATTCAGGCTTTCAACAACAATATGAAAACCTATCCGGGACAAGTGCTGATGACCGGCCATGACCACGAGTTTATCGAATCGGTTTGTTCGCGTGTGATCGACCTGACACCTCGCGGAACCATCGACAAATACATGGATTTTGAGGATTACCTCACCGACGAAAAAGTCAAGACCCTGAGGGAAGAAAAATACAAATAAAGTACTGAAATATAAGATTATCCGATGACTTCGAGCCATCGGATCAGTTACCAAAACACATACAAAAGCCGTCTTCGGAAAGTCCGGGGACGGCTTTTATTTTGAAATAAAACTCGTTGATTCGATGTTTCAAATCGTTCCTTCATGCAAATCCCAGATTGGGAAACACATCTCGTAATCATTCCAAATAATGTCACCATATTCAATTGAGTATTTATTAAACAACTGAATATCAAGATACTTCCTAGTCATTGGATTTTTGGCTGTACTTATAAAATTAAAAAAATCAATCAATTGTTCAGTTCCGTCAGAGAACGAAAATTTAATTTTATATCCTCCCATATAGTCAGCCTGTGTTATTGAAATGACCAAAGTGCTATATTTTTTTGCATATTCAGTGGCAATCAATTTGAATCATTCGCCTTAAAACCAATGCGTTTACGAGGGGTTGGATCTTCCTGTTTGGTGATCAGTTCGTCGAGATAACTGAAAACAAGTTCAATGTTTTTGTCCTGATTTTGAAGCTTCTTCTTGATTTCTTCAATTTCCAGCTTCAGGCTTAGGGTATCGGTCAACATTTGCCTTATTCGCGTGAAAATTCGCATAATCTGTATGTTTACACTGATTGCTCTATCGCTATTTAATATTCCAGACAACATAGCAACCCCCTGTTCTGTAAAGGCATAAGGTAAACTTCGAGTACCACCCCAACTTGATGTTCCAAATTGGAATATCAAGATTTCGAATTCTGTTTTGTTAAGTTGAAACATAAAATCCTCAGGGAAACGTTTAAAGTTACGCTTGACCGCTTTGTTAAGATTGCTTGTTGAAACACCATATAACTCAGCAAGATCTTTGTCTATCATCACTTTAACTTCTCTGATTAAGAATATCTTGTTGCTGATAATTTCATCTGGTATGAAGACGTTGATATTTTCTGTTGCCATTCGTTGGATATTTAGGGTTATTCAACGTAATTGAAACATATTCGATTATTGATACTAAGTTACAAAATCCACAAACATTAAAGTACTGAAATACAAACTTATCCGATGACTTCATTCCATCGGATCAGTTATAAAAAAGACTTACTTCAATTTAAACGAAGCTTCCAGACCTTGTGTAGAGTTGGTTCCAATCCAAAGTTTGAAGTCACCCGGTTCGGCTTTAAACTTGTTATCTGCGCCCCAGAAAGCAAGGTCATTTTCACCCAACGAGAAGGTAACGACCTTTGATTCTCCTGCTTTCAACGAAATTTTTTCAAACCCCTTTAATTCTTTTACGGGGCGGGTGATGCTTCCAACCAAATCGCGGATGTACAACTGAACCACTTCTTCACCGGCAATTTTGCCAGTATTCGAAACGGTTACCGACACCTGAAGTTTTTCACCTTTCGAGATTGTATTTGAGCTGATTTTCAGGTCGGAATAAGCAAAGGTTGTATAACTTAATCCGAAGCCAAAAGGAAACAAAGCGTCGTTTGGCGAATCGGTATAATGCGAACTAAAAACACCGCCATTAGCCGGACGCCCTGTGTTTTTATGGCTGTAATAAATTGGTAACTGTCCGATGGTCCCCGGAAATGAAACCGGGAGTTTGCCCGATGGATTATAATCACCAAACAGCACATCGGCAATGGCATTACCCGACTCCGAACCCAAATACCAGGCTTCAACAATGGAAGGGACATTTTTAGACATCCAGCTGATTTCCAGCGGTCTGCCATTCATTAATACAACCACCACCTTTTTGTTGACGGCACAAACAGCTTCCAATAATTCTTCCTGAAGTCCTTTCAGCCTGATGTCTGACTGACTGCGGCCTTCGCCCGTCTGGTAACAATTTTCGCCTAAAGCAAGAACCACCACATCCGCAGTTTTTGCCAGATCAACAGCCTCTTTAATTCCTGATTTGTCGGTCGTATTGAATTCTAAATGAGTGTCAAACTGGTTCTTACCCGTAGTGAAAACCGGACCTTTTGTATAAGTCAGATCAGCCGGTTTTGATGTGGCACTTTTCATTGCTTCGAGCAACGAAACAGCCGAACCAGTAATGGCGTTTGCTCTCCAGCTTCCAAGCGGAGCATCTTTATCAGCAGCAAGTTCGCCAATTAAAACAATTTTCTGCCCCTCCTTTTTCAAAGGCAACAACTGTCCTTCATTTTTCAAAAGAACAATACTTCTTTTAGCTACTTCACGAGCCACCTGAAGATTTTCGCTGGTATAAACCAACGTTTTTTCCCTGTTTTCGTCGCAATATTTATACGGATCGTCGAACAAACCAAGCATATATTTTACCCGCAAAACCCTGCGGACGGCATCATCGACGAGTTTTACATCAACGGTTCCTTCTTCAACCAGCTTTTTGAGGTTCGGAACGTAGCAATTTCCTTCCATATCCATATCCGATCCGGCAGTAATTGCAAGTTTTGCTGCCTCTTTTTTATCGGCGGCAACACCCTGAACTATTAGTTCGGCGATCGAAGCCCAGTCGGAAACAACAAAACCGTCAAAATTCCATTCACCCTTCAGGATATCACGAAGCAGATGTGCATTTGCTGTTGAAGGAGTTCCCCCAATTTCGTTAAACGAATTCATAAAAGTAGCAGCGCCGGCTTCAGCAGCAGCTTTAAATGGTGGAAGCACCGCATTCCGGAGGGTACTTTCGCTGATATCAACCGTATTGTAATCGCGACCAGCCTCGGCGAATCCATAAGCTGCATAATGTTTTACACAAGCTGCTATGGTATTGTTGGCACTTAAATCATCGCCTTGAAACCCTTTTACGCGGGCAGCAGCAAATAAAGAACCCAGATACGGATCTTCGCCCGATCCTTCCATAATACGTCCCCACCGGGCATCGCGGGCAATATCGACCATCGGGGCAAAAGTCCATTGGATACCAGATGCCGATGTTTCGACAGCAGCGACACGGGCTGATTTCCTTGCCATTTCCGGTTCCCAGCTCGAAGCTTCGGCCAAAGGAACCGGAAAGATGGTTTGATAACCGTGAATAACATCGTAACCAAAAATCATCGGGATTTTCAACCGACTATTTTCAACTGCCAGTTTTTGAGCTTTACGGGTAGCATCGACCCCGGTAACATTGAGCAACGAGCCAATCATTCCGGTCTTAATCATTTCCAGCATTTGCTGCTCGCCAGTTCCCTGAGGCGCCGGACCAGTCATTTCCCAGCGACTGGTATATTGGTTCAATTGCCCAATTTTTTCATCCAGGGTCATCTTCGAAATCAGATCGGTAATTTTTGCTTCAATCGCCGGATCTACTTGTCTTTTATGCTCATTTTCAGGAATAAACGAGAATAGAGCGAAGCTTATAAAAATCATTAGCAAGAATCTTTTTTGCATGGTCGTATTGTTAAATTAGATTTATTAAGGTTGGCTAAAAGTATTCAATAATTTGTTTTCAACAATTATTTTTGGAAAGTAAACGCACTGGGTTAATGAACTGGCAGATGTATTTTCTGATATTTACATACCTGATCCTATTGTTTGATCAAGATCCTTATGCTTTTATTTTTGCCGGTGGAAACAACCCGATTTTGAATCCAGTGGTACTACAATTAAAACATGCAATTGATGTTTAACACTTTATAAAATCAGGCGTACCGAATTGATTCTTCAAACTTCACGGTCCGGTTGCCAGGGGCAAGGCTCAGAGTACTTTTTTTAGGGGATGTTGGCACCATTAACTTAATGTTTGGAAACACAAAATTAAGATTCGCTTAACGCTTCAACCTGTACTTCGGCCTACCTTTGTAACGTTATTTCCTTTCAGAAGTAAATTTTATTGGTTTAGTTAGTTTAGTTAGGTTAGTTAGGTTTAGGGAAAGGATGGATTTTAGAATCTATCCTTTTTCCTTTTTATACACCACACATCCTCCCACAACAATTTAAACTGATCCGAAATCGGTCGTAAAAAACTGTTTCAGGAATCATTCCGATGCCCGAATGGTGAAACCGGCGCTGTTGTTTACCAAGGTACTCAATCGTTAAAATTCATCTGGTTGACTTGAAAACAGAAATTTTATGGTTCAATAACGATTTGTAAGAGTTTTAAGACAAGTAACTTTCAGCTCATAATTCGTATTTTTTTCAGAGGTTGTCTCAAAATTTATTGATTACGTCATCCTGAACTTGTTCAGGATCCCAACGCACTGAATGTCAGACCCCGATCCCGGTATTCACCGGGACGGGGTGACTGGGTTATCAAGTTTCTTGACTTTTAAGACAGCCTATTTATTTTTGATTCAAAATCAGCACTTATCAGATATATTCCGATGTTTTTAAGCTTTTCCAAAATCAGGGTTGATCGATTCCGGATGGCAAAAACAATGAATCAGGTGATCGTTTATCATTCCGGTAGCTTGCATGTGTGAATACACGATGGTAGAGCCAACAAACTTAAAACCGCGGCGCCTCAAATCGTCGCTAATCCGATCCGAAAGTTCTGTTTTAGCCGGCATTTCTGATAATTTTTTCCATCGGTTAATAATAGGCCTGCCGTCAACAAAATCCCAGATATACCGATCAAAGCTACCGAATTCGCTCACTACTTCCAGAAACCGTTTGGCATTGTTAATACTGGCTAAAATTTTCAATCTGTTTCGGATAATATCCTGATTCGACATCAGTTGCTCCACTTTTTGCTCGTCGAAAAGGGCCACTTTTTCAACATCGAAGTCGTTATACGCAAGTCGGAATGCTTCCCTTTTGTTTAAAATGGTTTGCCAACTTAAGCCGGCCTGCATTCCTTCCAAAATCAGAAACTCAAACAATTTCTGATCATCATGCAACGGTTTTCCCCACTCTTCATCGTGGTATTTCCCCATTATTTCATTTTTCTGAGCCCATTCACAACGATTTTCCATACGGTTATTTTTATAATATTCACTGACAGTCGATTATCGCACGCTGCGATTTCCATATAAAGGAAATTCATTTTCCAGCGCTTGACACAAGGTTAATGAACTCAAAAAATAATTAAAAATTTGAAAAGAAAGTCAATCCGGTTAAAATATTATTTTTGCTATGCATAAATTGCGCCAGCATGAAGAAACTGATATTTATACTCTTAATCTTTACCTCCAGCCTGGGTTTCAGCCAGTTGAACATTAACAATTACATCGAGGTAGGTGAAACGCGAATCCAGATCGGAAATTATGTTGGAGCAATCGAGAACTTCAACATCGTCATCAGGTTTAAACCGCATTTGCCAGAGCCTTATTACTTCAGGGCAGTAGCCAAACATCAGCTCGAAGACTACCGGGGAGCTATTCAGGATTACAACACGGCCATTGAGATCAAACCTTATTATCCGGATGCATTCATGAACCGGGGCCTGGCCTATCTTCAACTGAACGAATATGCAAAAGCCATTTCGGACTACGACAGGGCGATCGAACTTGATCCCGATAATTCGACGATCTACAACAACCGGGGCATCGCAAAAATTTCGATGAAAGACTTCGACGGCGCAATTGCCGACTACGATAAAGCGCTTCAAATAAATCCGAAATTCACCAATGCTTACATCAATCGAAGCAATGCCCGTTTGATGAAAAAAGACATTCGGGGAGCCATCAAGGATCTGAATCAAGCCATCATCATCCGGCCACATTTTGAAAATGCTTATCTATTAAGAGGTTTGGCCCGGTTCGAACTTGATGATTATGCCTCAGCCTTGCGCGATTTTGATCAGTGTATAAAACTCGACCCAAAAAATGCCGATGCGTTCAACAACCGCGGTATTGTTAAACAAAAGCTGGAAGATTACAAGGGTGCCATTGTGGATTACAACATGGCCTTGCAAATTGATCCGACTCAGGCCAATGCCTACATGAATCGCGGAATAGCAAAGGAAATGCTGAAATTGCCCGGCTCCGAAGAAGACTATGCCATTGCCGCCAGGCTCGATCCTAAGTTCGCTTTTAACCCGAAAAATGTTGACTACACCGCGCTGGCACAGGCCAAACAAAAAGCAAACCAATCGGCCCAGCAAAACCAGGCACAAAGCCAACAAGCAACTCCAACGCCTGCACCCCAAACAAATGCTCAAAATACAACTCAAAACCCGGGAGTCGATTCAGAACAGTTAAATTCCCCAACGAACCCGGAACCTAAAAAGGAAACCAAAGAAGAACGTGACCGGAGAAGATACAAATTGGCTTTGGCCGACACACGCAATTTACCTTCGACGGAAGATAAAGTTGTGAACGACGGCCGCATTCAAAACAAAAACATCGTAATCGATTTACAGCCTATTTTCGTCCTTTCGTCGTACAACAAATATTCGACTGATTACCAGCGCCTTCAATACTACAACATTGAGCTTGAAAAAATTAACAATTTCAATAATTACGACCCGGTGGTTACTATCTCGAACAAACCAGTTGATCATCTGCGGGATGCTTTTAAAAACAACATCCTTTATTTCAACGAAAAGATAAAAAACAACAGCAACGAAAGCCAAAATTATTTGAGCAGGGGCATTTTCTATTGCCTGATTGATGACTACACTAATTCGATGAATGACTTACAAAAGGCGATTGAACTGAACGGGAAAAACGCGCTTACTTACTTTTCGAGGGCCAATTGCCGGATGAGAATCGTCGATTTAATGGATCAGCTGAAACAAAATTCGGACGCGCTCAAAGTATCGCTAAAGAAAGCCCCCGGTCAGGATTCAGGAACAGTTACCGAAACCGTCAACGACTATACCGATGTCTTAAACGACTATGCAACTTGCCTTCTACTTAATCCAAAGTTTCCATACTCCTATTTTAACATGGCTTATGTGAAATGCAAAATGCGCGATTATCAAGGTGCATTGGCTGATTTAAACAAAGCCATTGAGATTGAACCGGATTTTGCTGAAGCTTACTTTAACCGGGGATTGGTCAAGATTTACCTCGACGATGTGGAAGGCGGAGCAATCGATTTGAGCAAAGCTGGAGAATTGGGCATTCAGGATGCTTACAATATTATCAAGCGGTATTGCAATTAACCGTATAATAAAAGCATGTGAATTCCGCGAATTTACCTAATGTCATTAATAGTCATTAAATGGTCATTCGGTTGTCATTTTGTTGACCTGAAACGATAAATGATAACAGTATGACTAAGAATGACAACCATTGACCGTCATAAAAAAGCAAACAGGTAAATAACCGGACAATCATTAAAAAATATCTTTAACCATTATGGAGTTTGCCAACCAACCACTTGCTGAACGAATGCGCCCTACATCATTAGCTGATTTCATCGGGCAGGAACACCTGATAGGCGAAGGAGCTGTTTTGCGTAAAATGATCGAATCAGGCAAAATTTCTTCCTTTCTGCTGTGGGGACCGCCCGGAGTTGGAAAAACAACGCTTGCAAAAATAATTGCCAACACGCTGAAACGACCGTTTTACACGTTAAGCGCGGTTAGTTCAGGGGTAAAAGATGTGCGCGACGTGATTGAAAAGTCGCAGCGAAATCAATTTTTCAACCATCCCAATCCGATTCTTTTCATCGACGAAATTCACCGGTTCAGCAAGTCGCAGCAAGATTCGTTGCTTGGCGCTGTCGAACAGGGAATTGTCACCTTGATTGGCGCTACCACCGAAAACCCATCGTTTGAGGTTATTTCCCCGCTTTTATCCCGTTGCCAGGTTTACATACTTAAGCATTTAGATAAAGCAGATTTACTGAAAATTGTCGATCAGGCCATAACAAAAGATCCATACCTGAAGACCAAAAAGATCATACTGCAAGAAGATGAAGCTTTGTTGCGCTTTTCGGGAGGCGATGCCCGGAAGCTGCTCAATATATTGGAATTGTTGGTCAACGCCGAGGAAAATGAAACCGTTACAATTACAAACGAAAATGTAATTGACAAGCTTCAGGACAACATGGCCATCTACGATAAAAACGGGGAGATGCACTACGACATCATCTCGGCTTTTATCAAAAGTATGCGCGGAAGCGACCCCGATGCCGCAGTTTACTGGTTAGCCCGCATGATTGAGGGCGGCGAAGATGTTAAATTTATTGCCCGCCGGATGTTGATCCTAGCTGCCGAAGATATAGGGCTGGCCAATCCAAATGCCTTATTGCTTGCACAAAGCACCTTCGATGCCGTGCATAAAATCGGTTATCCCGAAGCCCGCATCATTCTTTCGCAATGCGCCATTTATCTGGCCACCTCGGCAAAAAGTAATTCAGCCTACATGGCCATCGACGAGGCGCTGGCGTTGGTAAAATCAACCGGCGATTTACCCGTACCGCTTCACATCCGGAATGCCCCCACCAAGCTGATGAAAGAATTGGGCTACGGCAAAGATTACAAATACGCCCATTCGTACGAGAAAAACTTCGTCGAGCAGGATTTCCTCCCGAAAAAGATCAAAAAAACCCGCCTGTACACCCCACAAAATAACCCACTTGAAATAAAAATACTCGAACGATTGAAAAGTCTTTGGGGAAAGCGCTACGATAAATAAGAAGCCCACTGGAGAAGCCCACCCCAACCCTCCCAAAGGGCGGGAGTTTGGCTGCATTGAACCCAACTGATCCGAGGACCTGAAGTTAACATACTCGCCTTTCCTATCACTGAGAAATTCATCCCATCGGCTTGCTGGTCTTACTGAATTTGTTGAGACCACAACCTCCGGATTCACGCGACACGACTGCTTTTCAGGTGAATGAATAAATTTTTATGTAATTTTCTTAATTACATCGACGAATATTCCATTCAATTGGTTTAACTTTAAATGCAGGTTTTCCCGAAGTTGATTCTGTGCCGATTGCCATAAAACCTCCCATTTTACAACCATTTTAGAATGCTCTGATGGACAACACGCCTTTTGTTTTCCTGCTTGGAGGACACGATCTTGAAATGTTAACGATTAAACAGCTGCTAATCGCTAACGGATTTTCTGAAGAAAAAAACATTGCAGACCTCAACCTAAAGTGGGGTGCAAAGCTCAGCGAGTACCAAAACCTGTTTAATGACGATCAAACTTTTGTCGGCATCGAACTGATTCAGGACATCGATCCTCCACCCCACTACCTCAACATCGATCACCACAACGAGAATGCCAATAAACCATCATCCATTGAGCAAGTTGCCGAATTGGTGGGCATTGAATTGACCCGCGAGCAACAGTTGATCGCTGCCAACGACAAAGGATTTATACCAGCAATGGAAATTTTTGGGGCAACACACGAAGAAATTGCAGATATCCGCCGCCGCGACCGTAAGGCACAGGGGGTGACGAAGGAAGATGAAAGGCTGGGCGAACGATAAAGGAATCATTAACAAAAAAAGTCACAAACCTAAAATTTATGATATGGGCACTTTTAAAACAAATACATAAAAACAATAATTTACAAAACTTTAAAAACATGAGCAACTTAAAAACCTCCGTGCTGATTGAAGTTACAGCAATTCAACAGTACATTTTCAGTAGCAATAAGCTAAAGGAAAATATTGGGGCTTCTTACATCATCGAGAGATTGTTGGAAAATTCAATTGAAAAAACATTGAAAGCGATTTACGGAAAGGGCTTTAATATCAATGTTTGGAAAGAGGGGAAAGATATTGAACCAAACTCAGCTTGCGAAGTTGGGTATATCGGAGGTGGAAACACCTTGATTTTCTTTAGCGATGCAAGTAAAGCAAAGACTTTTATCAGTGAATTCACAAAATGTTGCCTGGTTGAATATCCAAACCTACAGCTCTCAATCGGTACAAAGGATAATTTTGATATCACCAGTAATTACGATAGCGAATTTCAGGCTCTGTTACTGAATTTGAAGGAACGAAAAGCCAGGTTTATCCCCAATACAAGCATCTCAAAGCATGGCATAACTACCGATTGCCCATGGAGTAACGAAACGGCCGAAGTTTTTGAAGCGAAAAGCCAAAAATTTATATCCACGGCATCATCTGCCAAGATAAAAGCAGCAGAAACTGCTAAAAATGAGTTGCCCAATACATACGAGTGCCTTGGAAAAGAATACACATTGCCCGAAGATATAGAAGCATTGGGGCAAAGCAAAGAGGCTTCCTATATCGCCGTGGTGCATATCGATGGCAATGGCATGGGAAAAATATTCTCGGATATCGACAAATTAGCAAAGCTGAGAAAAAAATCGTTTGAGGTCTCAAGCAAGGCTAATTTGGCCATGAAGCAACTAATTGAGCATATTATTAACTTAAAGAAAGATAAGAAACTTACCGATTTAAAACTTGAGAATGGAAATCTACCTATTCGCCCAATCCTCGTGGGTGGCGATGATGTGACTTTTATCTGTGAAGGCCGGCACGGGGTTTACTTGGCCGAACAATTCATAAATCTCTTTTACGATGAAATGGAGCGAAAAAAGGAGAGAAACAGCCCGGATAGGTTGATGGATGGCGCCTGCGCCGGTGTTGCCATTGTGAAATCGCATTTTCCTTTCTATAAAGCTGTAAAATTGGCAGAAGAGCTTTGCGGGGAGGCAAAGAAAACTGCCCGTGATAATCCCGGCTCATATATCTCTTTTTATTACACAGCCACAACATTCTCCGGCACGCTGGAAGAGCTCAGGAAGAAGACTCATATTACTCAATCAGGAAACCTATACTTCGGCCCATATAAACTATTCGATGAGGGTAACGAACATTCCATCGAAAAGCTCAAAAAGGGCATTACCTATTTTAATAAATCGTGGCCAAGAAACAAGGTGATGAAGCTAAGGGAGATTATTGCTGCCCCTGATTCCAGTCAAACACTTTTCAGTAAAGAAATAAAGGAAATCGGGCTGAACTATCCCGGGAACAGAGACACTATCTGGATTAATAACCGAACTCCATTCTTCGACCAGATTGAATTATTGGACTTCTACCTTGAAACCCTTTTATAAAACCAACGCTATGAAAATATACATAGAAACATTATCCCCAATGCTTTCGGCATCTGGCGAGAGTACCGCTCTTATTGATGCCGATGTGAAATACGACCAATACGGTTTCCCATTCATCCAGGCAAAAACTTTCAAGGGGCTACTCCACGAAAGTTGCCTCGAAGTCTGCGAAATGTTTCACAAAAATTATGATGTAGTTGATGAACTGTTTGGCAAAACTGGTCAAAAGTCATCAGGCACTCTATCGTTCAACAATTTGCTGGTTATGGGTTATGACGCTATTCAACATGAGCTGAATGCTAATCCGAAAACCCTTCGCCCGGAATCGGCAAAAGACCACTTCACTGAAGTGCGCCAGCAAACCTCCATCGAGGATGGGGTGGCAAAGGATAAATCGCTGCGTAAGTACCGATTGGTGAAGGAAGGCGTTAAATTCGAAACAACAATCGAAAATGTGCCATCGGAACATGAAGCGTTTCTAAAAAATGCATTGCTCAACCTGCGCTACATTGGAACCCGCCGAAACCGTGGGTTTGGGAAAATAAGCATTACTGTAACAAACTATAATCCAACAACTGCATCCGGAAACCAAAAAGGGAAAGAACAATCGTCAGAAGTCGCTTCTGTTTCGTCAAGCGAACCCAAAAACTGGGACAACAACCCGTTAAGTATGCTGAGCTTCGATATTGAAACACTGGACACTCTTCTAATCGCCAAAGTTTTTGGGGATCAAAACACGGTTACAACTGAGGAGTACATCCCCGCCCAAAATATCAGGGGGCTGATCGCTGGGTTGATTATCAGGGATAAAAACCTGACCAATAATGCTCACTACAATGAAACGTTCAATGACATTATCCTTTCGGGGAAAGCGAAGTTCAGCAATGCTTTCTTAAAAGGGGTTGCACCTGTACCACGGATATACGGGTACGACAAGACAGACAACAACAGTAAGGCTGTATTCCTCTTCGGGAAAGATAAGCCACTTAAAAACATGCAGGGTTTTGCCGAGTTAGCCAATCGTTGTATTGTAACGAAAAGCGTTGAAACCACTTTCAGTTTTCACAATTCGCGCAGCGACAACCGGCTTGCCGGACGAAGTACAAAGGAAGATGGTGCCATTTTCTACTACGAGGGCATTGCCCCCGGTCAAACATTTTCAACCGGTATAATTAGCGATAAGTACACCCTTGAATACATCAAATCACTGCTGGAAATGAGTGACGGTATACATCGGATCGGAAAATCGAAATCAGCCCAATACTCAAGGGTGAAGTTCAATAATTTTAAGATTACAGAAGTCAAACACGATAAGGATAATCCTGCAATACCAGCGCCGATCTATATCGTTTTCCAAAGCCCGGTGATCACGCAAAATGAGTATGGTATGGCTATCCCCGATTTGAAAATTCTGCAAACAGAGCTGGCTAGTTATATCAATGGGATAACAAAAATATCAATCGCCTCTACCCGCGAAATGGTTGAAAGCTACATGGGTGTTTGGCAAAGCAAAACTCCGCGAGAAGCGGCATTCGATATTGCGACCACGCTAAGGGTTGAGTTTAGTGGCAAACTTAAGCAAACCAGCATTACAAAGCTCGAATTGGTTGGCTTGGGCGAACGCAAGGCCGAAGGCTATGGCCAGGTAAAAGTGATGAGCTTGGAAGAAAACCTGGAGAGAAAAAGCGAAACGAATTCCCCAATAACCACTAATGGCAACGTAGCCTCGTCCAATCCTTTCACGAACCAAACGCTGAAGGAAATATTCGACAAACAGGCTAGGAAGGAACAAGCTGATAATATTAAGTCAATTGCCATTGATAAAGCTAAGGCCAAACGCGGCAAGCTACCCAACTCGATAATCTCAAAACTCAAAGAGAAGTTGTTGCAATCAAATAATGAAAGGGATTGGATGCGTTACATTGACGATATGAAAGGTAAAAAGGCATACAAAACCTTAGATAACACTAACCTTTGGAATGACATCTCAACTTTGAACGCGCCTGACGCAGCGACTTTTGAAGACAAAAAAATGTATTGGCTGGAATACTTTAATGCCCTTCGTGTAAAACAGATTAAAACAAAGTAAAATGGGAAATAACAAATTAACAGGTAAAATAATACTCAAGGCAATCGTTACCAACACCAGCCCCATGCTTATTGCAAGCGGGAAGGGCGATTGGATTGACTTTGAAGTAATATGCGATGCAAAAGGCAACCCCTTTATCCCCGCATCAGGTTTCGCGGGAATGGTTCGCAATAGTTTCAATGAAATTGACTCAGTCAGTGTAGCAACGTATGATGAGTGTTTCGGGTATTTCTGGGGATCGGACGAGGATAAAAAAGAAAGCCAGAGCCACATTATCATCGACGACCTTAAGCTGGATGGAAATTGCAGCGTGGTTGAACGCGATGGCGTGAAGATTAACCACACAACTAACCTTGGTGAAGATGGTGAAAAGTACGATTACCAGTTGCTTGAACCCGGCGCCAAATTCAACCTGAACATGGAAGTAACGCTCCGCGAGGGATTCGACGAGGATACCTTCCTGCAATTCCTGTACTTTATCGCACAGAAAGGCAAGAAAGGAGAATACCAGCAGGGCGCCTTCAAATCGAGCGGCTTCGGAATACTGAAATGGACGGACGTAGAAATCTACTCCTTCGATTTTCCTGCCGATGGTCAGAAATGGCTCAGCTACCTGTCGGGAAAAGCTGAAGGTTCGACAAACACATATTCTCCTGAAAAATTAACCATCCAGACCAAGCCAAAGGATTCGCTGGTGATTGAGGGGGTATTTGCTATAAAGGACTCGCTTATTATCCGTTCAGATGGAGACCAAACCAATTCTGACATTAAAGCCCCGGACAGTACCCATTTGAAAAATACAAAAGGAGAAGCTTTGCTAACCGCGAAAACACAAAAAGGCGCCATCAGGCACCGTGCGCAAAGAATAATGAATACCATAAGACAATCATCTTCTGAAGAATTAATCAATAGCCTGTTCGGGTATGTTGATGTTGATGAGAGTATAAAGGAGGCCAAACCATCGCGGATAAAATCGTTTGAAACGAAAGTTGAAAATGCTGACCAGAAACAGGTACAGCCCCGGATCAAAATCGACCGCTTTACGGGCGGCACCGTTGAGCACGCGCTGATGCAGTCGCAACCGCTTTGGCACAAAAGCGAGGCGTTTACGTTGCGGTTCGAGATCGGGAAATGCACCGAAGCCGAAGCCGCGCTGATGCTGTTGGTGATGAAAGACCTGTTTAACGAGGACCTGCCTATTGGCGGCGAAAAGGCCATTGGAAGGGGTGTTTTAACGGGCAAGGAGTTAAGCGTGAACGGTATAATTGGAGGTCAGAAATTTGACCTTTCATTTAACTCGAAAGGCATAACCGATGCCTCTAAAATCCAAATTGTGAATGGCTGGGTATCAAACCTTAAAAACTAACAACAATGGAACACAAGTATAAAATAGAAAGCTGTAAGTCGAGTGTCGATTTTGATATAAACGACAATAACCTTCAGGAGCATATTGCCAGGTTTAAAAATGCCAGGGCGGTAGCCTGGTACTACGATGAAATTGTTTTTTACAATATTTTGAATGGTGCATGGAACGTATCCTTAAAAGATCAGAGCGAGCTGGTCAGGCTACGCCTGTTCAACAAGAATAAGGAACTGCACGTTTGGCGCAACAACGGCATTCTTAGAGGGAGGCTCAGGGACGATGCTGGCGGCGAAAGTATTGAGTACATTACCGGCAATCCCCTGCTCAACGGAACTAACTTCAGCCAAGGAAATCCCGGGGTGATTGCCACTGAAGAGAAGGGCATAAACTACGATTTGCCCTACCCCGAATTGAAAAGCCTTACGGGCACTAAGAATAGGGTTGCCATAGTTACCCGCAACTATATTGGCAACGACGATATAGGGCAGGCTGGATACGTTGACTGCCGGTTTGTAGATTTTGGAATTATCGAAACCCAAGAAAAACAACAGTCATGAGTAAAGCGATATTAAAAAAAGATGGTAAGGGTTGGAAACTCGATTTTAATAATGGGAAAAACCCTACCACTTGTAGTTGGAGAAATATCCCCAATGATTGGGAAAACGCAGAAGTTGAAGTAGAGCTTGTAAGCGGTCAGCCGGTAACTATAAAAAAAGGCGGGGAAATCCTTAATAAACCATCCGCCCCTCCCTTGATACCTCGCGATGGCAACTGGAACCCGGACAGGGGCAACTACCACGGCAACCAGAACCAGCAAAGGGGTAACAATAACCGGGGTTACTATAACACCCCCAATGATAATAACCAGAATAACCATAACAACAATAATCCAATGCAACCAATCCCATCAGCCAAATCGCCGTACAACTTCGTACCGCTGAACGATACGGTTTTTCACCCCGATGAACAAAGCGTGTTCTTTGACAAATATGACGAAGAACGAAATACGGGGTATATCGAACTGGATATAGAGAATTTAACCCCGATTTTCATAAGGGGGGATAAGGAAAGATTCCTGATGGTTAATGACAAACCAGTAATTCCGGGTTCGTCGATGCGTGGATTAATTCGAAATATGGTCGAGATTGTGAGTTATTCGAAGCTGGAGTTTATAAACAATTCCCGCTTCTACTTCAGGTCGTTTGCCGATACTGCGACCAGGTACAAGGATGAGTATAATAAGGAAATTAGCAAGAGTACTAAGGTTGGTGTCCTGTTTCAAAATAAAGATAGAAACTATGTTTTAGTACCCTCTGAACTGGTTGAACTGATCGGAGACACTTCAAAAGAGAATATTTGTAAACTAGACGAAAGCGCCAATACCTGGATGTTGTATTCTGGAAGAATGCCAGGAGGGGCAACAGCAAAGAAACACAATTATAAAATTGAAGGAAGAAAAATTGATGATTCAGGTACAATTGATATAAAATGGGATGATCATATAATTAAAGAATACAATGAAGATATTAACCGAAAAAAAGGTTTTAGTGTGCTTGATAAGCTAAAATCGGTGAAAGTTCATAGAACTCATGGAATACCAGTTTTCTACCAATCAAAAATAGTCAAGGGTAAAACAATAGTGACATCATTCGGCAACACGAAAAATTACAGATTACCATATAACCAGACAATTAAAGACCACTTATATGAAGATCACCTGAACAGCTCAAAAAGATTGGATTTTACCTCACTGATCTTTGGAACAGTTGATGAACGACAAAGTATTGAACAGGCAATAGCCTCACGGGTTTATTTCGAAGATACGAAATGTGAAAATGCACTTTTTGATAGCGAGTGCGTTCTGAAAATACTTGCGACTCCAAAACCAACATCATTCCAGCTTTACCTTGAGCAGCCATACGGTGTGAAAACACGGAAGGAAAACCTGGTTCATTGGAATGATACCGGTGCTCCTATTCGGGGATATAAGCAATACTGGCATCGTATAAACCACAACCACAACACTCATTGCCACAGGGTTTCTGAGTTTCAGGTGAAAATGGATGATTTCAAAACTGTTTTGGAAAAAGTCATCAGAATAAAGGATGCGGACAATCACATCCGTCAAATAGTAGAAAAAGGGTATGCACAGCAAACAGTGGATGCATATGGTCAACAAAAGTTGGCGTTCAAAGGTGATTTATCTACAATTAATCCCCAAGTTGTTGGTTGGATTAAACAGTTCTTTTCCCTGGATGATAGAAAAGCTAAAGATTTAAATGTAAGCAAACCTCAGTATTCATTGGTCAAGCCTCTCAAAACCAACAACAAGTTCCATGGTCGCATTCGCTTCGAGAACCTCACCAACGAAGAGTTGGGGGCATTACTCTTCGCACTGGAACTGCCTATAGGTTGCTGCCACAAGATTGGCATGGGCAAACCCCTGGGGCTTGGCTCCATTCGCATAACCCCAAAGCTGGTACTCGATGACAGGGCTAAACGCTACGAGACACTTCTAAACAATGATGGGGTCTGGGCTTTGCCTGTAAAACCGGGAAACACCGATTTTAAGAAAAAATTTACCGATTTAATCCTTAAGGTGGTTGACATCGGGGAAACTGACCTCTGGCAAACCGAGCGGCTCCGGCAGCTAAAAGCCATGCTGGAGTACGATGAGAACCGGTGTGCCCAAGATATTTGGCTCAATAAAACCAAATATATGGATTTACCCGAATTCAAAAAAAGGGAAGTCCTCGACACCCCCATGAACATCCTTAAACAGCACAAGCCATGATTTACCTAATCAACTCCCCTGTGCTTACCAGCTTCGGTAGCTACAACTATTCTCCGGTAGCTATTGATGAGGTGCGCCGACTTATCAACGAAAACGCCTTTACCTCGGCTGTTGGACATGTCGAAACCGCCAGCCTGCTAACCCGGCTGCTTGGCATACCAGTCCCGATGAACCGCATCGTTGTACAGCAGCAGGTGGGCGATACGCTGGTGGTAATCAAGCCCAAAACCCGGCTCGAAGCCAACAGAACCTACTCAGAAAGCGATATCGAGAATATCGGGTATGAATTTGGATTACTTACACGTTCAAAATAAATACAGTATGGAACCAAACACACGGAAACCAATCAGATCAATTCAACAATTCACTATTAGTTTATTAGAATCAAAAACAACCTGGATAGTGGTCTTCCTATCCTTATTTATTGGGGTAATATTTTGTATGAGCCCTAATATTCGGAATTTATTTAATGAATTTTGGAGTTCCACAATTTCAATGTTGACCTTTATCACTGCTGTTTTTATTGGCATTTTCAACATTTACACAAATTGGAAGAATGCGTTGGAAAAACGGCTAACAGTCTTTTTCGTGTACTATTTCGAACCTCATAATTTGAGCATTGACCCCGAAGGAACGAAGTTCATCCAAGAGAATAATCTTATTGAAAAAACGCCTTACTGTTTGATGGTCTGTGAGGAAGCATTTCTGGCACACGACAGCGACATCCGTAACTGGGCACAACAGTTGGGACGACAGTTTGAAGGTGGGCAGAACCTTTCTTTCCACGCGTTCTTGACTTTAGGCAAGAACAATGCTATAGTAAAGAAAATCGTTGAAGGAAAAAGCTTTTATACCCGACAATACACTGTTTTCATGTTTTTGGATAAAATTCCAAAATGTGTCATTCGTGACAAGAATGGAATTTTATCGACCGACAATTATGACGACAAACCCACCAGTAAAAGAGAAAATTTTCCAATCAAAGAGATTGATTATAAGGAATGCCTCGAATACGAAAAGGCAAAGGAATTCATCAAAGGTTTAAAACCGTAAATCAAAAACCTCCCTGCAATCCCGGTTGCGGGGGATTCTAATAAAGTAATAATCATTTAAAATCAAAAGTTATGAGTAATCTAATAGATGTTAATTTGTCGACCGAAACAAAAGATTCGGTTTTGCAGGCAATAAGCGCTACTAAATTGGCCATGCCTTTTTTAATCAAATTATCGGACTCCGACCGCAAGTCGCTGCAACCAATCGACGATGGGCGCAAACCCTTTGTCGAAAAAAGCATCGACTTTGCAAGCCGGAACCCCGTTCTCGATCCGGGTTCGGGTATGCTCCAGGCTGCACCTAACGATGTAAGCCTGTATTCGTTCCTCTCAATAGCCGAGAACGAACTTAGCCAGTTACTCGAAATGGTTCGCGACACCAAGCAAGCTGCCGGATCGGAAGCTTACGATGTGGCCCGTTTTATTTACATGAAAGCAAAAATGAATGTAAAGATGGGCGTTCCTGGTTCGCAGGCCATTGTTGACGAACTTAGCAAATTGTATAAACAAAATGCATCTCCGGCAAAAACTGCCGAGGTAAAATAAACAACAAAATCTCCGGGCCGGGAACCGGGGATTTTTTATGATCTGTTCTATAGAGCTTGGGCATGCCCTGTCTCTATAGAAAAATTTTCACCGTTTGGGTGCGATCACGCACCGCCACGGTGAAACATCACACCAAATTGGTGCGACATCGCACCAATTCGGTGCGACATCGCAGTAAAATGGTGAAGTAACGCAGCAAAACAGTGCGATAACGCACCGTGACGGTGCAACATCACAGCAAAATGGTGCGATCGCGCAGCAAAACGGTGCGACAACGCACCATGGAGGTGAAAATCGCCAGTCACGAATGGACAATATGTAATAGCATCGGGTGAAATCCTATGATATAGGTTGCAACCCATGAATAAAACACAAAATGAATAAATTAACTAAGGGCTAAAAGCCCGTAATGTAGAAACACAGGTTGGAGGCCTGTGAAATTATGTCCCAATCGTTAGCCAAAGTATATACACACATCGTGTTCACCACCAAGCATGGACAATGTTTCGTTACCGATGAGGTCCGTGCCGAACTCCATTCGTACATCATCGGGACCATTGCGGCTATGGGCATGTACACCTACGAGGTTTATGCCAACTCCGACCATGTACACATCCTCACTACCCTGTCGCGCACCATCACCATTGCCGATATGATATCGAAAATCAAAACCTCGTCATCCAAATGGCTCAAACAAAAAGGCATATTAGGGTTCGACTGGCAAGACGGATACGGTATTTTTTCGGTCAGTGCTTCGGGTGTTGACGCTGTGACCCGGTATATCCGAAACCAACCAAAACATCATGCCAAAACCGGGTACAAGGACGAGTTGCGGTTATTTTTTCGCAAATACAAAATTGAATACGACGAACGCTATGTTTGGGATTAACGAACGAATACACGGAACGAACGAATACGAAACGAACACACCGGGGTTCATGGGGTTGCATGTGTTATTACATGCCGGGGTTCATAGGGTTGCACCCCATGCTCGTACATGCCGGGGTTTCATAGGGTTGCACCCTATGTTAACATATATCGGGGCGTTGCCCCTCCGAAGTACGACATAAAATACGAGTCCCGAAGGGACGACATGTAACAACGTATGGTGTAACCGTACGGGACGGCATGTAAGGCCATAAGGCGTAGCCCTATGAAATGTAAAAAAATCAAAAACCAATCAAATGACGAATCCGCTCACCTTTCTCCAATCAATCACATTTATCCGCATACGGGTAATTTTCGAGGCGATCGAACCCATTGGGTTACCCGAGTATAAAGGCTCCGCTTTTCGCGGATGCCTGGGCGAATCGCTACGGAACCAGGCTTGTACCCGACCGGGATTAAATTGCCAAAAATGCAAAGAACAGTTCGTTTGCCCGTTTTCGCAGCTGTTCAACAGCTATGTTCCGCAGGAGCACGAGCATCAACGCAAGTATCCGAAAAGTCCGCACCCGTATATTATCGATCCGTTGGCAGGAACCCAGACCGAATTCGAACCGGGCGAAACATTTGGGTTCGACCTCACTTTAATTGGTTCAGCCAGCAAGCAACTTCCGCTGTTGTTACAAACATTTGGGAAGATGGGCGAAACAGGTATCGGAAAAGGGCGTGGGCAATTTAAACCGGTTGGTTTACAAGCGCTCAACGCCGACCTAAACTATGAGACATTGCCCTATTTTGCGCAACCCGAAATTTTATCGATCGGAAAATTACCCGTTAAGGCGCTTGATAAACGGGTGACGATCGATCTCGAAAACCCTCTTCGGTTGAAAGAAAATGGCAAGCTATTACTTTCGGCGCCCGGGTTTGGCCTTTTGGTGGAACGTTTGGCACAGCGGACCGGCTTACTGGCCCACTTTTATTGCGGCGCCCCCTGGCCCGAACCTGAGTTAGACTCCATCGCTGAAATAACCAACATACCTATTGAGAAATCGCAGTTACACGAAGCCGATTGGCGGCGTTATTCGGGCACACAGGACACGACCATGAATTTTGATGGACTGATTGGCCAGATCACCTATCGGGGTGAAGGTATAAACAACTGGATGCCCTTGTTAACGCTTGGCAGTTGGCTGCATGTAGGTTCAACAGCCACGTTTGGGCTGGGAAAATACAGCATTGCCGATCATTAATACACAACCCTTCCCTCGAATGGAAGCGTTCTTTGACATGTTGTGAAAAAATACGAATCAAATATTCCCCGAAGCTTGAATCTTAGGATGACTGAAACGCAGGGATTACCAATCTCCTCATGGATTTGATGTCCATTCCACGAAGCTTGAATCTTAGGATGACTGAAACAACATATTCAATATTCCACACCAATTTTTGGTTGATATTCCACGAAGCTTGAATCTTAGGATGACTGAAACGCAAATAGCACCAAGGATAACCAAATTTGTGTTTTATTCCACGAAGCTTGAATCTTAGGATGACTGAAACTTTAATCACATTATTAATTTGTTTCTGCTGTGCCAATTCCACGAAGCTTGAATCTTAGGATGACTGAAACTGTGAACTTTAAATGTTTTTTATTATTTCGTTTGCTATTCCACGAAGCTTGAATCTTAGGATGACTGAAACAGGGAGAAGCCCTTTACCTCATTGTCAAAGTAGTAGATTCCACGAAGCTTGAATCTTAGGATGACTGAAACGGAATTGTGGCCGCCAGAATAACCGCGACCTTTTTGATTCCACGAAGCTTGAATCTTAGGATGACTGAAACTCTGCCGATGCGTGTTGATTGATGAAGGAGATTCGAATTCCACGAAGCTTGAATCTTAGGATGACTGAAACGTAAGAGTCAAGCACAGCTTATTTTTTTTCCTTCATTCCACGAAGCTTGAATCTTAGGATGATTGAAGAAGCCCACCCCAACCCTCCCAAAGGGAGGGAGTTTAGCGATTGAACAGTTCTGAGTATAATCTCTTTCGCGATTTCATTTTTATAAAGTATTTATTATTCAGGACAAATGCTGTTCGGAGCTATGAAAGCCTCCCCTTCGGGGAGGTTGGGAGGGGCTTTTGGGAAATAGTATATATTTATATATCTTTATCCCATAAAAAATGGTCAAATGAAGTATTCTGAGTTTCATAGAACGATCGTACGAAACGGCTGGAAATTCAGTCATGCAGAAGGCAGCCATTATTTTTATACAAAAGACGGCATTCTTTCAGAGCCGGTACCTTATCATGGGAGCAAAGAGTTTTACGAACCTCTTAGAAAGAAAATTGCAAAGAATATGGGGCTTAAATAACCTCACTTTAAAAACAAACATGGAAAAGTTAATAATTCAAATTGGGGCAAGTTCCGACCATTTTGGCGGTTTTGCAGTGAACGTGGATGGTATTTCAGGCGGGGGCAACACCCTTGAAGAGTGTAAAGCCAATGTATTGGAAGGCTTAAAATTAATGATCGATCACCGCAAGGAAAGTTACATCAAGGTTCCTCAATGGTTGGTTGACGGTGAGTATGAAATCGAATATCGGTACGATGTTCAAAGCCTTTTAATGTATTACGCCAACGTGTTCACCAAACCAGCCCTTGAACGGCTAACAGGCATCAATCAAAAACAGCTTCATCATTACGCTACCGGCCTTAAAAAGCCACGAGAACCGCAACGAAAGAAAATAGAATCGGCATTGCACCGTCTGGGCAAGGAACTGCTGACTGTCAAGTTCGTATAATCCTTTAAAGCATGAACCGAACCGATGACTTCGATTCGTTGGATCAGTTTTGATGTGACTGCTTCTGATTTCGATCATTTCTCCCTGGTGTCGCACTTCAACGAATCAGTATCCCGGAACATTCCACAGTTTCATTGGTTATAAAAATGAATTATCTTCGTACAAAATTTATTTCGGATGATCGCAAAACTAAAATACACAAATTCAAATTTCCTGCTTTTAGCCGGACCGTGCGCCATTGAAGGCGAACTTATGGCGATGGAAATTGCCGAACGAATTGTTGAAATCACCAACAAACTCAAGATACCTTATATTTTCAAAGGTTCGTACCGAAAAGCCAACCGCTCACGGCTCGATTCATTTGCCGGTATTGGCGACGAAAAAGCGCTGAAAATACTGCGGAAGGTGAGCGAAACATTCGATATTCCGACTGTCACCGACATCCATTCGGCGCCCGAAGCAGCCATGGCAGCCGAATATGTCGATATGCTTCAGATACCGGCATTTTTGTGCCGGCAAACCGACATCCTGATAGCTGCTGCCGAAACCGGTAAAGCAGTAAACATTAAGAAAGGCCAGTTTTTATCGGCTGAAGCCATGAAATTCGCCGTTACCAAAGTCCGCGAAAGTGGCAACGATCAGGTGTATTTAACCGAACGCGGCTCCACTTTTGGCTACCACGATTTGATTGTCGACTACCGTGGAATTCCGGAGATGCAACGAAATAATTGCCCGGTAATTCTGGATATTACGCATTCGCTGCAACAGCCAAACCAATCGGGCGGCGTTACCGGCGGACAACCTCAGTTAATTGAAACGATTGCCCGCGCCGGAATTGCGGTTGGCGTTGACGGAATTTTTATTGAAACACATCCCGACCCGGCCCATGCTTTATCCGACGGGGCCAACATGTTACAAATTGATTTATTGGAAGGACTTTTAACCAGACTAGTTCAACTCCGACAAGTTGTTAAAACATTCTAAAAAATGGAAGACCGAAGAAATTTTGTACTAAAAATTGCTTCAGAAATGGCAGCAAAAGGCTTAAAGGCTGTTTCAGAACAAGCAAAAGCCAATAGAATGAAAGTAAATACTGTATTTATTCATCATGTTTTCTTTTGGCTGAAAGAGCCAGGTAATCCCGAAATCAGGGCCCAATTCGAACAAGGATTGAATGAATTAATCAAAGTCCCGCAAATTCAATACAGTCACATCGGCACTCCGGCTGAATCGTCGCGCGAGGTGATTGACGGCTCATTTACTTATTCGTACATGGCTTTATTTC
>Ga0302273_1000200_pt1 | contig 29956 bp, 33 predicted proteins | sample III_Bog_N1_3_FD_198774 | JGI IMG/M metagenome (GOLD analysis project Ga0302273, IMG submission 198774) | Peat permafrost microbial communities from Stordalen Mire near Abisko, Sweden - III_Bog_N1_3 | ecosystem: Environmental > Terrestrial > Soil > Wetlands > Peat | place: Sweden: Abisko... | reverse complement strand
ACAATTTTCCAGGTCGTCGCATTGTCGATGCACTGGTTGATTTACCCTTTGCACTCCCCACCGCAGTTGCAGGCATTTCACTCACTACACTCTACGCAGCCAATGGTTGGCTCGGCGCTCCCTTGCTAAAGCTTGGCTTGCGCGTTGCCTATACGCAAGTGGGTATTACTATCGCCATGATTTTTATTGGCTTGCCTTTTGTGGTGCGAGCCGTACAACCGGTGCTTGAAGAACTCGATCCCGATATGGAAGAAGCGGCAGCAAGTCTTGGTGCATCTCGCTTCACAACCATCCGCAAAGTATTGTTCCCCATCGCTCTACCCGCCCTGTTGACTGGATTTTCACTCGCATTCGCGCGCGCTGTCGGTGAATACGGATCCATTGTTTTCATCGCAGGCAATATGCCCATGAAAACAGAGATTGCACCTCTGCTCATTATCACTCAACTTGAACAATATGAATATGAAGCCGCAACCTCGATCGGCACCGTAATGCTTGCATTCTCTTTTGTGGCATTGCTTGGCATCAACCTAACCCAGTGGTGGGCACGGAGACAAAATGGCGACGCGTGAATATACCCTTGCTCAACGAGAACCCAACTGGGTTCGCCGTATCTTGATTGGCCTTGCCATCACGTGGATTTTCGTGGTCGTGGTTCTTCCGCTTGCACTTGTATTTGAGCAAGCTTTTGAACAAGGTGGTAAGACATATCTGCAGTCCGTATTTTCTTCCGATACCTTAGGTGCATTTAAACGCACCGCAATTATCGCAGCCGTTGTGGTTCCTTTGAATACCATTTTTGGCCTTACTGCCGCATGGTCTATCGCCAAATTTGATTTTCCTGGGAAAAATCTTTTACTGACCTTGATCGACATTCCTTTCTCGGTATCTCCAGTCATTTCTGGTTTGGTATTCGTGTTGATCTTTGGTGCGCAAGGCCTTTTTGGCAATTGGCTTTTCAATCATGATATTCAAGTCATTTTTGCCTTGCCTGGAATTGCATTAGCGACACTATTTGTCACTTTTCCATTCGTTGCTCGCGAATTAATTCCTGCCATGCAAGCGCAAGGCACCGAAGAAGAACAAGCGGCGCTATCCCTTGGTGCAACAGGCTGGCAGACCTTTAGCAAGATTACGGTACCCAATGCACGTTGGGCATTGCTTTATGGAATTTTACTTTGCACAGCACGCGCTATTGGTGAATTTGGCGCAGTCTCTGTAGTCTCTGGTCATATTCGCGGACAAACCGATACACTGCCTTTGCATGTCGAAATTCTTTACAACGAATACAACTTTGCAGCAGCCTTTTCTGCCGCAACAATTCTCGCGGGCTTTGGCCTAGTGTCCTTAGTCGCCAAGCGTTACATGGAATATAAACTGCGTAATTCATTAGCCCACACGGGAGCGAAAGCATGAGTATCAAAATCAATAATGTAACCAAGCGTTTCAAGAACTATACCGCGCTCGATCATGTCAACTTAGAAGTTGGCTCGGGCGAATTACTGGCTCTGCTCGGCCCTTCGGGTTCGGGAAAAACAACGTTGTTACGCGTGCTCGCAGGCCTTGAATCTGCTGACGAAGGGCGCATTTTCTTGAATGGAGAAGACGCCACCGATGACCATGTGCGTGAACGTCGCGTGGGCTTTGTGTTCCAACACTATGCGCTATTTCGTCACATGACCATTTTCGATAACATCGCCTTTGGACTCCGGGTAAAACCAAAGAAAGAGCGCCATAGCGAAACTGAAATTGCGCGCCGCGTCAATGAACTTCTTGAACTCGTTCAACTCAATTGGGTTGCTGACCGTTATCCGCATCAACTTTCGGGAGGCCAACGCCAACGCATTGCGCTTGCACGCGCTCTCGCTGTAGAGCCCCGTGTTCTCTTGCTCGACGAGCCTTTCGGCGCTTTAGATGCAAAGGTGCGTCAAGAGCTGCGCGGATGGTTACGTCGCTTGCACGACGAACTGCATATCACCAGCGTATTCGTGACTCACGATCAAGAAGAAGCTCTTGAAGTGTCTGATCGCATCGTGATCTTAGACAAAGGAAAGATTGTGCAAGTGGGAAGCCCAGCCGAAGTGTATCACCAGGCGATCAGTCCTTTTGTCTATGAATTCATTGGCCCCGCGAACCGCTTGTTTGGAAATGTACTCGTGGATGCCATCAAGACCGCAGACCATGTGCAAGACATTCACGGCCTGGTGGGTTCCGAAAATTTGGTGGGCTATGTACGCCCTTATGATTTTCGCATTAGCAAAACACCCGAACAAAATGGCGGCATTCACGCACGCTTAGATCAAGTTCGCTCCTTGGGGCAACAGGTGTGGTTACAAATTAGTGTCGATGGATTTGACACAGGTTTCCGCGCACAACTCCCCTATCGCGAATGGCAAGCATTAGGTCTCTCTGAAAAGAACGATGCATGGGTGAATGCGCGTCACATACAACTGTTCGCTGGCAACGATTTGAAATCATTGGATTCGGCACAAGCTTGGCACGGACCAGGAGGCGGCATCTAGCCGCAAACAAAGGAGGGCACCATGCCCGATGTATACGCGCATATTGAGTCTTTACCAGAAACCGCCATTCAGTCTTTAGTGGCTGAGATGGAACACCAGGCGGGCGACGAGCAAAATCGCGCCTTCTTGGATCTCTATCTACAACAGACTCCGTTCAAGAAAAATTCGCGCGTATTGGAAATTGGTTGTGGCACCGGTGCAATTGCTAAACAGCTCGCACGCCTTGATTCTATTGCTTCCGTGGAGGCTTTAGATGTTTCTCCACTTTTGATTTCAGTGGCTCAAGGGCTTTCTGTGGATTATAGCAACCTGCATTTTACTGTGGGCAATGCACACAAACTCCCTTGGGCAAGCAACGAGTTCGACGCTGTCATATTTCATTCCACCTTGAATCATATCCACGATCCCAGTCATGCTCTTGCGGAAGCAAACCGTGTACTGAAGGAAGGTGGAATTCTCATTATCTTCGAAGCAGACTACGCAGCATTTCATTTAGCCAATGGCCCCAGTGACCCGCTAGAGCTTGTGGCGCAAGCAACTGCAGCCGAAGCATCAATCGACCCTTGGCTCGTGCGCCGCTTGCCTCACTTACTTGCATCCAATGGATTCTCAATTGAGAACGACCAGGTTTTTGCATACAAGATTACCGAAGCCTCGGAGCATTTATTGCTATTGATCGATCGTGGCGTAGATGCACTTCTCGAAAAAAATTTGACCGGCCCTGTACTTGCTGCAGCACTCAAAGGCGAAGTGCGTAGACGCATTGCCCTCGGCTTTTTCAATGGTCTTTTGCCCTATTCCTGGATACTTGCAAGTAAACCATGGATCGACGCCGGTGGGGGGATCTAAGACATTTATTATGTGACGTCTGCAACCCCATGCCTACTCCATTGCGACTCACGTTGCCCACTTTATTGCCGCTCATTTCATTGCCGCTCATTTCGTCATTGCCGCTCATTTCGTTGCCGCGGCTCGCTTTGTCATTGCCGCTTGGCGGCAATCTCTCACCCACTCATTCCACCAGCATGGGTTTTCCGGCTGAACCAGGCTCCAACTCGTCTTTAAATTTGGCTAACTTGTGCTGCATAACATTCACGAGGTAATTATGGAAGCGCTCAACAAACTGCTCGACAAAGATGGATCTGTAACACGTTGGCCAAAAAAGCAAGAAGAACGCGACGAGGTGTTGAATTACTTCGCGTCCAAAATCGAAGACGATAAAAAGTATTCGGAAATGGAGATCAACGCGATCATTAAGGCGTGGCACAAGTTTAACGATCACCCCATGCTTCGCCGCGAGCTCGTCAATAAATTAATTCTTGATCGCTCTGCCGATGGCCGTGAATACTGGAAGAACAAGGCCAAAGCAGAGTAACAGTCTCGCACAAACACTCTGAGACTCGGAGTCCGACTAGCAATTGATGGAACTCCAAGAATTGCGAATCGACACCATCCCTTCGCCTTTACTTCATCACAATGCTCATGGAGTCATCCCAGCATGTAACGTAATCCCAGCGCCTTCGTCATCCCAGCTTGGCTGGGATCTCATTCCATTCTGAGTGGGATTGCCGTCTGCGCGGCAATGACAGAGAACACGCTGTGGTGATGGAGTGCATTTCATCAACAACTATGCTCGATTCTTTTCGATAGTGATTTTCTATGTCCACGCCAGCACAACAACAAACACTAATTGGTATCATCCATGGCTCCGCATGGTTTATGCGAGCCCTACAGGGCGTTGCGCAATTGGACTTGCAACATTGGTGCATAGGTGCAGGGGCAGTTCGCAATATGGTGTGGGATTATCTGCATGGTTATGAGACACCATCTGCACTCAGCGACATCGACGTCGCCTATTTTGATGCTACCGTACCACAAAACTACGATGAACTTTTGCAAGAAAAACTTATCCGGAATTGTCCAGAATTTCCTTGGGAAGTCACCAACCAAGCCCATGTGCACCAATGGTACGCAGCCTACTATGGATATACGGTAGAACCATTGCGAACCCTTGAAGATGCGGTTGCAAGCTGGCCTGAATATTGCGTATCGGTAGGAATCACATTCAATAGTGCGCATGAAATTGGAGTCATTGCACCCCATGGTCTCGATGATTTATTCTCGATGACGGTGCGTCGCAACCCTACCCGCGTAAGCATTGAGAGTTATCAGCAGCGCGTATTACAAAAGCAATACACGTTGCGCTGGCCAAGGGCGCAAATACTACCTGCAGAGTAGTTTCAAATGCCTTGCCCATCGAGCAAAATTTCTTGCGCAGAATTTGCTTGGGTGACCACGCTCCCTTCGGGAACACTATTGATAACCCACACATTTCCGCCGATCACAGAATTGCGACCCACAGTAATGCGGCCAAGTACGGTTGCACCAGCATAAATGACCACATCGTCCTCCACAATGGGATGGCGGCGTAAGCCCTTTTTCAGCGAACCATCTTCTGCCTTGGGGAAGCTCTTGGCACCAAGGGTCACAGCCTGATACAAGCGCACTCGTTCGCCAATAATTGCAGTCTCTCCAATCACCACTCCAGTTCCGTGATCGATGAAGAAGCCAGCGCCAATGGTAGCCCCTGGGTGAATATCCACCCCCGTATAAGAGTGCGCAATCTCTGCAATGATGCGGGCAATCAAAGGCAAACCCAGCTTGAATAGTTTGTGTGCAATGCGGTGGTAAATAATTGCTTGCATGCCAGGATAACAGAGTAAAACCTCATCAACGCTACGCGCTGCTGGGTCACCTTGAAATGCAACCTCAAGGTCTGTATCCAAAAGTCTACGTAGACTTGGTAAATCTTCACCCAACTGCTGCGTCTTGCGATGCGCTAAAGCAAAGGCTTCTTCATTGCTTGTCTCTTCCGAAGCCTGACCTTGCAACTCAAGCTTGATCTGTTGCTCAAGTACTCCGAAAGATTTTGCAAGCGTACTGCCCACATAATAGTCCGTGGACTCATTACGTAAGTCATGCGGACCAAGCCGCATTGGGTATAACACGCCAGCTAAGTCGCGCAGCACAACCTCTAGAATACTACGTGAAGGGAGGTCACGCAAAGCGTGCTCCTTGCGCCCCAATTTTTTTCGCCATTCGCTCCGAACATCTCTCAGCTCTTGCACGATGGCTTCTAAATTCCAAGGATGCGCGTTGCTACGATTCAATGCGGTGACCTCTGCTCTATTATTTATCGACATTGGCAATCCACAATTAGTCTTGCTGCCAAGGAAGGCCACGCAAGCGCCAACCACCCGCAATTCCGCGCTGCTGGTGATCATCCTTATCGCCTTCAAAACCTTCTAGTACATTGAACACATTGGCAAAGCCAGCCTTTGCCGCTGCTTCTGCAGCAAGAGCCGAGCGCTTGGCGCTTCTGCAGAGCAACAATATATTCGCAGTCTTGGGCGCCTTTTGTTCCAACTCCTTGAGAAAGCGTGGATTTTTGATCAAGGCAGCACCAGTCTGCCACGCAACATGGTAGCTACCAGGAACATGCCCAACAAACTTATGCTCTTCTGCGGTGCGAACATCCACTAAAATAGCATCACCTCTTTCTACCAATTGCCACGCTTCCTCTGGGCCAAGAGCGCCGGCATAAGCAAGGCTTTGGCTGCGTCCATGGGCACGAGCTTGCTCTAAGATTTCTGTGCTGGTGAGTGTTGCGACTGCTATTGTCATAAGGACCTCCAAAAAAATGTTTATCATCTTTGTAAAGAAATATAACACATTTAGTCTATTACATCCATAGTCTTTATGTATATTTTCTTACAGACAAAGAAACAAAAGGGATTTACCATGAAATTGCACGAATTAGTGGGAAAAACGCCTCTGGTGGAACTCACTCACCTCTCCCCTAACCCAAAGATCCGCATTTTCGGAAAGCTTGAGGGGAACAACCCAGCCTCGTCCGTAAAGGATCGCGCTGCCAAATACATGATTGAGGGCGCCGAAGCCCGAGGCGATCTGCGCAAAGGCGTGAGATTAATTGAGCCCACTAGCGGCAATACCGGTATTGCATTAGCCATGATCGCAGCAAGCAAAGGCTATGAGATCGAACTGGTGATGCCCGAAAATTCAACGGCAGAACGAGTGCATACAATGCGTGCTTTTGGAGCAACCGTAACACTAACTCCAGCAGCAAAGTCGATGGAAGGCGCTATCGATTACGCCCGCGAAAAAGTCGCACAGGGCGGATATTTAATGCTGAATCAATTTGGGAATCCAGACAATTGGCGCGCCCATTACGAGGGAACAGGACCCGAAATTTGGAAAGAGTCCGAAGGAAAAATCACGCACTTTGTTTCTGCCATGGGAACCACGGGAACCATCATGGGCAACTCGCGCTATTTGAAAGAGCAAAATCCTAATGTGCAAATCATTGGCGTGCAACCCAAGGAAGGCGCTCGCATACCAGGCATTCGACGTTGGCCCAAAGAATATCTTCCACAAATTTTCGAGCCTTCACGTGTAGATCGCATTATTGATGTCGGCCAACATGACTCCGAAGAAACAGCACGTAAACTAACTCGAATCGAAGGAATATTTTCAGGTGTATCTTCAGGTGGCGCATGCTTTGCTGCACTGCAACTTGCTAAAGAATTACAAGAAGGCTTCATCGTATTTATTCTTTGCGATCGTGGCGACCGCTATTTGTCATCTGATTTATTTAATGAATCTGCAAAGGCAAGCTGATGGCTAATAGTATGCATGTTACCCTCAAGAAAATTTCTGCCGTTGGCTTCGAGATTGTCAACCCCAGCGGCAATGCCGTTACCATCGATGGTCCGCCCGATATGGGAGGCCTTAATACAGGCATGCGCCCTATGGAAGTCGTACTCGCAGGTCTTGCCAGTTGCAGTGCTGTCGATGTTATACACATTATGCAAAAACAGCGGCAACCCTTGGAAGATCTGACCGTAGAAGTCGAAGGCGAACGCGCCGATACCGTGCCCGCAGTGTTCACACATATTCATCTTCGCTTTGTGGGCTCTGGGAAAATCACCCTCGACAAGCTCGGAAATGCAGTTAAACTATCGATGGAAAAATATTGCTCGGTAGCGAAGATGCTTGAGCCCACAGTGCGCATTACCCATGAATCCGTAGTTACAGCGCATTAGAACAAAACAGCGAATCAACGCACAGTTATCGACACGACACATCTTTTATTGTGAGATCGCCTGCAACCCCATGCTGCGTATGCCTTGCGGCTCATAGCGTCATTGCCGCCAAGGCGGCAATGACGCTCGTTCATTTCACATGCATGGGTTTTCCGGCGAGACCATTCTCCCCATTACCTACACAATTGCGCACCCGCGCTCACCACATCGTCGCTTGAACTCAACGCAAAAAACTATTTGGTGTGTCAAAAGAATTTACCTACCATGCACGTTTTCAATACCAACAAAAAGAGCTGCCCATTGTAGGCAACTCTAGAGATTTGGATTTCTTCAAATATTAGAAGTCGATCTGCGACTTTGCACCGTAGTAGAACACATTTGGCAGATCATAAGATTTGCCACCAGCTGGCTTCAGAGATTCTGTGGTCAAGCCCACTTCAGGAACAAAAGTGACACGCTTGACGGGAGCGATTGACGCCTGCAAATAAACAGTGATGCGAGTGTCGGTTGCGCTCTTGCCATAGAAGTCCTGGCTATGTGATTCCACACCAACACCAAGCTCTGGAGTCACAATACCAAAGGTTGCATTGGCATCAATATATCCATTGATGGTTGTTGCATTGATCAACTTGCCGGTGGTATCGACATAAGCTTTGAAAGGATTGGTGGTGATCAATCCAATTTCGTTACCGTTCACAATATAACCAGCAGAAGCATTCACATTGATGACGCTCGACTTGAAACCAAAGTCCACAACTCCCAAATAGTTGGAGATATCATAGGAAGTCGAATATTTCCCTGGTCCACGAATGATCTGCTTTGCTGCATTCACTGCATCCAAAGAGTAACCATTGTACGCAGCACCAACACCAATATGAGCAGGTCCAATGGCGTAATCATAGGCAGCTTCGACCTTAGGAAGATTATCGTTGCGGGTTGCATAGTTCAAGGCAGTACTAACACTGATTGCAGCCTGTGCGCCGGGAACAAACGACAGGTTAAATCCATGAGCACTCAAAGTCAATTGCTTTTCGCGCAACAAAGAAATACCACCCTCAGCCAGCAAGTTATTATCACCACCCCAAATCTGGTTTGAATTGATGTAATTGATAATGCTCCATGCTTGACCAAGTGTCAAAGACACGTCACTGTTGATCTTCCACTTTCCATACAACAAGCGTAAGGAAGGCGTTGTCGTTGTAGATGTTGGGCCGGTAAACACAGAGGCTAAACCATATTCAATCTTGCCACTGACATTACTGTCGGCAACAACATTGGCGCCAAATCGGCTATTACCTTGCAACACATAGGATTTGGAATTTGTGCTCTTCCCATTCGATCCTGTATCGACTACAGTTTGTCCGAATGTTCCTGCACGTGCAGATCCATAGAAGCTCCAATCAGAGCTGTAGGCCTGTGAAGCAGCCAAGAGAGCGGCTGTGATTGCGATGATTTTTTTCATGTTGATCTCCTTTTTTTAGATGATGAAATTTTGAGGATTGCCATGAATCAATTGGGTGATTTCATGACGTATTTTCAGGAACTCTTGGGTATGACGAATGCGGTCATCTGTATCCGCATGGGCATGCACCGTAAAGTCAATTTTGAATTCCTTGACAATTTTCCCTGGACGTTTAGAAAGCACTAACACTCGCGTTCCCAGTAGCAAGGCCTCATCAATATCATGAGTGACCAACAATATCGTGGCTTGCGTTTCAAACCAGATATTGCGAACCATGTCTTGCATTTGTTCGCGCGTCATTGCATCTAAAGCGCCGAAAGGTTCATCCATGAGCATAATCCTGGGTTCATTGGCAATCACTCGCGCAATAGATACGCGCTGTTTCATGCCTCCAGAAAGCTCATAGGGTTTCAGTTTTGAGTATTCAGAAAGTCGCACCTGTTCTAGAACATGCTTGACTCTCTGCGTTCTTTCCACTAGTGGTACCCCGCGCATTTTTAAGCCGAACTCAACGTTCTGCCAAACGTTCAACCATGGGTATAAGGCCGCATATTGAAACACTACGCCACGATGCCAATCTGAACCATGGATTTGTTTTCCATCCATGTTAATTGAACCTGTAGACGATTCGAGAAAGCCAGCAAGCAGCCCCAACAAAGAACTCTTGCCACAACCTGAAGGCCCAAGAATGCACACAAACTCATTCTTAAACACGTTCAAATTGATTTGCTCGAGCGCATGAATCTGCTGCTTGCCGCTTAAATAATGACAAGAGACATCATCAATAGAGAGTACCTCTTCGGGCTCTGCACCAAGGCTATCGTCGACAGGGTCAAACATTTTTACTTCAAAGCCTTTTCAATAAATTCTGGATTAACAGCGGCCTCGAAGGCGCTCAAATCTGCAGCTTTGTCGATTGCTTTTTGTTCCACCAAGAAGTCCGCAGTAGCCTTAAGAGTCTTCACGAGATCGCCTTTCTTTTTACTTGATCCGAGATACTTTGCAGAAATTTCGTCTTTGCCCGAAAGCCAAACGAGTCCTGCGACCTGCTTCTTGCCTTCAATACTGTCTACGTTGAACGCCTTGGCAATCGTTGCTGTCACTTCATTTGGATTGGACTTGAAGGCTGTATTTGCCTTGATCTGAAGCTTCACATACTTGGTGACAACCTCTGGAAATTTCTTGGCAAACTCACTGCGTACAATTTCAATATCCGCAGTAACAATTCCTTTCTCTGCTAACTCTTTTGAGCTGGTGAGAAGCTTACCATCGGCGAGAAGCTTGCCAAGGGTTGGATCCCAGACATAAGCACCATCAATGTCACCACGTTGCCAAGCGGCAAAAATATCTTGTGGCTGCAAGTCCAAAATTTTCACCGATTTCTGATCAATACCATTCAACTTGAGCGCATTGAGCAAGCTGTAATGGGCGGTGGAGCTGATGGGCACTGCAATTTTCTTTCCCACTAAATCTTTGAAAGTACTGATGTTCGAAGAATTCTTAACAGCCAAGGCTTCTGCCTCACCAATCACATCATGAATCCAAATAACTTGATAAGGCAAGCCACGAGAAATGCCCACAGATGTTGGTGTGGTGCCCAATTGACCGAAGTCAATGCTTCCAGCAGCAATAGCGGTATTTACATCGCGACCCGAAGCGAACTCTTTTAATTCAACCTTAACGCCGAGTTCTTTTTCATACCATCCTTTTGCCTTTACATAGGCTTCCCCATTAGGCACAGTTTGGTAACCAATGCGCACCACATCGGGTGAAGCAGCATTGGCGGTTACACTTAGCGCAAGTGCAACAGTGATCGATGCGATAATATGTTTTTTGTTCATGTTGTTCTCCTTGTTTTAATGATCGATTCTTGTTTCTTCTTTTCGTTGAACATCATTCTTTGCCTCGCCAAGGAACCACGCGATTCTCAAGAAATGTGATCCCAAGCGTGAGTAAAACTCCCGTGGTTCCCATGACGAAGATTCCGACAAATACGACATCCGATTGCAAAAACTTGCTGGCATCAAGAACCATCCAGCCTACTCCTGATTCAGCAGCCACCATTTCTGCAGCAACGAGTGTCGTATACGCAACACCCAGAGCCGTTTTAATTCCTGTGAAAATATCGGGCAAGGTAGCAGGCAAAATCACATGGAAAAAGATTTGCGATTTACTTGCGCCTAAACTTTGCGCACCCAAAACAAATTCACGTTTTATTCTTCGTACACCCGCGCAGCACGCCACATACACTGGCGCAAAGCCCGCCAAATAAAGCAGTGCAAACTTGCTTGGATTTTCAATGCCCATCCAAATCACCAACAGCGTATAATACGCAAGTGGTGGAAGTGGGCGATAAAATTCCACCAAAGGATCGAGCATCGCTGCAAACTTTGAACTGTATCCACTTGCAAGTCCTAGTGGAACCGCAGTCGCAATCACAAGCGCAAATGAACCCAGCAGACGAAACATGCTGACCGCCAAATGCTCCCAAAGTGAGGCTCCTTTATATCCATCCACCAAAATGTGATGGAAGGAATGAAGCACTGCCTGTGGGCTTGGCACCAGCACATCAGAAACCTTTCCCGAACTTGCAAGCGCGAACCAACCAAGCAACAGCAAAGAAATACTGAGCACGCTCAACAGGTATTCCACACGAAATATTTTTGTGCGCGAATTAGCCACGACGAGCTTCCCGCTGATTGAGGTAATCGTTGTAAGTGCCTTCACCACCTACGCGCAAATACATATCCCAGGTGTCTTTAAAACCAGCACGTTCATAAAGGCGCTTGGCATCAGAACCACTGGCAATCAATTTTGCTTCATGTACGCCTTTGGAACGGAGCCATTCCAAATTCAAGTCAAGCAATTTGCGCGAAAGTCCATGACCTCGATGCTCTGGCAAGGTATACACATCAAGGATCCAGCCATAGCGACCGGGCTTGAATAAGTAATACGGAAAATCATCTTTCAGCAGCACACCCACAGTTGCTACCAGTTCTCCCATTTTACTGTAGGCCAAATAGTGTGCGATATTTCCCGCGTGAAACTCTTGCTCATAGCGATCCTGGAGCGCTTGCTTTGAATTCTCAATTAACGCACCATAGGGAATTTCCATTTCTTTAAATAGCAACGAGCGAAAATGCAAGACTGCAGGCAAGTCTGCAAACTGACCTTGGTGAATTTCATACCCATTAAATTCGGTTGACATAGAACACCCCTACTTAGACAAGCGATCCAAGTGAGCAACAATCGCGTGATTTAGGTCTTGATCTTCTTTGCGAATTTGCCACGACTCATCGATTACATCTAACACGTCGATTTGCCAAACAGTGGAAAGGTCTCCATCATCAATCTTGTCGCGAACAGAGCGGTAATAGGATTCAAACAAAGGCCCCGCAACGATCACGTGACTTGGAATTCCCTTAAGCTGAATATTGGCACCATCAGTTCCCAGTAATGTCACCGATATTTTTTTCTTGAACCATAAGCTCCGCACCAGATTCTTATTGATCTGTGAGGATTCGAGATATTCCAAATACACCAAATGGCCATCTGAATCTAAATGAAGCGAATCAGTGAGCACGGTATGCGGTTCACCGTTTGCATCGGCTGCAGTAAGAAGCGCAACAGTCTGAGGTTGTGCTAATAAATTTTTCCATTCCAATTTTGCATTCAATGTCATATAAGCCTCCCTTAGATTCGAGCCAAGTCGCTGTCTGGGTGATTTCCACAACGGCGATAGTTGTCCATTTCAATATCAAGAGCATATTTTTTCCGCAAACCCTGCAAACCTTTTGCAAGCTCAACGTAATAGCGTAGTGATGGTTGTTTCTGTTTATGGAACACCGTGCCTGCGTAGGGAACCCACACGCAAGCAACAGTGCTTACGCCTTGTTCTGCAAGGCTTTCCGCTTCATCCAGAGTGATTCGCAAGGCTTCTTCTTCGGTGGCAAAACCATGTGGTTTTGCAAGTTCTACTCCGCCGACCAAACCCGCAGAAACAAATCCTTTTCCGAAAATTCCGACTGCATTTATTAACCGCCGCTTCCATTCTTTATAGCCAACCCACTCCGCTTTTCCTGGGCAAATCCAGTTAAATGTTTTTTCATCAAGCACCTCAAGATCAGATGTGTATGACATCAATCCAGTCTTTGTATACAAGCGTTCTAATTGTTTTTCACTAAACGCAGAGCCTAAAAGCTGACTTGGAAATTTCTTTGTGCGAAAATTTTCACCGATGGCTTGCAACACATCTACGTACAGATCTACTTCATCATCAAAAACATTCTCGCCTTGAGGAATGGAGCCTCCGGTAATAAACACACCCGTAAAGCGTCCCTTCTGTTTCAAGGCTTCGCGAGTTGTCTCGGAAATATCTTGGAGCTCAAGATTGAGCGGTTTCGCAGACTCGCGTCTGCCCTTCGTGTAAGTCGATGCTATGCTGCAGAATTTGCAACCCTTACCATTGTCCCAGAATCTGCAATTACTATAGGGATTGAATTCAATGCGCTGCGGACGAGCATGGGCAATATGCCACATGGGCTTGCCCGAACTCGTGACCTTGTCATAAAAATCTGGCTTATGCCAATAGTCAACGTCCTCGACAATTTCCCCTTGATCCACAAGTACTTTGCGTCCATCAATTACATCCACGATGTATGGATTTTCAGCTGTATCGAGTGGAGCAGTTAATATGGATGAGCCATCGCGAAGCAAAAGTGATTCTGGTGAGAGATCATTTTTTTCTGTATAGATCCAACGTCCTTGAACTTGATGGATTTTGGGATCGACAGCAGCCACTGCGCGTTCTGTATAACGAACAGTCCTGCGCTGAACATCTGCCTTAAGAATCACTAAGGGAGGGACTTCAGGGAAAAGCTCCTCAACTTCTTTGCGACTCAATTCAGTCACCGATGCGCGTGTATTTGACATGCAGAAACTCCTATGCTGGCGATCAAAGTCTTGAATTCAAAGTCGGTACCAGCGTAGGTTCCCTGCTTTATCTATGGATAATATAGTTTAGTAAATACTATTATCCCATGGATTTTATGGGTTTATGTAAAAAAACATTTTCCTTTCTGCTAAAACAGGAAATATATGGCGATATTTCACTTATTTGAGCACATATTCTTCGCATCTTTTTATCTATCTTGTCTACCGTGTTTGTAGTTTTATTGTATATTAGGACAGAACCAAATGTTGAAACTATGGAAAAAATCATCGACCTAGAGTATATCCAAAGGACAGCACCTCTATTTGTACAGGCGCTAGATGTAACTCTGAGACTTGCACTCGGAGGCATATTCTTGGCTATTCTTATTGGAATAGTATGCAGCTCAATTTTGCACTTTCATGTTCCTGTTTTGAGACACCTCATTATGGTGTACGTGCAAATATCTCGTAATGTTCCTGTACTGGTATTTTTGTTCTTTCTCTATTTTGGGCTCGTTCAAATTCACATTATTCTGGAAGCGAAACTATGCGCAATCTTAGGGCTAGGAATGATGGGTGGCGCGTATATGACAGAATCTTTTCGCGCAGGTTTAATTGCTGTCGATAAAGTTCAAATTGAATCTGCGCGTAGCATCGGTCTTTCGCCTTTACAAATTCTTTGGCACATTTTATTTCCTCAAGCATTCGCAATTGTACTTCCTAACATGCTTTCCAATGCACACGCAATTCTAATGGAAACAGCAGTGTGTGGTTTTATTGCTGTTCCAGAATTAATGTGCGTGACTCGTGATCAGATTGGAATGTATTACAAAACCTACGAAAGTTTTTTAATGCTAACGGTTTCTTATGTTGTGTTGCTTCTTCCCTTATCGTTAATTGCAGGATACACGGAAAGGAGGGTGCGCAATGCACAATTCGGCCGCTAGTTTTATTTTCAACAACGCCCCACAACTGTTCAGCGGCATTGAAGCCACGGTATTAATTCTTTGCGCCTCAATCGCTCTCAGTATACCGGGAGGGTTCATTTTTGGAGCACTCAGATGCGCCAAGAATAAAGTCCTTCGCTATTCCACGCGAGCATTTCTTGAATTCTATCGAGCTCTTCCTATGGCTTTGCTTTTATTGGCTGGCTTCTTTTTAATTCCACAGATTTTTCAAATTCAAGTGAGTGGTGAATTCGTTGCGGTGACTGCATTTTCATTTTGGGGTAGCGTTGAGATTGGAGAATTAATTCGTGGCGCCATCGAATCCTTGCCGAAAATTCAAACAGAGTCGGGCACAACATTAGGACTTTCGAAAACCCAACTGTACCGTTACATCCTTATCCCCCAAGCCTTGCCTCGTGTTTTACCCGGTGCAGTAAATCTGATTACCCGCATGGTCAAAACGAGTTCTTTGATCATTCTTGTCGGTGTCGTCGACGTTGTAAAACAAATTCAGCAAATCATTGAACGAACCAAAGATCCGCTTATTGGTTACATCGTTCTTGCGGCGGTTTTTTTTGCTTTATGCTTTCCCTTGGCACAAGCATCCAAACGTCTTGAGAAACGCTTCAATCCTACGGGAGAACCTTTATGACTGGCCATGCAAGCAATGACATATTGCTCACTGTTTCGGGAGTATCTAAAAACTTTGGCCGAAAAGCAATTCTATCGGATGTGAGTTTTGACTTGCATCACGGCGAAGTCTTAGTGATTATTGGCCCATCGGGCTGCGGGAAAAGCACCTTGCTGCGCTGTTTAAATGGCTTGGAGAAAGTAAATGCAGGCGACATTTCTTTTCATGGCAAAAGCCTTGTGCATGGGAAAGTAGATTGGAAACACATCCATCAAAAAATCGGAATGGTTTTTCAGAGCTATGATCTATTTCCACATTTGAACGTTTTGCAAAATTTATTACTTGGTCCCATTAAGGTACAGAAGCGAGATCTCGCAGAGGCAACACAACAAGCACGCACACTCCTCGCGCGCATTGGTCTTGCTGACAGAGAGGGCGCTCTGCCTCGTCAGCTTTCCGGTGGACAAAAACAACGCATTGCCATAATTCGTTCCCTCTGCATGAATCCAGAAATAATGCTCTTTGATGAAGTCACCGCAGCACTAGATCCTGAAATGGTTTCCGAAGTTCTCGATGTAATCCGTGAACTTGCAAAACAAGGGATGACCATGGTGATCGTAACTCATGAAATGGGATTTGCACAAGCCATTGCTGACCGAGTGCTATTTCTTGAACAAGGAAAAATTTGTGAGATCGGGCCAAGCGATCAATTCTTCGCAAAGCCAACATCAGAAAGGGCTCAGCAGTTCTTAGATAAGCTACTGGTACATCGCTGGGCGCCCGTAATCTAACCAACCACAAACAACAAAGAGGTAAACATGAACAAAACACTCAGAATCATATCCACAGTCGCTCTGTCCTTGGCGACAGTGTTTGCTGTCGGCTGCAAAGACAAGAAGGAAGAGAAAGCATCGGTCTCCGTTCCTAAGGGATCCTTGGCAGATATCAAAGCACGCGGCAAATTGATCGTTGGCGTCTTTGGCGACATTCCACCTTATGGATCCGTAGATAGCACGGGAAAGAATGTGGGTTTTGATATCGCTTTTGCAAGACGCTTCGCCTTGGATTTGCTCGGTGATTCCACAAAGATTCAATTTGTTACGCTTGACCCAGCAAACCGTATCGAATATCTAAAATCCGATAAGGTTGACATCGTGCTTGCTGACTTCACCGTCACCGAAGAGCGCAAGAAGGAAGTCGACTTTGCCCTTCCATACTCCAAAGTCTCGCTTGGTATTGTTGTTCCTGAAAACAGCAAGATCACCAAGGTCGAAGATCTCAAGGGCAAGAAGCTGATCGTGAGCAAAGGAACAACTGCGGAAATTTTCTTCACCAAAAATTACCCAGATGTGAACCTGCTCAAGTTCGACCAAAATACAGCTCTCTTCCAAGCACTCAAGGACAAGCGCGGTGATGCTCTGTCACAAGACAACACACTGCTCTTTGCATGGGCGAAAGAAAATCCTGGTTTCAAAGTCATTATTGGAAACCTAGGACCAGTGGATCAAATTTCACCTGCGGTCAAAAAAGGCAATCAAGAATTGCTTCAGTGGATTAACGACGAACTAGTGAATCTGCGCAAAGTTCAATTTGCACACACGGCCTATGACGCAGAACTCAAGTCGCACTTCAGTGCAGACACCAAAGCTGATGACGTAGTCGTCGAAGGTGGACAGATCTAAAAACGATCTAACATTCGCGCCGACTGTACACACCGAGGCGCGCTATTCTTTCTACAATGGCATTCATGAATTCAGGTATAATTTCAGCGATTCTTGCATACTTACTTTGGGGATTATTCCCACTGTACTTTCGACTCTTACAAAGTGTCCCAGCCTTAGAGCTCGTTGCGCACCGAATTTTTTGGTCATTTCTTCTTCTGCTTTTAGTCCTTACTCTCACAAGGTCCTGGAAAGCATTTCACAGAGAATTTTCTAACCTGCGCACTATCCTATTTCATGTAGCATCTTCGCTGATGATCGGCTGCAACTGGTTGATCTACGTATGGGCAATTAATTCAAATCGTGTGGTCGAAAGTAGCATGGGATACTTTTTAAATCCACTCCTTACGATTGTACTTGGAGTTCTTATCTTCAAAGAAAAGTTACGACCCATCCAATGGTTTTCGGTATTTCTTGCAGGAGTAGGCATCGCGATCTTATCCATTGTGCATGCCGCGGTTCCTTGGGTTGCGCTATCTCTTGCGATTACATTCGGATTATATGGACTTTTGAAAAAACTCGCCCCAATCCAAGCAACATTCGGACTTCTTCTTGAAACATCACTTTTGATTTTGCCTGCCATAGGTTACCTTGCCTATGGGACACACATTGGACAAAGTGCATGGGTAACAGCGTCAATAAGCACACAAATATTTTTGATAGGAACGGGCTCTGTTACCATGATTCCTCTTTTTCTATTTGCAAAGGCAGCAGCCAGCATTCCTTTGTCCCAGCTAGGATTCTTGCAATATCTTACCCCTACCATGCAATTCTTACTGGGCATATTTCTGTACCATGAATCCTTTCCTCTTGCGATGCAAATCAGCTTTACCTGCATTTGGATCGCGCTCGCCTTGAACTGGATTCCTCTTAGAAAGAGGCACGGTTAAATATGCGATGAGAATCGCGTTAATTACTTTCGCAAAAAAAAAGCCCTGCCTCACTTCTGAGACAGGGCTTTTAATTATGGATAGCAGACAGCAATAATTCTTAGACTATTTTCTGCCTGCTAATTGCCGAATCACTTGAATAAACAGATCAACTTCATCGCAAGTATTGTAGAATGCGAACGAGGGTCGAACCGTTGCTTCGAGTCCCATGCGTCGCAAGATCGGCTGCGCACAATGATGTCCTGAGCGCACAGCAATTCCTTCCTTATTCAAAGCATCACCAACCTCTTCGGTCTTGTAACCCTTGAGAATAAAGGAAAGCACGCTCGCTTTTTCAGTTGCAGTGCCTACAATGCGAACCCCTGGTATGACCTGTAAACGCTGCGTTGCATACTCCAGCAAGAAATGCTCGTATTGGGCAATGCGTTCTATACCAATCTTCTGCACATAGTCAAGCGCAGCGCCAAGGCCTGCGGCATCAGCAATATTGCCCGTACCCGCTTCAAATTTGAATGGAGCTGGGTTGAACAAGGTGCGTTCAAAAGTGACATCCGCAATCATGTTTCCGCCACCTTGCCAGGGGGGAAGCTGATCGAGAAGCGCTTTCTTACCATACACCGCGCCAATGCCTGTGGGACCATATATCTTGTGCCCTGAGAACACGAAGAAATCCGCATCGATCGCTTGCACATTGGTGCGCATGTGCGACACCGATTGCGCTCCGTCCACCAAGACCTTTGCACCAACGCCATGCGCTGCTGCAATGATTTCAGGAACCGGAGTCACAGTACCGAGCGCATTGGACACTTGCGTAATCGCCACGAGCTTGGTTTTAGGCCCGAGCAATTGCGACAACGCTTCCATGCGAATCTGACCGTTGTCGTCCACAGGAATCACGCGAAGCTTTGCACCCTTGCGTTCAGCAAGCTGTTGCCAAGGGACAATATTCGCATGATGTTCCAGATTCGAAACAACGATTTCATCACCTTCGCCAATTTCTTTTTCACCAAAAGTATTCGCGATTAAGTTGATGCCCTCGGTGGCTCCGCGCACAAAAATGATTTCGCTTGGACTTGCTGCTCCCAAAAAATCTGCAACCTTCTGACGAGCGTCTTCGTAGGCGTCCGTAGCCCGCGCAGCCAGTTCATGCGCAGCGCGGTGAATGTTTGAATTTTCGTGGGAATAAAAATCAGCAAGGCGATCAATCACGGCTTGTGGCTTTTGCGTGGTCGCTGCATTATCAAACCAAACGAGTGGTTTTCCATTGACACGTTCCGCAAGAATCGGAAAATCTTTGCGAATGGAATACACATCGAGTGGATTTGTCTGTGCACCAGGATAAGGCAACTGGCTCGGCCGTGGTTGACGAGCAAGCCCCGCTTCATCAAGGAATGCAAAATGCGGTTCCGCAGAATACGGAGTTTCGCTAGCCCCAATATTTCCCGGAACAGAAGGCGTTCGCGCTGCACCAAGCAAGTCGCTCTGCCCAGGTAAAACAAAGGGTTGCGCGGTTACGTGATCACCCTTAACACCCTCTTCTGCCAATGCATCTAAAGGATCGGCGCCCGCTTGCACAGGTGTGGAATCCAAGAAATAAAAGGCCGCCGAAGAGGTCACCACAGGAGCCGCACCCACAGGAAGAGCGGCAGCATAAGCCTCTGGCACACCTTCGGCACGCCCCGTATGAGGAACTTGCACAGGGGCAATGGTTCCATCAGCGGGTTGTAGCGTTGGCGCAGGTTGCCCTAGAGTCAAGGCAGGGATTGGTCCCGGAGCTGAGGCTTGGGATTGAATTGGCGCTGGATCTGCCGTACCAGGTAATGCCTGGAAAAACGCCGTGGCCATGCCTTCCAACCAATTACTTGTAGGTGTCTGTGTAGTCATGATACTTGCCCACTTCCACATCGTCCAGAACAGCCAAGGCATCTTCGGTCAATACTGCGAGAGAGCAGTAGAGCGAAATCAAATAGGACGAAATGGCGTTACGGTTGATGCCCATGAAGCGAACGGAAAGGCCTGGGCTTTGCTCACCTGGGAGGCCAGGCTGGAACAAGCCAACCACGCCCTGACGCTTTTCGCCAACGCGCAGCAGCAAAATCTTTGTCTTGCCATCCTCTACAGGAACCTTGTCGGAAGGAATCAAAGGAATTCCACGCCAAGTAATGAATTGCGAACCAAATAGGCTCACGGTGGGAGGAGGTGTTCCCCGACGTGTGCATTCACGGCCAAACGCAGCAATCGCAAGAGGATGCGTTAAGAAGAAGCCTGGCTCTTTCCAAACCTTGGTGAGCAGATCATCAAGATCGTCGGGAGTAGGTGCGCCAGTCAGCGTGGTAATGCGTTGTGTCGAATCCACATTCGCAAGCAAACCATATTCAGGATTGTTGATGAGTTCGCTTTCTTGACGCTCCTTGATTGCTTCTATGGTGAGGCGAAGCTGTTCCTTGATCTGGTCATGTGGACGACTGTACAGGTCGGAGACGCGTGTATGTACGTCGAGAATTGTGGAAACAGAATTCAAGAAAAATTCGCGTGGCTTATCTTCATAGTCCACGAAAGTCTGTGGGAGTTCATTGGTGTCACGTTTGCTGCATGCAACCTTCACCGATCCTGGATTTTTCACCTTGTTCAGGCGATAGATACCCGCTTCAACGGGAAGCCACTGTAACAAATGAGTGAGCCAACGCGGAGTGATACGTGAAAATTGTGGGACGGTTTTGGTCGCATTGGCAAGCTGCCGCGCCGCGTGATCGCCTAGAGCGAGTTGTGGTTGTACGGTTTCGGACATGATCCTACCCTTCATCGATAAATCGATTATTTCAAAGGAATCGCGTGGACGCGTATGCCCAGAATTTGTGTGTGATTTTTTGAAGCGAGTTGTTCCACATCGCGATGTCGCGTCTGTTGGAGCAATTATTTTTCGAATGTATTAATTCAGCATCAACATAACAAGAAGCTTTAGTTTCACTGTTTACCCTATAAACGTCATCGTCTAAAAACATTTCCTTGCAACAATAACGAGTACACTTTGCATCCAACGCAGAATCCAAGAAAAGATTCGAGCGCGGCACAAAATCCGAAGATGCCTGTGATCCCCAGAGCCACATGGATCAAACCCAACCACGATGTGATCGCAAGTGCAACGGAAAAAACAAAGCCAATCCGTGCAGCAAATCGCTTAGGAGCAATGTTTTCAGGTTTGGGCGCAATAGAAAAAAGATCGAGCCAAGCTCGACTAAAAAAACGCAGAACGCTATAGGTTCTGAGCCCAAATGAACGCAGGGCAAAATCGAAAGCAAGAAACCACGCAACCCACGTGACTTCGTGAAACACTCTGCTCACGATAAGTAAAACCAAAACATGGAAAGCCACAAGACGAGCCGCTCTTCCATCTACTTGCCCAGGTGCAACGGGACACGCTGGTCCTGAGATAATCTGTGTTACTGCTGGCATAAGCACTCCTATTGTTTCGTGCTATTGTCGATAATGACTGGGAACGATGTGACTTGCGTCATTGCCGTGAAAGCGGCAATCTCATAACGTGGTGAGATCCTCTCCAAGCGAGGAGGACGAGGAAGAGGGGCGAGATGACGATAAAAGGCGGCAATGACGCGATGAAGAAGACGCATTAAATTCCTTCCCCTAAATGCAATCCCATGCTGCGAATCCACTCACGTTCTGATTCACGCCGACGCGAATGTTCACGTGCTTGGTCATAAGCCAGCCGATAGAGTTCAATCTTACGATTGATCTGTTCAAGGGTCATTCCTTCAAACAACCAGTTAGGCAGGTCTGAGAATTCTTCTTCGTCAAGATCGGGAAAATCTTCGAGCTTTTGATTTCGCATGATATTCTCCTTGGTGAGTAATTTGTGGTGAACGTTGGCAGGACTAATGTTGTTTTAAACTTCCCATGATTTTCCGCGAGTTTTTTCATGTAGAGAGCATAAGCGAGTACCCGCTTCGCGCAAAATATTTTCGTCTTTGGCAAAATGAAAGCGAATAAAGTTTTGTGCGCCATCCCGAAAGAAGCTAGAACCAGGAACCCCTGCCACACCTACATCGCGAGCCATCCATTCAGCAAAGGCGACGTCATTTTTAACTTCATATTCAGAAATGTTCACCATGACAAAGTAAGCGCCTTGGGGTTCATAAAAACGCAGTTTTGCTTTCTGCAATAAATCCAAGAACATTTCTCGCTTACGGGAATAGAGTGCGGCTAATTCTTGATAATATGAATCAGGATATTGTAAAGCAACAATTGCGGCTTCTTGTAAAGGAGCTGCCGCACCCACAGTCAAAAAGTCATGTACCTTGCGCGCTTGCGCAATCAGGTGTGCAGGCGCAATAATATAACCTAGACGCCATCCGGTAATCGAATAAGTCTTCGAAAGACTTGAGCACGAAAAGGTGCGCGCAAACATACCAGGCAAGCTTGCGAAATAGGTGTGTTGATAAGGCGCATAAATAATGTGCTCGTAAACTTCATCAGCTAAAACAAAAGCATCAAATTCTTCTACAAGAGCCGCAATTTGCAATAGCTCGATACGCGAAAATACACGTCCGGTTGGGTTCGAAGGATTACACAAAACAAGCGCTTGGGGATGATGTTCCTCAAATGCTTTACGCAACTCAGCTATCTCAAAATGGAAATCAGGAGCATGCAAGGAAACGTATATGGGAGTGGCTCCACTTAATATAGCGTCTGCGGCATAGTTCTCATAAAAGGGTGAAAATACAATCACCTTGTCACCAGGATTGCAAGCGGTCATCATCGCCGCCATCATGGCTTCGGTGCTTCCACAAGTCACCACAATTTGGGATTCTGAATCAATAGGGATTCCCATAAAATGACTTTGCTTTTGCGCTAACGCAGCACGAAAACCCGCAGCACCCCAAGTAATCGCGTACTGGTGCGGGCCTTCGTGTGCGACCTTCGCTAAGGCATTGCACAAAGATTCCGGTGGTGCAAAATCAGGGAAACCTTGCGATAGATTAATCGCATTATGTGCCGCAGCCACTCGACTCATGCGTCGAATCACGGACTCTGTAAAATACTTTACTCGCTCACTCGTCACTGGCATAGCTCACCCGAGTAGAATTTCTAATTGCTGATATTCTGCGCTTTGATTTTCTACATAATTTTTGAGTGCTGGCACTTGATAAATATTATCCTCTTCTGGGCACCAACCCGTAAGAGCACCACCATACACGCAGCCCGTGTCAAGGCCGCGGAACCCATCAGCTAAATACAGGCCGCGATCTGCCCAATGCCCAAAGACTACTGTTTTTTCCCAGGCACCAAACTCGTACCATGCAGGATTATAAGCATGATTCATATCGACGCCTTGCCCATCCCAAGTTCGCACATGCACCATCACATGCGGACTCATTTGGGTCGGGTGAAGAATTCCTGGTTGAAACCCTGCGTGTACAATAAAGAAATCGTCTTCTTCCATCCACACAGGCCAATCTCGTACATGCTGTGCAATTTCTTTTTCGTATCCCTGCATACGGCTTAAAAATTCACAGTCTTTTTTCTTACGTAATTTGGGTGCAATCGCCAGAGTGCGCAATAACCGAGCCTCTTGATTTCCGAGCACATGCTGGATGCCCAGATCCCTCGCTAGTTCTAGGGCTCCCAACGTATCGGGACCACGGGTGATCATATCGCCGACTTGAAATAAGCGATCTTTTCCGTACACAAATCCAAATTGTTCGACGAGATTTTCCAGCTCATCTCTGCAACCATGTACGTCACCAATAATTAGCGTTCTCATAATTCTTCTACCATCCCAGAGCAAAAAAAAGGGTGGACTGGTTATCGCTTTCGCCTTACAGACCACCCATTTAATCATTACAGCTTTATGCCTTCGCGAGACCCTCTTCCAGAGCTTCGAGAATATCGTCGATATGCTCAATACCAACAGAAAGGCGGATCAGATCCTTCGTAAGGCCACTTGCCAATTGTTCCGCATCGGAAAGCTGAGAATGCGAGGTAGAAGCTGGGTGCAAGACCAAACTTTTCGCATCGCCGACGTTGGCGAGATTCGAGAACAGCGGGACATTGTCGATGAATTTCACCGCAGATTCATAGCCACCCTTGGCACCAAATACGACTACACCACCAAAGCCTTCCTTGAGGTATTTCTTTGCATTGGCGTGAGCAGGGTCGTCGGGCAAACCTGGATAGCGAACCCAAGCAACCTTGGGATGCTTCTTCAAGAACTCAGCAACCTTCAAGCTGTTCTCACTATGGCGAACAATGCGAAGAGGCAAAGTTTCAGTTCCTTGCAAGAAAAGCCATGCGTTATCTGGGGAAAGCGCAGCGCCCAAGTTACGTAGAGGCACAGTGCGAACGCGCAGTGCAAACGCAATAGGCTTGAGTGGTTCGGGAAGATCGATAGCCCAACGCAATCCATGGTAGTTGGAATCTGGTTCGGTGAGCAATGGATGCTTGCCACCCTTCCAATCAAACTTACCAGAGTCAGTGATAATACCACCAATGCCAGTACCATGTCCACCAATCCACTTGGTGAGAGAGTTCACCACAATGTCGGCTCCATGTTCAATGGTGCGCAGCAAGTATGGAGTGGTGAATGTTCCATCTACAATTAGAGGAATTCCATTGCGATGTGCAACATCCGCAATCGCACGAATGTCAGTCACATCAAGCACTGGATTTCCAATGGTCTCAATGTAAAGAGCCTTGGTCTTTGGCGTAATTGCCTTCTGGAAATTTTCTGGATCTTTGGGATCCACAAAATGTGTTTTGATACCAAGCGCAGGGAGAATGGATTCGAACTGCGTATATGTTCCACCGTAGAGATTATTGGCAGATACAATTTCATCGCCAGCCTGCGCAAGCGTGATGATTGCATAGAAGATAGCGGAAGTACCCGATGCAACAGCAACAGAAGCGGCACCGCCCTCAAGAGCTGTGATGCGATCTTCAAGAACGGTATTGGTTGGATTGGTCAAACGAGAATAGATGTTTCCCAATTCCTTAAGACCAAATAGGTTTGCGCCATGTTCTGTGTTCTTGAACACGAACGACGCAGTGCGGTAAATGGGCACTCCGCGGCTTGTGGTGGTTGGATCGGGGACTTGGCCAGCATGGATGGCAAGAGTTTCAAAATGTTGTTTCTTAGTCACGGTGTACTCCTTGTTTTGGTTTTGAGTTTCTTTCTTGGAAGATTTGGAAAATGACTGGACGATTTTTTCGATCAGATTGGCCATGTTGTTCTCCTTTTTTTATTCACCCTTATTGTCTATCGTCTTACTAGATATTTAAAATGTAAACAACTTTGATAAACATTGCAACTAATTTTTTAACAAACAATAAGTGCCACTATTTTGATTATTAAGCCACTTTTTTTGGAAATTCTGCCAAATCGATATTTTTTTACAAAGGATTCCTTTCAATTTTTATTTATTACACTATTTCTATCGATTTGATATTTTTTAATTTCCTTTACTCTTGATCGTCTTGGTAGTAACACTAGCGAGGCATCTATGAAACACTCCTCCCAAGAATTCACAGAAGGCAAATCATGGAAGCTCTACTCGAAACAACCTGTAGTTGGCCTAGATCTAGGATCACGCGCAGCAAAGTCCGCTTTGATTCATCAAGAACAACGCCCTTTAATGGCATCGTTGAAAAGTTGATTCACACCCAAGGAATAATTTCCTAGTGAATCTGTCTAAGCAAGAACGCTCAACAATGTTGCGTTTAGGGTGCAACAAAATCCGCGCTTAGACTCCCGCAGTTGGAAACGCTAACGCATCCATAAATACTTTTTGGAAATGCGGCTTGCGAGAGAGTTCCACCAAACTTACTTGAGGGGTAAATTGCTCCATGGCAACACGTGAAGGAATATCGAGCAAAAAGCGCTCAGCACCAATACGCGAGGTGTTTCCAGAGAATTCAATTTTCCCTTGAAACTCTTGCGGCAGTAGGCCTAAGTTCAGCAGGCTTTCGGAGCGCAAGTGGTAACCAAATGACCCTGCAATCAATACTTGGTCCACCTCTGCAGCTTTCACCCCAAGCTCTTCAAGCAATAAATCAACGCCAGCACGCACGGCACCTTTGGCAAGTTGCACCTGGCGAATATCCTTTTGGGTCAAATACACATCGGAGGTAAGTTCAAATACCGACTTGCCCTCGCGTAAAGTACACGCCGCTTTATTAAATCGACCTGTACTGTCAATAATTTCACAACGGGCAAGCTCCGCAACTGCATCTAGCAATCCGCTTCCACAAAGCCCTACAGCGGTAGCGTCATCAATGGTACGAATGCTGGGAATCCCTTTTGCATCAAGCTCAACGCGTTCAATGGCCCCCGAAGACGCACGCATTCCACACTGAATATTCATGCCTTCAAAGGCTGGACCCGCGGCTGTTGATGACGCACTCCAACCATGTGGAGAAGCAAGCACCATTTCTCCATTGGTGCCAATATCAATGAATAAAACAGTGCCGTGAGGTTTGTCGAGATTGGTCGCAAGAATTCCCGCCACAATGTCTGCACCCACATAGGCAGAGATCGACGGAGGTAAATACACTTGCGCATCTGCAGCGAAATAATTCGGCCAATAATCCTGGGCACTTTGCACACAAGGCAAAGCCAGTTCGGGCACATAGGGATAGACGCCAAGACTACGCGGAGAAGCGCCCGCAGCCAAGTGTAACATAGTTGTATTGCCCGAAAGAACAATATCAAAGACATTGGTTGCTTGTGCTTTACTGTGCTGCAAAGAGCGTTGTGCAAGTCGATGAATTTCATTCACCACATCGGCACGCAGTTCTGCCAAGCCTTCCTCTGTAGAACCATGCTGAATGCGACCAAGAACATCTTGCGCCCGTAGCGTTTGGGGATTCAGACTGCTCTGCGTATTCAATACATGGCCATCTTCTAAAGACACGAGTGAAAGCACCAGAGTCGTAGTGCCAATGTCCACAGCAATGCCAAGTCCATGTGCAACCCGTGGAGCCAACGCATGTTCGCCTCGCACACCTTCTGCGAGAATGCGCATACCGCCGTTGGATTTCTGTGCATCCCAAAATACGGGAAAATCTTTTTCTACCAACACTTCGCAAGCAAGTACAGGCTCCGCATCAGCTTGGTGCAAACGCACAAGGCATTTGCCACATGTACCTTTTCCACCGCATGCATTATCAAGAAGAAATCCATGTTTGTGCAATACGGTTAACAAATTTTCACCAAGGGCTGCATCCAAGTGCTGTCCCATTGGTTGCACAATAATTTCAGGCATTATCCTTTTCCTTAACAGCGAGAGTCATCGCTTGAATGTTGGCAATTGGCGTAGATGTGCTGAGTCCACAAGCAGGGGAAATAATATCGACACCATCACTCACTAATCGACGTGTTACCGCTGCAATTTGTTCGGGCTGGTCACGCTCTAAGCGGTAGGTGCTCACGTTGCCCATGGTAATGACATGCGGATATTTTTCTTTAAGGTGCGGCAAGCTAACTAGCGAGTCGGTACTCAGCGCATCACCAGATAACGCAGCCGCAGGGGCTTGAATCGATTTCAAGTCACCACAAATATGAATGATAAGAGGAACGCCTTCTTCATGTGCTGCTTGGGCTAAACGCTCTAGGCATGGATAGGCAAAGGCTTCAAATATTTTGGGACCAAGGATTTCACCCGTTGCAGTTGGGTCACCAATCGCAATCGCAGAGGCTTTTCCTTTACGCACCATCAAACGTAAATAACGCACCAAAAATTCGGTTACATATTCCAACACCTCATGTGAACCTTGGGGATCGCGTCGTAAATCTTTTAAGAAGCGAATAGGATCCACCCAAGAGGCCGCAGTGCTCACAGGTCCGGTAAGGCTTGCGATTACAGGCACCTCGGGGCGCATTAAAGCAGCAATTCCCGAAGCCTCTGCAATCAATTCTAAGCGACTACGATTCACGACTAAATCCAGATCCGGTAAAGAAACTTCGCGAATGGAGGCGAATTGTTCTTTGACCACTTTGGGTTCGCAGGCGAAAGTCCCCAGATCTACTTGGCTTCCTAACGCTTCCGCCTCTACTGTCATGCAAAAAGGCAAACCAATATTTTCAAAGCCCGTACGCTCTTGCACGGCAAGCGCAAGACTCGCCATACCTTCTGCATCGGTGTGTGCCGCAGGTAAGAAAATCTTACTTTCGCTCATCACATCTTGGATAGCCGCGTTCATCATTCCACCTGTGCAAATTACTGGCGGGCGGTCTGGTTTATGTTTGCCAAGCGTTTGCGCTAGCCGATATTTAGGAGTCCATGTACTCATGCGGCACTCCGGTGCAATTTGCGTGCGAGAGCCACTGCAGCAGGGGCATTAGGTGCCGTTCCATCTGCCCCGATCTTTTTTGCAAATGCGCCCGTAATTGGACCACCACCTACGAGCACTTGAAAGCGCTCTCGGATTCCGCGTTCTTTAAGAATCTGAATCACACGCTCCATGGCGGGCATGGTTGTCGTCATAAGCGTCGCCATGGCAATGAATTCGGCATTGAATTCCACCGCCGCATCCACAAAGCGCTCTGGAGGTACATCGCGCCCTAGGTCTTCTACCGCAAAGCCGGCTGCCTCAAGCATGATCTTCACCAAGTTTTTTCCGATGTCATGAGTGTCCCCTTCGACCACACCGATCACCACACGAGTCTTTTCGCCTTCTGCTGCAACGGGCAAGTGCGGTCGTACCACATCTAGACCAGCATACATGGCATCAGAACACAAAAGCAATTCTGGAATAAAATACTCCTCATCTTCGAATAATTGCCCTGCCCGATCCATGCCTTTCACAAGGCCACCGTCGATAACGTTTACGGCGGCAATACCTTCATCGAGAGCTTGTTGGCACAGCCCCGGGGAATTGTCTTCATCCATCGCCACAACAGCATATGCGATCCGTTCAAGAATTGTTGTCTCAGATCCCATAGAAATCCTCCTTTCAGGGATTGTTATCAAGGGTGAAAATGCGATTTTGGCACTCACTCTACTTAGTCTATTGCAATAGTAGTTATTTATAGCTACATTGTACACACCTTTGCTAAACAAACAGGATTTTTTTCGATGGCACTCACAACCATCGACGATGCCCACAAGGAGGTTCGCTATGTCCGCACCACTTTCATCCAAACAAATCATCGAAAAATTGATCGCTCTGGAACCCACACCACGCCACCCAGTCTCATTGCTTTCGGCTGGTGCTTGGACTTTAAACCAAAGTGGCTTGACTATGGAACAGGCGCTTGCCATAAGCCCTGAGCGCTTTGCCGAAGTCCTCGCGCAGACAAACGAACGCGTAGGCTGCGATATTATTTGGCCAGGCTCTGGCTATCACAATCTTGCGATTCGCGGCATTGGTGGCAAAATCAAATTCCGCATAAAGGGAACGCCTGATGTCCAAGAGCCCTTATTGGTAGGGGACTGGAAGGCGAAGCACATCAACACGAAAAGCGTGCAAGACGATGAAGGTGTGCGATTACTGGCAAACGCTGCAAGAATATTAGTTCGCAAAATTGGAGATCAAACGGTGATTGGCACAAGCCAATGGGCGCCCTTTACACTAGGTGGAATGGCCTATGGGGTAGAGAATTTGGTTCGCGCTCTTTATAAGGATAAGACTGCGGTTCACGATGTGCTCGAGTTTGCAGCCGATCTCTGCTATGACTATTTGGAGCCGTTCATCGATGCGGGCGTATCCTTGATTT
>Ga0302273_1000196_pt1 | contig 30419 bp, 29 predicted proteins | sample III_Bog_N1_3_FD_198774 | JGI IMG/M metagenome (GOLD analysis project Ga0302273, IMG submission 198774) | Peat permafrost microbial communities from Stordalen Mire near Abisko, Sweden - III_Bog_N1_3 | ecosystem: Environmental > Terrestrial > Soil > Wetlands > Peat | place: Sweden: Abisko... | reverse complement strand
CATGCTTAGTCAAATTCAGCGACCCTAAAGGCCCCGTAATTTTCAACCAAGTGCGCGTAGGCCTAAATGGCAAGCACTTCACCATGTACAAGTATCGCAGCATGTATAAAGATGCAGAAGCACGCCTCGAGAAGCTTCGCCACTTAAACGAAACTACAGGGCCAATCTTCAAGATGAAAAACGATCCTCGTATTTACCCTGTAGGCCGCATACTCCGCAAATATTCTCTAGACGAGCTACCACAGCTCTTCAACATTCTTTTTGGTGATATGTCCATTGTAGGCCCTCGCCCACCAATCCCCAAAGAGGTCGCGGAATACGAGCCTTGGCACAAGATGCGCCTGTCCGTAAAGCCAGGTCTTACCTGCCATTGGCAAGTTTCTGGTCGTAGCAAAATCGGTTTCGATGACCAAGTCCGCCTAGATAACAAATACATCCGTCATGGTGGAATTGTGACGGACATGGATTTAATTCGGAAGACGTTTAGAGTGGTGTTTAAGGGTGAAGGGGCGTATTAGTCCACTTCACCACACTCAATCAAACAACAACAATTTGATTTCCTCCCTTCAACCACGCTACAACGGATATTTCTCCTTAAGAGTATCGTCCGTTGTCTTCGCAATTTTTTTGGCTTTGAATAGTCTAAAGATTGGTTTACTATCCATCGAGTTTATTTCCTCTGCACACCCTCACAGAACCATTCTTTTCCATTCAATTCTCTCTTTTGCCTATTGCCTGCCCGCATTCCTTCTATGCTTCAGACGAACACCCTACTTGATTTTCATTTATGCAGTGCAAGCCCTGTACTTTGCTGCTAACCTGATCTACTTTCGCTACTTTCATTGCATCTTACATCTATCTGTTGCACTGGAATTGTCCAGAGAAGCTGCGGGCGTTTGCGATTCCATCACACCACTCCTTTTACTGCCTCGAAATTGGCTTATCCTGATGGATCTGCCTGTGCTAGTATGGTTACTGGTTCACAAATCAAAGAACACCGTAGAAAGCCCTTTTGCTCCCTTGAAATTCAAGACTCAATTTGGACTCTCCATCATATGCTCCCTCGCCATTTTTGCAAGCCTAGATCAAGCTAGTCGTTTAAAAGGTGAAGGGCTCTTTACGGCCTTGTCATCAAAGCCCAACAAGCTGTCTTTCGGAACCTATTTAGGAGAAGCAACAATTGTGCAGCGCTATGGACTGCTTGTTAACGAAATCGTTCATATCATGAAAGGGAACAACGAACAGGAATTGACTCAACAGCTGGCTATTCCCACACACTCGATCCATTTTGAAGCGAGCCCATCCCACGATGCAACTCCAAACATCTTGATCTTGCAAGTCGAATCCCTTGATGCCCAAATGGTGGGTTTCAAGGTCAATGGAAAGCTCGTCATGCCATATTTGACAGGCCTTGTAGACTCAAGCCTGTATTTCCCTTACTCTGTCAGTTACCACGGGTCGGGCGGATCTTCCGATGCAGAAATGGCCACAATCAATTCGATGCAGCCTCTCCTTGGCCATGCAAGTTTCAAGTTATCTGGCTACAAGTACCCCAACTCCCTTGTTCAAGTACTGAAATCTTGTGGCTACCAGGCATATGCCTTCCATGGAAACAACGCCGATTATTTCAATCGGAATTTTGCCTATCACCTGATGGGCTTCCATCAATTCATTGGCCCTGAGACCCATCATCTTCGAGCCCCTTCATTTGGAGCATCCGATGCAGATCTGTTGAACTACATGGTTCAATATTTGAAGCAGACCGACTCCCCTTGGTTGGCGTATCTGATCACAATTACAAGCCACGCTCCATTCAGATTCTATAAGGACTTCACGCAGAGCAAGCATTTCCCTCAACTTGAACAGGGCAAGTCCTCTACCGACTATCTTGAAAGCATGGCTTACGTAGACTCCGCTCTCGGAGCCTCACTTCCAGAGCTCCAGAAAGCGAATCCAGACATGCTTATTGTCATTTTTGGAGATCATACGCCAGGAATTCAGGATAGCATATTGGCCTCAAGCTACCTACCCAATATCCCTGACCAGTATCCTGAGCTTGTCCCACTTATCATTTGGGGCAAAGGACTCCATTCCACTTCAGCGAAACGCTTTTTGACATCCTCACTTGATGTCGCACCCACGATTTTGGGTTACACCAACTTCCAAGGCGAGTACCACTCGCAAGGCTGTAACTTACTCTCTGCTGACTCGGACTGCCCAAGTATCCCTTACCGTGGGACACTCCTTCCTCGAAAAGCTTACTGAAAGTAGCCCATAGATTTCTATTTTAGTCCACCTGTGTCATTGATGTATCTGTGTCTAGTAACGGGAACCCCTTAATGAAAGTTGCGATCATTCACTACTGGCTCATCTCCATGCGAGGAGGCGAGAAAGTAATCCAATCACTATTGAAACTTTTTCCAGACGCAGATATTTACACGCTCTTTGCTAATCCAGAGCTTGTCCGGAAACAATTTCCCAACAACCACGTTTACTCCTGTGCGTTTGATACTCCTTTCATCCGCAAGCACTACCAGAAGCCATTTCCGCTGTTTCCATTGTTTCTCGCAACACTACGTCTTCGTAAAAAGTACGATTTGATCATTTCCTCGGAATCAGGTCCTGTCAAAGGAATCCGCAAGCCGAAAGAGACGAGGCACATTTGCTACGTGCATACGCCGATGCGCTATGCATGGGGCTTTACTCATGAATACTTGCGCGTCTTGCCACTTCCATTCCGCCCCATTGCATGGTTCTTTTTCAAGATGCTGCAAATCTGGGATCGCACTACAGTTAAGAACGTGGATCAATTCCTTTGCAACTCAGACAACGTTCGACAACGAGTCTTGAAGTATTACGGGAAAAACGCTACCGTTGTGTATCCACCAATCGCAGACAGTGTCTTTGACGGCTTCGAAACAGCAACGCAAATTCGCGCACAAAAAAGCCCCGACTATTTTCTCTGCTTTGGCGCACTCGTTCCCTATAAACGGATCGATTTGGCGATCTCTACATTCAACGCAAATGGGCTCCCTCTTGAAGTCTATGGATTGGGCTCAGAGTTCAATACCCTGAAAGCAATGGCAGGCCCCAACGTTCACGTCCATGGTCCGCTTGAAGAAGAAAACCTAATCTCGGTCATATCCCAGGCGCGTGCCTTGATCTTTCCTGGTGAAGAAGATTTTGGAATGATTCCACTTGAGGTCATGGCTCTTGGTGTTCCTGTCATCGCCTTGAAGCGGGGAGGAGCCTTGGAAACTGTGGTGGAATCGTCTGAGATCAACCAATCCAGCGGAATTTTCTTTGACGAGCAAACGACCGATTCGCTGGCACAGGCCATCCAGAAATTCTTGGCTTGTGAAGGTCAATTTGATCCTCGCTGGATTCATGAATATGCGAAGAAATTTTCTGAAGCAGTGTTCCTCTCCCGCATGAAGGCTTTCCTTTGAGCATACTCCCTGAGTTCGATGTCCTCGTGGACGCACGCATGCTCCACTTTTCAGGCATTGGAACCTATCTTCAGGAACTGCTTCCCCGCTTATGTTCGGGTTCAAAAGATTCGTGGGCGGCAGCCTGCTATCCAGAAGATGCAAGCAAACTGGCTCAGTGGGGCATCCACCCGATTCCTTGGCAGCAACCAATCTACTCGCCCAAGGCGGCCGTGCTCGCCCGCACAGCGCTCCCCAGCTGCAATACATACTGGAGTCCGCATTTCAACTTGCCCTTGCTCTTGCCTAGACACCAAAAGGCTGTTGTCACCATACATGACCTATTTCATTTGGATCAGGGATTCAGGATTCCATTCCATCAACGCCTCTATGCCCGGCTTTTGCTTGCAAATGCAGCGCGGCAGGCAAGCACCGTAATGACTGTTTCGGAATTTTCTGCATCTCGCATCCGTCATTATTTTCCGGACTGTTCCGACAAAATCCGTGTTGCCCACAATGGCATACCCTCTTGGCTGGCATTTCCTCAAACACAAGCTCCCGATCCTCTCGTCACCAACAAGCCCTTTGTGCTGATTGTTGGAAACGTCAAGCCCCATAAAAACATATCCAATGCGATCAAGGCATTCTCGTTGCTTCTACAACACAAACCTGAATTTGACCTCGTCGTTGTAGGTAAGCGAGAAGGAATGTTGAACTCCGACATCAATTTCGAGCTTAGTGAAGATCTCCGAACCAAGATTCATTTCACAGGATTCATCTCACAATCCACGCTAATCGAGTACTATCGCAAAAGCTCTTTGTTCCTGTTCCCATCGCTATATGAAGGATTCGGTTTGCCCGTTCTGGAAGCAGCAGCGTTAGGTGCCCGGGTCTGCTGTAGCGATATTGCCCCTTGTCGGGAAATTGCGCAAGGACGCGTTCTATACTTTGATCCAACCAGCCCAGAATCCATGGCCGGGTGCATGGCACAAACCTTGAGTACACCTCACTTGGCAAACGAAGAGCTATCCTCCTGGCTCTCTGCTTTCTCATGGGAAAATGCAGCAAGCATTCACCGCGAGGTTCTTCATGTCAAGCAATGAACCGCTATTTTCTATTGTCACCGTCTGTTTCAACTCATCAGCAACAATTGCAGAAACAATCCGCAGTGTAGCTACCCAAAATATCGACTCAGCTCTTTTTGAACAAGTCTTTGTGGATGGTGGCTCCAAAGACAATACTCTCGATATCATCCGTGCAGATACCAAGCACCCCTACCAGTTGCACTCTGGTCCCGACGCCGGCATCTACGATGCCATGAACAAAGGAATTGCCTTGGCCAAGGGTCGTTGGCTCTGCTTCCTGAATTCCGATGATTCACTGGCCTCCACTGAAGTGCTACAGCAGATTTCCCAAGCCATACAACTGAATCCTGAATCAGAATTCATTTATGGAAAAGTGACGCTTGTACAAGATGGCATTGTGATTGGAGAAATTGGAAAGCCAATCGAACCCAACGATTACTGGTACCCTTGCTCTTGCATGTGCCATCAAGGAGTCTTCTTCCGCAAAGACCTGTTCAACAGACATGGCCTGTTTGAAGTGGGAGTTCGTGGTGGCATTTCCGATTATATATGGTTTGCACGCTATTTCCACGCTCCAATGCCTAAAGCACTTTTTGTGAACACCTTTGTTTCTCACTTCGCAGAAGATGGTTATTCCTTGACCCATGTGTGGGAGGCCTACGAATCCCTTTTGGATTTTGCAAAGAAATTTTTCCCTTGGTCTATTCGCATTCGCTTCTACGCCCAATGGCCAAAGAAATTCATTAAATTCAAGGTGTTGCGACTTCACCAAGACACACAATTCCGCACATTTTACCGCAAAGTCATGCGGACTCTTTTTCACAAGTCGTGATCGGCTGCATTGACATTTTTTAAGCAATGCGCGCGCAGTTTTCAATGGAGAATTGAATGTCACAAGTCAGTATTATCATCCCTCTCTATAATTGTGAAGCTTATATTGAGCCTTGCATTCGTTCGCTCCAGAACCAAACCCTTACGGACATTGAAATCATCGTGGTCGATGACGGCTCCATTGATCGCGGACCTGAGCTCTGCATCGATTTTGCAAGACAAGACTCCAGAATCCATGTCTTACGCCAAGAGAATCAAGGAGTCAGTGCAGCACGGAATTTGGGCATTCGCAACGCCGCCGGCACATATGTCGCATTCTTAGATGCCGATGACTGGGTGGACTCAACCCTGTATCAACAACTTCTCGATGCTGCCGAAGGAAAACGCGCAGAGATGGCGCTTGCTGGAATTGTCTTTGAACACCCAGGCAATTCGGTTGTCCACGCCCTCCCTTTTGCAGGTCAAGACCTCGATACAAATGCCATCAAGACATTCTTGATTCCAGCACTCATTGCCGGCAGAACACCCGAAGGCACCCTGACGGGCTGCTATGTCGGGACAGCATTGTACCGACGTGCGCTCCTTCTTGCCAACAATGTCTGGTTTCACACTGAGTTGAAAAGATCTGAAGATCCGCTCTTCCTGCTAGAGGCTGTAGAAGGGTGCACAAACATCTGCGCATTGGAATTTTCTGGTTACCATTACCGGAAAAACGTGGGTTCGACCAGTGGACACTATTTTCCACAAATGGTTGAACAATGGATTCTCGCTAACCCATTCTTCAATCGATTTGAAGACCTGAATCCCCAAGCATCACAGGCACTGCTGGCACGACGATTCCTCTCCATGTCCATGGAATTCAAAAATTATTCACTACAAGGAACGCCCTACAGCTTTTGGCAACAGCGCACTCAAATCCGCAATTCGATCAAGGAATTGTGGGCACATGATTTATTGGAAGATGTTCGCTTTCAACCCGCACCGACTTACCAGCGCTTGATCACAAAGCTTTGCAGAATGCAACTGTACACCTTGGTCGCATTTCTATACTGGTTAAGGACAAAGTTGCAGCGGGAATCTGTATTTTAAGAATACCGCTACGCCTTAGTCGCCTTTTGCAAGCTCACATAACTTGCCACTGACATTGCAAAAAGAAAGACCAGGCCTTGATAATAGTTCGTACTTCTCACTAATACAGTCATGAGAAAGCCAAACACCAACGAGGCTTGAATTGTATAGACATCCGCGTCAATTACATTTCCTTTGACTCTGCTGCTCTTTGATATTTTCAACAAATAGAAAATCATTCCAGCAAAAGCGACGAGGCCAAAGACGCCCATTTCAGAAAGCATTTTGCTCAATAGAAACGAGCCGTTGGTGTCGTTCAAAATAGCCGTGCTACGCCCTGCAGATGCAACAAATAAATCCCGAACTGAGGTTTCAGGCAATGGATCGCAACCCATCATATTTAAGCCCAATCCCAAGCCATTTGTTCTCCAGATATTGGCAAAGGCATCTTGCCACCCCTTGAGATAGACAAGACTAGATAGTCCCGTCTTTGCATCTGGGAAAATAACCCCTGCAAACCGCTTGATAAATGGATAGACAAATGCTTGATAATTTACCGCAGAAGCAACAATCAAAGCAACAGCGATTGCCCCAAGCATATGCACACCCTGTTTGACGTAGCCCATAATAACGATGCGATACAGAATCCATAAGACAAGGATTTGGTAAAAAGTCGCCGACTGAGATATCCAAACAACAAAAATAAGAGTAAAAATTCCCTTTAGCTGATCGCTTTTTCGGGACGAGGTAAACAGAATTGCAAAACATGGAAACAAAGAAAAAGCTAAATGGCTTGGCTCATCAAACAAACCCGAGTATTTGCCCTCGATATGATACTTGAACCTATCCGAGCTGGCCATTCCAGGAAAAGACATTTCCAACACGCAAAAGATCAAAGCAAAACAAATGATGTAAAAAGAAACATCACGCAACATAAGCCAATCTTCCTTTTTACTACGTGCCCCAATCTCAAGACTCATGAGCAACACAGCAGAGAAGGCAAGCATAAGCACCACAGCTTTCAGTGGCGCCTCAATCTTATCGTAGCACGGACTTAGAAATGAAAAACCGTATGACACCAAAACATACGCAAGAAAGATGCACACAATCCAAAGAGATTGTCGCCGTAAATTAAAATTGAATCGAATGAATAAGACACCTGCAATCAATGAAAGTAGGATGTTAACGTAGAGCTTAACCCCCCCCACTTCAACAAAGAATTGCCAAAACAATGTATTTGCAATGAGCCAATACGCGAGCATCACGGCCTACGCGAAACTCTTTTCGCTTTTATCGTTATTCAATACAAGGAATAGCGAAATCACGAACCCAAGGAATGCGCCGACGAAAAAGCCAAACAAGGCTAACTTTTTTGATCCCAGGCTAGAAGGCACCATCGGTATACTTGGACTTTCAATTACTTCGAGATAATCATTGTCAGATTCCTCATCAAGTCTAACAAGTTCAACTTGTTTACGGAACTCAATGACCAGACTTGTCGCAATCTGGATATCCCTAGCTAGTTGCCCTTCTCGAGTCTCAAGCGCAGGTGAATTGATCGCTTTGTTTTGAGCCCTAAACTCGATCATCCGATTCTCGGCAATTTCCAAATTCTTTTCAAAACCACTTAACTGGACTTCAACAAAAGCTCTTTTCTTGGAAACCTTGAGCAGTCTATTTTTATTGTTGAATGTTTTTATCCGCTCTAAAATTGCAGTATCCAACGAGTATGCAAAAATAGGGTCAGGAGCAGTCACAGTAAGTTTTGTTAAACCACTCTGCGCATCTTTAAGCAACTTGACCATTTTACGAAGCGACCCGATGCAAACTTCTTCGACTAAGTAATTGGAGTCCACTAATAAGTTAACTCGCTTCAAACTATCGGTTTTGATCTTAAGCAACTCAAGCGTGCTCTTCGTGACTCCCACAGAGTCTACCAGCCAGCGTTGATGAACGTAAGGCTGAAGAAACTCGCGGGACATGATAATGTCTTCCAGATGTTCATCCTGACTTGACTGACTTCCAAGAATGCCGAGCAGCCCCGCTTGAGATGTCAGGCTTGATAAAAGACTACTGCCACCGGAGCTTATCGGAACAAAAGATGCAACCGATGTATACTGTTTAGAAACACAGAAAGAAAGACCAAAACCGGCGCAAGCGCCAACAAAGGCAAAAACACAAAAGAAGCGCCACTTCTTAAGCAGCCTTAGCGCTAGAATCTTTAAGTTGATCTTCTCGGTCGGCTCTTTATTCAATTCATTCATAAGGCTCGGAAGCACAAAAGTGTCTTGATTCTGTTCAAAAGCTCAATGAAAAAACTAAGGAAGCTAGGTCATAGCCTTCTTGTAATATAACAAAGTTATAGAGTTCGCTTAGGCCTTGCGAATGAACCGAGCCGGAGCGCCAGCCCAAATCTCATCAGAAGGAATGGAATGGGTCACAACGCTTCCAGCGCCTATGATACTTCGTGCGCCGATGTGAACCCCTTTTAGGATCATCGAATTCGCACCCACAAAGACATCATCATCAATAAGGATAGGGGCAACCTTAATCGCCCCTATCTTATGCTGCCTACGATCCAAATAATTAAGCGGATGAAAGTCAGTATCCCAAATCGAAACGTTTCCGCCAAAGTTACAGTGATTGCCTATTGTAATTGATCCGGCGCAATAAATCGAGCAACCGGAAAATCCTGAATAATCACCGATTCGAATTGATGCGCCAGGACACGTACAGAGTGAGCAACTCTTATTAATTCCAACAAAATTGCCTTGGGTTCCATTTATAAATCCAACCCCTTCGCCCAAATCAATAGAGCCTCGATTGCTAATCTGAATGACGCCATTCATAATTCGCGGATTATTTTTATAGTGCACTTTATGCAAACGCATCACCACAATGCTTGCGATTGAATACGCTACTGCGAATAGCCATTTATATAAATGATAAATCTGACGGATCATGCATACACTCAATTGTTACTGTTCAATTGCATTCACTTCAACTCTTGTCTTAGGATCTCTATGAGCTGACTTACATTTGCAAAATATGGTGCGTAATTTTGAATCCATTTCGCATCGTTATCCCACCACCGAAGCGTTAACAGAAACTCAATATCGGAATCCGAAAATCTTTTCCGTATATAATTCATGGGATTTCCGGCATAAATCGTGTACGGCTCAATAGACTTAGAAACTACAGAGCCTGCACCAACGATCGCACCGTCTCCGATAGTAACGCCCTCTAAAATCAACGAGTGCGCACCAATCCAAACATCATTCCCAATGATTATTGAATTTTGTTTTTCATCGGCATACTTGTATTCTTCGAATAATTGTGACGTTGCGTAAGTAAATCCAACCTGTTGGGCCAGAGAAAAAAATGCTGGGTGCAGAGACGCAAATGTTCGTGTAGGATGCCGTCCAATTATATTACTTACGCATGGGCCAATGGACGTATATCTTCCAATCTTGGCATTCGTCAATGAAACGTTATCCCCAACGTAACTTGCAAAACCAAATGAACAATTAATTATTGTGGAGCCTTTCGAAATGAGGTTTCGGCCTTCAAGCTTAACTGGCTGTACAAGTCGACATTTAGCTCCAATCCTTGAATTAGAAACCTGCGCAAGGTACTTGTTCATGAGCGCATTACAAATTTCACGAAACATACACACCTCACTTCGATATTGCGCGAGCACACGTAAAAGCGAAGATTTTGAGCCTGCTCTTTAGCGTTTTTTTCTTTAACCGTGTTTGTTCTGCTTGAATTTCAAGATCCGTCATTTTCCGAAATTGCTTGAATTGAAGAATTAGGCTTTCAACTCGTTTCACAAACAAATCATTCCGGAAAAAATTACGGTACGCAACTTTATCGGCCTTTACATTTTGAGCAATCCTAGGTGGGTGGCGCAGAGGGAATTCAATAGGCGCCACACCAAGTGCACTAACAGGAACAATCACACTGGTGTGCGTCGCTTCTCCGCAGAAGCCAACATTCTTGATTAGGTTTACGGAGGGGCAAATCGAAAGTCCACCGTGGGTGAGCATCGTGTATAACCACTGATAATCCCAAGTATCAATTTTTCCCAAATGCGTTTGATCGAATATTTTGACCCAATACTGCATTTCACTTCTCGAAAACATGGGCTTAAACTTTTGTGTAAGTTTTGTTTCTGGCCACGTATCAAGCTTAAATGAATAACAATCCCAAGCACGCTTCCAAGTTGCCCATCCCCAAATAAAATGGTATCTCGAGAAATAGTAGGAATCCTCGCATTTATACTTTTCTAATAAAAAATTATCGCCAGAAATCATCATCACTTGTGAATCGTTACGGTACTTAGCCAACAACTCTTCCGTGTAGCGGAAAAAATCAGGATGTGGGACACAATCATCTTCGAGAATAATTCCTTCGGAAACATTTTCAAAAAACCATGTGATTGCGGAGCTAACGGCTCGACCGCAACCTAGATTTTTATCCCTAAATAAAGTCTTAACTTCGCAGTCCCAATCCACGCTATCAATCAACGCTCGCGTTTGTTGACAGCGTTCGAACTCACCAACTCGATTCTCGCGAGGACCATCTGCAGCAACATATAAGAACTTTGGACGACGCGCACGGATTGCGTCGAACACCTGCGACGTAGTATCAAGGCGGTTGAAGATAAGGAAAAGAATTGGGGTTTGGAACTGTGGCGTCATATAAAACCTGTGTTACGATATTTTTTTTTGTAACGATCTAAATATTTCAAGAATACTTTTCTTTTCCCATGCTCTATGCAGCAAGATCCGAATTCGTTGAGGAAGTGTCGGACGAATCGGGTTTCCAAGAAAATTGCCAGTGAACAAATCATTGGGTTTGTACCGTTTGAATGGTATCCCATGTTCACTATCCCAAAGGCCATATTGTATCGCTCCAAGACGAGACTTCGGGCGAAGATTTTGTTTTAACAAGGAAACAGCTTCGTCGTGATCATTCGGAATATATGCGCAATCCAGAGCTTCATAATATGCCCGCCCCAATAATACACTAGGTTTTCCCCAATAGCACGATTCAGCCCCCATTGTAGATCCAAAGGTCACTACGGTAGTGCATGCATCCATCAAGGCATAGGAGTCTATTTTGCTTTCAGGAGAAATGACGGTAAGGCTATGAACCAGCCTTCCCAATTCTTCAATATCCCTAGATTGTGAGTTGTCGTAGCCACGTTGATTGGGGTGAACACGTAAATAAAAATGTGTGCTGGGGTCATTTTGGAATGCTTTTGCAATTCGCTCTATTGCCTCTTTCTCATCTTGGTAAATGAACAAAGGAATGGCGCGATCGCGGACTGCTGCATATTCCTCTACGGTTGTATTGAAGAAGGCAATATTTCGTTTGCTTTGGTCAAAGCCGGTAGGCAAAGCCCCTTGCTGCTGTTCTTTCGTGAATGATGTCCAGCATTGTTCGACTCGCTTTCGTCTATCCTCGTAAAATTTTGATCCTCGCTCTGTCGCAATATTTTCGGGAAAACTCGACCAAATAGACTTGATTTCCTGCGTCGCATATTCAACATTATGCGGAGTTGATCCATCCACTAAATAGTAAGAATTCATTTGTCCACCGCGCTCATGCGTCGAGAATGGAATACCCGCATCTTCACACGCATTGATTACAGGAAGACACGTGGAGAATCTTCCGTTGAATAGGTAAACGCGGCCGGGCTTAATATCCTTTAGGATTTGCTGGTATGACAAGAAAACATAGCGTGCTGTGCGCAATTCTAAATCAACATCCGCAGCATATTTTTTCGTGTCCAAACGGTGCTCGCGGTTGATCCTAGAAATCAAGGAAGATGCAGCAGCAAGCCCAAGCTGAAGTGAACCAATCTGATACTTCTTCAGATCCTCGATGTTATCAAATACTTTGGGTATTTCTGTATATCGCTGCTGAACCTTAAGTGGAAACGGCACAACATGCACTCGCTCGCCTAACAAACGAATTCCAGCATCAAACCGACCCTGACAAACAAGGCACGCTGATTTGCAATGTGCTGAATTCGTAAAACAAGTGGGAAGGTTCTCTTTGCATGCCAAGGCATAAACGTCATCACCTTGCTCAAGATGATTTGCCATGAGTTCTAGCTCAGCCTCAAAATGTGGCGAGGGCATACAAACACAATGGAATAGAACTTTCATCTTTTTATAATCCTTGTGAAAGAGTTCCGCACCTTAACATATCCATCATCGAAAGTGCTCCTTGAGATTCCCAAGGATACCGGAGATAGGAACGCAACAAGCAAGATAAACGCCGTATACAAGAATCCTGATAAAAAGAAATTAACAAGGATTACGGCTGAAATATGTGCGTGTTCAATAGAAAAGCGTGTTCCAAATGCTATGGAGATAAAAATAAGCAGAAAAAGAAAGTGAAGAAGACTCTTACTCGGGTTGATCGAAATTGATCGGCGAATCAAGAATGTGACAATTACTAATGAGATGCATTCAAGGCCGATAATCTTGATTGCAAGACCTGTGGCTCCGAGATCCAAGAAACTTGAGCAGACAAGGAAAAAAAGTGCAATGCATCCAATCGGCGCAAATATCAGGCTTAAGTAGAAAAAAAGTTTCGTCTTCTGAACAGAAAGAATTACTGCGGTATTAAGACCAGAAAAAACATTGATAAGAGGATACAAGAGCAAGATCCTGAGAGGAGTCGCCGCGTTTGCAAATTCATCACCACCGAATATTGCAACAATCTGATCGGCTTCCACAAAGAGAAAAGCACAGAAATACGCCGTAATTGCAAATAGAACTGGGTAAAATTTGTTGTAAAGATGCACCATGCGATTTTCATCTTTTGCGTTTACAGCCACAGACATTTCACGAACCATCAAAGGCTGAATCGCGTTGGTGAATAAGTAGCCATATGTCATAAATCCAAAAGCAAATGCATAAAGACCTTGAGCCGAACTTCCCCCATAAACCTGCAGTAACCATCGATCAAAAATGACGACACCGAAGGAAATTGCGGTATACGAAAACAGCGGGGTGGAATAGGATACAAAATCTCGAATCAGTGCCTTCCGAACATCTGTGGGTACATGAAATGAAAGTCCAATCCATTGCCCCTTTCGAATCAAATAAACCGTTATGAAAAACAATATTGGGAAGGCTATCACATACTGGTAAAAGAAAAAGTTTGCGTAGTTTAATTGCCCAAGATAATTCATTGACAAAACAAGGGCCACAGAAAACAGCTTATTGACAAAACGCATTTTTTCAAGCACAAGCGTATAACCATAGGCATCCATTACGCTAGCAAACAAGTCCAACATCCAGCTCAACAAACCCGCTAATGCAGCCAAGAATATGTATCGGGTAAGCTGATTGGGAAGGATCATATTTCGCAACGGTGTGAGGGCCAAGATCGCGGTCAACACAAGCATGGACACAATGATCAAAAACGTATAGTAGGCATAGAATACCGTCAAACTTTTGTTGCTTCGATCCTGTGACAAGCGCACATAAAAATATGTGGACGTGCGAAAATCCAGGAATCCAGCCATTCTCTGAAAAAAGGTAGTCAGGTAACTGTAGTCACCAAAACTTTTGACACCCAAAGCCCGTGGCACAATACCTGCGACAGCGAAGCCCAGCACCAAATTAGCCAAGCTGGAGAAGACCTTGAAAGCGTAGCGCTTGACTAACGAGTGTTCTTGCTGCTCTGCCATCAAGCGATGACCCTGCGCAATACTTCAAACGCCTCAACCGCCTCAAAACCAACTACCGAGCCCCATTTGGTTGCTGCCGCTTCCAACGCCTTAAGCGATCTTGGATGTGGAAATTCAGCCAATTCACTACGATAGCAGCGCATCGCGGCTAGTTTTGCCTGCAACCCCTTTTGCCGAATATTGACAAACTGATTCGGCCGGAAAACGGAGAGACCTGTTGGGAAAGCCCATTCAGTTGAGCTGAGGGTTTCAAAGCAAAGAACGTCTCTGACGGGGCAATTGTTGAGAGGACGAGTCGCCGTTGCAACAGCCTCACAGGTAACTCGATGATCGATATTGAGATCACCGTGATGGTGAGTATAAACCTGCACTGGAGCAATTTCCTTCACATATCGTTCCACAATTTTTATGACATCCAACAAGTCCACAGAATCAAATCGGTTGTCGGGAAGGTTAGCGAAAAACACATCAGAATAGCCAACCTGTTTTGCTGCAGACAGAGTATCTGCATGCAATTCCTGCAACGTAGAAGAATCCGTAGATGCGCGCGAGTCTAGCCGCGACGTTGCGCCCTCGCCCAAGATCAAGGCATATGCCTGAGCCCCTTCGTCCACCAAGCGGCGCACCGTTCCCCCAACTCCCAGAATTTCGTCATCGGGATGGGCGGCAACGACAAGAATTACATGACTCATTTCCTATCTCCGAGTTGCGTATAAATTCCACGAGGCAAATAAATGATTGTCTTTGGGAATTTCGCGAAGGCTTTTCTTTTCTTCAAGAATCCGAATTTCAAAATTTTCAAACAATTCTATCAAATGCGCTTTATTTGAAAAATGAACATTGCCAACACCTGCAAATTGGCCTTCGAGTATATTCTGCCTTGTAAAACCATCGGCATGAGCAGTTCCTTTGGAAAAGTCCGTATGATTGGTTGAGAACCAATCGATTCCGATATAAGCACCTCCAACAACCATCTTTTCATGAATTAATGCTAGGCCACGTTTGATTGATGCAGTGTCGTTGTGAGTCATTGATGCTCGGTCAACCACAATGTCAAAAGACTCGGCAAAAGGAATATCGCTTGTAAAATCGACACAGACAATTGATCGCGCAAATTCTGGATATTTGTCTTGCAGCGCTTTTACAATAGTGGGACTGCCCTCAATTGCATGGTAATCGACACCGAGCCATTTGAAGAAAGGAATGTTTGCTCCTGCCCCACAACCGATTTCAAGAACTCGACACTTTAAAGGATTTGTTGGTTTTGCGTAACGCATAACATAGGAGACCAAGTCTGACCATGGCCAAACGCTCATGTGAGTCGTAGCCCGGTATCTTTCGTCCCATTCATTCGAAAAGCTCATCTTATTTCTCCTGGTAAAACCGTAAGCGTTGATTTTGAATCGTTATTTAACAGCACATATTGCAAGGCCTGGTCTGGGCCAACATTCATCAATAAATCAATGATACCGAGATAGGGAGTGAATTCACGATTTCCAATTTGAGGATACACGGGGTGATTGTAATCTTGGAAATAGACTTTGATGCCTGCGCCTTCAAAGGGAGCCGCATCAATATAGTCCTTCCCTAGTTTTCCCGATATGTATGTGGTCGCACCTGTTGCCTTGCATAAATCAAAGACGAGATCTTGCTTGTGACTCTTCAAAGAGAGTTCGCTTTGACGCACGATTTTTGTGGTGATCCCCATCTCTCCCAAAAAGAAGGAGAGCATAACATCAGTCAATTCAACAAGGGTATTCCATTGTTTATTATAGATCGACTCAAGCCATGGAGCATAACGAGAAGAATACGGAGCCTTTTTGTAATTCAACTCTATTGATTTCCAGTGTTTCGCACACCACTTCTCATTGTTGCTAATCTCAAGTTCTCGCATCGGCTTATCGATATGTCCCTTGGACTGGATTGGAACAGTCAGGAGAACCTCGCCATTGGCAGACCAAATTTTATTTCGATTGGTGAAGCTATTTTTTTCAAACTGGACATCATCCAGTAGCACATAAATATCGCTAATAGCAATCTTATGGATATAGCCAAGCCAAGGCAAATAGGCAGGTTGATGCGCAGTAACAATCATGATAGCCTACTCTGCTTTGCGATAAACGCGACTTGCTTCTTAGTGAGAGTTGGATATAAGGGCAGGGAAACAGTGCTTTTGCATAGCTCTAAGGCACAGGGAAAATCTTCTGCTTTCCCAAGCAATTCCCAGGCTTCTGTGGGCACGATTGCCCTAATGTGTGCCTCTTCAAGATTGGAAATCATTGCCTTAGGCAAAGCGGTTCTTGTCACCGCACGAAAGCGTACGGGTCTAATGTCTTTTTCATTAGGACTCACATCGAGAAGAGGAATACCCGTGGCACGATATTCTTCAAACAGATCAGATCTTTTGGAGAGAAATGCGGGCAACCGCTTTAACTGCACTCTCCCAACAGCAGCAAGGACATCTGACATTTGAAAATTGAACCGATGTTGTGAATCTCGCCTACAATCAAACTCGCAATAGTCCCGAACAGCATCTACAAATGCTTTATCCTTCGACACGACTGCCCCACCTTGTCCACCCGACGTCATTAGTTTGGATGCATAGAAAGAGAAAATGGACGCATCCGCAAGAGTCCCTGTTTTGGCGCCACCAATCGTTGAGCCAATTGCTTGAGCACAATCTTCTATCACACGAATTCCAGATGCAATCTTCCGTACATCTACAGGAATCCCATACATATGCGGAACGACAACAAGATCTGGCGAGGATTGGTTTACCGATGAGAGATCAATATTGGGAGAATTTTTTGCAACATCATGCAGTTCTTCTGTACCGTGAGCAAAGGCGACTGCGTGTCTTAAGGATGAACAAGCATATGCAGGCATGGCAACACGTTTTCCCTTTGCTCCTAAAACATGCAAAGCTACTGCGAGTGCAGCCGTCCCACTAGAGACGCAAACGGCATGACCCGCTGGAAGTCCTAGAAACATGCATAGCTCTCGCTCAAAGGCTTCGACCTGTGGGCCCGACGCGACCCAACCGCTGTGCAAGCTAGAAGCTGCAGCAAGCATTTCCCTGAATCCAATCGTGGGCCGATTATGTTGAATGCGGCGCATTTGCGTAATAGCCATGTTTTATTTTTGCGGGATTCCCGACGATGAGTGAGTAGGGAGGAATATCTCCTCCATTAATCAAAACAGTGCCCGCAGCAACCACGCTATGGTGCCCAATGGTCGTCGAACCTCCCACAAAACAATGGGATCCAATAAATACATGATCGCCCAGAATAATCTCGCCTCTTTCAATCTTATCGAGAATGCCAACGTTCATCTTATGGGAATCCGCAACGTTGATCGAAACAAAAGACGCGATATCGCAATAGTCACCAATGACAACCCGCCCACCCTTTGCGTTGATCTCAGAAAAAAGACCCACATAAATTTCCTTTCCCAATTCAGGTGTTCCATTCACGAAAACAAGAGGGTGAAATGGATTTTTCCGTAAATCCAAAAGATCCACCATGAGCGCGCGCATCTCGCTCTGAAGTTCAGGATCTTGGCGAATACTCTGGATCATGGCTAGCACATCACTCTTATTCATGCGGCTCTCCTGCGCGAAGATCCGCAAAGGTCACCAGCGCATCTCTGGCGATGGGTCTAGAAATGCGCTGTCCCAGCAAGTGCTCCAGGTGGGAAGGTGTGAGCCCTGTTCCTGGGCGCTTGAACGTCAAGTCATCCAAGGAGAGAACGGTTCCTGCAGAAAGATCTCGGGCAGCAACAATGCTTCTACGGGCGATCTTGCGCATTTCAAGTTCCCTACCAGTTGGCCGTATTTCACCAATGCCCAACGAGCGGTAGGTATTGCGAATGGCTTGAACCCAAGCCTTGGCCTCTTTCGGATCGGCAGAGAACCAGTGATCTGGTCCACTTAAATTTTTATCTAGCGTAAAATGTTTCTCCACAATACAGGCACCCAGTGCAACAGCTGCGGAGGCCGCAACGGCTCCCTCCGTATGATCAGAAAAGCCAACGGGCACATCAAAAGCCCGAGCAATCGTCGCCATTTTATTCAAATGCAATTCATCTGATTGAGCCGGATACGAAGAGACGCAGTGCAATATCGCAAGGTTCTGATTGCCCTCTTCCCGGATGGCCCTGGTCGCCGCTTCAATTTCGGAAAGATATGCCATCCCAGCAGAGATCATCATGGGAATACCTTTGGACGCAAAGTACCGCATCAAGGCAATGTTCGTGAGATCATCAGACCCAACCTTGATCGCAGGCAATTTTACCAGGCTTAGCAAAAAATCCAAATCTGAAATATTCTGCGGAGTGGAAAAGAACATGATCCCAGCATCATGGCACCAAGAAACAATCTGCTTCCATTGATCTGCAGAAAGTTCGTAACGCTTAAACATGGCAAGCATCGACTCCGTGACTTCTTGCCCCTGTGAACGATAGGTGTACATCTGCTGTGGATCTGAAACAAATTCAGCAGCCTTGAATGTCTGGAACTTTAAGGCATCCGCTCCCGCATCCACTGCAGCAGAAATCATCTGACGAACTAAATTCATATCGCCATTATGATTGATCCCTGCTTCGAGGATCAGGAAGGGGTCGTGCCCTGGGCCAATAATTCGCCCACCAACGTCGAACGATGCAGGCATTGGTCTACCCTCTCAGAATTTTTTTAAAGGAATTCACATCCCCGACGAAATCATCCAGGTTGTCTGGAGAATCCTTCATCGACTCTAACGCCACCATCCCCGTATCGCCAATCTGTTTTGCAAACCAGGCCAAATTGTAATCCCCATGACCAATATGAAGATGCTCATCATCTTCTGACCGAATATGACCATCGGAGAGATGAAACGCACGCGGTCCAAGCTCGAGAAATCGGGAAATCGTTTGCTGATAGTCGTCACCATAAGTCGCTGCAGCACAAGATGCATGTCCAAAATCCAACAGGAATCCAATTCCCGTCACCCCTTGCATTTTCCGAATCTCAGCGGGAGTCGTTCCGAGACAGTTCATTCCATACAAGCCTTTTGCTGGCTTATTTTCGACCAAGGAAATATTCTGCATCTCAGGAAAAGAATTCATCATCCAAGAGAACTGCCGAATGGACTCATCAAAATCCCCATCTACTCCAGGGTGAAACACGACATAGAGCGGCTCGCATAAATTTCTAACAGCAACCACCTCGCCAATGACCTGCTGATTTTTAGCAAAATCGGATGCTAGAGATGGATTGAGACCCGCTACAGAATGAGGCGCATGGAGAGATAACGGCACTCCAAGCTGAATCCATTGGCCAATCTTCTGTTTCATCTGACCGGGGACAAGAAACACCTCGATAAAATCGATGACTCCATCTGCATACAGCTTTTGGGCAGGGACAACGTACGCATCATTTGTGCAATAAACCTTCAAACCAATTTTCATAGCACTAACCCTGTCGAAGAAGCTGGTATTTCAACTCAGCCATTTTCCAATCAGTTTCAGTATCAATGTCTTGCACGGTAGTTTCAGGAAGCTCGATGGAAACATTATCGAGTTGGAAGATCTGCGGAAGCTTGAGGAAGGGAGCAACCCGAAGCCAATAAAATAGTCCAGCATCATGAAACCGAGGTTGCAAATCTTGAGATCGGGAATCCATGTATTCCGGCCACACCATAGAAAGGCGACCAGAGGCATCCACCTGCAAAGATCTCTGAATTGGATAGCCGTACCGAACCACTGGTATCGCGCAATCGCGGGAATATTCTTGGATGGCCTCACACCCCTGTTTAAGCATATTTCCCGTCACAAAGGGTGCCGTAGGAAGAATGCAGCAGGAATATTCAAAGTTCTTGCCAATCTGAGCATACGAAGAAAAAACCTCAACAAGCACATCTTCAATGCCCGCAAAGTCATTTGCAGTAGCCGTGGAGCGAAAAAAAGGAACAGTAGCACCATACTGCCTGGCAATCTCGGCAATCTCGGAATCGTCGGTAGAAACCATGACCTCGTCAAAGCAACCTGATTGACGCGCAGCCTCGATGCTGTGTGCGAGAATTGGCTTACCGCAAAAGCTACGGATATTTTTTCGAGGTATACGCTTACTACCGCCACGCGCAGGAATAATGGCGAGGGAGCTCATTGAAATAGCCCCCTGACAGCGGCAATAACCCTCTGCACATCTTCATTGGTCATTTTGGGATAAAGCGGAATACTCAGCGCCTGCTCGTAATAGGACTCTGCATAGGGACATAAGCCTCGTGCATATCCGAACGTCTTTCGGTACCAAGGTTGAGTATATACGGGAATATAAAGAACCTGAGAACCAACACCAACGTCAGCCAAAGTCTTCATGGCTTGCGCACGGCTTTTTCCCATTTTTGTAAAATCGATTTGCAGCACGTAGAGATGGAAGCAACTATCCAGTCCTGGTGCCTCGAAGGGTGTAACAATCCCCGCCAAGCCTTGAAACGCCTGGTTGTAAGTGGCGATGATTTCTTTACGGCGCGCCTTAAACTTTTCGATTTTCGACAATTGCGAAAGACCTAGCGCGGCTTGCATATCCGTAATTCGGTAGTTAAAACCAAGCTCCTGCTGCTCGTAGTACCAAGGCCCTGGATTTGCTGACAACAGCTGAGAATCCTTGGTGATTCCATGACTGCGGAGGAGCTGCAATTCTTGATAGAGCACTGGATCGTTGGTGGTGATCGCTCCACCTTCGCCTGTGGTCATCGTTTTCACAGGATGAAATGAAAATACAGTCATTGCGCTATGTTCACAGCATCCAACCTTGTGACCATTGGGATAGGTGGAGCCAATGGCGTGAGCCGCATCTTCAATGATTGGAATTCCGCGTTCCCGCGCAAGTGCTCCAATCCCATCCATGTCACAAGCTTGCCCAGCAAAATGAACCGGAATGAATACCGCTGTATTTGCATCCATGGCTAATTGCAAAGACTCTGCCGTGACATTAAACGTGCGCGGATCAATATCGGCAAAACGCGGGATCAAATTATTGTAAGGGAGGCAATTCGCAGAAGCCACAAAGGTATTGGGACTAGTAACCCCATTCTTTCCTGCGGGAATGCCAAGCGCATTCACGGCACAATGTAGGGCTCCTGTCGCATTCGAAAATGCCAGACAGTACCTTGCTCCGACATACTTCGCCAGCGCATTCTCAAACTCTGCGATTTTCGGACCCTGAGTCAAATTCCCGTGGCGTAGGACATCGACCACGGCTGCGATATCGTCGTCGTCGATCCACTGTGTTCCGTAGGGAACAAAGTCTGCCATCAGATATTTCCCACCTTGGCGCGATTCACCTCGATCCACTTCTGCAAGGAATCGATGCTCATCCACTCTGGATTGTTGTCACTCGTATAGCAAAAGCCTTCAGGCACGAGCACACCATCCTTAATGCGGAATGGATCTTGGCTCCATTCATGGATTGCTGGTAAAATTTTGAAGTGCTCAGGATACTCGTAGGTAAAGTACGCATCTTCTATACCAATCATCTGCTCATGTAGTTTTTCACCTGGGCGAATACCGACAATTTCTTGTTCAGCACTAGGCACGCAGGCAGTCGCGACATCCTTAACCTTCATCGAAGGGATCTTCTTCACATAAATCTCGCCACCTTCCATGTCATTGAAAGCATGCCAAACCAATTCCACACCTTGCTCAAGACTGATCATGAAACGAGTCATTCGATCATCGGTAATCGGAAGTTTTTTCCCTGAATTTGCTAAAGAAAGAAAGAATGGAATCACTGATCCACGAGACCCCATGACATTGCCGTAACGAACGACACCAAAACGGGTATTATGTGCACCGGCGTATGAATTGCCTGCAACAAACAACTTGTCAGAACAAAGCTTTGTTGCTCCATAAAGATTGATTGGAGAACTCGCCTTATCGGTACTCAAAGCAACACAGCGCTTAATGCCCTTATCAATGCAAGCATCGATAAGATTGATCGCTCCATTCACATTGGTCTTAATGCATTCAAATGGGTTGTACTCCGCAGTAGGAACGATCTTTGTCGCGGCTGCGTGAACAACAAAATCAACACCATCTAATGCACGGTACAAACGCTCCTTATCGCGCACGTCACCAATGAAAAAACGAACGCGAGGATCACCAACAAATTTCTTGGCCATTTCCCATTGTTTCATTTCATCACGGCTATAGATGATAATTTTTTTGGGATTGTACTTGGCCAAAGTCATGGGCACAAACGTGTTGCCAAAAGAACCTGTACCGCCAGTGATCAAAATCGTTGCATTTGTAAGCATATCAGTCCTTCTTTCTGTTTGTCCCAACGTAATTTACATGGGGGAAATGTATCAATTTTTCGCAAGTTCTGGGTTGTTACTTGTGGCTCGCGATCACAGCACCCCATTCCCCACCGCCCACTCATAAGCCTTCTCTAGCCCATCCTTAAGCCCCGTCTTCGCTTTCCACCCTAATCCATTGATGTGCGAGACGTCCATGATCTTGCGGGGCGTACCGTCTGGCATGGCAGGGTTAAAGCGCAGAGAGCCTTGGAATCCTACAGCATCCTTGACCGCATGAGCAAGTTCGGCAATCGTCATTTCAATTCCTGAACCCACATTCACATGGCCTTCCGCGGAGTAGTTCAATAACAGAAATACGAGAGCCTCAGCCAAGTCATCTACATACAAAAATTCACGCAGCGGTGTGCCTGTTCCCCATATTTCCACTTCCGACTTCCCTTGCACTTTGGCTTCATGGAACTTGCGGATCAGTGCAGGGATCACATGGGAATTCTGCGGGTGGTAGTTGTCACAGGGGCCATACAGATTTGTGGGCATGGCGCTAATGAAATCGCAACCATATTGGCGACGATAAAAATCGCACATCTTAAGGCCGCTGATTTTGGCAAGCGCGTATGCCTCATTGGTCTTTTCCAGTTCACCCGTAAGCAGCGCGTTTTCGGGAATTGGCTGCGGAGCCATGCGCGGGTAAATGCAGCTTGAACCCAAGAAAAGGAACTTCTTCACCTTCTGCACATACGCAGAATGGATGACATTGCATTCCATGATCAGGTTCTGATAAATGAATTCTGCGGGGTATGTGTTGTTGGCATGAATACCGCCGACCTTGGCCGCAGCAAGCACCACTGCGTCGGGCTTCTCAGCAGCGAAAAAAGCTTCGACATCGGCTTGACGGGTAAGATCAAGCTCCGCATGGGTGCGTGTCACGATGTTGTGAAAGCCCTGTGCATTGAGCTGGCGAACCACAGCAGCACCAACCATTCCGCGATGGCCTGCTACATAGATTTTTGAAGATGAATTCAGCATGGGGGTAAATGTAATTTTTACAATGAACTGTTGGTCTTAATGTTTTAGTGATACAGCAGCAGGCGTAGTTGATCCCCATGCTATGCATGAGGATGACACGGGAGTGGGCGTCGTTGACCCTCGGCTAGCGAGGGTGACTGCGAATGCGCGGGTGTGGTCATCCTCACCGCAGGTGGGGATCAGCACGAATATGTTAACATGCAGCACGCGTCGTTGATCCCCATGCTACGCATGAGGATGACACGGGAGTGGGCGTCGTTGACCATCGGCTAGCGAGAGGGTGACTGCGAATGCGCGGGGAGTCATCCTCACGAAGTGGGGATCGGCGCTGATAGTCGAAAGAATGAGGCTGATCACAGTGAGAAAGCTCGTTTCATTTGATCTTGCTCTTGGGGCGGTATTTTTAGTGTTTTTGCGAGAGCCTTCCACTTGGTAACTTCACGTTGTACTTCAACCACTATTTTGTGAGCTCGTTCCTTATTGATGCGGAAGTACGGAGCGACATCCATAGCAAGTTCAGGGTCTAGCGCATTATCGGTTTCAGTGATATTGAGGGTTAGCCCTGTACCTTGTGGATTAGGATTTAGGTCATAGGCAGGGGAAAGCCTCCAGCCTTGTGAGGTGAGCAAAAAGCCATGGTTGCGCAAATGATCATCGGTATTTTTAACACAAATTGAAAAAACGATTCTCCGCCATAGTTGCTCCAAGTCTTGATCGGGGCTAGCCCCTTGCGAAGCAATAAATTCAGCAAGTTGCAAGTAGTTGGCGTCCTCCGTTCCAACACCATCGCAAAAACCAAGCAAAGTCATTGCTGAAGCAAAATGGATGCGACACCCTTCTGTGGTTCTATCGAATCTTTTTGTCAAAAAAGTATGCTTCTGATTTGCAAAAGCCTGCACTTTCGATTCGGACATTGAAACTCCACAATTCAAAGCCAATTTGTAAGTCAAAAGTTCCCAAAGCCCTTTATCTTCATGGTCACTACGACTGGGAAACTTTGCAATCCAAAGGTTTTTATGCTTATCAAGCACGCTAGCTTTCGGGCGCGCACCTCCCAACGAAGAGCCCGGTGCAAGCAGCAGCTCAATCCAGCGAGCAGAGACTTTCTCTACATCGCGTTCAAGATGTACACTCGCTTGCGCTAGTTCTGCCAGTGAAGTCCAAGGTGGCGCGGAATGCCGCATATCATTGTTCTGAAAAGCTCCGTCAATACTTGTTTTGAATCGCAATGCGCCCATGCGATACTCATCAAAAACGCCTAGCAAAAAATCTGACTCCATGAGTGTGCGCTCAGGCCTTTTCTCTGCACGTGCTTGCAACGCTTCTCTTCGCTTCATAAGCACACGTCCCCAGCGATCAGGTGAGGAATCCGCAAACACTCCAAAGGAAAGCTTACCATCTCGAAGAAACTGAGAGCCCTCGTACAGACCTAAGTCTGGATCTAATACCAAGGCTCGATTTGCTCGTAACCATTGAGCATCATATTGGAAAGAGAATACTTCTTTCCCACGAATCAAGTCACCTGCAAGAGTTCCCATAAGCATGGGAGCCTTCATTCCCTGCCAATCGGCGAATACGAAAATTTCCTTCGCTTCATTCTTTTTCACGGGAGCTCCGTGGTGCACGCTTTGGCGTTATAAGATGTAGATCCTGAAGTTTTCTGCCCAGAGCATCGTCTTTGGCAACCTGTGCAAAATCATTCTCGAGTCCAAGAGCCATAAGGACTTGCAGGTAGGTGCCAATAGCCACTGCAGCGTTGCCCTTCTCAACCAACCACAAGGTTGAACGGGAAACCCCAGCACGCTCTGCAATTAACTGTGCGGAGTGCTTTCGACGCAAGCGCGCCAAGCGTATTTGCTCTCCAAGATTCTTTAGAATCTTCGCGGGCTTCGGCAACAATGGACGACGAGCTACTTTCATAGTGTTTAATATATAAAACATTTTGTGCTGATTTGTAATACAAATAAGACATTAACCTAGATGATGATCAGCGCAAGTGGAGGCCTGCATCAAGCGTCGTTGATCCCCGTGCGTAGCACGAGGATGACAAGAGGGTGGTCATCCTCACGTAGTGGGGATCAGCGTCAATGGGTAAACATGCTACTGGATACGCCGATCCCCGTGCAAGCACGAGGATGACGGGGGCGGCGTTGTGGGGATGACTGGGGGCAGCAATGCACGGACGAGTCATCCTCACGAAGTGGGGATCAGCGCGAGTGACTGCGGTGTATTCCGTTATTCTTCCCCGAGAAATATCCAATATGGATTCATCGATGAAACGAGCGCCTCTTTGACCTTACGCGGCATTTTCTTGATGCGCTTTTCCATGGCAATCGCATAGATTGGACTAGAAAATTCCTGGCACCACACCAGATGGTGAACGCCATATTTTGCAGAAAATATGGATCGGTTACTGCGATGTTCTGCGAGTCGTCGCTCCAAATTATTGGTAACTCCGCAATAAAGCACAGAACGATTTGGGGTGGTTAACAAGTACACGGTATAGATTTTTCTTTCCATATTCATATGGACGAATGCAAGTCAACTTCAGTCTCTATTTTGACAGGAATTTTTGAGATACAGCAGCAAGCATCATTGATCCCCGACATGCGGGGATGAAGGGGGCGGCAATGCACGGACGAGTCATCCTCACGCAGTGGGGATCAGCGCTAATGGGTAAACATGCTACTGGATACGCCGATCCCCGTGCTAGCACGAGGATGACAAAGGGGTGCGCTAAGACTGCGTTAAGAATTCTCGTAGTGGTATTTGCAAAATCCCATCGGCGTTGGAATGTGTCGAATCAAGGCTCAACACCATCTTTGGATAATTGTCCTGAATCATCTCTAGCGAGCGGAATTCGCGTTCCCGAGTTTTGCGATCATGCAATGTTGCGGCAACCTGCACGTAAAGTTTTTGCCCTTCTTTAAGCGCAACAAAGTCAACTTCGAGATCCCCTACTCGACCCACATGAACTTGGTAACCTCTGCGACAAAGCTCTAGGTAAACCACATTTTCCAAGATGCCAGAGATATCGCGATCACGGGCGCCTAGCCGAGCAAAGCGAAGTCCTAAATCTGCCACGTAGTATTTGGAGTTGACCTCTAAAAGCCGTTTGCCCTTGATATCGTAACGCTTCGCTTGGTGAATCGCAAAACCAGATTCCAACGCCCGCAAATACCCCTGCAGGGCCACAATCGAAATGCCAATGTGCTGAGACTTTAAATACTCGCTCATCGTTTTTGCAGTGGTAAAAGATCCAATGTTGTCGTAGATAAAATCGATTACCGACTCAAGAATTTTTGGATCGCGAATGGCATTACGCTCCACCACATCACGGAGCAAAATTGTGTCCTGCACTGCGGCTAGATATTGCAACCTCACGCGTTCTAGAGCAGGCAATTCATGCAAGCCAGGAAACCCACCATAGCGAAGAAACGCATCCCATTGCTGCGAGCTTTCCGAATGCCCCACAAACTGGAGGAACTCACTGTAGCCAAGAGGATACACTTGGAATTCAACATATCGCCCTGCAATCAAGGTTGCAAGCTCAGAGGAAAGCAAGTGCGCGTTCGATCCTGTTAGGTATATATCCCAACCACCCTCTTTGAGCAAAGCATTCACGCTTCGCTCCCATTCAGGAATTTCTTGCACCTCGTCAATAAAGATGCTCTTGGGGGTCTTTTTCTTTCGATATGCCGCTAAGAAGCGTTCAAACGCACCAGGAACACGCAGAGGGAAATTGACAGAAAGCTCCATGTCCACAAAGACAAGTACACGCTTACCCTTTTGCGAGATTTCCTTGTGAATCTGCTGCAGTAGGCTACTCTTTCCAGAACGCCGAATTCCTGTGAGCACCTTAATCACCGGCCGTTCAATGAAGGGTCGGAGTTGATCGAGGTAGATTTCCCTGTTTTGCATAGTTTTAATATACTAAAACTAATTATAAAAATAATACTTTGTTTTAATACAATAAAATCATGCAAATAAGCTCTACATTCTGATGACGGGGGCGACAACGCGCGGGCGGGTCATCCTCACGTAGCGGGGATCAGCGCGAATGGGTAAACATGCTACGCATGGGAAGGATGAGGAAGAGCGTTCAGAATTGTACGTGCAAATTCGCGGAAATCAGCTAACCGATGATTCACGAGGAAGGATACGACTTCGTAGTCGATCTTTGTGTACTCATGTACAGCAAGGTTTCGGAAACCTACCGACTTTCGCATGTGCTCAGCTAGTTCTGCACCAAGCACATTTTCTCGTGCCAATATTTGGTACGCATCGCCTCCAGATGTTGGCGTTTGTTTCAACATCCGCGAGCACCATATTGTTGCAATGTCTGTAGAAACCTGCACAGCACGTTCAAGGTTTAACATGATGATGTCTTGCTTGTCCACATCGGAAACTAATTGAGAAGCGGTAATCCCTTGATAAGCCTGCAAACGCACGACAATACGATTCAATGATTCTAGTTTCATCAGGATCACATCACTCATCATGCGGACTCCTTCAACGATTGAGTTAGCTGCTCACGCAAACACTGTCGATACAAGGGAGCGTTGTCATCTTGCCACCAAATCATTCGCAATAAGGCTTGCTCATGTGCAGGACTATTGCGACCTTTTACGATGCGACCTCGCGATAAAGCCTCATGTAACACAGGCCCTTCAACGGACATTAAGTCAATCAAATCAACAGGCAAGCCGAGCGCGACAACTAGCGCTTCTCGCAATGAATTCATTTGTCCCAATGACAGAGACGCAGTGCCTGCAATGGCAAGATCCACATCGCTATCCATGCGTGCAACACCCTCTGCGCGACTCCCGAACAAGGCCACAAATTCCACTTCTGGAAATTCGTGAAAAACTTTGAGAAGCCTAGTTTCAAGTTCGGGAACCATAAGAGCCCCTAGCTATCGGCGTCGCGACCTGTATCTTTGCCAGAGCGGACGCGATCAAGGTCCGCACGCACCATGATCTTCACCAGGTCTTCGTAGCTTGTCATGCGAGGGTTCCACCCTAAGATATCGCGAGCACGGGCAGGATCGCCAAGCAATTGCTCAACTTCAGAAGGCCTAAAGTAGCGCGGATCGACCTCAACAACGCACTTGCCAGTCTTCTTGTCGAAACCCTTTTCGTCAACGCCCTCTCCACGCCATTCAACCTCGATGCCTGCCTCAGCAAATGCAAGCGTTGCAAAGCTGCGCACAGTGTGCATTTCACCTGTTGCAATCACCCAGTCCGAAGGCTCTTTGTGTTGAAGGATACGCCACATGCATTCCACATAATCCTTGGCATAGCCCCAGTCACGTTGTGCGCCAAGGTTTCCAAGGTAAAGCTTCTCTTGCTTTCCGCATGCGATACGAGACACCGCAAGTGTGATTTTGCGCGTGACAAAGGTTTCACCTCGACGCGGAGACTCATGGTTGAAGAGGATTCCATTGCAGGCAAACATGTTGTAGGATTCACGATAATTCTTGGTGATCCAGAATCCATAGAGCTTGGCGACACCATAGGGACTACGTGGGTAGAACGGCGTCGTCTCCCGCTGAGGAACTTCTTGCACCAAGCCAAAAAGTTCTGATGTTGAGGCTTGATAAATTCGGCATGACTTCTCAAGGCCCAAGAAACGCACTGCTTCAAGCAAGCGCAAGGTCCCAATACCATCGACGTCCGCGGTGTACTCGGGGACATCAAAGGAAACCTTCACATGGGACTGCGCACCCAAGTTGTAAATTTCATCGGGTTTGATTTCAGCGATAAGGCGAATCAAGTTGGAGCTATCGGTAAGGTCGCCATAGTGCAGTTTTACTTTCTGCTTTTTATGCTGATCGCGAATCAACTCTTCAATGTACAGGTGTTCAATGCGGCCTGTATTGAAGGAGCTTGAACGACGAATAATACCATGCACTTCATAATCTTTTTCAAGCAAAAACTCGGCAAGGTAAGAGCCGTCTTGACCGGTAATTCCAGTAATCAAAGCTTTCTTCATGACATTCCCTTATTTTTTAAGCGAGACGTACGCCATCAACATTGTGGCGACGGCGCCAATAACGGTGGCAAAAGTCGTAGCAACTTGAGACCAGTTCACAGGTTCTGGAGGTTGCTTGTACGGCACAATAATCAACGAGCCGGCATCTGGGTCGCGTTCGGCATCATACTCCGTCGATACGGATCCATTCGCATAACGAATCATCACACGATTTAAGTCGGAAGTTTCTCGAAAACCACCCGCTTGCGTAATGTACCAAGCGATGCTCTTTCCTGGGCGATACAGCACATTGCAAGGATAACCCACCTCGCCTACCACGCGAATATGCGCCTTAGGAATTGGTACAAAAACCGAGTCACCATCTTGCAATTGAATGTTGTCGTTCTCTTCTCCATTCATGGATTGGACAAGGTTAAAACCGATTTGGCCGATGGTATCTTTATTGCGGAAAAACTGTGCACCTTGCAAATAAGCATCATCTTGGAAACCACCCGCACGGTCGATTAAACTCTTCATACGTTCACCAGGCTGCAGCAAAGAATATTCACCTGGGCTACGGAACGCGCCCGCTAGCTTCACCTTTTGTGGTCGATAGAAATTAGGATCAACAGGAACTTCTACGTGATCCCATGGCAACAATTCAACTTGTGAACCAGCATCAGCTTCGTAATTATCCGCAATCTTCACTTGAGCCACTTCCATTCCACGAGAATCTTTACGAACGTGGTCAACACGCACCGCTTCACGCTTGCGATTTGGCAAGAATCCACCAGCCTTCAAAATCAGATCCTTGGGAGTCATGCCTGCCTGATAAAGGTAACGACCGGATTTTAACACTGCACCACTGATCGTAATAGAATCGGCGGTATGCAAATCTTTCATGCTGTAAACAATCAAGGTATCACAAGGCGCTAAAGCCAAACCACCAGCTGCAGATGCATCTAAGGTTTGTGACAATAGTTGCGAACCACCTGCA
>Ga0302273_1000188_pt1 | contig 31504 bp, 19 predicted proteins | sample III_Bog_N1_3_FD_198774 | JGI IMG/M metagenome (GOLD analysis project Ga0302273, IMG submission 198774) | Peat permafrost microbial communities from Stordalen Mire near Abisko, Sweden - III_Bog_N1_3 | ecosystem: Environmental > Terrestrial > Soil > Wetlands > Peat | place: Sweden: Abisko... | reverse complement strand
GGTATTGTTTGAGATCGCATGCGGATAAACACGCATGCGGATAAACACGCGCACGCGGTTAATCGGTGCCATGGTTGTCATGCAACCATGCATTCATCATGCGATCGTCCCAGGTTTGTCCGGTAGCGTCTGTATTACCATTCGCCGCTACTCGTGCGTTAACAAAGTTAGCATGATTGTGAAGTGTCGCTGGCTCAATACCTAACTTTGCGGCATAATCCTTGTAACTTAGGATCTTGATATCCAATAATTCTTTTTTGTCATCGTGGTTATTGTGGTTATCGTGGTTATCAGCTTCATCAGGTAATTCCTTGTGTGATTGCGTTCTAACGCCGCGTCCTAGTGCCTGCGTGTGTGAGGCCCCATTCCACTCGCCTGGATTTATTAGTTCTTCTGTGTTATCCATAGTTGCACAATTGGTTGCATAATTATTAATAGTTACATTCGGCTTTTCAATTTTCGCAAGATACTCCGCTGAGTAAAACCAAATATCGGCGCTGGGATGATCCGCGAGCACGCTATCGGCGATCTTCCACCACATATGAATGTCTTCCCATGGTGAATCCGTGATGTCGGCGCGAGTGCGAATATTGTGCCACGGTTTACCGTTGTAAAATTGCTGTGTACGAGGATTATGGCCTTCCAACCACGGAATCTTCCCAATGATCGCGTTGTATCGCGGATGAATATGATAAACATCAGTACGCGTGTCAAGGATTGTATCCGCGAATAATTGCTCATCAAACCCACTTACACATCGGACGTGTCCGTACTCTGGTCGCGCATTTAATATCTCACGCATACGCTTGTATAACAAAGGATCCGGCTGTACAAGTACCATGCAGGCAAGCCCGAGAATACTCTCACTGAATCCACGGCGAATCTTCGCGTGGTCAACGCGCTGCCCATGTGTCAGGCCACGTTGTGCTTCATGGTTATAATATGGGTTGTGTGAACCTGTACTTCGGCCATCTGTCGATTTAACATACGGGTAAACCCACGGGGACGCAAATGTTGCCGCGGGGACCTGCAATTGGAATAAACTATCGCAATTTTCCAAGAACATCATGTCGGCGTCGCAGAGGCATACTCGGTCAAACGGAAAATACTCGCGATTCCAGATGTTCCACTTGGTAAAACTCGAATGAATCCATGAACCATATATCTGGTTTTGTTTTTGCGTCTTCATTTTGGTGGTAGCGTGCGACAATAACTCAACAACAACTACATTATCAAACACAGTACGTAGGAACTCAACGCATGGCGCAGACACACACGGTGTAACCATGCACCAAATAGGATATTTTGTCTTGACGTCACGTAATGACCGTGCGACGACTGCCGCGCCGCATGCATATGAGTCATTCAACATAACCAATGTTGTCCACACGCATGTAGGTTCGGCGGCCATCACTGGCTTAGGTCGCATCGGTACCTTGTTGCGATCGTATTTACTAATAGGTTTACCGGTGGTCATATTACCTTTAGGCATACCTTGCGAATACGCGAGACGTTTTTTATGTACCGGAGACTGACTATGCGCCTTAGTTGGTGCTGCCAATGAACGAGGACATGACTTGGATTGTCTCAACGTGTCATTGGCGCGTACTGCGTCAACGTATGGTTTAGTCAATGGTTTAATTACCGGAATAAATTCCGCGGTAATATCCGTGGACACAACCTTAGAAGTGTCATGGTCTACAGGTATTACCATAGGCTTATTTGCTCCCTTGCGTTGTTCACGTTGAGTCTTCCACGTATTATCCATCTGTACGTTGTACGTGAAACACTATATGTATATCTATAACAAAATACACAAAATACACAAGCTACAACATAAACGGATGCTCAAGTGCATCCATGGCAGTTATTCTGTCATCGGGGTCATATCGAAGGCCTCGCAAGAGAAAGTCTTCCACCCGCTTGCATAAATCTGCGTCCATGTCGTAATTATCGTCGAGTAACTGAGATATGGTCGTTGGAACAATATCCGGGTTATTTATGAGCCGACCCTTACGGTTGTAATAACTGCGGGCGCGATCTGTAAATTCAGCAGGTGGATAACCGATGACTTTTGCAACAAGTAACAAGTAACAATAATTACGAGCGTATTTATGTTCGATGCTGTCATCGGAACTACTCGACGCGGATGATGCGGATCCAGATGAACTGGTGTCATCGGTGTCGCTCTCAACCAAACATTTCTCGTGTGTGCTACATGTGTCGCAGTGGCCGCATTCACAAGATGAATATTTAACTGGGTCAGCGCCGACACATGCGGTACACGGCGTATAAATTTCACTAACGTCCATACCAACAGTTGTTTCGTCAATATCGCCATAGTTGATATCGCATTCGAAAAACACATCAAATAGCGATGCTCCTGCGATCAGATCAAAGCATACAGTGAATGCTGACCATATATCGGCGGGCGTACCGAACGGCGCACCAACTATTATTTCCGGCGCAATATAACCGTCAGTACCAATATTCGGCGAGAATATTTTGTCTACGAATGAACTTGAGCCGACATCAATAATCTTAACATGGATATCTTCCGCGGTAAGATCTTCGTCGACCACGCGATCCAACAATAAGTTTTCCGGTTTGATATCTCCGTGAATAATCCCAAGACCATGTAAAAAGGCAAGCCCGCGGAACATGTCACTGGCAACCCGTAATACCATACTCATTGGCAGTCCACCACCTATTGCTTCTTTGCAATAGTTCATTAATTTGAGTACCGAATCCCCACGAAGTTCCATTGTTATACATGGATAAATCGCAGATGTGTCCTCGGCCACGTGCGCGAACGTGGATATCATCGCGACAACATGCGGTGACCCTTCGCCGATTCGGCGTAACACGCATACTTCATTACGGTAGTATTTTTCCAGATCATGGTCGTACGATTTAACGGCAATGCCTTGGGAATCTAACCCACCGCTGGTGTTTTTGCCGCTACCGCCGCTATCGCCACTAGCCCCACCACTACCACCCCCACCACCAAGTTCACAACGATAAACTGTACTTAGTCCACCTTTGCCGATTTTCTTCACGACGGTATACACGCCGAGATTATCACCGGGATTTCTCAGGCATTTTTTGCTGATTTCTGTCATTGTGGTAATTGTGGTAATTGTTGTAATTGCCGTTGCAGTGTCACCTTACATATATCGATGCATCAATCTAACAAAAAATAGAGTATGGTGTGCCGCCGCGTTAGTATGCAATGCCGAATTCGCGGAATATATCCGCGAATTCAATAATGTTTTCCATCACCGCTTTGTAAAACTTCATAAACGTATTCTTTTTTGTGTTGTCGGCGGCGCGCTCGAGCTCGGCCACTGTCGTCGCGAGTTTACACCGAGTTATCACAATGTATATCGTACCAGCGATCCGCGAGGATATTTGGCTAGACACGCCGATGTTCCGCTCGGTTGATCGTCGCACGATCGCAATAACGAAGCGGTCGTATTGTGGATTTTCGATACGTAGTGCCTCAAAGTAGCGTTCTGTGTACCCGACGATGTGATCGCATTCTGGCAAATCGAAGAACCCACTCGCGGCAAGATCGCGTAACGTGTCCTCGCCACGTGAAAATCCTTGGACGACCAAACACATAAACGTGGCAATGTCCGCGCGTTTGCGCGGATTATTCTGCCGAATACATTCAAAGTAAATTAGCGCGGCAAGGATTTCGTTCTTGATGTCTCCGCGCCTCACAAATTTCTGACCGTGTTCGCTAGCATTTTTGATTAGTTTTTGTATCGCATTGTACCGTTCGGCGACCGACTTTAGTATATCCAGCGATATCTTTGCGCCGGTGTAATGCAGCTGGAGTTGCTTTAGTTGGTCGAAGATGTTTTTAATTTGTGTATGAGAATAGTCGTTGTTTATGTTACGAAACCGACCTTTGTTCGCGCCGGTAGATATTGGAATACGGCCGCCACTTGCCGCGCGGTCCGGTTCACCGATAGTTTCATTGGATGTGGTATATCCACATTGTGCACATTGGTAATTGGTGCCGGACGTTTCCATGGATGTTTTGCAATCCGGGCAGAAATTATATTGGCTATCCGCAAGCTCGAGCGCGCGTAAATGTGACGTAGTCACGATAGAACTAAATACATCCAATAATGCATCATCGGGAACATCAAAGTTTTGTTCCATTGGCCTGTGGTAGCTTGATCGCCAGCGACTCTAACATGTATAATACGACATTGGAATATTCAATTGTGCTCATAACGCCTCCGGCGTTACTATGCGCGGCTCGTCTTGATGCCACGCATCACTCCGGCGACTTCGCTCCACTTTAACGTCTAATCGCTATGTATTAGTTCATGTTATATATAGGTGCAGTATCCATCACGTCATGGATTTGGAAGTAATTCTTGCTGATACATTGGCTCGTAGCGCTGAGTATGAGCAGTTGGTATTTCGGCATGACCCTGCATATGATGACATGAACCGCGCAATTGCCATCGTAAAGAAATTTATCACTGACAACAAGCTGATTATCTACGGTGGTACTGCCATAGATATGGCACTGCGGTTGCACGGGGACAAGATATATCCTGACGATTTATTTCCCGACCTTGACTTTTACAGTAAGGATAGTGTTAACCATGCATATGAGCTCGCCGATATTCTTTATCGTGCCGGGTTCACAGAAACACGGGCTATTAATGCATCACATCTTAAAACAATGCGTATTGACATCGGCAGTAACCATTTCATCGCGGATATATCTTTTCAACCCGCGATTGTGTTCGACGCAATACCATGGTTGGAATACAGTCATATGCGCCTTGTTCATCCGCTATTTCAGCGTATCGACATGCATAATGTGCTATCTTTTCCGTATGACGGAGCGCCACGAGAGGTAATCTTCGCGCGATGGAACAGGGATGTAAAACGATTTAATAAGATGGATAAATACTACCCGGTGGTCATAGACGCGTCCATGGGTCCGCCACCATCAACAACACTATCGCTGCCGATACAATATCACAAACAAGTATTCACCGGCGATATCGCATATGCATTTATGTATCATTGTTTTACTAAATTCGGGATTACCGATGATACGATTATACCAGCGACGCTAACCATCAACACACAAATACACGTAAGCGCGGCATTCATCGAAACAGTAAGCTTCGAGAGTGTACCTGATGCGATTGTATACGAGCCCATTGGAAGTATTATTCCGGCGCGCAGTGAGTTAGAATCGCCGCGTCACGTCATAATGGACACCCATAATCGTTTGTTGTCAGTAAACTCGGTACATATCAACGATGTAGCCTTTCGTATCGTAAACATCCAATTTCTCCTGCGCAGTTACATAAGTTTACACTTTGCTAAGTCATTGCCGGGCAGCGAATATGCGCTTGCCCGATATCAATCATTGCTTAAGATGATAGCGCATGCCGAAAAATATGCAGTTGATCATCCCGAAGCAACAGCGCTACCATTTTTCCCATCAATACAAACTTATGGTAACGATAACATCGATTTGACCCGACAAGTATTACTCAACAGAATGTATCATGAGCTGGATGGCGTTGAGCAATTTATCGTTCCATACAACTACTACTCGGGCAAAAGCATACCGGCATCACGTCCGCATCCGCCATTCAATATGACTCACTCGGAATTCTACCGCGAAAGTGGTAGCGTCGTGGAGTCGAGCCATTGAATAACCCAACATAACCCAATATAACCCAACTACACGCAACTACACGCAACAAGCCCACTGATTCTCTTTTTTTCTAATTATGTCGGCGGATGTATATACGCGTTTTCGTACTCGCACACAACCGATGTCGGGTCAAGTAACAGCATATGGGTATGATATTAGCGACCCATTGGTCGCTCCAGTTGCGTCGCCGAATGGTCTCGGGAGCATGGACGCCGGCACATATCGTTACAAATATACATTTGTGACACAATTCGGGGAAACACTCGCATCGCCGGCATCCAACACCGTGACCAGTATTGGTGATGTCTTAGTGACTGTACCTATTAGTACCGAGCTTAATGTCAAGGCGAGGAAAATCTACCGTACAGCCGTAGGAGTGTCGTTGCCATACCGCCTCATTGGTATGATCTCTGATAATAACTCGGTGACGTATGAAGATTCGCTGCCAGATTCATCGCTGGCCGGAGTTGAGCCAGTTGTGAACACGGCAGCGTCATCCAATATAACTCGCGGTATAATGGCATTTTCTGAGCCAATCGTATATAGTATCGGCAACATATCCGCATCCGGAAACTCATTGATTACGGCAACGCCAATTCTTGACCAAATTGCGGTTGTGACTGTGCCTGTGAGCGGATATGGTGTATCTTTGCCAGAAATATCTGCAAAAAACATCGGTATGATCATCACAGTGACCAATACCAGCGCAGCTAACAGCTTAATGATTTATCCTCATGATGCAACTGCACAAATTAACAACGGCGGATTAGGTGCGTCTGTTGTTATTAATCCAACCCTTTCTATTAACATTGTCGCGACGTCACTTACCACTTGGCAAACAATAACACCATCAGTCGGCGGCAGCACAATCAGCGGGGTGATCATTAATTCCAACAACACATTTGTCGGAATTGGTAGCGGAAATGGTGCACTTAGTGGCGTAGGTAATGCCGGGCTTGGCGTACTCGCGCTCGGGTCACTAACAACCGGCCAATACAACTCGGCGTTAGGTTCTAGTTCTGCTAGTTCAACTACGACTGGTTCACGTAATTTATCCGCGGGGTATAACGCATTTACTGCAAACACAACAGGAAATGATAATGTCGCGCTGGGATATTCTGCTCTTGCATCCACAGTAACGCTCGACGGTAGTACCGCAGTCGGATCATTTGCTCTTACTGCAAATACAACGGGAACGGGTAACTCCGCTGGCGGATTTCAGGCATTACGCGCCAACACTACCGGAACAAACAATACGGGGTTCGGGTATAATGTACTCGCAGCCAATATTACAGCGACCGGAAGTACCGCCTTTGGTTATAATGCGCTTGCGGTGTCTACGGTCGGCGGATTAACCGCCGTAGGTGCATCTGCGCTCGCCGCAAACACAACAGGTACCAGCAATACCGCATATGGATTTGGTGCACTTGCTGCTAATACAACCGGAGCCAACAACACCGCGATTGGTTATAATGCCGGTGTTATACAAACCACAGCCAACAACAACACATGCGTTGGTGCAAATTCACTCGCCGTGAACACGTCCAGCGGCACATCCGCGTTCGGATATAATGCCCTCGCTGCCAACACGACCGGGGCTAACAATTCGGCATTCGGTCTGAATGCACTTACGGCAAACACAACCGGGGCACGTAATACTGCCATCGGAACAGGCTCACTCGCATTGTCGACCGTGTCTGACTTAACCGCGATTGGTTTTGGTGCACTTGCTGCATGTACGACCGGAACAAATAACACTGCAATCGGATCAGGGGCTCTCTCCGCATTAACCACTGCAGCGAACTGTACCGCGGTCGGATTTAATGCACTTGGAGCAAACACCGCCGCGAATAACACTGCGATTGGAGCATCAGTCCTCGCCGCTAATACGACCGGCGCCAATAACACCGCGATTGGATTTGGCGCACTTAGTGTCAACACAACCGGAGCTAATAATTCTGGAGTTGGTAGTTCTGCGCTTAGTGCTAATACAACCGGGGCACGCAACACCGCGCTTGGTAATGAAGCAGCTCGCGACAACATGATCGGCGCGGATATTACTGCGTTTGGTTACCGCGCACTTGCATCAACACTTGTGTCGGGGTCTACCGCCGTCGGATCACTTGCGCTCGCCGTTGCCACCACAGGAACGGCCAATACAGCCGTTGGAGCATCCGCGCTCGCATCAATGCTGTCAGGTACATCTAATACGGCCATTGGTAATGGGTCGCTCGCCGCTAACACAACGGGAACTGGCCTAACTGCGGTTGGATTTAACACAATGGCCGCGCTAACCACAGGAACTACCTCAGTCGCGGTCGGTTACCGTGTGCTTGTCGCCGCAACGACTGCCGTCGATAACACCGGAGTGGGTTATAATGCACTTGTTGCTAACATTACTGGTGCTGGTCTAACTGCGGTAGGTAATAGCGCACTTGCTGCAGCAACTGTTGGCGGATTAACTGCAGTTGGAAGTAATGCGCTTAGTACTAACACAACCGGGGCGCGTAATACTGCTATCGGATTTTCTGCACTCGGTAATAACATAACAGGCGGTGATAATACCGCGATCGGTTATAATGCGCTTGTACTCGCAACCGGGTCATCTAACGCCGCATTTGGTGCTCTCGCATGTGCAGCCGTGACCACCGGGGCTAATCTCGCCGCGTTTGGAGCATCAGCGCTCGGCGCTAACACAACCGGGGGATCTAACACCGCGATGGGATTTGGTACACTTGCGGCAAACACAACCGGAAGTAACCACGTAGCCGTCGGAAGAAGTGCACTTGCATCGGTGACGACCGTATCTGGACTAACTGCGGTTGGATTTGCTGCACTTAACGCTAACACGTCAGGAACAGGAGGTACCGCCGTCGGTAACTCCGCGCTCGGACTTAACACAACTGGGGTTGATAATACTGCAGTTGGAACGTCCGCGCTCGCTGCTAATACCACAGGATCTAGCTGTACCGCCGTTGGAGCATCCGCACTTACGTCAGCGGGGGCTGTATCTGGCGCATCCGCGTTTGGTTATCGCGCACTCATGTCACTAACCACTGGAACGAACGCGTCCGCATTTGGTTTTAATGCACTTGTACTCGCAACAACAGGAAATAATAATACTGCATTTGGTTATTCTGCCGCAGCCGCTCAAATATCTGCCAATGACAATACCGCATTTGGGTATAATGCTCTTGCGCTTAACACATCCAGTGGTTTAACAGCGGTAGGCCGAAGTGCACTCGCCGCAAACACTGCCGGCGCGTCTAACTCCGCGGTCGGATACTTGGCACTCAGTGCTAACACTACCGGTTCCAACAATACCGGATTCGGTTACAACGTGCTCGCAGCCGCATCCACGGCCAATGACAATACCGCGATGGGATTTAATGCGCTTGCCGTTACGACCGCAAGCAGTAACACCGCATTTGGCCGCAGCGCACTCGCCGCAGATACTACAGGTACCGCCAATACTGCCATGGGATACACCGCAGGTATACTACTCACAACAGGCTCTAACAACACGATAGTTGGTAATGCTGCGTATTCGACAGCACTTACCGGCAGTAACACAACCGCAGTCGGTGCCGGCGCGCTTGCCAGTACAACCGTCGGTGGAAATACGGCCATTGGTTACAATGCACTATTCCTTGACTCGACCGGAAGTAACAATACCGCGGTTGGTAACTTAACTCTCGCTGCCAACACAACCGGGGCAAACAATTCTGCGCTCGGAATTAGTGCACTCGGGGCTATCTCTACGGGGTCATTTTGTACCGCCGTCGGAGCATCCGCGCTTGCCACAAATACGGCCAGCGGAATGACTGCAATCGGTTATAATGCACTTGGGGCTAACATCGGCGGAACTGGTAGCACCGCAGTCGGTTACCAAGCGTTATTACTTAACACAACTGGAACAAATAATACTGCAATCGGTAATAACACACTGGCTGCGATTGTTACCACAAGTAACAATACTGCGGTCGGTGCGGGCGCCGGCGCGTTAGTTACCGCCGCTGGAATCACTGCGATTGGATCAGGCACGCTTGCCGCGAGCACAACAGGAACTGGTCTTGTCGCAGTCGGGTTTGGTGCACTTGCTAGCAATGTAACCGGAGCTAATAGTACAGCAGTCGGGTTTAATGCTTTGACACTTGCCACTGCATCGGGCTTAACTGCCGTCGGTTATAATGCCCTCGCCGCAAATGTCGCCGGGGCTAACAATGCTGCTTTTGGTTATGTAGCACTTGCCGCCAACACATCGGGAAGTGGAAACACATCCGCTGGTTATAATACACTCGCCGCAAATACAACTGGGTCCAACAACACGGCAACGGGGGCATTTGCCCTTGCAACAAATATCATCGGCAGTGATAATAGTGCATACGGATATAATGTGCTTGTTACAGCGACTGGCAGTGGTAATTCCGCATTTGGTTCATCCGCTGGATCATCGATGACCACCGGTAGCAATAATACCGCGCTTGGTCTTAATGCACTTGCATCCAATACAACTGGATCCAACAACACAGGGCTCGGCTTTCAAGCGCTACGTCTTAAGACGACCTCCGCCAATAATACTGCAGTTGGAAGCGGTGCACTTGGCGCCGGAGTTGGCGGGGACGGGTCTACCGCCGTCGGCACAAATGCGCTCGCCGCAAACACTGCCACGAACATGACTGCGGTCGGATTTGGTGCACTTGCCGCGAATACGTCGGGCACAGGCTCGGTTGCCGTCGGATTTAATGCACTTGGAACCGCGATTACCGCGACGAACAACACTGCGGTCGGCGCTGGCGCACTCGCACTTAATACTGCCAACGGTGTATCTGCATTTGGATCAGGTGCGCTCGCCGCTAATACAACGGGAACAGGTTTGACCGCAGTCGGATTTGGTGCGCTTGCTTCCAATGTAATTGCCAACAATAATACCGCGGTTGGTGTGTCTGCACTCGCACTTACCACTACCAGCGGATTAACAGCAGTTGGTACTAATGCACTCGCTGCTAACACAACCGGCGCGGCTAATAATGCGTTTGGTGCAAATGTTCTCTCGGCTAATACGACTGGGGCTAATAACTCCGCGTTCGGCACTAACGCACTTGTACTTAATACTACTGGATCAACTAACAGTGCATTTGGCTCAGGCACGCTTGCAACTAATCTCGTCGGCGCAGATAACGCCGCATTTGGTTATAACGCGTTGAACCTTGCTACTGGATCATTTAACTCCGCGTTTGGATCGGGTGCCCTCAGCGCTACATCCACCGGCGCGAATAATGTCGGTGTTGGTCTTAGTTCACTAGGCGCGAACACAACCGGATCCAACAACACTGGTCTCGGTTACCAAGCGTTGCGTCTTAAGACAACCTCGGCCAATAATACCGCGGTTGGAAGTGGGGCCATGGGAAATAGTGCCGGAGGAGACGGAAATACCGCCGTTGGAGCTAGCAGTCTCGCCGTTAATACTGCGTCCAACATTACTGCGGTCGGGTTTAATTCACTTGCGCTTAACACCAGTGGAACTGGCCTTGTCGCCGTCGGATTCGGCGCGCTCGCCGCGAATACCATCGCGACAAACAATACCGCAGTCGGTGTATCCGCACTTGCTGTAAATACAGCGTCTAACATGACTGCGGTTGGATTCCAGGCACTCGCCGCAAATACATCTGGCACAGCCAACGTCGCATTTGGATACCAATCACTTGCAGCTAACACAACCGGAACTAATAACACAGGAATAGGTAGTGGGTCTCTTGATGCGAATACAACCGGATCGAACAACTCAGCATCCGGCGCTAATACTCTCGGTGCTAACATTACCGGCAGTGATAACAGTGCTTATGGTTATAATGCACTCGCGCTTAACACGGCCAGTGGTAATACCGCTGTTGGTAGTGGAACCCTAGCGGCTACTGTCGGCGGAGCTAACAATCTCGCCGCGGGTTTTAGTGCATGTGCCTCCAACACAACCGGATCTAACAATACTGGATTAGGATACCAAGCGTTACGTCTTAAGACAACATCCGTGAATAATACCGCAGTTGGATCTGGTACTCTTAGTGCCGCAATTGGCGGAGATGGAAATACAGCCGTTGGTACAAATGCGCTTTCTGCAGCTACTGCCTCTAACTTAACTGCGGTTGGATTTGGTGCAGCCGGCGCGACTACGGCTGGAACTGGAATTGTCGCCGTCGGATATAATGCCCTCGCTGCAAATACTACCGGAGTTAACAGCACAGCATGCGGAGTGGGCGCACTTGCAGTCGCCACCGCAAGTAATCTTAGTGCATTTGGGTATAACGCGCTTACGGCAAATACCACAGGAACATTTAACTCAGCGTTTGGATATCTCACGCTTAGTGCTAACATTGGAGGTGCTCACAATACAGGAGTGGGTGCCAATGTGCTCGCGCTTAATACGACAGGTATACAAAATACAGCAACTGGATCAAGTGCTCTCGGTGCTAATCTCGTCGGTAACAATAATAGCGCATACGGTTATACATCTCTCGCTAATACAACCGCAAGCGGAAACAGCGCATTTGGAGTAAGCACTCTTACCGCCAATACATCCGGGGCAAACAACTCTGCGTTTGGATATCAAGCATTAAGTTTGAAAACAACCGGCAGTAGCAATACTGCATGCGGATATTCTGCACTTGGTGGTGCCGACGGAGGAAGCAACAATACGGCAATTGGGTATGTCGCACTTACGGCAAATACAGCGAGTAATTTAACTGCGGTCGGTTATAATGCACTCGGGTCTAATACCACTGGCACTGGCAATGTCGCTGTCGGATATTTTGCGCTCGGAACAAGTGTTACTGCCAGCAACAACACAGCGGTTGGATATAATGCCCTCGGAGTTGCCGCGGCGAGCGGACTTAGTGCATTTGGTTATAACGCCCTTGCGCTAAATGCAGCCGGGGCTAATAACAGCGCGTTTGGATACCTCGCTCTTGCAGCCAATAACACCGGAAACAACAACACAACGGTCGGATATTCTTCACTTGCCATTAATACATCAGGCTCCAACAACACAGCGACGGGTACCAACACACTAGGCACAAACACCATTGGCGGCAATAACAGCGCATATGGATACAATGCACTCGCGGTTAGCACAGTCAGTGGAAACAGCGCGTTTGGGTCATCCGCCCTTGCCGCTAATACGTCCGGCGCTAATAATACCGCAGTTGGTGTTAATTCACTCGGGGTAAACACAACTGGAGCCGGCCTTGTCGCCGTCGGCGCGGGTGCCCTCGGCGCGAATACAACTGCAAGTAATAACACCGCGGTTGGAGTTAATGCACTCGCGGCTAATACAACTGGTTCCGGCTTAGTTGCCATGGGATTTGGTGCACTCGCGGCGAATGTGACTGCGAGTAATAACACGGCTGTTGGAGTTAGTGCACTAGCTTCAGCTACCGTTGGCGCACTTACTGCAGTCGGATTTCAGGCACTTACTGTAAATACAACCGGTGCGGCTAACTCTGCGTTCGGTAATAATGCACTTGTAGCAAACACAACTGGATCTAACAACACTGCCGTCGGAAGTGGTGTGCTTGTACTTAACACAATCGGAACGGGTAACACTGCGGTTGGAGTTGGTACACTTACATCCAATCTCATTGGTGTTAACAACACAGCCGCAGGGTTAAATGCGCTCGGGGCTAATACGGGCAACAGCAACAGCGCATTTGGTGCGGCTGCACTCGGAGCCAATACAACGGGGACTGGCCTTGTCGCCGTCGGCGCAGGTGCACTTGCCACCAGCGTCACTGCATTAAACTCAACCGCGATTGGATTTAACGCGTTGACTGTCGCTACCGCCTCCAATTTAACGGCAGTTGGATACTTGGCACTCGCCGCAAATACAAGCGGAGCCGCCAATACCGCGCTTGGTTACATCGCGCTTGCCGCAAATATTACTGGGGCTAATAATACCGCGGTCGGCTCAAGAGCAATTACTGTTACGACCACTGGAGCCGGCTTAACTGCACTTGGTGCGAATGTACTCGCCGCTAACACAACCGGTGCAAATAATACTGGAGTTGGTTACTTAGCCCTTGCCGCCACAACAACTGTAAATGATTTGACTGCGGTCGGATTTAGTGCACTTGCTGCGAACACAACTGGAACAAACAACACCGCGGTTGGATCTAACTCACTCGCCGCAAACATATCCGGTGGTTTTAATACATCAGTTGGTGTATCTGCGCTCGCCGCAAATACAACCGGATCCAACAACGCAGCATTTGGATATAATTCACTTGCAAGCAACTTAGTACAATCCAATAATGCCGCGTTCGGTTATAATACTCTCTCACTTAACACAGCGGCGTCCAACAGCGCATTTGGTTCAGGTGCACTCGCCGCGAACACAACAGGAACTAGAAATGTCGGAGCAGGTGCAAGTTCACTTGGACTTAATCAAACCGGATCCAATAATACTGCGGTCGGTCCTGATGCACTTAAAACTAAAGTGTCTAACTCCAACAATACTGCAATTGGATCGTCGGCAAACGGAAACGCCACCGGCGGGGATGGAACAACCGCGGTCGGAGCCAACGCGCTATTAGTCAACGGTGCTGATAACGTCGTTGCAGTAGGATTTAACTCACTTACCACTAACACAATTGGAGCTGGACTCACCGCAATTGGTTATAACTCACTTACGCTTAATTTGTCCGGAAACAACAGTACAGCATGCGGACATCGTGCACTTGCGACTACATCTACCGCCAACTCTTGCTCGGCATTTGGTTATCAAGCGCTAGCCACTTCCACCGTTGATAATCTCAGCGCATTTGGATATAATGCGCTAACTGCCAATACAACTGGTGCTGACAACTCCGCATTTGGTTACCAGGCATTGGCTACTAATACAACCGGAGCTAACAACGCCGCATTTGGTTATAGCGCCCTTGCCGTCAACTTGACCGGTGCTGGTAACTCAGCGTATGGAAAAAATGCACTTGTTGCGAATACTACCGCGAGCAACAATACCGCAGTGGGATTTGGTGCACTCGGTGCCGTAACAACAGTATCCAATTTGACTGCGGTTGGTTTTAATGCGCTTGCCGCAAATACTACCGGAACAAACAACACCGCAGTTGGATCAAGCGCAGGCGCGGCTAACATTGGTGGTAACTCTAACACATCAGTTGGGACTAGTGCACTTGCTGCGAACAACGGAGGAAACAATAATACCGCAATGGGCCACAACGCACTCCTTGTAGTCAACGGACAATCTAACAACAGCGCATTCGGATTTGCCGCGCTTATCGCCAACACCGCCGCGGGTAATAGTGCATTTGGTAGTGCAACACTCGGAGCAAATACGTCTGGATCACAAAATGCAGCATTTGGTGGTAGCTCACTCCAATCCAATACAACCGGGTCTAATAACACCGCCTGCGGTACAAGTTCGCTTGGCTCAAAGGTAACTGGCTCGAATAATGTGGCAGTTGGGTATAGTGCCAGCGCTGCTGGTGTAGGTGGATCTGGAACTACTGCAATAGGTACAAATGCACTCATAGTTAACGGTGCAGACAATGTCACTGCGGTGGGATTTAATTCAATGCTCGCTAACACATCAGGATCAGGCCAAGTCGCAGTTGGATTTAACACGCTTACGGCTAACACAACTGGTAGCAACAACACGGCTGTCGGACACCGAGCACTTAGTACCACGATTATTGGTGTTGGATGTTCTGCATTTGGTTATCAGGCATTACTCAATGCCACAGTCGATAGTTTATCCGCGTTCGGATTTAATGCACTCGCCGCGAACACAACCGGCGCAGATAACAGTGCGTTTGGTTACAATTCACTCACAACTAACACAACCGGAGCATCAAATGCAGCATTTGGTCTTAATACATTGACAGTAAACTTGACCGGTAGTAATAATACTGCGCTTGGAAAAAATGCACTTGCTGCAAACACAACCGCGAGTAATAATACCGCAGTGGGATTTGGCACACTTGCCGCCGCGACAACCGTCAGTGACTTAACGGCGGTCGGATATAATGCGCTCACTTCTAATACATCAGGAGTGTCTAATACCGCAGTTGGATCAAATGCACTTACCCTCCTTGCAACCGGTAATAACAATACTGCTATGGGTGTCGGTGCTTCAGCTGCGGCTGTTGGTGTACTTAACACCACTGCATTCGGTTTTCAAGCGTTGTTTAGCAACACCACATCAAGGAATAGTGCGTTTGGTTCCGGCACACTACGACTAAATACGACTGGTGGTAACAACGCCGGATTTGGTGTAAGTGCACTTACCGCCAATTCAACTGGGTCGAATAATACCGCATGTGGAGTTGATGCACTTAGGTCAAAATTAAACAACAGCAACAACACAGCGGTCGGATTTCAAGCAAACGGAAATGGTTTTGGTGGCGATGGTACCACTGCCGTCGGAACTAACGCGCTTGCGGGTAATGGTAGTGATAATCTTACTGCGATTGGATTTAATTCACTTACAGCCAATACAACAGGAACTGGGCTCACAGCAGTCGGATATAATTCATTGACAGCGAACATAGGAGGTGCCAATAGTACTGCATGTGGATACCGTGCACTGGCCAGCATTACGACCGCCGGCGCCAATTCGGCGTTCGGATACCAAGCACTCGCTGCATCCACCATTGATAATTTGTCCGCGTTCGGTTACAATTCTCTTACCGCAAACACAACCGGAGCGGACAACAGCGCATTTGGTTATCAATCACTTGCTGCCAATCTTACTGGAAACAATAATGCGGCATTTGGACATAATTCACTCGTACTTAACGCTACCGGCGCCAACAATTGCGCATTTGGAAAAAATACACTTACGTCGTTGACCGCAAACAACAACAACAGCGCGTTTGGATTTGGCGCATTAACCGTTAATACTGCCGCTGGTAACTCCGCGTTTGGAGCTAATGCGCTCGGACAATGTACGGTCGGAACCAGCAATTGCGCTTTCGGTAACAATGCTGCGTTAGGTAACGTAAACAATAATAATATGACGGCGATTGGATCTAATGCTCTTCTTCTTGGTATTGCTGACGATCTAACAGCGGTCGGAGCCAATGCACTTATTGCAAATACATCAGGAGCGCGTAATACTGCCGTTGGATCAGGCGCGTTACTTACCGTTGTGACCGGTGCTGATAATACTGCCGTTGGAAGCACCTCGCTTAATCTTACGACAGGTTCATTTAACACGGCGGTTGGTTCAGCTGCCGGCGCGGCTGTATCCACAGGAGCACGTAATACCGGAGTCGGATATCAAGCACTCGGAGTTACAACCGGTAATGATTGTGTTGCAGTCGGATATAACGCAATTGCAGGAACTGCCGGAAGTCGTAGTATAGTTATCGGATCCGGATCAGGCGCTGCCACCAATGGTGTTGATAATGTATATATTGGTAGTACTGTTGCAGTCGCCGCAAATGCCGCCACCGGAAATATTGGTGTTGGAACTAATGCGCTCAACGCGCTCACCAGCGGAACATCCAATGTTGGAATTGGTCAAGGTGCACTTCAGGCCACCGCCGCCCAGATTGGCCAAGTCGCGGTTGGATTTTCTTGTGGTAATGTCGTAACCGGCGTACAATTTACTGGAGTGGGTTATCGTGCCGGATTATTACTATCAACGGGTACCAATACGACTGTAGTTGGTTATAATGCACTTCGTGCAGTGACTACTAACTCGTCTAATACTGCGTTTGGTACACGTGCATGCGAATTAACCACTGGGGCTGCCAATACCGCGTTTGGAGCGCTTGCCGCGGCTACACTTACTACCGGAGCAACCAACATTGCGATCGGTTCTTCGGCGGCCAGCGCATGGACAGGTGCCGAATCCAATAACATCTGTATAGGAAATGCAGGTACCGTCGGAGTATCCTCGCGTATTAACATCGGAACGCAAGGTACACAAACAACTAACTTCCAAGGAGGAATCCGTGGTGTGACTACAACCGCCGCGGATGCCGTTGCTGTGCTTATTTCATCCACCGGCCAACTTGGTACCACTTCTTCACTCCGATCACTTAAGGATGGCATCGTTGACATGGATGCGACCGCTGTTGAAACTGCCGTGCTGGCTCTCCGCCCACGTCGATTCTTCATGAAGAGTGATCCATCTATGCGTTTGACCTACGGTATGATCGTTGATGAAGTCGAGCCAGTTCTCCCTGACATCATCGCGAAAAATGCTGATGGTAATCCAGAGACCGTCATGTATCAACATGTACCAATACTTAATCTTAAGCAAATCCAAACGCTTACCACGCGACTTACCGCCGCGCTTACGCGAATAACCGCTCTTGAAACCGCGATGAACCAGAAAAACACAGATATTACTTCACTTAATACACGTGTTGCATCACTTGAGACAAAGCTCTCCATCAAGTTATTTTAATCATGACACGCAATAACACAAGCACATACATAATATTTTTTTTCCGGCACCATGTATACGGTATGCTTTGTGCTTGCGTTATTGTTTGCCTGATTTTGGTCGTTTATTGGTTCAGCGACCGAATCCAATGTCCATGCTTGTGCACGGCCACTCTTAGCCAAGTTGGCAAACGTGTAGTTGGTACTATGGCAACCGCAGAAAACGCGACTAGCAAACCATCAACCCATCAACAAATAAATCTCACACGAAAGGTTACTCTCCATTACACTAACTGGTGTGGCGCATGTAAACTCATGAAGCCGGTTTGGGCTCGCGTTAAGAATGCCCTTGCCGGATCTAATATCAAGTTTGAGGAACTCGACGAAGATATGGCGAAAACTCCCGGTATCGCTGGTTACCCGACTATTATACTCATTGACGAGTTCGGGCACGCTCACCAGTACCCATTCGATGCCAACTTTGAGCGGTTACGTGACTGGATTATTTCACCTAACCTCGGCGTTGCATAAGAAATGCCACCACGTCCTTACCTTTTTTTGTCACATGTATATATACGACATCATGTCTAAGCCTACGTTGCTCAAAAAAGGGTCTCTAATGCCGCCGGCAGATAATCCTGACTATAAGCAAGTTCTTGATACATGGGTACCTATCGATTACATAATTGATTGGTTTCGTAAGCGCGAGGGTAAAGTCGGCGCCGAAAATCGTGTTCTAATCGTCAAATCGGAGACAGCCAGCGGTAAATCTACAGTGATCCCGCCGACTATACTCCGCGATTTAATTCGGCCGGCGTTAGAACGTAATCCCGACGCACCTGGGATTATTTGCACGCAACCAAAAGTGCTTACCGCAGTAGAAAATGTCCTGGAAATGCTCAAATATAATCAGGATGGTTACCTTAAACTCGGTGTGAACTTCGGCTGGAACACAAAAAACTATAAAGTGCCATTGACATCGCCGGGCTTTACATCGGCGACCGTCGGCGTGCTCGCGCAACAACTAAAAACCAACACTGATGAAGAAATCATGGCAATGTACAAGTATATTCTTATTGACGAAACACATGAACGTGACTTACAAACCGACATGACGATATATCGCCTGAAGAATCTAATCATGCGAAATCGTAACAAGGTCGAATGTCCGTTTGTCGTGCTTATGTCGGCGACATTCGACCCGAAGCCATTTTTGGATTATTTCGGCGTGTCACCGGTTAATTTTATTTGGTGTACTGGCGCGACTGCGTTCATCGACGAAATGTGGGATTGGAATCAAGGTCGTATTGTTAATAATTACCCGCAGGCTGCTGGTGATATTGTCCGTGCGATCTGCCGGGATAATTCACGGGATGACCCAGAATATGCGGATATACTTATCTTTATGCCAGGTGCGGCCGAATTTCGTGAAACAATGACGCATTTACGCGCGATCAACGAAGAGCTCGAAGCCGAAGAGTTGCCGGTCTTTAGTCCGTTGCAAATTGACGGAGCTGCTGTAAAATTGCGTAACACTGATTATAACAACACGATGTATGTGCCGGTGGGACACCATGAAGTAGTAATTAAGGGCAAGCGACATACTGCAACACGGCGGGTTATCATCACGACAAATGTCGCGGAAACCGGCCTGACATTATCTAATCTCAAGTATGTTATTGACTCTGGGTTTAACCGGGAGGTCGAATATAATCCGGTGTATGGTACGAGTGGACTCATCACTAAGCCGGCGCCACAATCTCGCATACGACAGCGTAAAGGGCGGGCCGGGCGTAGACTTCCGGGAGTATTCTACCCACTTTATCCCAAGTACATTTATGATATGCTGCCAGTGAACCAGTTTCCGGCAATATTATCCGGTTCCATTGACACAATATTACTTGATGTGATTCACGAGCAGATAAAAAATAAACACTTGCAACACTTGCCGCCGGAGTTTTCTGCAGATGATATTGATATGGTTACAATACCATCGCCGGATGCGTTGTATACCGGAATAGAACGACTATATAGCATTGGCATGCTCGCCGTAAACACCGGCGTAACAATAAGTAAACTCGGAGAAGTCGCTGCGTTATTTGACGGCATGCCTCCGGAGCATAGTCGAATGATTCTCGCTGGCTATTTTTGGGGTGCGTCAGTGCTTGATATGGTTACCATCGCGGTTTGGCTCGGCATGGATCAGCGATCATTCATGGACACTGGCGTGCAAGCACTCGATTACACGCGAATTTATCGGGGCGGTTTGCCTGGATTTATGTCGCACGATGGCATGATAGCGCGTACACGTATATTCATCGCGGATTCATTCATTGACGGCCTGATTATCTTCTACGGGATCAAATATGCACTTAATGCGGAATCGCCGCGTAAGGCCATTGAAACACTAACTACTTGGTGTAAACATTGCGGATTATCTTACGCACAGTGTCTTGAATTCATTCGGGCGCGCGATGACCTGATCGAGCACATGATCGCAAATGGATTGGATCCATTTATTAATATACACAACGGGTTGTCTCGAACGGACAATGACAACATCATTGACATAGTTACGCGAATCAAGTATTGTATTTACGATGGGTTTCGTAATAATGTAATCGTGCGTCGTAATTATGATGAATATGGCATGGTCACGGACACGATCGGCGGGCGCACCGGAGATAAGACCACGGTATACAAGCGATTTTTCACACGTGGACTTGAAGTGTTGCCGATTGAACTCATCGACGAAGCCGCGCGCAAGGTTGCGGTTGCCGGTGGGTATGGATACATCGCCGAAGTCGCGCCGTATACAACCGTGTACTCGGGTCTTACGATGCGGTTGAATAAAACCACAGGAATATACGAAGTTGCGGCCGACCGCATATCTGTCATGGACGGGTTTGTCTCGACGGAAGGCGGCGATTCTTTTACGGCGTGAGCGCGACATAATCACACCAAATTGAATATATACATGTGTATGTAAATGATTAGCGTACGCGCATTAGTTGCTCGCGCTACTGTACCATGCACATATCGCTATGGTGTATTACGATACTTTAGGGAAAATGGAAAAATTCCATTTAATAGGACCACATTATGGTCATCATGTCAGGCGTGCGGAACCCGCGGTCAAATGTGGCATGGCAATAATTGTTTATGTAACGGATGTGCATCTATGTGCAATATTGCTCTTTATGTCCGCATTACGAGTGAAAGGTACCTTGCGTGTGAACCTGATCAATCAATTGATCTAATAATCGCGGATGCGCATTATGCACTCGGGTTATTGAGCATGATAGAAATCTTACCATGTGAATCTGCTTCGTTATTACCATGTTCCATTTGTACGCATTTCCACGGCTGTGAAGCTTACTACGCTGGGATAAGATTAGTCGTATGTGAGCCATGCAAAGTTTTATCACGGGCGGCTCGTAGTCGTGTGTACGAGGTCCTAATCGTCTCTGTGTGCGCGGCGTTAAATCGTGATATCGCGCGTCAAGTGCTCGCTTACTACATTGGGACGCCGCCATAACAAACACGATTATTTTTTGATATACTGATGTTGGTGATGTCAATGATGTGTTACCGTCCTAGTTGAATATAGTAAATCGGTAAGTAATGGAAGCGGCTATATCTAATAAATCGAACACGCCATTGGGCTTGTCCATGGGTATATCCCCGGCTAAACTCATAGCGAATGTTAATGCAGTACATGATTATTATCGCTGCGCGACTGCGTATATGCATGCCAAGTCCTTTGAGTCACATGGTGGGTCAGGTGTGTGTGATTGTTGTGGGCATAGCGGTAAAATAGCTAGCGTTATGCTTCACACACATATATTTACTGACGAACCCACTAACCCACTAACCACGTCTAACAACCTTTCTGTGTGTTGGTGTTGTCTCCAAGAGTCGCTGAATGCGGAGTATAACGTGGTACACAATGTTCCAAATAAAGATCTGCGACAAGTACTTACATCACGTGCATTACATGCATTTTCCGCACTTATAAGCATGTCGTTCGACCATGATGTGATACCTACGTCGGTATCACATCGATGCCTATTATGTTTGAATACTAAATCATATCGCGTTGATTATTTCGGTTCACATTACGTAATATGTGACGATTGCATGAAGGCACTTATAATTATCACTGGTGAAATAAACAGCAAGAACACGTTAATATGGTACTGGGTTCATAGCAGCGCGCACAATGATATTGCTCGGGAGATCGTCACCGCGTGTACACGCGTATGCGCGGGACTGACACCATGATATTATTTTTTTTTGCCCATGTTCCATGCTCATCGTTGGGTCCACTAATTGAATGTGTGCATGTGGGATTAATAAAGTCATGTTCGTACGCGCACAAACCAGCGTACTTGCCATTGCAAACCTACCAACGGATTACCGTGACGCCATGGTCACATACATAGCAAGTTTATCCCTGGCACCTGAGACTATCTATTCGTATATATCCTGTGATGCATGCGGAAAACAATGCAGAAGTGTGTCTGGCGAGTTTTATCTTTGCATATCATGCCGCAACGATTGCACCAAGATCACAAATACACAAATACCAAAACCGATAATAAAACCTATTCAATCGCTGATTACCAACGCCAAATATGCACTGGCGATATTACTCACCGCGCGATTCACTGTGACCGTTGGTGTGTTCCCGGGTGTGGTCATGGATCGATGTAACATCTGTATACACACGTTGCCAGATCATATATACGTGTTTTTGCGCGACAACAAAATAATAACAACTGTGCCCGTGTGTGAAGGTTGTTTCGCCGAAGCAAAGTCGTGCGCCAACATTATATGCAATATGATTCCACTGGTACGACATGTATTGAAACCTCTTGATGACAGCGCATCACTTATTAGCACATATGTGTGGCTTGGCCCGATAGCTTAAGCTAGGCGATTTAAGCCCGGCGACCCAAGCCCAAAAAAATATACTACATGTCGGCTTCATTACCTATTTTTTTTGATCACGCATAGCATCACGTTGAGCTCGTGTGCGAAGATTACCTAAACTAAATGCGCGAATTTGATCGATGCATGCATCATAACCAGCGTCTGGTATAACCGCGCGTTCTTGCGGTCGTACCCTATTTACATTATTTACCCTATTTACATTATTTACCTCATTTACATTATTTACAGTAGTTACAGTAATTACCTCATTTACATCACCCGTATCATTTACATTTTGCTCAACAACACAATTAACACCCGCATCGTAGTTAAATCGCGTGACCGGACGCGAAATTGCACGGAGTTTACCTACCTCATTGTTAAGTTGAATTATTGTGTCCGTGTTTAGTGCATCAGCGGCGCGCAATGCCACTGTTTCGCGAACAAGACGCAAATGATCCGTGGTCCGCATCGTCAGTTGATCGTGTGTTGCTGCGAGTTCATCGCGCAACTGCTGAATTTCTTGTGATTGACTGGCAATAGTAATATCGGCGACTTGAATACGGGCCCCAAGCACACCTATAGAATGATCGGCAGCTGAGTTTATTCGTGTAATTGCGTTGTTGAGATCGCGGACTTGCGCGTGAATATCTTCGATTCCCTTAATATTGCATCGAACGCAAGTAATGTGCCCGATTGCTGCGCGGTCGATCACGACGGTATTACCGATCCAGCCGGCGATCTGTGATTGTGTCGCAGCGAAGATATCAATGCGTGTATCACTGCCGGATATTGTTGTATATTGTCCCGGTTGTAGTTGTTCCGGTAGTACATTAACGAGTGCATCACCAAATAATTCAGCGAGTATATCCCGCGAGCATGCCGCAAATAATAATGCTTCGTCGGTGTTTACATTCCCATCAACATGAACAACATGGACGCGTTCTTCACCGCGGATCAACGATACTATAGCAGTGGCTTGTTGCTGCATGATAATATATACGTACATATATAGTTATGTCGTCTAAAAACAGCGACGTCGTCGATGAACGTATCACCAAATACTATCTGTTATGCACCACGCGTAATGGTATGAAGCGTCATATCGCCACGGAATTATTTACGCGAACCAAGGGGAATATGATTACAAAAAAGGATTTCGATGTCTATTTACGACCACATGGCGACTATTTTGCGGTACGCGATTCAGTCGTCGGCGGGTATGCACCGGAGACACCAACACGATCAGATACGCCGACAGCACACCCCCAACTTCACAAGATAATGGTATTTGATTATTAATAAGTACCAAGCTAAAAATGCAGATGTATCATGTGCAACAGGTAAACGAGTATTATTGCTCCGCGCTCAAATATATATACAACTGCGGGGCTAAACATGGTGATTGTGTCGACCAATGTGAAATCTGTGGTTATAGAACAATTTATATAGCGCGTGAGCTTAGTATCTGTAGTCGTTGTCATAATGATGCCAACGATGTAACTGCGGCAACGGCACAGCGACCTCAACTTGGCCATTTGACCGAACTACGTAATCGGGCGTGTGATGCTGCCGCGGCGATTATACAATATACACAATTGCAATTGCTATATTCATCGAAAGGTCGCTGTTGCACATGTTTATCCATCGATTGCAAGGATTATATTGCCATGAACAACGCCCATGTGTTCACATTATGCAAGCGATGCCACGCGGACATTGTCCATGGCGCCGGCATAATCCGACGGCGAAATTTACTTGTACACGCGTACATACATGATAATCTACATGATGACGTCGCTAAGTGTTTGCTTGCCATTTATGTGGCGGCGTGACCAACATGACGTATTTTTTTGAATTTGTATATCATGTAAATGTAAATGCAAGAGTATCTGGATGAGCCTAACGGCGTATCTACAGATATACTCCGAATACACGAGTATCATCACGCGACGCTCAAGTTCATATATGGTCAGCCCGTAATACGTCGGGACACGTCGTTACAGTGCGGTATCTGTGGACATACTGCAAATAGTACTATACTTGGATATTATATTTGTAGTTTCTGCAGACGGGACTGCAACACCATATATAAATACGGGGATGTAACCGCGCTAACAACACGCTCGCAATCACCGCAACCAGGTCACCTTGTCTTATTGCGCGAGCAAGCTCGTAATGCTATCGCGGTAATTATTCAATACACGTCGTTGGTGTTTAAGCACCCGAGTAATAGGCGATGTAGTGGATGTCTTTCCCCAATTTGTAGCGTGTATCAAAACGAATACACGAGCCTCTCATTGTGTGCATATTGTTACCAAGACATTGAAACGCGCGCCAGTACAATGCGATATCGAAATTTACTTGTATACGCGCACGTACATGAAAATCTTCACGATGACGTCGCTAAGTATTTATTTGGCGTATACCTAATAGCGCGGTGCAACACACACATCGATATATAGGCATTGTGTTCCACCCGCCGCAAACACAATTTGATTTTTTCATACACTGTACACTTGAAGACCGGCCTACATGCAGGATTATCATAAGGATATATTGTGTGTGACTGAATATCACCATGAAACGCTCGCATTCATATATGCCGAACCCCCATCACGCTCACCGCAGGGAAATCGTTGCGCTATATGTGGCCGGGACCCATGGAGATATGTCTCCGGGTACGACATTTGTCATCTGTGCATACATAACAGCGTAGCTATACATAGGTATGGTGAACCAGCCGCATTAACAAAACAAAAATCACCACCGCAGGTCGGTCGATTGGCAGTATTAAGCGTGCGAGCACGCGATGCTATGGCGGTATTGACAATATACACGCCGCTGGTATATACGCGGACGTGGAATGGTCGCTGTCAATTATGTTTGAAAGTTCCATGTAACATGCACGCGGCAAACGGCCAAGAATATCCGCTGTGCGATGAATGTATCCAGCAAATTGGCACACGTATACAGGCATATCACCGTAAAAATACGATCATACATGCATATGTATATGAGCACCTTAACAACGACGTTGCTAAGTATTTACTTGGATTTTCGCTTACTGTGTGTGCGATGCATACAGCGTAGAGTGTTTTTTTGAATTTCATGGTCTCGAATGTCAAATGCAAGATTATCACACGGGTTATCACACCGGTTATCACAAGGACATCCGGCGGGTAGAAAAGTACTATCATGCCACGCTTAAGTTCATATTCAATAAGCGTGCCGGCGCGCCTCGCGGTCACAATCGGTGTGAAATATGCCGTGATGGCGCTACTTGGATGTCTGTGCAGTGTTATGATATTTGTATCCGGTGTGACCAAACCAGTACCAACATATATAAACATGCGTATGTACCAGCGCTGGCAACCCGCGCGCGTTCTCCACGACCCGATCACTTGGTCATATTGAGCCAATATGCGCGAGAAGCGCTAGCAGCATTATCGCAATATATACCTGTACGATGTATTATGACGACAGGAAACTATTGCCAAACATGCTTATGTGGCACGTGTTTCCGGTATATGATTGACGGAACTGTATTATCGTTGTGTAAAGGATGTGTCAGCGATGTGGCTGCACGCATATTAACAATGCAACGCAAAAATACAATCATACATGCATGTGCGTATGTGTATCTTGACACCGACACTGCCATGTATGTACTTGAGCTGTGTGCGCGTGTGTACGCTGGTCACACTGACAAAAAATAAAGGTGGTGATTGTGACAACGGAAAGTTTTTTTCGCATCTAAAACGTCACCGATGCGGTGTCACCGAATTCTAATCCCGCGACAAAATCATCTACACATTCATCAGTTGGCGCAACAGCATCAATCGACTGTATATACGGTTGTACCTCCCCGCAATCGGCATACCACATATCGCGTTGTTCGACAACGGCCGCGCATTCCGCCGCGAGAACTTCTGGCGTCAACACGACAATTGGCTTTGCGCCGACTGCAATACCAATACGAGTTTCACCCGCTGCGAGCTCCTCGGATTCGCTGCTCAAGATACGATACCCTTCGAGATATTTATTATTACCGTCCTTGGTCTTAAGTACATCATTGAGGCACGAGTTATCAAATAGTGAGCTTGCATCGGCGGGTGCATTCTTGCCGGTGTATTTTTTGATGTGTATGTTGTACCAGTCACTGTATTTCGTGCTGATCGTTGACATAAGAAGAGTTTCTTGTCCCGGTGACTTAACCATCATCGACGTAATGAATCTGTTAAGTGAATCCTGGCGATTACGAAAGAGTTCCGTTTCATAAACTATCGTCGGCACAGGCACACGTGCGAGATCCCCGCCATATTCGCTACATAGTTTCGCTTGGTAATGTACCAATATCGATAACATGGCTTCACGGTATAGTGGATCATGTGGGTACACATCCATGAATCGCCTATCGACACGTTTTTCGTATGGATTAGCTGGGTTTGGATTCTCGCAGAATCGCACCTTATTATTGTAGTAGTAGATACGGCGCCATGTTCCGTGGTCGTTAGTGTCGACGATAAAGTCAAAGTTGGAAAAGCATGCAGTATTACACGTGTTCTTAAAATTACCTTGTTTTTCATAGAGGTCACGACCCGATTGCTTGTTCGGCGACACGCATGATTTCATACGCGTCGTATTAAGCACCGAGCATTGTTCGAACTCGTCAATGTAGAAATATCGCTTGCCTTTCTGTTGCATTTGCGCGGAGTTAGCATCTCCGCCTTTCTCGAACCCGCCGACCAACAATGTGGATTTACCACTGGCACAGTACATATCGCCGAGCGTCTCGTGAATCATCCTGTTCCAGAACGACTTACCGTTACGTCCCCCGCCGATGCACATGAGCAGGATATTCGCGGCTTCATTACCATCGAGACCGGTACTTGCGTGCATCATCATGAAATCAAACACATCCGGCTCGATCCAAATATCGCGGAATGCTTGAAGTAGCGTCTTAACATACTGATTATTTGGATCGAACGGCGCGTAATTCGTCTCTGTGTATTTGCTGATCTTGTATTCGTGAAAGCCGGTGATTAATTCCGGCGTTACACCGAGTTTAAGCACTCCATTACCCACGCCGATTACATCTTTGTACGAATCTAATTCTGCGAGGAATCCACGTTGTCGAAAACGATACTTACATTGATTAATGATACCTTTTTGAAATCCATCATTACCTAACCGGCTCGATGACAGCTTGAAGTTTTTTAGCACAGACTTCCAATACTTGGCCTCATTTTCATTGCTCGCGTTGTTCGCGCGATCTTTCATTGTGGTACTAAGCTCATTAAATACCTTAGGTAGATGTTCACCAATGAACAAGTGAATGTTGTCGGGGTCGCCCTCAAGACGCCACTTGAAAACTTCACCGGGTCGCATTGCTTGACCCTTAGTCACAAACTCGAACCACTGATATGTCGGTCGCGCACCCACGTTATCGCTGTCAACGACAAATTTATAGCTGGTCATACTATGAGTAACCTTAGCAACACCGGCGTGTTCAATGCGACCTTCATTACTGTATGCTTCCCGCGCAAGCACGTTTGCATAATGCTCACGGTCAATTGCTATGAACGCGTTCGGCGCAGAATCCTTAGCCCATTCACGAATACTACGCTTAGTTACTGGCTTACCTTCGTATTTGGAGCTGGTTGCTTCAGCCCAAACGCGCTCAAACTCACCGCTGGAAAAAGACTCAGGACGTCTGTGACTAAACCAAACGGCGAGTGCCTTATATTGTATGCCTGTATGGGCAATTGCCATCATCACCGCGAACCATTTTTTATAGTCGGTGGCATAGCTGATGTGAAGAATACCAAGGAGTTTCTTAAGATACGCAGCTTCGGCGTTGTTAAGTGCGAGCAAGTCAACAGTATTCGCATTTTCCTTAAGTATGTCATCGGGAATTATACCCCGTGATGTTTTTTCAATCATGTGTTGGATCTTAGTTTCGAGCTCGATCCGGCAATCAAGTTCGCGTTTTTTGAGCCATGTCGGCTTATTAGCGATCATGGAAAAGTTAAAGTACAAGCTAAGTTCATAAGTAAGATTAATCGGGACTGTATCCGCGCCAACCATGACGACGCCCCGGTTTAATTGCTCGACATCAAGCGGCGCCGCGTTAACTCCGGTGTAATCTTCATCAGCAAGTAACTTAACTTCACACGCGTATGTGAGATTATATGCAGGTTTACCCGGTCTTGTATTTCCGACGAATTGCACGGGAACGCTTGATGACATTTCATCAATGGCGGATGCTGCGCCGCCAACCAATGACACTGCCTTAAATAGGCCGGCCAAGTGGGGGCTATTAATTAGTTCTTGGATAATATGACGCTTAAGACCCTTCGAGATCATAATTTCGGGTATTAGTATATGAAAACCATCCTTAAACCGAATCGGCACATCCTTAGATGGCGCCGCGACGATTTCTGGCTTTCTGATAAAGAACATGCGAAATATAAAGTCATCGGGATATTCGCTGGCGCTGTTGTTGGTTTTGGAAATATCGACAGTTTTACCGATTATTATACCGATACGACGGGCCAGCGCCTCAAATAATGTGTTGGTAACCTGTACATCTTTGACACGTTGGTAACAATCGAAATCGATCATAATACCGGATTTCTGTTTCCGCGCCGTTTCCTGGCGTTCCGCATAGTGTATAATTCTTTGTTCTCGGCGACACATCTCGAGAAGGCCGAAAAAGTCTTCAATATGGGTTTCTGGGATATTATAGGTACGACGTTCGCCGACATTAATAATGTTAGTATCTGCGTTACCTTTTTCGGTGTTAAAACGGTTTTTCTCAAAGAACGTACGTAAATCGCGTACATTTTTACTGACGCTTGTTTGTATTAATTCGTCAATGGACGCTAGAGGCTCGGCTTCATCATTGTCGTCGCAATCGCCATAGCCGGTCCCGTCATCGGCATCATCGTCGTACGCGTCGGCAATGTTATCATAAATCGCATCGACGTCTGGTATCTCCTCGGACGCGTAGAACCTCTTAGTTTGAGCTAAATCACCCTTTTTATTAATCCCAGAAACCGACATAGTCACTGTGTATTGTTAGACACAGGTATATATGTGTGGCTTTAATCGAAAAAAATAATAATATTGTGTGTGCGGGGGCAGCGCTATGTTGGCCCGGTGATGTCAACGGAGCCATTTCGCGCGAACAATCCCCGATTATTGTGCAATTGGTATCCGCATGCGAATCAGCTGGAACTGTCACTGTGGTGTTCGGGATGTTTTTCTAACCGGATACACGGTAATGTACTCAATGATGTGTCTGTCGCGTCCATATTCGTGAGTATTTCAAGGTCATTAGCAAGATCAATTACTGACTTTTTAAGGACTTGGTCGTGCACAAATACTATTTGTAACTGAGAGCAGATATGCCCACATGATATAATCCAGCGGTCAAGTGATGCACAACTTAGTATGCGATCATGTTTGTAATATCCTTGGATAATCGGCGTGAGGTCGATGCGGTTGCGATCACACGCATAAATCACACGGCACGATGAGACATTTTCCGTGCATGACTCATAGTAACTGTGTAAACAAAATAGGAAAAATCGACGTAGCCACGCGCAGGCGTCACAATAATAATCATGGATTCGTAGTACAGCTCGGGCTAATAGGCGCTTCATTGTGATGATGTGCGATGATGTGCAGTTACAGTTAATAGTAATAGTAATACAGCATAATCATAAATTGAATATATATATACATGCATACACAACCATGAGTGACGAGTCCAGCGAAGAGTTCTTTGACGACGATATTGAGGACAATGAGATAGTCGCAGATGAAAGCTTCGATACATTGCTCATCAAGGACAAATCCGCAGAGGAATCCGAAGATAGTCAAGCCGGTGAAATCGTTGATGATGAAGCATTTAGTTTTCATGATATCAGGTTGATATCCAACCACATCAAGGAAGTAATTATTGTCCGGCCGGAAAACAGAATGACATCCAATGTGATGACCAAGTACGAAATGACCGAGTACATCGACATCCGCGCGGTGCAAATCGCCGAGTATAATAACTGTATGGCCGACATTACCGGATTGTCGGACCCTGTTCTCATGGCAAAACGCGAACTTATGCAGCGAAAATGCCCGCTGATGTTGCGCCGCGCGGTTGGCACGCGCACGGTCAAAGGTGAATCTGTTGCATACTATGAAGATTGGAACCCCGCCGAAATGACGTTCACGGTGGCATATCCTGAGGCTGATTAATCCGTGTGTGCATTGTTATTGGTTTTTTTTGAATTATGCACGGATGGTACTATTAACCACCTTATTAACCAACCAGCGCCATGTTTACCGCGTGCAACCATCCTCGTCAATTGACCATTACTAGTTTGCCTGCGGTGCATCGTCAACAAGTATTGGGTTATATTCGGGGACATAGTGTTGGGTTCATCACATATC